>Ga0315336_1001036_pt1 | contig 60618 bp, 51 predicted proteins | sample ASW5metaG_FD_204512 | JGI IMG/M metagenome (GOLD analysis project Ga0315336, IMG submission 204512) | Ammonia-oxidizing marine archaeal communities from Monterey Bay, California, United States - ASW #5 | ecosystem: Environmental > Aquatic > Marine > Intertidal zone | place: USA: California...
ATCAGGATCATTGGCTGATGAGTCATGGAAGAGCCCGGGTGATGGATTGAAGGGTGCCAGATGAACCGAGGGCGCCGTCGCAGACACCCGATGGGTGCCGCACACAACACGCGGCCATACATTCAATTTCGGCACACAACTGAACACGCGTTTTGAGGGATTAACCTGCCTGAGCATAGTTCTCAGATTTGCAGACTTTTCCCTCCACAAATTCGGAGCCCGACAGTGCCGCCACCCCGTTGATTCTCGTAGTATACTTACGTACACTTTTCGGGTGAGCTCAGATGTCAACATGACCGGTGATCCGGATCCGAACGCGCGCGCCAAGACGCGGACTTTGCTACCCCAACCCAACGTCGCGGGCCCAGGCCCCCGTCCGGGCCGGGGCCCGCAGACACTCGTGGCCACGGGCATCGCCGGCGCGGTGCTGCTGATCATGTCCTCCACCAGCGATCAGAGACATCCAATCTGCGCCGACAGGCCGCTGTCCGCAATCAGGCCAGTCGCCTATCGCATTGACATCAATCGGTCGACGTGGATCGAATGGCCCCCGTTGGACGGCGTGGGTAACACACTCGCGCGGCGGATCACGGCAAATCGGCAACGGAATGGGCGTTTTGCCAACGTCGAGGCGTTACAGCGGGTCAAGGGAATCGGGCCACGAACGATTGAGCGTTTGACTCCATGGCTGATCGTCAGTCGCAACACGGGACCGCCGACGGCCGTACCACAAGCGACATCGGCTCAGGAGGACTGAACTCCGGCTGCGCAACTTGTATGGGCGATTGGACAACAGTAGAATCTGCCCAGACTCATCTTCCTGCTCCCGATCTGATGGCGATTTCGACCGGGACCGGATGACCATTCCATTTGGCCCCCGTGGCGCCGTGCATCGGTCTGGTGTATCAGCGGGGCATCGCAGTGTAACAACCGTCAGTTCTTTAAACATTCGGCAGGCGCCGGATCCAAACGAAGGAGTCACTGTCGTGGCAGGTGTACGGGTGGGAATCAACGGCTTTGGCCGCATTGGACGGATCACTTTTCGAGCCCTGGCCGCCCGTGGCGACGCATTTGAAGTGGTCGCGATCAACGACCTGGGGGCACCAAATGACCTGGCCATGTTGCTGAAATATGACAGCGTGCAAGGTCGCTTTCCCGGCAGTGTTGAAGCGGACGGAGACACGCTGGTGGTGGATGGACGCCGCATTCGCATTTGTGCCGAGCGGAATCCGGGCGATCTACCCTGGAGTGAACTGGGCATCGACGTCGCTCTGGAATCCACCGGTTTCTTCACGAAACGGGCCAGCGATTCCGCACCGGGTTACGACAGTCACCTGCAGGCCGGCGCCCGCAAGGTTATCCTCTCAGCGCCTGCCAAGGACGAGCCGGACCTGACTGTCGTTTTGGGGGTCAACGACGACCAACTGACGGCTGATCACCTGTGTGTATCCAACGCGAGCTGTACAACGAATTGCCTGGCGCCGATGGTCAAGGTGTTGAACGAAGCGTTCGGATTGGAACAAGGCCTGATGACGACCTGCCACGCCTACACCAACGACCAGCGCGTCTCGGACCAATTGCACTCGGATCCGCACCGGGCGCGGGCCGCCGCGATCAACATCATCCCCACATCGACGGGAGCGGCCAAAGCGGTGGGTCAGGTCCTGCCGAGTATGGACGGAAAACTGACCGGAATTTCCCTGCGCGTTCCCGTTCCCGCAGGCAGCATCACAGATCTGGTCGCCGTGCTAGGCCAATCCGTTTCGGCCGACGACGTCAACAACGCGATGCGGGCTGCCGCGGAAGGGCCTCTTCAGGGCATCATGGAGTACACGGACGATCCCATTGTGTCCAGCGACGTCATCGGCAATACACACAGTTGCATCTTCGATTCCAGTTGGACAACTTCACTGGGAACAAATCTTGTCAAAGTCCTCGGTTGGTACGACAATGAATACGGGTACTCCAACCGCACAGCGGACTTGATCTCGCGTATCGCCTCGTTGTGAGCATGCCGTGCCAAGTCACCTGTCGACCGGAACACACGGTGAATCGTTGCCAATGAACTGCCGACTGGGGCTGCTGATACGTACGGCCGCCCGTCTGACCGATTTCATTCCGTTTTCCTCACATTGACAATCAATCGGTCGCTCGGTCTTCCCCCCAGATAGCGGCCGCAAGGTTTGCGTGCAATGAACGGCCAGGCCAAGCTGCAGCGACTACGGGATCATGCTCCGATCATCGCTCCGTCGATGTTGAAATGCGATTTCAGCAATCTGCAACGCGAGCTGGCACTGCTGGAACAGGCCGACGCGCGCACATTGCACTTCGACGTGATGGATGGACACTTTGTGCCCAACCTCTCCTACGGAGCAATGGTCATTCAAAGTCTGCGACCGACAACTCGGTTGTTGTTTGACGCACATTTGATGATCAGCAATCCCCAGCCGTTTGTGCCCGCCTACTTGGACGCGGGCTGCGACCTGGTGACGTTTCATATCGAGGCGATTCCGGAACCACGGGCCTTGCTGGCCGAGATCCACCAGGCCGGAGCCGCAGCAGGGCTGGCCTTGAATCCGCAAACAGCACCGGAAAGCGTCCGCCCGTTCCTGGCCGACTGCGACTTGATTCTGGTCATGAGCGTCGAACCGGGATTTGGCGGGCAAAAGTTCCTGCCAGACGCGACCGACAAGATCAAGACGCTCAGAAACTGGAGTCCGGCCTCGACGCTGGTGGCAGTCGACGGAGGCATTTGCGAGTCAACGATTGTGGAAACAGCTCGGGCCGGGTGTGAGTATTTCGTGGTGGGAAGTTCCATTTTTGGCTCCGCAGACTACGACGGAGCTATGCGGAATTTGCAGGAAATCGCGGCGAATTAGTCACCGCGGCGTCCTCAACGGAGACTGGAATGGCAGACATCGTCCTGATTCGCCCAGGCAGTACGGATTTTGATGAGCAACACCGTATTCAGGGCAGCTTGGATGTGCCGATGAATGACCGTGGCCTGGAACAGGTCCAGGAGATCATCAAGCAACTCCAAGACATCGACATCGACGTCTTATATGTGGCTCCCAGCGAACCCGTGCAGACCACGGCGCAGATGATCGGCACGGCCTGCGACATCAAAATCAAACTGGACGACACCTGGAAAAACGTCCACTTGGGCCTGTGGCAGGGACTGCCAGCCGAACAGATACAGCACAAATCCCCCAAACTGTTCAAGCACTGGTGCAACGACCCCCAGAGTATCGCTCCTCCGGATGGCGAAGATCTGGCGCCGGTCATCGATCGGCTTCGAAAGATTCTGAACAAGGTTCTGCGAAAGAAGCCCTGTTCAGCCGTTGTCGCTTCGGAGCCTCTGGCCACCTTGATTGAAGAAATCCTGCAACCCCGACAATCGAATCTGCGGTCCGCAATTCTGAATGGTGGACATGCGCCGTCCGTGACGATTTTGCACTGCGAACAACCGCTTCCGATACCCTCGCCCGAATCTGAGGCTTCGGAAATGATGGACGCGGACTGACCCGTTACAATGAAAAAGCGAGGAACCGCACAGTGAGTGCGAACCAAATCGTCGACCAGCCACGCCGAGAGAATCACGTGAACCAAGCGAAACGCGGTGTTCCGGAAGGACTTTGGATCCGCTGCGATGGATGCAGTGCCACCGTCTATCGTCAGCAAGTCGAGAGCCTGCTGGGAGTTTGCCCAGAGTGCGAACATCATCTGTACGTATCGGCAGCGACGCGCATCAAGCAGTTACTTGACGAAGACAGTTTCGAGGAATGGTTCGACGGAATTCGGCCCTGCGACCCGCTACAGTTTCGGGACAAGAAGCCCTACAGTGAACGATTGCAGGCCGAGCAGGCCAAGACAGGAATGCATGAGGCCTGTATCGTTGGCCGCGGTTACATGCGGGGCCGACCACTCGTATTGGGACTCACCGACTCAGCGTTCATCATGGGTAGTATGGGGTCCGTGGTCGGCGAAAAACTGACACGCGCCATCGAACACGCTACTCGTATGGAACTGCCACTGATCATCCTCAGCGGTTCGGGTGGCGGCGCTCGGATGCATGAAGGCATCCTGTCACTGATGCAAATGGGGAAAGTCTCCGCGGCCGTGGCCCGGTTTCACCAGCGGGGTGGTCTGTTCATTTCGGTTCTCACCAATCCCACCATGGGTGGCGTGGCGGCCAGTTTTGCGTCACTGGGCGACATCATTATCGCCGAACCTAACGCCTTGATTGGCTTCGCCGGACCTCGAGTGGTTGAAGCCACATGTAAGATTGAATTACCGGCCGGTTTTCAAACCAGCGAGTTCTTGCTGGAGCACGGATTCGTCGATCGCATCATCCATCGTAAGCACCTGCGGACCGAAATCTCGCGCATCATTGACTACTGCGGCAAGTGATATGAAGTTTCTTTTCGATCTGTTTCGCAAAAAGACCAAGGTTGAATTGATCGACCTCACGAGGCGATTTGATTTGATCGCTCGAGTCGGCCAAGGAAGCATGTCGAAGGTCTGGAGATCCACGGACACCTTTACCGGCCAAACCGTCGCAGTCAAAGTGCTCGACTTCGAAAAAACCGAACGCTTTGAATCGCGGTTCGTGGGACTCGACAAACCCAGCGAAGGTGAAATCGCCATTCAGCTTCAACATCCCAACATTGTCCATACTCTGGAATTCGGTTGGACCCTGGACCGAGAGCAGTTTCTGGTGATGGAATTCGTGGACGGGCTGGGCCTGAGTTTTCTCGTCGATGTGCAGAACACGGCCATGAAAACGCACCGAATGAAATGGATCTGCCAGCTCGGTAATGCGATCCACTATCTGCACGAAAATGCGTGGATCCATCGTGATATCTGCCCTCGCAACGTGCTGATCAACACCGACGAAGAACTGAAACTCATCGATTTCGGCCTGGTTGTCCCCAACACACATGACTTCCAGAAACCTGGAAATCGAACGGGCACCGCCAACTACATGGCACCGGAATTGATCCGACGACAATCCACCGATCCGCGGATCGATGTCTTCTCATACGCCGTCACCTGTTTCGAAATGTTCACTCAGCGACTCCCCTGGGACGCCATTGAAACCCTGGACGCCGTGCGGCAACGGATGAATGTGCCGCCCGCAGACATCCGAACCTTCCTACCCGACATCGACGAACAGGTGGCCAGCGCCATCATGCAAGGGCTGGAACCCAATCCCGAGGATCGCTGGGTGAAGATCGAGGACATGCTGGTTGAGTTGGACAGTGCCCGCAAGCGATTGAACGGCGATGATGAAGCCGAAGCCGATCCCACTTGAACAGACCAACGGCTGGCAACGACTGACCTGGCGGGGATCTGCATCCCCCAAACGACATTGCCGAGATGGATCCACTCGCACAACTCAATCCAGCGCAACAGGAGGCGGTACTCACCGGCGCAGGCCCACTGCTGGTACTGGCCGGTGCGGGTACGGGAAAAACCCGTGTCATCACCTTTCGTATCGCCGAGCTGATTCGGAGAGGAACGCCGGCGGATCGCATTCTGTCGGTCACCTTCACCAACAAAGCCGCTCGTGAAATGCACCAGCGTGCCACGTCGCTGCTCGGCCGGTCCTCAGCAACGCAACCCGTGATTTGCACCTTTCACGCGTTGTGTGTCCGGATCCTGCGACAGGAAATCACGGCTCTCGGCTACCCCAAACACTTCTCAATTTACGACCGGGGAGACCAGGAATCCACGGCCAGAACCACTCTGCGAGAAATCCAGGTCAGCGATCAAACGCTGCGTCCTGCCGATCTGTTGCACCGCATCAGCCGCTGGAAAACTGCCGGCGTCCCTCCCGAGCGAGCGGCCGACTACGTCGAGAACGACCAGGACTTTCTGGCGGCCGTTGCTTACCGTAAGTATCAGGCCGCACTGCGTTCATCCGGCGCAGTTGATTTTGACGACTTACTTCTCGTCACTCGACAGTTGTTCGACGAACATCCACAAATCCTGCGTAAATACCAACGGAGCTTCGAGTACATCCAGATCGACGAATACCAGGACACCAACGCCGCCCAGTTCTATTTGATATCCGCCCTCGTCAAACCGCATCACAACCTGTGTGTCGTGGGTGACGACGACCAATCCATCTACGGCTGGCGTGGCGCAGAAGTGACTCACATTCTCAACTTCCAGAAGCAGTTCCCACAAGCCAAGGTGGTGCGACTGCAAGACAATTACCGCTGTACCGATGAGATCCTGCAACTTGCCAATCGCCTGGTGCGGCACAATCGTGGACGGCACGAGAAGACACTGGTCGCCCACAAACACAACGGGCGCAAAATTCGTTTTTTGGAGTATGAGGACGAGCATCAGGAAGCCGAGCAACTTGTCCGAGAGATTCAACACTTGAACACGGAACTCAATGTACCAGCCGGCCATATCGCCATCCTGTTTCGCACAAACGAACAACCAAGACCGGTCGAAGCCCAGCTGCGTCAACACAACGTGCGTTATGTCCTCATCGGCGGACAGTCCTTTTTCGACAGGCGTGAAATCCGGGACATCCTGGCCTACCTGAAAGCCATCGCGTTTCCCAACGACGAACCCTCGTTGCTGAGAATCGTCAACGTCCCCGCCCGCGGAATCGGCAACTCAACCATGCACAAGCTCATTCAACGGTCCGTCGCATCGGGTCAATCCCTGTGGCACGCTTTTGACGAAGCAGCCTCTCAACGCGCAATACCGGCCCGGGCGGCCTCCAGCCTCCAAGCGCTGAAACAAACTCTGGAATCCTACCGTCAGCGGTTTCGTCGACGACCGTCGGCCCTGCATGCGACACTTTCCGATCTGATTTCCGAAATTGGATACCATTCGGAAATCGAGAAACACTACAAGTCAGCCGAACAACAGACCGCCCGCAAGGCAATGCTCGCATCGTTGATCGACACTGTCAAAGACTACTGCACACGCGCCGGCAAACCCTCGCTTGTCACCTTCCTGCAAGACACATCTCTCGTCGGTCGCGATGACGAAAGCGACAAAGAAGAACAGCTCTCTGAAAACGCCGTGAAACTCATGACACTCCACAGCGCCAAAGGGCTGGAGTTCCCGCACGTCTACATGATCGGCATGGAAGAGGGACTCTTGCCACACCGCCGATCCATCATCGGCTCCGAGTCCGCGATCGCCGAAGAACGGCGACTGACCTATGTTGGCGTCACCCGAGCTATGGATCAATTGACTCTCACGCGAGCCACTGGTCGCATGAAATGGGGCAAGAGACGGCCCAGCCTGCCATCCCGCTTCCTGCACGAGATGCAACACGAACAACCTGCAGTTCCTGCAGCTGATCAAACCGGCGACTCCCAGGACCTGGCCGCACACGACGGGTAATTCCGCGTCGCCGAATGTCGTGGCATGTTTCAGCCTACGCCGCACTCGGACCACATCCAACGGCCACCACGCATCACCGCCACGACCCGGTTTTGAGGCCGCAACAGATCCGCGTACGGATCCGTCGAGTCACCTGGCAGAGAAACCACGGTCAAATCCGCCTGTTTTCCCACGGCCAGCGTTCCCAGCCGATCGTCCATCTGCAACGCACGAGCGGCGTCCCGCGTGGCCATGCTCAAAACCTGTTGTGGATGCAGACATGGATCACGATTGGCAACGAATTGCAGTTCCTGCCACAGATTGAGGTCGGGATTCGAACCACGTCCGTCGGTTCCCAACAGAACATTGACGCCCCGCCGGCGCATTGCCAGCCAGGCATGCTCGGTGTGACCAAAGTAGGCGTGAGTTCGTGGACAGTAGACCACGGACACATGTGGGCGAGTGGCCAGGAATTCGATGTCCTCGGCCGCCAGATAGTTGCCGTGTATGACCAGGCCGCGCGCAACCGTGTCTAAGGGCCTCAGATAGTCAATGATCCGCGCCCCCGTGCCGAACAGCCCGTCTCGCCAGACACCCAGGTCCTTCAACAGACTCTCGAACGGCCCCCTCCCGCTACTCAGCAATTCCAGTTCAGCCCGCGTTTCCGCCAGATGGACCGCCACGGGGGCCTGAGCCGTGCTGGCCAGGTCAATCAGTCGCGTGTACAGGTCGGGGTGCACACTGTAGGGTGCATGTGGGCTGATCCCCAAACGCAGGCCATCGCCGACATCGCGCGTGGCCAGGTGCCGTTTGGCCAAGTCGAACTGCTGCTCCTGCCCGTCGGCCGACAAGCCAATCAACTCACGATAGACGACCCCTTGCGCACCGTGGGCGCGCATCACCTGAACGGAAGCGTCGCTGGTTGCAATTTCACCGCAGGCCGTGCAGCCGCCGCGCAGCAACTGCGACAGCCCGTCATGAATGGCTGGCTGAGCGGTCAAGGTGCCATGGCGTTGGGAAACGGTCGCACGAATCCAATCCGTGAATGACCCCCTAACCGCCAGCGGCTGGTCCAGATCGCTGAATTCCAAATGCGTGTGCGGGTTGATCAAACCGGGCAAGACCGCCACTTGGCCCAGATCTGTAACCGCGATTTGACCGCGGTCGTGAACGGCGGCTATCCGCCCTTGCTCGATTTCCAGCGTCCCGCGTTCCAATGGGACATCACACATCGGCAGGATCCAACGTGCCCTGATGCGCATCGGAGGCTGCGCGCCGCTCATGGTCCGTCCGAACCAACACGAACCGGAGTTTCCCCGGTCACGCTGGCCAGTGTCGATAGAGTCGCAACCGGCTGCCCATCGTCAGAAACACCGGAATCCCAGCGGATCAACCGGACCAGTAACAAGCTGGCCACAAGTGCCGCGATGCTCAGAGTCGGCAGCTCGTAGGTGAGCTGGCCATCGCGATTCGACACAAACCAACTCAACGGCCCCGAGATCTCTGTCTCGCCGCCGAACCGGCCATGCAACACCGCCAAAGCGTTGAACACAAAGTGAAACGCAATGCAGCAAAACAGACTACCACCCCGTACCAGTATCAATGCCAGCACGATTCCCAACAGGCCGGCATTGAAGACTTGCTGCGGAACCATGTGAATGATCCCAAACGCCAGACTCGACAAGATGATCGCCGGCCACAGTTTATGGCTGCGGCGAAACCCGCTGAATATAAACCCTCGAAATGCCACCTCTTCGCAAATCGCCGGTGCCAGCGCAAATGCCAGCAGCACAAGCCACAGGTGTTGATCGGTGTCCGACATCGCGCCCATCACTTCCACGATCTCTGGTTTCAGTTCCGGAAAAAACCAACTCAAGCGATGCTGCAATTCCAGGGACAACGGATGCAAGCAGCAGGGCAGGACAACCGCCAGCGCCAGCATTCCGAGTCTGGGACGAGCCAAACGGAACGTCTGGGCGAAATTGGTGGTCAGCATAATTCCCATCAACATCGCCGGACAGAAAATGATGACCACCTGCTGAGTGATCAACAGCTTCATCATGGCCAATCCGTCACCGAAACCGCCGATGGCATTCACCAGATATTTCATGGCCACGAACTGCAGCAACATGATCAGGATGAAACAGAATCCAGCTTCGGTGAAACTGGGGGTCGGATCTTTATCTCGCAATAAGTGCCGAATCCAGAGCTTCAGGTCAAAACTATCAGCTTCTCGAAACAAGATTTCCTCGCGCGAGAACTGATCAATCGCCCACCACAAGGCCAGCAGACTGTAACCGATACTGGTCACCAAGACGGGAATTGCATAAGGGTATAACTCGGCTGGATTCACCGGCGATAGCAGGAACGCCTTGAGCAGCAAGGCCACGCCCATCACGGGCATCACGCTGTAAAACCAGGACGAATCACTTTCCGGAGAGATCTCGATCGCGGGAGACAGGCAAAACATCGTCACTCCCAGTGTGACCATCAACAAGGGAGTCAGGTAGTACTGCCCTTCTTTGATGCTCCGCGCAAACGTCGCCAGCGCTAGACACAGCGCACTGAAAAACGCGGCCAGAGGCACCAGCAGAACCACCAGCCATAGCAGCGATGTCGGAGTCGGCAGGGACAAGTCACCCAGATTCGACAAGGCCCCTCCAGCCAGGGAGTGCATGTGGCGGCCCGTAATCCCCATGCTCAACAAATTCAGGATCGCGGTGGACATACTGAAGACCATCACCGTCAGAAACTTGCCCACGACAATTTCCCGGCGTGATGCCGGGCAAATGAGCAGGGTCTCCATGGTGCCGCGTTCTTTTTCACCCGCCCCAAGATCGATGGCTGGATAGAATGCGCCGGTGACCGCCATAATGATCAGCAAAGCCGGAAACAACTTGCTCCACATATTGGCCGCTTTTTGCTCATCTTCAGCCAGATCCGCACTGGCCGGATTGACCGGTGTCGCCAATGTCTTTGGCAGGTCCAGTTTCTTCAATCGCCGGATCAGGATTTTTTCTTCCCAGGCCGTGATTGCTTTCGTAATCCGGTTGTAAGCGATCATCGACTTGTCGTCGGCACTGTTGTGCACGATCACCGGACGTTCGTAATCCGCTTCCGATTGCTTTCCGTCTCGGATACCACGATTCACGCGTTCGATATTCTCTCCGAACCCTTCGGGAAAAATAATCAGCACCTGCACGGCGGTCTTGGCAAACAAACGGCCGATCGCGCTGCGCCGTCGAGCAACCTCGCCCACAAGTTTGGTCACCTCACCGTCATCCGGATTGGGCAACTTCAAGACAGACCGTAACCGCTGTTCCAATTCCCGCAGTTCGAAGAGTGCCTTCTGCACCCGCCGGGCCGATCGAATCAACTCGCGTGCTTCGCGAGCGGATTCCGTCTGGCTTTCAGCATCAGTCAAGGTCGTCTGATCATCCACGACGCGTAATTGCGCCGCCTGTCCGGACATCACAAACCAGGACGAAACAAAACCGTTTTCATCCAATAGCGGAGGTTCTTCCGGCAGATTCGCACGCCCCAAAACCACCACCGTGCGTGGCTGCTCACTGAACAGCAACGTCATGTGCACCATGCCGACACCCAACACGGGGTACAGAAACATGGGCAACACCGCGACCATGAACAGGGTCCGCCGATCGCGCAACTGATCACGCAGTTCGCGGATGAAAATCAATCTGACGTTGAACCAATTCATGGAGTGGCTGACTCTGCTTGCCGAGTGTCTTCGAAGCGTTGGATGAGGTCAAAAAAGAGTTCTTCCATATCCGGCTCGTCGTACTCGGATTCCAGATCATCTACGGAACCCATTGCCAGAATACGGCCCCGGTGGAGCACTGCGATCCGGTCACACAGTTTCTCGACCTCACGCATGATGTGCGTCGAAAAAATGATGCATTTGCCCTGATCTTTGAGCGTCTCGATCGCCTGCAACAACTTGCGAGCGACAAGCACATCCAACCCCGATGTGGGTTCGTCAAAAATCAGCACGGGTGGATCGTGGACAATCGTGCGGGCAATGGACACTTTTTGCTTCATGCCCGTGGACATTTTCGCGCCCAACAGGTCACGAATCTCGTGCATCTGCAACGTCGTAAAAATACTGTCGATACGACTCTGCAGACAGTCTTCGTCGATACCGTACAACCTGCCAAAATACTCGACCATTTCCCAGGCGGTCATCCGGTCGTAAATGCCGGTATTGGCCGACATGAAACCGATGCGTTTCCTGACCTGCTCAGACTGCTTCAGGACATCATATCCGTCGATTGTCGCGCGACCTGTTGTCGGACGTAAGACCGTGCTCAAGATGCGCAAACACGTCGTCTTGCCGGCACCATTGGGGCCCAGCAGACCGACAATCTCACCCGGATGGACACAAAACGAAATGTCGGCCAGCGCGGCAACACTGCCACGTCGTAAATCTGCGAAGTCCTTGCCCAGACCTTCGACCTGAATCATGTTCCGCCCTCGAAACTTATCAAACGAGAATGGATTCCCCAGGAATCAACGGCACTCGAAATGCGGCACGGTAAGGCATGTGGCAGATCGTACCGTCAGAACACCACACTCCGCCCAACTCATGGAACCTGATCGCACACAGCGCTCCGAGCCGCAAAGCCCAACTGTACTACACAGGCCTTCAGTACATTCTCCTCCAGGGCCCGACGCATTGCGTTTTAAGATTTCAGTACCGGCAGTTCGCTGCAATCGTCGTGAGTGTCAGATCGTGGCGGACTGACTTCGTCGATATATTCATAAAACACATTTCGCTGCCGGGGCACATAACCCGCATCTTCGATACAGCGGCGGATTGTGGCCAACGACAGGTGATGGACCGTCCCTGCTTCGGCCACCACGTTTTCTTCGATCATCAAGCTGCCCATGTCATTGGCGCCAAAAAACAACGCCATCTGACCGATCTTCTCGCCTTGAGTCACCCAGGACGACTGGATATTGGGCACGTTATCCAGGTACAGACGGCTCACAGCCTGTGTTTTCAGGTATTCAAAGCCGCCGACTGGAGGAACATCCTGCATATCCGTGTGCTCCGGTTGCATAGTCCAGCATATAAACGCCGTGAATCCACCGGTCTCATCCTGCAATTCTCGTACCCGTTCCAGATGTTCGATCCGCTCGGCCAGTGTCTCGATGTGGCCGAACATCATCGTAGCCGTTGACCTGCCGCCCAACTGGTGCCATACGCGATGCACATTCAGCCAATCGTCGGTGAGCACTTTCCCTCGGGTGATTTCCCGCCGCACGCGGTCAACCAGGATTTCACCGCCGCCGCCCGGCAGGCTTCCCAGGCCGGCCGCGCGCAGACGCTCCAACACTGTGCGCAGGGGCAGCTTGGTCAGCTTGGTAAAGTGATGAATCTCCGGTGGGCTGAATCCGTGGATGTTGACGTCGGGAAAGTGCCTTTTCAGATCGCCAAGCATGTCTTCGTACCATTCCAGCGAAAACTTGGGATGCAAGCCTCCCTGCAACAGAATCTGGTCGCCGCCCAGTTCCACGGTTTCGCGGACTTTTTGCAGCAACACGTCACGAGGCAGCACGTAGGCCTCATCGTGCCCCGGGGGTCGGTAGAAGGCACAAAAGTCACACACGGCAGTACAGACGTTCGTGTAGTTGATATTGCGATCGATATTGTACGTGCGGTAGGGCTCAGGATGCAGCCGACGCGTGACCTGATCGGCCGCCTGGCCGATCGCCGGCAAATCGTCGGATTGCAGCAGCTGCAACCCGTCCATCGACGTGAGCCGCTGACCGTCAACCGCTCTGTCCAGCAGGGGCGCAATGTCGGAAGACAATGTCTTTTCCTCTGGGGACCAAGTCCCTCTTGGAAGCCAATTCATAAAACAATTTCAATCCAGCGCGCTCTGCAGTCTCCAGCCGAAAATACAAATTGTCATGCAAATACGAGAGGGCGGTGGACGGTTCGATTCCCAGCACGTCCGCCTCGCGCCGCGCGATGGCCGACAACCGGGACACGCCCCGATCACGAGCGTCGATCAGAATTTTCTGCAAACGCTCCAAATCGGTTTCCGGCCGCGCTGCCCACACAGCGAACACGAACGGTAAACCTGTCCATTGCGTCCACTCCTGCCCCAAATCCCACGTTTCCACAAACGACTCGCCCGGCTGGGGAATGGCGCGATCACCGATGACCAGAATCGCGTCCGCCGAACACTGTTGTATTTCTTGACCGATCCGCAACACTTCCAGAGTCGGACTCACGCTGAATCGCTCATACAACAAGATTTGCGCCAACACCACGCTGGTCCGCGAACCTTCGTCCAATGCCAGTCGGCGGACTTCAGACAAGGGGCGCCGACCGTACAGTTTCACGCTCAACACCGGTCCACGCGTGGCCACACAGGCATCCGAGACAATCAGGTAGTTTTCGTGGCGCAGATATTCGACCGACGGAATCAGTGCGGCATCCAAATCCCAATCGGACAATCGGTCCGCCAACCGACTGGGATAATCAAGAATCAGATCCGCGTCGGTGGCCGCATCGTCGAGCCCCTCGATCAAAGGCTTCGAATTCAGGTAATTCACCGCGCCGATTCTGAGACGACGCGCACCGACTTCCGACATCAACACCACTCCAACACTCACTGAGAGCCACATTCGGAACAGGCGTCGGCCACTGCCGAAAAGAACGGCGCCGGATCTCGAGCCACCGGCATCCGTGGCGCGGCGATCAAGCCAAATCGAACCGCACGCCTGGACTGTTCTCTGAATTCCAAACTCTCAGCCATCGAACACATCGCGCGTACGCGATATTCCATCCTCGAGAACTCCGTTTGTAATCAACTGCGTTGAATTATAGGTCTCGTCTGCCTGCGCGGAAACCGATTCCGCCGGCAAATCACTGTCAATTCGCGACATAAAGGAGTACCATGCCGCTCCAAAACGTCCCTTCGCTTCACCCGATGCCTGGCTGCGGGCAACGGCACGTCCGGCTTCACCTCGCCACACAACGTAGGAATCACGATGTCACCGCTCAAAGTGGCGATCTTGGGCCTGGGCACCGTAGGTACCGGTGTGGCCCGTATTCTGCTTGAGCATCCCGATCGCATTTCCCGCCGCGCCGGCCGCCCCGTGCAACTGGTTGCCGCGGTCGTTCGCAACCTCGAGCAGCCACGGGACATCACGCTTCCCACGGGTACGCTGACGGACGATCCCGACCAGGCGTTTGCTGATGATGTCGATGTGATTATTCAGTTGATTGGGGGCATCAACCCCGCACTGAATTTGATGCAACGGGCGATCACATCCGGTAAGGACGTGGTCACTGCCAACAAAGCTCTGTTGTGCGAGCACGGCGGCGACCTGTTTCAACTGGCTCGCAAGCACGGACGCTGCATCAGTTTCGAAGCCGCTGTGGCCGGAGGGGTCCCCATTGTCGCCGGAATCGGACAGGCGCTGTCGGCCAACCAGCTGTCGTCTATCGAAGCCATTCTCAACGGCACCAGCAACTTCATTCTCAGCGAGATGCTGGCCGACCGCAAATCATACCGCCAAGTCTTGAAACTCTCGCAAGATCTCGGTTATGCCGAAGTGGATCCGACCTTGGACGTCGACGGGACAGACGCCGCTCAAAAACTGGTCATCCTGACCCAATTGGCATTTGGTACCCGAGTCACACTGGATGACTTTGCCCGACAGGGCATCGATATGCTGGATCTGGCGGATCTGCTATACGCCCATGAACTCGGCTACCGTGTGAAGTTACTGGCCGTCGCCAAACGCGTCGACGACCATCTGGAAATGCATGTGCAACCTACCCTGGTCCGTGCGGATCGCCCATTGGCACGCACCAGCGGTCCAAGAAACACCATCGCTCTCCAGGGAGACGCGGTGGGCAAGCTCTGGTTTTCCGGACCGGGCGCCGGCCAAATGCCCACAGCATCAGCCGTCGTCGCCGACTTGATCGATGTGGCCACCGGCCGCGCAGCAGCCACCTTTCAGCAACTCGACCTGTGGCACGACCAGCAACCCATACCCGTGTTGCCGGCTGAAGAGATCAAGCACCGGTACTACTTGCGATTCAATGTCGTGGATCGGCCACATGTGTTTGCAGACATCGCGGCCATTCTCGGACGACATGACATCAGTCTCGCGAGCATCATCCAGCACGAAGCCCCGGAGACGTTTCCCGAGGGACACGACGAAGTCGTGTCGGTTGTGGTCATGACCCATCGCACGTCCGCGGGCCAGTTGCGCGCCGCCGATCGCGAACTTGACCAACTCACGTCCGTCGTTCCGCCCCGAATTCGCATGCCCGTCTCAAACTGAGACGCCCACCACGCACAAACAGGCGATCATCAGCGTCTCGCCCAGGTATCCCCTCACCGCCAGCCGAATTGACACTGGGCAAACAACTCGGAAGAATTGATATTTCTCAAGTCTGAGCAAGACCGTCCCTTCAGACTGCCGACAATGGCTGAAGCAGGCGTGCATCGTGTCCGCCGGCCACAGGCCATGAACGAGATTCCGGACAGAGAATGACTTCGGACAACGCCATAGACGTCGATTTCAACGTCCCCCTGAAACACCAACTGCGGTTCACGCGAAACGTGTTGGCGGACGATCGACACGTGCTGGCCGATCTCCTGCAGGATTCCAACGGTCAGCGGCCGCGAGTTCAATTCTGGATCGACGCCAATCTCGCTGCAACTCGACCTGAATTGCACACCCAACTGTGTGATTTCTCGTCGGAATACAGCGAACGGTTTACCCTCATGGGTATGCCGCAAACGGTCGAAAGTGGCGAATCCGTAAAGAACGACATCCATATTCTCGAACGCATCCTGGGAGTGATCCATCAGGCCAACCTGGATCGCCGCAGCTACATCGTCGTGCTGGGCGGAGGCGCCGTGCTGGACGCCGTGGGCTTTGCGGCCGCCATCGCCCACCGAGGCATTCGACTGATCCGCTTGCCCAGCACAACCCTGGCCCAAGCCGATTCGGGAATCGGGGTCAAGAACGCCGTCAATCTGTTTCACAAGAAGAACTGGGTCGGTACATTTTCCGTTCCCTGGGCGGTCGTCAATGACGCGACAATGTTGCAGACTTTGCCAGATCGAGACTTTGTTTCGGGATTTTCCGAGGCGGTCAAGGTTGCGCTGCTCAAGGACCCCGAGATGTTTCAATCGTTGTGTCGCCTGGCACCGCGGATCCGCCGCCGCGATATGGAGGCGGCTGAGAGCATCATTCGTCAATCCGCCATCCATCACTTACAACACATCACCACCGGCGGAGATCCTTTCGAAGCTCTCGAAGCACGCCCCTTGGACTTCGGTCACTGGTCCGCTCACCGACTGGAAGTCCTGAGTGATTTTGAATTGAGGCACGGTGAAAGTGTTGCCATCGGAGTCGCAGTTGACACGGTCTATTCTTCACGAGTTCATGGATTCCCCGAATCAGCCACACAACGGGTCCTCACCTGCCTGGAGCAACTTGGACTGGCACTGGACCATCACGCATTGCGCGACACAGAGGCTCTGTTTGCCGGCCTGGAGGAGTTTCGCCAGCACCTGGGTGGCCGATTGACGGTCACCATGCTGACCGATATCGGACGCCCGATTGACGTGCACCAGATCGACCACGATCACATGCGGGAAGCCATACAGGTTGTGGCGAACTACATGCAGGCGCACAGCGCCGCAACATCCCGCTGATTCAAGATTCCCAGCCGCACGTCGCGGTCACGCCATGTTCACGGGCCGCTGCGCACCTGGCTGGGACAGCTCAACGATTACCGGGCGGCGGCACACTTTGGCGCTGAAACACAGTTGCCAGTGCCTCTGGATCCGGCATCTCGCGAGTCAAGAACTCGCGACCCTCGGTGTATTCGCTGATGTCAATGAACGCCCCATTGTGTTCACTCGACTCGTAACCGGCCATCAACACCGCCAATGTGTCCCAGGCCATCAAGGCTCCGGATTGCGGGTAACGATCCGGGTGCAGACTGCAGGCAACCGCATCGTCCATTTCGTTCACGTAACCGTGAGCGTAAAACTGCTGTGGTCGAGGGAACGAAGTCCCCTGAGCCGTCGGGAGCTTCTCACGCAGCAACAGCGGCCCAGCCGTGGCCCCCTCCGGCAAAAACAACTCGTTTTCGTTGTTGGGATTGATCCGCATGTCGTACTGCGCAAAATCTGTGATCACAGACAACTCATTTCGGATTCCGCTGATACTCAGATCGTGCCCCAGAACTTCGGCCAGCGTGTGATCGGAAAACTCGACCGTAATGCGGCCAAAGTCGTCGACATTCTGCATCACGCGAAAGTGCTCACCGCTGGCCTGCGGCAGATGTTTCAACACTTGCGTAGCCAGCGCTGAAACTCTCCTGGGCCGAATGGGTCGGCCGTCCCGCAAAATGCCTTCCACCTGTTTCAGGTACAGGCAGGGCCCCAATGGGTGACAGGCCTTGTTGAACAACGCACCTCCGCCCGACTTGCTGGGCGTGTCGTACGCCGGAGCGTGAGATCCCTGGTGAGCACACGTGCCACGCTGGTACAGCACATGCCCCTGTCCCGCCCCGATCGCTTCGCGGAGCAACTCAACCAGGCCACGGACCCCATCGACGTACACGAAATCCTCAGCGTAGAGTAATTTCGTTTCCTGTTGCCGAACCTGGTCCAAGACGCCTGCCAAATACGTCATGGCTTCGACTTTGCGGACGGACGCAGTGGCCTCGCGGTCCGTTGCATAACCCGGCCAGATCACCGGAGGTTTCTCCAGTACCACCACCGGCACACCGGCCATCGCCGCTTCGATCGTGTACTCTCCATGCACATGGTTGGCACAGGCGATGTTGTCGATATCCGGTTGCACCTCGGCCAGCATTTCGCGATGGCTGGAGTATGCGCGGTGCACACCATGTTGTTCAGCGAAACGCTGCGCGTTTTCCGCGCGTCCCGATGTGACGCCGCACAATTCAATCGACACGCCGTTTTTGTGTGGGATCATCCCATACGTACGTGCCGTGTAATCGGCGGCGAAACCGGTCCCATTGATCGTCACTTTGACCGCTTGCTCAGCCATCTGCGTCCTCGACCTCTGTTGACTGGCGACCAATATCGGCAACGCAGGTACGCACCAGGTTTGTTGTGCGCCAGCCGTGTTGTGTGCGTTGATCCGCGCTGGACCGCAGCCATTCTCTAACGCTGCGGGGCATCCGTGCGCTGCACCTCGATCGCATTCAGCGTGGGTAGACTCCCAGGACTGGATTGACCCGAACTGGAAATCATCTCCAGTCTCAAATCGCGAGTCACATCCAGATTGCCAAACTGGCGGACCACAACGGACAAGGGCTTGCCGGCGGCTTGCAGAATGTTGAAATCCCGCAGCACGGTCCGGCCCTGAAGCTTGACGCTAAATCGTCGATCCCGGGCGTCCGGCGTATCGTCCAGCTCTGAAAAATACAGTTTCACGGTATAGGTCCCCGCCGATTGTCCCTCACCAATCAGTGGCAGGCGCAACTCGGAAATTCCGCGGGCTGCCGAAGCGTAGAGCCACGGATTCTCCGAACCCGCGACCTGCAAATCGCGACTATTGACACTCGTGAAAGCGCCGCTCGGCATCAGTTTTTCTTTGAGAGCCAGTTTGAGATCCAATCCCGTGACCTTGTGGGGATCCGGACGAGGATAAGCCAACCAAACCGTCCCCAGCGCGTCCTTGCGATCGCCGGGCGCCCCCAAATTCAGCGCCATGTTCTGCACGGGTGTCGTGGCGCCAACCGAGCTCGTCAATGTCCATGGTCGCCGCGGTTGGCGAGGTTCCAGGGTGATCGTCGAAGCAATCGAAAACAGGCACACGCAACCGGCACTCGCCTCGGGAATCATGACCAGTCCGTTGGCCGGAATCGCATTGATCCAGCAACCCAACCGGTGACCCGAAAAATGGCGCGTCCCGGCATCGGTCTTCAGATCGTAGAACCCGGTGTACCCGGAGCGAAATATCAACATGCCCGGACATCCGGTCATCATTCCGCAGTGGTGTCCGGGACGGATCAGACTCCAGGGTTCACTCTGACCGGTCAATGGATTGGAACGTGTGAGTTGTTCTCCGGAATACAGATCAAAGGCCCACGGCTCGGCGATGATGCGATCTTCGACAACAATCGGCCGATGACGATAATTCGCGTCGCGGGCCCACAGCTTGGCACCGTCGGCTGCCGACAGCGCCACCAGCCTGCGACGCGAGAACTCACCGTCCATGAACTGCTTCCAGTAATGTCCGTTGGCGTTGGCCCCGCACAGCAGCAGTGTGTTGTTCTTGTACAACAGTGTCAGCTTGCCGCCACCCGTGCCAATCTCGCTGCAATCGGTCACATCGACAGGCTGGGACCACAGTTTCTTGCCCGTTCGACTGTCCAGTGCCACAGCCAGTCGGGCGTCCAGGTTTTTCATGCGCTGCTCGGCCAACAGCGCCTGTTCTCCACTCAGTTTCTTCAGCGCCTGCTTGTCCTGCTTCAACAGGGCCGCGCGTTGTTCACTGCTGATCGAACTGTCAATGAAGAACACTCGATCCGGCCCCAGGGCGATCGTGCGATGCACGATGTTCTGACCTTCGTACAGCCAGACATGCCGCCCGGACTTGACGTCGATGCAGAACACGGCATCCGTCGCGTCTTGCGTCTGTCGACCGCGGCGCCGCAACGCCTGTTGCAGCTCTTCACGCATGGTCGCCGTACCAAACAAGAGACCTGAGCGGTACGCCAGATAACCCCAGGAATACATCTTTCCGTCTCGAGATGGAGGCAACCGGTGCACGCGCTGGACCTGGCCGCTGGCCGCGTCAATCTGGGTGCACACAGCGCCTTCCATGACAAACACACTGTCCTGACTGGCGACAAGATTGCCTGGATTGTAATTCTGGAAGACACCGGTCCGCAGTGATTGCGGGTTCTTGTGTTCCCACAAAAACGCTCCATTGTAGGCGTCGTAGGCCAGCACACTGTCCTGTCCCTCAACGATCAAGCGACCGTTGACCGCCAGGGGGCCAACCGCTCCCTCGTGCCGGTTCACCATTTTGCCCGGGCCCGGATCACCGTACCACAACACCCCCAAACCTCCTTGGACCCGCGTGTCATCCGTGCTGGCCGTGTTTCCCGAGTCTCCGTATTGGTGCGACCAATCACCGGCACCCGGCAATGCACCACGGGTCAAACAGGTCCATGTTCCCGCTGCGCGCAGCAGCGCAGCTTTTCCAAAACCCAACTTCTGGAACCAGCCGCGAATGACGCGCTTATCGGAATTCCCCTGTGGCGTTTCCGATACCGTGCCCACACACACCACTCCACCCAGTGGCTTGACGTGTCGTGCCAGCCTGCCGGGGTTATCCGGAAGCCGTCCGCTCCGCAGCATGCGATCAGAGACCACCAGATTCGCAAAATAATTCGAATAGGGAATCTGACCAGATTCCCCGTGATGCACAACGATGCGGTGACCATACAGGCCAGCACGAGACAGCAGCCGGCGCGATTCTGCCACCCGTTTCGCATCGGATTCGACACAGTAAATCCGCAGATCACTCTGCAATGCCAATTCCGCCGCCAACCGGCCGACCCCGCTGTCCAGAACCAGGCAGAATCCGCGTGTGACTCCCGAGTGTCTGAGCACAGATTGCGCTGCGTCCCGATAAACCGCGGTCCACGCATCGTCGGGGAAGGGCGAACCTTTGTGGGTGTTCTCCGGCTGCACTCGTTTCGCAGACTCACCAGGTCCGAAGGCATAAATGCTGCCGGCCGTCGTACTGACGAACACGTGTCGATGGGCCACGGCCAGGCCGCTGGCCTCCGCATCAACCTCCGCCGACCACACCTTCTGACCGTCCGGGACTGAGTACATGACCACTTGCTGCCGGCCGCCGGCAATCACATGCTGGCCAGCGACAATCAACGCCGATTCACATGCACTTGGCGTCCGCCACACGATGCCCACATCCGCGATCTCTTTCAGGCGGTCGTTCAAATCCGCGATGGATTTGCGGATCGCTTCGGCCTCGTCCTTGGCAGTTCTCAGTTTGCGATTCAGATTGTAGATTTCTTGATTGATTTCTTGCCGCTCTCGACTGGCCACCGCATACGCAGCTCGATCGATGCGCACAATCGCGTCCCCTGTCGCCACAAACGCATCGTCGCCGGAGACCGCCATCTGGCGTCCCTCGAACCAACCAAATCCGACGTCGCCGGATTCCTCGTCCAGCGCCAACATGTGGTGTGGCCCGGCCGCATACAGTTGACCATCGGCCAACAATGCGCGCGTCCCCCCAACCACTCCACCAGCTTCCCGGCGCCACTTGTGCTCTCGCTTGTGCAAGAACTCTCCATTCAACCGATTGAACACACCCGGCAAACTGCGCCCGGAGGGCACCACGAGCTTCTCGCTTGTGGCCAACAAGTAGCCTTGTGGTGAGAGATCATTGCGGCCCGCGTCGGATTCGCTGATATTGTCCCGCTGCCATACCAGGCTCCCATCCCGCGGCCGTACCGCGTAAAGATACACGTCTTCGTGTGGAAAAATGCCTGCCCCAAAATAAGCGACGCCTGCTTCGACCAACACGCCGGTCCGGATCGGCCAACGCGAAATCATCTCTCCGCGAGCCAGCAACCACTCTTCCGCCGGCCCGCCGCGTCGCTTCCATAGCAACGCGCCGCTCGTCGCTCGCAAGGCGTACACGAGACCATCGTCGGACCCAAATAGAACGATGTCCTGCCACACAGTTGGCGCCAGACGTATGGGACCATCCGCAAAAAATTGCCACAGACGGCGCCCCGAGTCGACATCAACACAACTGAGCGAGTGGTCGACGGACGAGCCAAAGTACATTCGATTTCCGGCCACCGCCACCTGGAACACGCTGTCAAACTGCACACGATGACGCAGGTCCTTGCCTTCGATGATCCGCCCATTCGGACCGGACCAAGCCATATTCAGCGCCCCGGGAGCGGCGAGTTTCCAGTGCTGCTGTAATGGCAAGGCGAGACGTTCATCGGTCGCGCCTCCACGCGTATTGTCGTGCAAATATGTCGGCCAGTCGGATGCACTCGCCACGACTGGCAACATCCCCAGGGTCCACAGAACACCGACCGCAACGTGGCAATACGTTTTCCGCATGGCTTCACCTTCAAGAGTAGACCACATCCCAACCAATAGGAGTGCATGCTAGCGTGTCGACCACCGTACGCACAGGACCAACCCAGCGCCGGTTCGACGACTAACACTGCACCCGAGCAGCAAATCGTCTAGCTAACTCGGACTTCAACGTGATCTGGTTGTCACGGAGATCCAGGATTTCCAGACCATCAAATTGAGCCGACTGCAACAACGTGCGGACTCCGTCATCTCCAATCCCACTGTTGGCCAGCCGCAACACCCGCAATCCTGCCGAGACCTGCCAGCGTGCCAGACTCTGCACTCCAGAATCGCCGACGGCGTTTCCGGTTAAATCCAATCGCGACAGTTTCAGTGCGGAACTCGATGCCAAACAGGCCACATCGACCTCCTGCAGATCATTGTCAGCCAGTTCCAGCGACCGCAAACTCGGCAGCCGGAAGGCGTTCGGATTCAGAACCCCGCTCCCCAAATCGTTGCCACTCAGATTCAACTCCACCAGACGCTGTAGATGAGGTGATGACAGGACCGATCGGCAACCCTCGGATCCCAGATGGCACCCCGCCAGATGCAATGTGTGTAAACAGCTGGAATTGGACGAGGAGGCCAGGACAGCGCCGGCAACGTCACCCAACGGATTTCCGGACAGATCCAGAGATTGCAGCTCCAATACCTGAGCCGACTCGGCCCAGGCTTTCAGTCCTTCCGTCCCGATGTCGTTCTGGCTCAGATCCAATACGCGCAATCCCGACATGTTCTGCGCCTGGCACAACCGACGCAGGCCCGCGTCACCCAGGCGATTTGACGCCAACACCAGGTCTTCCAGTTGCCGCATGGCCGGCGATCGTGTCAGCTCACGGATGTCGCTGACTCCCAATTGGTTTCCAGCGAGATTCAGTCGCGCGAGCTGAGTCAGGTGAGGAGAGAGCGCCAGATTCCGGAGTCCTTGACCACCCAGAAAATTGCCCGACACGTTCAAGTGACTCAACCCGCGACTGCGATCGGAATCGGCCAGCGCTTCGGCTCCCCCGGCCGCCAGGCCGCATCCCGCTACGTCCAGCGACGACAGGCAGGTCAATTGTGGCAACTTGAACAATCGCCGCATCGCTTCGGAGGCCACATCCGGTGGAATCTTGCGGAGCATCAAACCTCGAATAGCGGGCGCGACCTGGAACAGCGTCCGCGGCCGATCGAGGAACGACGTCCCCTCAATCAACAGCCGGTCCACCAGCCCGCACCAGAAGCGAATGTCGCGGACCCCCAGGGCCTTCAGACGCGCCAAACAGCTTTGCCGCTGCTCCCGCAGCAATTCCTGATGCGTGTCGCTCAACGCGCGCCGAGATACGTCATCCAGGTCCGGATCCGCCAGCTCGCAATCGAAGCGAATGAAGTCGGCCCGCGGATCTCCGCGTTCTTCCAACCAATCCGCAAACACCAGGCGGGGCCCTGGATCATCGGGGTCGTCTCGGATGTCCCGTAGGAAAGCATCTTCATCCATCTCACGTCACTCGCAATTCCCGTACCCCGGCGACTGGCTGCATGCCTCAGAGTTCCACGCCCCCCGAGCGGATGGGCCGCGCTGCCCGGAGTGAACGTCCAGCGTGAAAGACTCGAAACAAAATCGTGATCACGACCCCAGAATCACGCCCATCCACCCGGCGATTCTGACAATTCCCCGCCGAGCGGAACAGCCACCCGCCGGTAATCTCTCACGGTGCTCGTCAAATCGAGACTGCAGACGGCATTCCAACCCGGGGATCGGAATCAGCCGACGCTGAACCGTCGATTCGTCTGTCGCGGCACGCGCCACGGGGCTAAGCTGAGGACTGTGATGCGTTGATGGAGCGCGTTTTTTCGCGAACCGGGCAGATGGCACCCATCCGCGCGTCGAATCGCCGATCCTGTTAAGTCCCCGTTGAAACACCGTGGAGCAAGCCCATATGCACACACCATCATCCCGCATTCGGATGGTCTGTAAAGTCGCCTGCAGTCTGGCCTGTGTTGTCGGCGGCGCTCACCTGGACCGAAGAATCGCGGCGGCCGATCCCGACGAGGAATTTCGGCCACGGGTCGTCATCCGCCGCGCATTTCCGGCAATCGTCGATGCGCCGGTGATCACCGCCAAACAGGCCTCGTCACTCCAGGACAACGAACTCGTGTTGGGGATTGTCCTGGGAGACACCGCGCGGGCCTACCCCATCAATATGCTCACCGGGCCGAGGCGAGAGATCATCAACGACACGTTGAACGGGCGAGCCATTGCCGCCACCTGGTGACACTTGTGCCACAACGGCATCGTGTATGCCCGCACCGTCGACAACAAAACCCTCACATTGTCTGTTTCTGGAATGTTGTGGAATCGCAGCCTGGTCATGCAAGACAAAGAAACCGGATCGTTGTGGAGCCACCTGCTGGGGCGCGCGATGCGGGGAGCCCTTCAGGGACAAAGCCTCGATCGACTACCCGGATTGATGACCGACTGGAAAACCTGGCGGAAGCTGCACCCACAGACGACCGTCTTGAACATGAAACGCACATCCCGAAAATTCCGCCGCCAAATTTATGACGAACCGCGGCGATTCGTTGTGGGTTATGTCGATGGCGACGACGCGCGGGCCTGGGGATTTGACCAGTTGTTGGCAGCCCCCTTGATCAACGATGCGCTGGGATCGCGTCCGTTACTGGTCGTGTTCGATGCCACCAGCGGAACGGCGTTCCTGTTTGAGCGCCGGGTGGATCAGCGCGTACTGACCATGCGCCGCACCGCCGACCGATTGACCGATCGAGAAACAGGATCGGTATGGAACGCACACACGGGTCGAGCCGTCAGCGGACCGTTGCAAGGCCGGCAGCTCAAGACGCTGCCGGCGATCGTCTCGTTTCGGAAGGCCTGGACCGTGTTCCATCCCGAAACCGCGTTTTGGAAACCCGCAAACACACCCTGAATGCCACCGTCGAAATCCGCCGCGGCCCCCCCAACAGCCCCCGGCACATCAGGCGTCGGTGTCGAACCCAGTCGCCTGTGGAAGCTCCTGTCCACGGGTTTCGGGCAGGAACCAGGCGATTACGCAGCCCACCAGGAATAGCAGGCCCAGGCCGGTCACCGCGTGGCCGAGTTCCATTCCAGGCCGAGACTTCAGCCAACCGGAAAACAGCAGGATCGGTACAGCCAATACACGTCCCCCGTTGAAACAGAAACTGGTACCGGTGGCGCGCAGATGTGTCGGAAACAATTCGGGAAAGTAGATGGCATAACCGGCGTGCATGCTCAGAGTAAAGAAACCGAAGACCGGCAAGACACACAAATACGTCGTGTAGTCGCCGGGAAGGAAACATGTGATCGGAACCATGACGAAGGCCAACAGGTGCATCAGCATAAATGTCCGACGCCGACCAATCCGGGCACTGATCACCCCAAACGCCAGCAACCCCAGCCCAGCCCCGGCCGTTTGCACAAACCCATATGCAAATTTTGCTTTGGCCGCGATGCTGGCTTTCACCTCATCGGTCAAGGCAGACTTCTGATCGGCCCCCAAATTGTCCAGGGCCTGTTGTTGCAGGGTGTCTTCGACAAGCCCCTGTCCAGCAACGCATACCGACCAGAACGTTCCCAGTCCCACGGCCGCCAGGGCCATGCCCAGCAGCGCGCGAGAAGACCAACGGGGGTTGAACAACAAGTCTCCAAAGCTGCCCCGCGCCGCCTGCTGTTCACCACCATCTTGCGTTTTTTTCCAGGCCTCCGGCTCCCGCACACTGGAACGCACCCACAGCACCAGCAGCGCCGGCAATATGCCGATCAAATAGGCGTACCGCCATTGGCTGCCCACCGCCAGGCCGGCCAGTGCCGCCATCCACGTGCCCAGTACGCTGGACGCGTGGAAGATGCCCGAGGCCTGCGCGCGGGATCGGGCCGGAAACACTTCAGCCACCAAACTGGCCGCAACCGCCCATTCGCCTCCGACTCCCATTGCCACCAGAAATCTCAGACAGCCCACATGCCACAACTCGGTCGCAAAAAAGGTCAGTCCTGAAAACACCGAATACATCAAGATCGTATAGACCATGATCGACCGACGTCCGAATCGGTCGGCCAGAGAGCCGAACAGCAAGCCCCCGACGGTGCCCCCCATCAGAAAGATGGCCAGAAACATGTCGCCATATTGCTTCTTGGCATCATCCATTTCTTGAGAATCACTTGGAAAATCGAGCACTTCAGCCAGCATATCCCCCCGCGTGATGTTGAAGATCTGCCCCTCGTAAATGTCGAATACCCATCCGGCCGACGCGATCACCAGGACCAGCCATTGGTAGCGCGTGATGCCAGAGTACCAGGGGCGGTTGTCCTGTGGATCGGAAGAATGACTCATCACACATCTCCGTTGTCAGATTGCTCGTCAGATTGCTCGCAATTTGTGGCACCAGCGGCGTCTGCCGATCGCATCCGTTCGGCCCCACACCACGTCGTGTGCGACGGCCTTCGCCGGCAGCACACGACGATCGGCGTCAGCCGAACCGCCTCGCATGGCTCCCACCAAATCGGGGAGCTGAACGCGGCAGATTCGAATCCTGCAACCGGGCACCAAACCCCATCCTGGTTTTCCTCGACGCGAAGTTCAACCTTTGCCGCCCCGCGGATCGGTACGTGTGATGATCTCACTGATCCCCGACCGGTTGAATCCTTTGTATCCCTGATCGCGCTGCAACACTTCCAGATGCGACCCCACGGCGCCTTGATCGGCAAACACATCGGCTTGCTGTTGCGTGATCAACCCCGCCTGCATCAAGGCGTTCAGTCGTTCCGTTCGAACCGTCCAACGCTCTCCTTCGGTAAACGCCTGCTTGAGAAAGGGCCAATCCGTGAACGGCCGCATCGTCTCCACTCCGCACGCGTGCAGTTGCTCGCGGACGGCGTCGAAATCGAATTGGCATTCCAGGTGATGCAATCCGGCCTCCAGAAAGGCCTCGCCGTGCAAGCCACACCACAGTCCCACGGTGTGCAGATCGCCCGATTCCGGTAACGGATCATGAGCGAAATCTTGACCGGCTTCCGCACCCGTCAGATCCAGATCGGCAAACACCACGACGCCGCAATCGGGATGTTCCAAAACCTGCGCCCCCCAACCCGCCGACTGGCCGGCATGGAAACGCTCCCGGCACCGACAGCCCAGCACCTCCAGCGACTGGATGAGCCGCGAGAAATACCTGCGACTGGAGCGGTAAGTGTGGTGGTCGTGGTTTGCCCAACCCAGTCCCAGGAGATCCTGCCTGTGTTTCTGGACACGGGCCGCCCGATTGCGGTTTTGCCAGAATGCACGTTCGGTTTGAAAGAACAGGTCGGCCGTCCGCGCAACGCCCAAGTCATCCTGGGCCGACCGAACCAACTGATCCGTGTGATCGAATCCTTGCAGCGGATCTTCCCAGACCCTTTGCCGACCTGCCAAGGCCACCTCGTGCTGTGTCAACAGGGATTGCAGGTCAAGGTCCGCTTGCAAGGGCTCGTAGCCTCGATGGCCATGACGTTCGACCACACAAAAATCGGTTTCGTTTTCGATGCACACGCACGCAGTGCGCAAAGACGCACCCGGACTTCCCTGAATCTCCGTCGCATCGACTCCAGCATGAGCAGCCAGAAAGTCGGACACGGATTCGGCGCGGATCGCCAGGCCTGAGCCGGCTTGGGAATGCAAGCAGATGTTGGGCAACAGGCCCAGCGGGTGTTCCCAGATGGTCGCTTGCGAAGCCCCAACGTCCTCGACCCGCTCGAAACCAGCCTCGGACAACCGTTGGTCGAGCAGGGGGTCGGCGGAAGCCGACAGATGATCCAGCCAGTCGACCAACCGAGTTCCTGTTTCCGCCAGCAGCCGCTCAGCGAACCTGTTGAGCGTCGGGCTGGTCTGCAGCGCGGCATCCTGCAATTCGCGAACCAGCAGCTCGGCCTGCGGTTGCGGTAACCAATCGAAGTCGGCATGCATCTGTCGCATCTCCAGCCAGCGTCCCACCCGCGGCCCGTGGATTTTTTCACGAGAACGCGGGGCCAATTCGGCCAACATTCTCCGACACAGCGACACACAGTCGGCGTGGAAACGGTGCGTGTTCCATCCAACCCTGCACCGCAAGCAGAGAATTATAGTGTTGGCGTCCTCAAGAGACCACGCACCCCGGTTGCACCGCGGATGACTCACGGCGACAGCCGCCGCTGCCTTACCAATCAAAGTTCCACTGCCGGACAATCCGTTCGCGCCACAAACCGGCCATGGTCAACGACGGTCTGCCCCAACGCGAAATCGCGCGACGAACCTGCGGTCGATCTGATCCTTCAAACGCCAGACCCAGCGTCCGGAAAGTGTCCAGCCTCGATAGTGTCCCAGCGCCCTGCCGTCACCGGTATTGACAAGCTTCAAGAAATTCCGCTGCGGCACAAACGGGCGCAAACGACGTCCGGACAGCAGTGACTGCAGATTGTGCCACAACACGGGCGCCTGCCGGACGGCATACACTCCAGCCTTGGGGCTGTCCGCTCCGCATTGCGTACCGCAGTCCCCGGCAGCAAAGACGCAAGGACACGCAATCGACTGCAAGGCCCGGTTGGTCAACAGGAACCCCCGCTCGTCTTGTTCCAATGCCAGATCCCCGAACTCGGGAAGCCCCACGGCCGTCGTCACGGCGATCAACAGGTCGCACTCCTGAATCGAACCATCCGCGAATTCCGGATTGCCGTCCACGATCCGCACCACCGGACGCCCCAGACTCAGCCGAACACCGGCGGAATGCAGGCGTTCCTTCAGCCGGCCCTCGGACCGCGAGGGCAGTTCCGGTACCAACCGCGGATGACCGCCGATCAGCGACATCTCCACAGCGGCGGACTCCGATCGCGACTGAATCCACAACGGCAAACACAACGCGATTTCCACTGCGCCCACTCCGCCACCGATCACCGAAATCCGGATCGGATCCGCGTGCTGGCGGTCCCGACCGCACCGCGTCAGTCCCTCCGACAATCGCTCCAGGAATGTCGCCATCGGCTTGACCGGAATCACGACACCGCCCCGCCCATGTTGCGCCGGCAGCCGAGGAGTGGACCCCACATTGAACGACAGGACGTCGAACGGAACACAGACTCCGCCATCACAACGGACCACGCGTTCCTGGATGTCGACGTCGCGGAATGAACCCAGTTGCAGTTGCGCATCCGCCAGCGCGCACAACCGATGCAAATCAATTTCCATCTGCCGAGGCGCGTATTGCCCCGCCAACACACCAGGTAACATCCCCGAATAGGTGGACACGGCATGCGGCGTAACACACGTCAGCTGCAGACCCGCTGGAGGCTGCATTCCGTAACGTCGCAGCACCTCCAGGTGCGCATGACCGGCACCAATCAGAACAACGCGCCGACCAGAAGGACGCTCAGGCATCGGGCAGATTCCTGCGACCTGAATTTGGCAATCCACTGACGTATGGTCTTCGGCAGTGATCATCCATGTCCGCGTGTTCCACGATTGTCAATTGCGACTTTCGCCCGTCCCCGCGCGTTTGCGGACACTTTGTGGCTGCGTGTGCTCAGCAGCCATGATTTCCGCGATCCGTCGCGCGACCTCGACATGGCTCGACCGCACATCGGTCCGTTCGGCGGGATCCAGCCGCAGATTATACAAAGCCATCGGTCCAGTGGGCTTAGCTGAGGTCATGAGTCGGACACCTTTCCAGTCGCCCAGCAGAACGGCTTGACGTCCACCCCGTTCGTGAAATTCCCAGTACAGGTACGGATGACGTGACTGCTCTCGCTGTTGTCCCAACAAAGTCGGCACCATGGAGATTCCATCCGTCGGCGGCGATGGCACTCCCGCCAGTTCCGCAAACGTGGGCAGCATGTCCTGAAACGCCGAGACATGCTGACTGGTTTGTCCGGCGGCAATCGTGCCCGGCCACCAGGCGATGCATGGCACACGCACACCTCCTTCATACAGATCGCGTTTCATTCCGCGCAAGTCACCATTCGAATTGAAAAACTCCATCTGATGCCCACCTTCCTGATGTGGCCCATTGTCGCTGGTGAATATCACCAGAGTGCGTCGCTGAAGTTCAAGCTCGCGAAGGGTCTGCAAAATCTGGCCCACATCACGATCAATGTTGCTGATCATCGCGGCGAATCCCTTTTCGGGAGCCTTCCAGTCCCGAGCGGAATACTCTCCGTAAGACGGGACTTCCATGCCGTTGCGATCACCGACCCGTCCGGCTTCATTGTTCGCATGCGGGACGTTCATGGCAAAGTACAGGAAGAATGGTCGAGACGCGTTCCGCCGCACGAACTGTTTGGCTTCCCGAGCGATCAGGTGTGGCACGTAATCCAGGCGTGTTTGCGCCACTCCGCGGCCATCGGGAAATCGCTGGCTCCAATCACCGGCCAGCACGTTGCGTAGAGCGACACGTTTCCCGTTTCGAATCACGAACTCTGGATAGAAATTGTGGGCGTGAAACATGCTGATGTAGCCAAAGAATTCGTCGAAACCATTCCGCGCGGGATCGTCGATCGGTGGTGGATTGCCCACTCCCCATTTGCCGAAGCAGCCGGTTCGATACCCGGCGTCCCGCAACAACTCGGCGACCGTGACGTCCTCGGGTCGCAAGATTCCCGATTGATTTCCACGGATACGAGCGTGACCGGTGTGCAGGCCCGTCAGGAACACGCAACGGGATGGTGCGCACACCGTGGAGCCCGCATAGTGCCTCGTCAAACGCAGGCCCTCGGCGGCCATGCGGTCCAGTTGTGGTGTCTGGAGAGTTTTCTGGCCGAAGCAACTCAGATCGGCAAACCCCAAATCGTCGGCCAGAATGTAGACAATATTGGGCCGATCCACGGCGAGAACGGGACGGGACAGACCGCCACAAACCAGTATTCCCAGACAAACCAGACTGCCGAACCGGCCGTCTCGTGTTCCCCCGTGTCCCATGACTGGCCTCCTGACCGGTATGCCTGATCTGATGCATCGGTGCGATGCACTTGGATGACGCACAGGTCTCAGACACATCACGTCGTGCCTAGGGGATGCGTGTGGTCCAGACCTGGGAGCCACCTGGGAGCCATTGTTGACACGACGGGGGAAAGCAGGCAAGCCTTGCGGCATGCTGTCCGGCAACACGCCACAAGACAGGCCCCGGCAATTGACACCCGCCGTCTGTGGTTTAAAATCACTCGTTTCCTTTCGCCACACGTGTCTCGTCCGCTCCGACCGTGTCAGCTCGGCCCCCTGCAGCCTGAAACCTTCGGCGGGGCAGTACCCGAACCGCGACTGGCGTCGAATCTGCCACATGCGGGAACGGTCGGATCAATCGCGTTCTGAAACTCGCAATTTGTGTCCCCGACAGTGAACAGACAACTGTGAACGAAGCCATTCGCAAAGCCGATGTGTTGCTGGAAGCGTTGGAGTGGATCCGCCACTTTCGGGGACGATTTGTGGTGATCAAACTGGGCGGCAGCGCCCTGGACGACCCCCAGGCCGTACAACGCTGTCTCACCGACGTGATCTTCATGGAATCGGTGGGTATGAAACCGATCCTGGTCCATGGCGGAGGCAAAGCCATCAGCGGCGCGATGGCCGAGTCCGGTATTGAACCCAGATTCGTTCGTGGCCGCCGCGTGACCGACAAACCCACAATGGACATTGTTTCCCGCGTGCTCGGCGGGGAGGTCTGTCACGCGCTGGTACAGCAAATCCGCGACCAGGGTGGTCAAGCCGAACCTCTGAACACCGCGGAATGTCAATGTCTGTACGCCGAACGCTTGACACTGCCCGAAGACGCGGACGCCGACCTGGGATTCGTTGGCCAGGTGGTCGATGTCAATCGTGAATTGCTGGTCGAGCTCACAGACGCCACGACGATTCCGGTAATCCCATCGATTGGAACCGAGGCCGGAGGGCAACTCTTGAATATCAACGCCGATACGGCCGCAGCAGCGGTCGCCCGCTTCATGGGCGCTGAAAAACTGATGTTTCTCAGCGATGTGCCCGGCATCTTCGCCAATCGCCAAGACAGCAACTCGCTGATTTCGCATCTCGACAGTGCTCGCTGCCGCGAGTTGATCGCCGACGGCACGATCGACGAGGGCATGTTGCCGAAGGTGGATGCCGCCCTGGAAGCACTCGACTTTGGCGTCAAGAAAGTCCATATTGTCGATGCATGTATCCCACATTCAATGCTGCTGGAGATTTACTCCAATACGGGAATCGGTACAGAAATCGTAGGCTGACGACAGGCCACCAAGCCCCATCGCGTTCAAACGGGATGGGGCCGGTTTGGTTGACGTGGTAACGACATCAGACGCGTTTGAAAACTAGTGAGGACTCTCACCGTGGACAATCATCCACCTTTGACCAGCCAGCAGACCGTCGATCTGTTCCAGCGCTACGTGATTCCGAACTACGGTCGCTACCCAATCAGCCTGGTGCGGGGCGCGGGCTCGCGCGTATGGGATGCCGAGGACAATTGCTATCTCGACCTGTTTCCGGGCTGGGGCTGCAATCTGCTGGGTTACTGCCCTGGGCCCGTTGTGCAGGCGGTCCAGGAACAGGTGGCCAAGCTGATTCATGTCCCCAACACCTGGTACACAGAACCTCAGGGACGCTTTGCCGAAATGCTGTGCACCCGCAGTTTCGGACAGGCATTTTTCTGTAACAGCGGCGCCGAAAGTGTCGAGGCGGCCATCAAACTGGCGCGGCTGCACACACCAGAGGATCGCTTCCGAATCATCACGTTCGAAGACGGATTCCACGGACGGACACTGGGCGCCGTGACCGCGACTGCTCAACCCAAATACCATGACGGACTGGGACCGCTGGTCGCGGGCTTTCGCTATGCCCCCCGCGATGATCTGGCGGCTGTCGAAAGCCTGATCGACGACCAAACCTGCGCCATTATGATCGAACCGGTCCAGGGCGAAGGTGGCGTCAACATTCCGCAACCTGGATACCTGCAAGCCTTACGCCAATTGGCCGACGACAATGATCTGCTGCTGATATTCGACGAGGTACAAACCGGAATGGGCCGAACTGGCACCTGGTTCGGCTACCAGCAATTCGACGTTCAACCTGACATCATCACGCTGGCCAAAGGCATCGCGTCCGGAGTCGCCGCTGGAGCGGTCATCGCCGATGAGCGCGTGGCCCCCAGCCTGCGTCCAGGGATGCATGCCAGCACGTTCGGCGGCAATCCTCTGGCAATGGCGGCCGGAGTCGCCACCGTACAGATGATCGAAGACGAAGGCCTGTTGGAAAACTGCAATCGCATGTCCGAGCACTTCCGCACGCGGCTGGAGTCATTGGTTGGCGAGCTTTCCATTGTGCGGGAAATGAGAATTCAGGGACTGATGATCGCTGTGGACCTGAACGTACCCGCCACACCGGCCGTCGCGGCGTGCATGCAACGTGGAGTGCTGGTCAATGCCACTCACGATACCGTGTTGCGGTTGCTCCCCGCCATGAACATCACAACCGAAGATGTGGAGGAGGGTTGTCAGGTGATCTCAAACGTACTGCGTGAAATGGACCAGGAGGCCTGACTTCCATTGTATAAGCCGCGTCCCGGGATGTCCTTCCGCGGGAGGTTGGCCACATCAGAACATCCGACAGGACAAAAATGGTGCTGAGTGCCGTCTGGCTCCGCGGAGCCGGACTGACATTTTGCTGTCGGCGACCAGTACGACGCGGTCTGCGTGTTGGCGCCGGAACGATTTCGCACACGATTGTGTTTTTTGAGTAAAGGACCAGAGTGGCAATGGTCATCTGGCAATGATTCATGCGACATCTGTGCAGCCTGTTTGATCTCACGGGAGCTGACGTGTTTGAGATTCTGGCGTTGGCCAAGGATCTCAAGACACAGCTCGCCCACGATCAGCGACCGATGCTGTTCGAACGCAAGACACTGGCACTGGTGTTCGAGAAACCATCCTTGAGAACGCGCAACAGTTTTGAGGTCGCAGCGATTCACCTGGGCGGGGGCAGTACATTTCTGACCGCGCAGGATGCCGGGCTCAACGGCCGAGAATCCGTGTCCGACGTCGCGCGCGTGATGAGTTCTTACGCCGATACCATTGCCATGCGCACATTTTCCCAATCGCTGATCGAGGATTTCGCGGCCAATTCAAGCTGCCCGATCATCAACGCCCTGTCGGACATGCGCCACCCGTGCCAGGCTTTGACCGATCTCCTGACAATGCAGGAGGAGTTCGGAGAACTTCGAGGATTGTCGCTGGTCTACGTCGGCGACGGGAATAATGTGGCCGCATCGCTGGCCATCGCCAGCGCCATGGTGGGCATCTCGCTGACCATTGCCGCGCCCGAGGGATACTGGCTCGACCAGGGCTTGCTGGACGAAATTCACCACCGCTACCCTGCCGCCGAATTGGACCAGGTTGGCAATGCCAGTCAAGCGGTGAGCAACGCCGACGTGGTGTATACCGACGTCTGGGCCAGCATGGGCCAGGAATCGGAAGCAAGCGATCGTTCCAAAGTGTTCTCCTCGTTCCAGGTCAACTCGGAATTGATGTCATTGGCGCCTGACAGATGCCGCTTCATGCACGACTTGCCAGCGCGGCGTGGACTGGAAGTCACCGCAGATGTCATCGACGGGCCAAACAGCGTTGTGTTCCAACAGGCTGAAAATCGAATGCACCTGGCCAAAGCGCTGCTGGCCTGGCTGATGTCGCAAAGCTGAACCACTGCTCAGATTGTACGCGTCCCAACAACGATCCTCACCGGTCCCGGAGCCACTCCATGCGCTGCGACAACCGCGCCTCCGCACAACTGCGGCCCATCACCATCCAACGACAATTCACTGGATCGACCAGCGGCAGCGTCTACATCAAAGCGGGGCGGACAACGATCCTGTGCACGGCCAGTGTCGAAGAATCCGTGCCTCCCTGGAAACAGGCGACCGAAGGGGAACCGCCGAGCGGTTGGGTGACCGCCGAATACAATATGCTGCCTGGCAGTACTTCGCCGCGCAAACGTCGAGACCGTACCAAAGTCGATGGACGGACGACCGAGATTCAACGCATCATCGGCCGCAGCCTGCGCGCGGTCGTCGACTTCGAGGCGCTCGGCGAACGCACCATCGTCGTCGACTGCGACGTACTGGAAGCCGACGGTGGCACACGAACACTCAGTATCACCGGTGGGTTCATCGCCCTGGCGGACGCGGTCGCGGGACTGGAAACAACCGCCCCCGTCTTCCATGACAGCGTCGCCGCGGTGAGTGTCGGAATGCTTGGCTCGGAATTGTTGCTCGACCTGGATTACTCAGAAGATAGCCGCGCGGATGTCGATCTGAACGTGGTTATGACCGGCCGCGGCGAGTTGATCGAAGTCCAAGGCACAGCCGAAGGACGGACCTTCAGTCGGAAAATTCTCGACCAGCAGCTCGATCTGGCCACCGCCGGCATCAAAGAACTCACCACGCAGCAGCGTCTGGCCCTGGGCACGGCATGGCCTCTAGACGCGCCTGGACCAAACTGCTAATATCCCGCGCGTACGGTCATCGTACCGCATTTCCACTTGAGTGCCCCCCCCAAAAACACCCATCACACCACGCACCACCGAGCTCCCACGCTGCGCGCCACAGCCTGGCCAGGCCACTGTGCGCCGCCCAGCCGGGTAGGCCAGGACGGCCTCCTCTCGGCAAGGAGATAGCCATGCGAACCCGTTCTCAGTTGATGTTGATCGTCCTGATGCTGCCCCTGCTGGGGGGCGTGTTCGCCAACCCCTTGGACGCTCGGATCGAAGCCGTCCGCGGCAAGTCCTACCCCTTGGGAAAACAACACGGCCCGTGGATGGTGATGGTCGCTTCCTTCCGCAACGTGAATGAAGAGCATCGAATCCAGGGGCTTTCGGCTACCGAAGCCGCAGGAGAGCTGGTCTATGAACTGCGTCAGAAGGGAATCCCCGCCTACGTTTTTGAGCAGCGGGGCGAAGTGGGCCGCGTCAGCACCCGTGACCGAAGCGGACGTCCGGACCGCCGCATCTACGCAGCCAGACGTGGCATGATTTCGGTGCTTGCCGGGAACTACGAGAGCATCAATGCCGAGCAACAACAGGGGCGGATTGCCCAGAAGACTCTCCGCTACATCAAGCGACTCAGCCCCAAGATCATGGAGCAAGGCGGACGTTACCGTCCCACACCCGGTCGCCCCAGCCCGTTGAGCGGAGCATTCCTGACCGTCAACCCACTGTTGTCAGCCAAAGAAATCCTCAGCCGCAAGACCGATCCGTTGCTGGCGAAACTGAACGCCGGAATGGATCACTCGCTGCTCAACAATACCGGGAAATATACACTCGTGATCAAGACCATCTCGGGCAAATCGATCACCAAACTGGCAAACAGCTCGTTCGCGAACGCCGTGTCTCGGTTTGATTCCGGTTTCAAAAACTCGCTGGATGACGCCGCGCAGTCGGCCTGGGAACTCACACAGGCCATGCGTAACGCCCGTGAATTGGGATATCCTGCGGACTATGAAGCCTACGTCTTTCATGACCGCTTCCGTTCGATCGTTACCGTGGGCAGTTTTGAATCCCCTCAAGATCCGCGGATCGTACAATTGGCTCGGTTCTTCGAGGGCAAGATCAAGCAGAATCCGCAAACCGGCCAACGCTTTCTGGCCGGAGAGCTATTCACCATTCCTCGCAAACCACAACTGGACAAACCGCACAAGTCCTGGGTATTCGACCCGCGACCTCAGATCATGAAGGTGCCGCGCATCTCTCGATGAACAAGGACCCCGGTTTGACTCGCTCGTTGCACCGCGTGTGTGTGTTCTGCGGGTCGCGCCGCGGAAACCAACCTGAGTTTGCCCAGGCGGCCACCGACCTGGGAAGGCAATTGGCGGCTCGAGGCATTGCACTTGTTTATGGTGGCGGCCGAGTGGGTTTGATGGGCTTGGTGGCCGACGCATCCTTGGACAGCGGTGGCCAGGTGATTGGCGTCATCCCTGAATTTCTGGCCACCAGCGAATTGCTGCACGAACGTGTACCGGACATGCGCATCGTCCCAGACATGCACACCCGGAAAGCCACGATGGCCCGCGAATCGGCGGCCTTCATTGCTCTCCCGGGTGGATTGGGGACTCTGGAAGAACTGTTGGAAGCGATCACCTGGACGCAATTGGGAGTTCACAACAAGAGTGTCGGCCTGTTGAACGTACATGGTTTTTTTGACCCCCTGTTGGCGATGCTGGATCGGGCCATCGATCACGCGTTCATGAGCTCAGAGAACCGAAACTCCTTGATCGTCGATGAGCGCCCGGAGAGGTTGCTGGACCGTCTACAACATCACACTCCTCCAAGACTGCACCGCCGCGATTCGTTGTAGATCGAGAGCACGCGTTGTCTTGACGCCTGTGCAGGGATCGGCCCGTTCCCGTATTAGCCAGTGACCAGCAGCAGCACTCCGAGCCTGACCGCGATCAGCGCCGCGGTCAGGAGCAGCAGCCAGCCGAAGGCGCGGCGTAACTGCCGTCCTCGCAACTGCAGCCCGAGTTCCGAACCGAACCTCGCCCCCAGCGTCCCACCCAACAACAGGGCCACGACAAGTTCGAGTTCGATGTAGCCGTTCCAGGCGTGGATCACCGTTGATTCCAGAGCAACGATCCAGACGATGATCAGCGAGACTCTGATCGCCCGCTGTGTCGGCATCCCCAAGACATATACCATCGCTGGCACCAGAATCAATCCACCACTCATTCCCAACAATCCCGCCAGAAATCCGAGTGCCATTCCCGACCAGGTCAGCAACGGGATCGACATTTGCCCCAGCTCGTATTCCGGAAAACTGACCCGTGGTGGTATCGACAGAACCTGCAGCACTGCCGGCAATCTGGCTCCGGAGCGCCCCAGGCGATCTAAAGCCCAGAACGAGAAAACCGATAGCGATAACAGGAGTACCAGGTAAACGACCAGCACCAGAATATCGACCAGCGGAACCGCCCCCGATGGCAGACTCACCGCTTGGGCTTCCTGGGCACGATGCAGCAGTTCGCCCCCGGCGAATGCCCCCAGCAACAGACCGCCGGAGACGATCAACGGCAACCTGAGCTCTTCCAGTCGGATCCGCCGCGCCAGCAGCGACGTGGTGGCCGGTCCCAAGATTTGACAGCAACCGGCACCCACCGCCAGCTCTGCGGGAATCCCCAACAGAACATGCAACACGGGTACGATCAGGAACCCGCCACCCACGCCGAAGATGCCGGACACCGCGCCGACCAGCAAGCCCACAACGGCGACCAGCGCCACCTCTAAACTCATAACGGCGCCTCAAATCTGGTAGTCCGGAAACACGGGATCGTCCTTATCCCGGTTGCCTGCGCGATTCTTCCAGAATTGAAAGAGAGAATTCACCAGCACGCCCCACAACACCGGCAGACACACACATGCGACGATCAACAGAATGCGGTTTTGGATCACGAACATCGCCAAATCAAAGTCGGGTTGAATCGGTACATTGGTGGGGCCTCAAGCGGTGAACCACAATGCCCACTTGTGGCCACCCGGTGAACGAAACCCAGGGCGTTCTATCCCCGGCCGAAACAGCTCCCCGAAACAGCTCCGCGAGACGTCCTCAGCGGAACAGGTCCGCAGGGTCCTACAATCGTGTGGACCATGACTTTCAGCCCCTGGAGATGCGCGTTCGGTATAGAGACTACGGCTTTAACATGTCAACCCAGATGGCGCGAAGTGAAAAAATGGAAGACCAATTGTGGTATGCCAGCCAATCATCGAGCCAACACATTGACCCGGTTTTGGACGAACCTTAAACTAACAGAGGATGATCACCGCTGCCGCCACCCACTTCAATTGACAGGCAAACTCATGATCCACATATGCGCCGTCGACGGACAAGACCAAAGTCAGACGTACCGGTCAGAGTGGTTGCAGTGGCCGCTGATCGTCTGCCTGTTCATCCTGACTCATTCCACCCAGGTCCACGCCCAGACGAAGAAGACGGCTGCGGCCAAGTCCCAAGACCTCACTCTGTCCGCGCGCGATGGCTGGCCGATTCGCATCACCTATTACCCGGCCACAGGCTCGCAGGGAAAGGAAAGTCCCGTCGTCATCCTGTTGCACGACAAGGGAGGCAACCGGCTGATCTGGAAACGCAGTTTCGCACGCGCGCTGCAACTACGCGGGTACGCCGCGATTGGTGTTGATCTTCGCAAACACGGAGAAAGTCGGCCGACAAATGGCGGCGCGGCGATCAGCGGCAAGACCGCGAAATCGTCCGTCGACCTCAAGCCGGCGGATTACAATGCGATGGTCGCCGGCGACCTGGAGGCTGTGAAGAAATTCTTGTTGAAAGAACATCAGGCCGAAAAACTGAACATGCGCAAAACGGCGATCATCGCCGCCGGAATGACCTGTCCGGTCGCTCTGAATTTCACCGCCCTGGATTGGCTCAAGAAACCGTATGACGACGCGCCCACGCTGGCAGCAAAGACACCCAGAGGCCAGGACGTCCGCGCCTTGATACTGTTGTCACCCGAGCAAAGCGTCTCAGGTCTGCAACCCAGCGTCCGCGCCGCGACGAACATCCGCAGCCCGGTCTACCAGATCTCAGTGCTCATCTGCGTTTCCAGCCAGGACAAGCTGGATCGCGGTACGTCCAAGAAAATCCACACGCAACTCACTTCCGTCACAGCCAACAAGAAACGCATGCTGTTGAAGAAGTACAAAGGACGATGGCGCGGCACCGACCTGCTCAACAAGTCCAGCGTCAAAGTTGAGCCATTGATGCTCAACTTTCTGGACAAGTACGTCAAGAACCTCAACCGCCAGCGCGATCTGTGGCGTAGCCGCAAAAACAAGCTGACCAATTGAGGAACCGGCAAGCCGTCCTCAATGTTCCCGCCACGGCGGACCCCACTCCGGTCGCCCATGCGGTTCACAAAATGGCCGCTCCACAAAAGTCTCGCCTCCCAGACTGCGTTCCACGCTGTGTGTGGCCGTAGACGGCCTGCCGCCACCTCTCCGATTTGCCCCACCGCTGACGCCTGCCCGCTTGATTCGCAACGGCGATCAATTCAGAATGCACTACGGTCGGCAATCTGCGGTCGATCCTCGCAGCACCGAGGGCGCTGACAAACGGCCGTATAAAACGATTGCTGGCCCGATACACAACATTCCTGAGGGAGATTCTTTGATGATGCGCTCGTCCCTGATGATGATCACCTGCCTCGGTTTAGGCGGCCTGATGGCAGAAGCTGCCGACAAGAAATCCCCCGCTGTGTCGGCGGAATCCGCGGATGCCGACTTCGCCCTGCAGGGAGAATATGCTGGTGAAATCAAAGGCGAGGATGGACCTCTCAAGATCGGAGTACAGGTCATCGCGCTTGGCGGAGGCAAATTCCGAGCGGTACCACTAATCGGTGGTTTACCGGGCGCCGGATGGAATCAAGAGAAACCCAAGACCGTTGATGGCCAGCTCAAAGACGGTGCCGTGCGCTTCCCGGGAGAGGAGGCCACGGGCGTACTGCGGAATGGCCAAATCCATGTCGCCGACCCGGACGGAAATCGCGTCGGCACGCTCAACAAGGTTGTCCGCAAAAGCCCCACGCTGGGCCTCAAAGCTCCCCAGGGTGCGGTGACACTCTTCGACGGATCCGACACCAAACATTTCAAGAAAGGCCGCAAGACCGCAGATGGCCTGCTGATGCAGGGCACCACCAGCGTCGACACGTTTCAGAGTTTCAAACTCCATCTCGAGTTCATGCTGAGCTATATGCCGCAGGGTCGAGGGCAGGGGCGAAGTAATAGTGGCTGCTACATGCAGGGGCGCTACGAAGTGCAAATCCTGGACTCATTCGGCTTGTCCGGTGAACACAACGAGTGTGGCGGAATCTACAGCGTAAAGAAACCAGACGTCAACATGTGTCTGCCCCCACTGAGCTGGCAAACCTACGACATACAGTTCACGGCCGCGAAATTCGACAACAACGGAAAGAAAACAGCCAACGCGCGAATGACCGTCAAACACAATGGCGTGTTGATTCACAATGACGTGGAGGTCCCCAAACGAACAACGGCCTCGCCACTCACAGAAGGCAGCCAGAACGGCCCCATCTATCTGCAGGATCACGGCAACCCGTTGAGATTCCGCAACATCTGGGTTCTACCCCAGAATTGAGATACCGTGGATGACTACGATCCCTCTTGTTTCCGAGGACCTGACGATGCGACCGATGACCATGCTTCTGACTCTGCTGTCACTCAGCCAATGCACTGACCTGGCCCGAGGAGATGATGGCTGGATCCCACTGTTCGACGGCAAAACACTCACCGGCTGGCACAAGAACCCCCAGCGAATTGGACACGGAACCGGCGGCCGCTGGTACGTCGAAGACGGAGCAATCGTCGGCGAACAGGATCCTCCAGGCAGTGGAAACGGAGGCATTCTGCTGACCGACCGCAAGTTCGGCGACTTTGAATTGCTGATCGAAATGAAGCCCGACTGGGGAGTCTGCAGCGGGCTGTTCATCCGCGGCAACAACACAGGCCAGTGCTTCCAGATGATGGTCGATTACCACGACAACGGCAACGTAGGCCATATCTATGGTGAAGGAACGGGCGGATTCAACAACCGTCCGTTCGATATCATGGGAGTCTACGACAAGGATCGCAAGCTGATCGGACTCACCACGAAGGCCTCGGCGAAGCCGGTGCCGCCGGCCTTCACCATCCAGGGTCAGCAATGGACCAAAGCCTGGAAACTCGGAGATTGGAACACAGCGCGGGTTCGGGTGGTCGGCAATCCACCGAAAATCACGACCTGGATCAACAAGCGGAAGGTCAGTGAGTTCGACGGGACCAGTTTCCAAGGATCTGGCTACGACGCTCAAAAAGTCGCCAAGCAACTGGGCAACCAGGGACGGATCGCCGTTCAGGTCCACGGCGGCAAGGGCTGGCCCCGCGGGGCAAAATGCCGCTGGCGAAACATCCGGGTCAAACCACTCAACCCGTGAGTTCGTGCGGGGCCGCATCACAACCGGCCACCAAATCTGTCAACGGACGACCGCCGGACGAGGGTGGAGGCCCCTTAGGCAGCGTCGAAATTGGAGATGCGGTTCTGCGGCGAGAATGGCAGTTCCGCGCCGCTCGAAGCGTCCAGCCGATACTGCATATAATATGCATCCTCGGTCGTGTCGTCGTAGTGGTTGCGGAGCACACTCAACGCGCGAAAACCTTGAACTTTGAAGAACAACTGAGCTTCTAAATTGGTTTCGCGGACTTCGAGTATGATCTCCTTCCTCCGTTGCTGCGACAGCTTGTCCACCAATCGCTGCATCATTTGCACGCCAACGCCCTGCCGTCGGGTGTCGCCCGACACGGCAAAATTCAGGATCCGTAATCGCGACTTCTGCAGCTCATATACCATGAATCCCACGATCTGATCAGCGCGTTCTGCAACCATCCCGATGCAGTTCCGCTGGCGAAGACAGCACAAGAAGTCCTCCTCGGTCCAGGGGAACTCGAAACAACCTCGCTCAATGTCCATCACCTCTTGCATGTCACGGCGAATCAGCCAGCGAATCTGCACTTTGCAATCGAACTCATCATGCGACTGACCGTTCTGTATGTGCCGTAGCCCCACATCGGCCTCCTTGCGCGATCAAAACGGAACAAACTGAGATGCTGCATGCTGCACTGTGGACCACCGTCCATGGCGTCCAATAACGGCAACACAAATCGGCTGCGGCGTAGGCTATCAGATCGGGCACTGTCCGCAAAGGCGGGTTTTGAAACGTCAGCTGCCGACCACCATCGTCCAGCCCCATCGCCGGCGGATGCTCAATCGGCGGACAAAAACTTCGGCAGCCGGCATGCAACATTCCTAGCGGAGGCCGTTCCCCAGTGCTGAACGTAGTGAGTTTCTTGAATGTCACACAGGAATCGTCATACTAAGACGCCATCCAGCCATCCAGAGGCTGTCGATTCACACCCCGAGTTCACCCAAACGTTGGTCAGGAGCAACTTAGACATGACACAAACCCGCAGCGGAGCGGTCTCACTGAAGGGCAACCCCGTCGATTTGGCCGGACCAGCACTGGCGACCGGCGATTCCGCACCCGATTTCACTTTGCAGAACGGAGAACTGGGCGACGTCAATTTGGGTTGTAGCAGCGGAAAAACACGCATCATTGCCTGCGTGCCCTCACTTGACACCCCAGTTTGCCACGAGCAAACCAAGAAGTTCAATGAACAGGCCGCGGGGCTCGACAACGTGGCGATTCTGGTTGTCAGCATGGATCTGCCGTTTGGCCAAAGCCGCTGGTGCGGCGCCGAAGGCGTCTCGGACGTGCAAGCACTCAGCGCCCATCGATGCACGAAATTTGGCGAGGACTATGGAGTGCTGATCGCTGGCGGCCCCCTGGACCGCTGCCTGGCTCGAGCCATCTTTGTGGTTGACGCCGAGGGAGTCCTGAAGCACGTGGAGTATGTCAGCGAAATCACCGAGCATCCGAACTACGACGCGGCCCTGGCCGCGGTGTCTGCCTGAGCGGCAGAGTTCAGCAGGGCTGACACCCGTCCGCGACAAATTGAAAACCAATCACACGGCCTGGTGGCGCGAGCTGCTGGGCCGTGTTCATTGCCCGCAACGTAACCAGTGTTCGGCACCGCGGATGCATTCCAACTTTGAATCCCGACGGCCTTGCGCTAGAATGCGATCCAGTGCATCCCCGCGCAGCTCTCGAACGAAAGGGCTCCCATGTCCGATCCAAGCAGTGACTCCGCCAACCATTCCGTCGGCGAGGTCTTGGGACGCATTCCCAGTGGTGTTTTTATTCTGACCGCAGCAGACGGTCAGGGTAGAGAAACGGGGATGTTGGCCAGTTGGGTGCAGCAGGCGGGTTTCGAACCGCCGTGTGTCACCGTTGGTGTGAATCACGACCGATACTTGAACGGCTGGCTGGAGCAGAATCCTCACGTGGCGCTGAACCTGGTCGGCGATGGTCAATTCGAGTGGTTGAAGCACTTTGGCAAGGGATTTGAACCGGACGAGGCCGCCTTTGCTGAAATCGACCTGACACGCACGCCACAGGGCGTCCCCGTACTGACCGGTGCACTCGGATATCTAGCCGGATCCATCATCGGGCAGGTCGCAACCGGTGATCACACCATTTACGTCGTCCAGATCGACTCGGCACAATTGAACACCGATCTGTCGGAACTCAAACCCATGGTCCACATCCGCAAAGACGGATTCCGTTACTGATTCGAAACAGTTTTCGGCCCACCGCCGCAAATCGATCCCGCAACACGACACCGGAATGCCCCATGTCTCGACAAACTCCCGCCGATGGTGTAACTGCAACGGCCGAGTTTGTCGATCGTCTGCGCAGCATCGTTGGAACCGAGGCAGTGATTCACGATCCCGAGCAATTGGTCGTCTACGAATGTGATGGCTACGTGGTTGACAAACAGGTCCCCGACGTCGTCGTCTTTCCCAATTCAACACAGCACGTTGTAGACATCATCCGCACCTGCAACGCGTTCGACATGCCGTTCGTCCCCCGCGGCGCCGGAACCAGTCTGGCCGGTGGGTGCCTGCCAGTCGGTGGTGGAGTGATGATCGCCATGACACGGATGCGGAAAATCCTGGAAGTCAACCTGCGCGATCGCTACGCCATCGTCGAACCCGGGCTGGTCAACTTACACCTGACGCAACACCTGGCCGGAACCGGATTTCATTATGCACCGGACCCGTCCAGTCAAGGTGCCTGTACCATCGGCGGTAATGTGGCCACGAATTCCGGGGGGCCGCACACACTCAAGTACGGGGTGACCGTCAACCACATCCTGGGACTGCAGGTCGTTTTGCCAGACGCCACAGTGGTCGATCTCGGTGGCGTGTCGGAAGACCCAACTGGTTATGATCTCACGGGACTGTTTGTCGGCAGCGAGGGAACATTTGGAGTTTGCACCCGATGCATCGTCCGGCTGACTCGAGACCCGGAGGCATACCGCACACTGCTCGGAGTCTTCGAATCCGTCGCCGACGCCACACAGGCCATCAGCGAGATCATCGGTGTCGGCATCGTGCCGGCGGCGCTGGAGATGATGGACAGCGGCATCGTGGAAGCGGTCGAAGCGGCCTTTCAATTCGGTTTCCCACTGGATGCTGGAGCCGTTTTATTGATCGAGGTCGATGGCCTGGAAGTCGCTGTCGACGGTGACGCTGAACGGATCATCACCATCTGCGAGCAATTCGGCGCTCGAGAAGTCCGACGGGCCGAATCCGACCAGGAGCGCAAACTGCTCTGGAAGTGCCGCAAACAAGCCTTCGGCGCGATTGGCCGCCTGAGCCCCAGTTATTGCACTCAGGATGGAGTCGTACCGCGGACCAAACTGCCGGAAATTCTGGAATCGATCGCGAAATCTGCCGAGCGGCACGATCTGCGGATCGTGAATGTGTTCCACGCCGGAGACGGCAACATTCATCCGATTCTGCTGTTCGACGAACGCGACACGGAACAGGTGCGACGGGTGCTGGATGCCAGTCATGAGATCCTCAGTAAATGTATCGAATTGGGGGGCAGCGTCACTGGGGAACACGGCATCGGAGTCGAGAAGATCAGTTTCATGAACCGTCTGTTTGACGCGACAGACCTGGAGGTCATGCGTACGATTCGAGATACATTCAATCCGGACGGACGCTGCAGCCCGGACAAAGTGCTGCCAACGGCCGGAGCCTGTGGCATGGAGGAACACATTGAACAATCTCACCCCAAACGCCACGCAGCGATGTAATCCTCGATGATCAACATCAAGCCATGGACCGTCGGTGAACCGGACGCCACACGATGACCGATCGCGAACAACAAGCGAACGCGGAATTTCAACCGAGTACGCAACAGGAACTCAGCCGATTCGTCGGCGACAACGCGCGGAATGCTCGACACGGGTTGCTACCGGTCGGAGGACGCACCAGTTTGGTACAGTCACGATTGGCCGAAACCGGGGTCAAGAGAATCGACCTCTCACAACTCAACCGGATCGTAGACTATCCCCATCGCGACATGACGATTACCGCCGAAGCAGGCATCCGGGTCCACGATCTGCAATCGCTGCTGGCCAAGCACAAACAGCAGTTGCCACTCGATGTCCCCCAGTCCCGACGAGCCACGCTGGGCGGCGCTGTAGCCAGCAACACATATGGACCCAGATGTTTCGGCTACGGCACATTGAGAGATTACGTGATCGGCATCACGGCGGTCGATGCCAGCGGTCGCTTGTTTCATTCCGGCGGACGCGTCGTAAAAAACGTAGCCGGCTACGACTTGTGCAAGCTCATGATCGGTTCCCGAGGGTCGCTGGCGATCATATCTCAGGTCACGCTCAAATTGCGTCCACTACCCGAGTCGATCCGGATCCTGTGGACGGCGCTTCCCGCGTTTACAGACATCGACATTGTACTGGAATGCCTCACCGTTTCCCGTACGCGGCCGATCGCGCTGGAAGTGCTCAACCAAGTCGCCGCACAGCAAATCGCCCAAGAAACAGGAACCGAATTGAGTAGCAACACTCCGATCCTGGCAATCGGTGTCGAAGGCAGCGTCCAGGAAACCGAATGGCAACTGGCCACGCTCCGCGACGAAATCGGCCACTTTGGACCGCTATCCATGAAAACCGTTGATCCACAACAGACAGCGGTGGTTTGGAACGCGCTGACCGAATTTTCCACCCGCTGTGACGCGCCACTCAGTTTTCGCATCGACCTGCGACCGTCGCAAACGATGCGATTAATGGAGCAGGCCGATCAACACGATATCGCTCTGATCGCTCATGCCGGAAACGGCTCGATCGTCGGTCAACTGCCCGAAGAAGGATCCGCCGCAGAGCCATACCGCAGCGTGATGGACTCGGTCAGAAACCAACTGAACCAGTCTCAGGGCCAACTGACTATTCTCAATTGTGATCGACACTGGAGTGATCTACAGCCCGTTCCCGGTGGTTCCCAGGCTGGTTGGCAATTGATGAACAGTTTGAAACGAAATCTCGATCCGCAGTCGTTACTTAATCCAGGAAGTCACATACACACCGCCACTCCTGCATCGGTCGTCCGCACACCCGAAGCGGAATGAGCATTCGTTCGATGCCACCAGCACGCTGGTGGCAGGCAGACACTGGACGCAGAGCAACCGAATATGTCACCCGCACAGTCCGCAGCCAACTCCCCTGACGACGCCTCGGTCGCACGCTCGATCGGCAGTGGCATCGACTACAACCTGTTTCTGGACTGCGTCCACTGCGGCCTCTGCACGTCGGCTTGTCCAACCTACCTGGAGACTGGAAACGAAAACGACAGCCCACGTGGCAGAATCTATCTGATGCGCGCGGTCGCCGATGGGCGAATGGAATTGACCCCACCTGTACGCAAGCACCTCGATCTGTGTCTGGATTGCCGCAGCTGCGAAACCGCTTGCCCATCCGGAGTCGCCTACGGTCGCTTGATTGAGCCATTTCGAATCGAGACGCTCACGGCGGAACGCGCCAGCGGCCAGGATCAGACGCGGGGCTGGTTTCAGCGACTGTTCCTGTTTGGTCTGTTTCCCTACCCCAATCGTCTCAGGTGGATGCTGGCACCCGCGCGGATGTTACAGAAACTGGGCTGGGACCGATTGCTGGAAGGACCTTGGACACGTCTGCTTCCCAAACAACTCCAACGACTGACACAACAACTGCCGCGTTTGCAAACGGTTGGCCCCAGATTTCCCCACGTGTTGCCGGCAAAGGGTGTCCGCCGGGCGCGAGTCGGTCTGTTTACCGGTTGCGTGGCCCAAGCCATGTTCGGCCAGACGCATTGGGCCACCGCGCGGGTGTTACAAGAAAACGGATGTGAAGTCGTGACCCCCCGAACACAAGCATGTTGCGGAGCGATTCACTATCACAGCGGCCTGGTCGGCCCCACAGCCAAATTCGCTGCCGCCAATGCCCACGCCTTTCCACTGAACGACTTGGACGCGGTCATCGTCAACGTCGCGGGATGCGGCGCCATGCTGAAAGACTATGCACACATGGCCAGCCAACTCGCTGGTGAGAACGATGCACTGCGGACCGACCTGGAATCGCTCGCGGGAAAAACACGCGACGTGGCGGAATTCCTGGTTGAACTGGGACCCGTGGCCCCGCAAGGCCCCGTGCCCGTCCGAGCAACCTATCACGACGCCTGCCATCTGGCCCATGCTCAGAAGGTCGAACAACAACCCAGAACCCTGTTGGAAATGATCCCTGATCTGGAGTTGATTCCGCTGGCAGAATCCACGATCTGTTGCGGTGCCGCGGGCAGCTACAATCTCACGGAACCCGAAATGTCCGACCGATTGTCGCGACGCAAAGTCGACCACATTCTGGACACGAAGGCCGAACTGATCATCACTGGCAATGCGGGCTGCCTGTTACAGATCCAATCTCAACTGAAACAGCGTCAGCATCCAATTCCGGTCGTGCACCCGATGGATCTTCTGGATTATAGCTACCGTGGCATATCCCCTCCGTTCCTCAGCCAGAGGTGACCACGGACCATGCACAGCCCGGAACAGCGGCCTCGGATTCGAGCGGTCGTATTCGACATGGACGGATTGATGCTCAACACAGAAGACATTTTCGTGTTGGCCAGCGACGAAATGCTGCGGAAACGCGGAAGACAAATGTCCTCGGAGTGCCATCAACAGATGTTGGGTCGACGACCACTGGAAGCATTCTCCATCATGGCTTCGATGCTGCGACTCGACGAGACGCCGGCAGCCTTGTTGAACGAATCGCGGCAGATTTTCGACGGTTTGCTCGACACGCATCTGACCACGATGCCGGGACTCGATGCTCTGCTGGAACACATCCAGAGTCGTCGACTGTCAACCGGTGTGGCAACATCGTCTCCGCGCACCCACCTGCAACACCTGCTGGGACGGTTCGATCTGCTCGACAAATTCCAAGTCACGTTGACCGCAGAAGACGTGCAATTCGGGAAACCGCATCCCGAGATCTACATCAAGGCAGCTGCAGAACTGCAAGTCACACCGTGTCGGATGCTGGTATTGGAAGACAGTCAGGCAGGAACCGAATCTGCAGTCGATGCCGGAGCGATTACGGTCTCGATCCCCAACGCGCACACTCGATCTCAAGACTTCAGCGCCGCGCATGCCGTCGCCACACGCCTCGACGCGCCCGTCGTGCTGGATCTGTTGGACAGTTAGTTTATTTTCGACCCATGGTGGCTTAATCCGTAAGACGCGACAAATCGATTTGTCCGCCACCTGACTCCACGAAACTGCGGCGATCCCCAGTCCATACGTTCACGGCAAACCTCTCGGTATGGGCCGCATTTCGCAGCAAATGCGTGTCCCAGGCCCCGCAAAGCGAGGAATCACGCGATCGGCGCGACGCAATCCCCGGTGTGACGTAGAATTCCATAAGCCGTGTTTTTCTACCACGCGACTCGGACCGTGCAATCACGCGATCTGCCGCGAAATTTCCGTCCCTATGAACAACAGACCGGCAGCGAGTCGCATAGCATGTTCTGCCTGGCAAGCCTGTCTGCCCCGTGAATGCCGCAGCGATCTGATCCTCAACAAGCCCAGTCCACAGGCATCCGAAACACATGACTCACACGATTGAAGGACAAGAAAATGCGCTGATGGAGCGTGAGTTGAAATCAGCCGTCCAGGTCCTAGAAATCCTCGACCGCTGGGATGCTCGGCTGCGCGGACACCACACTCAGAAACGCGAACACACCCGCCAGACATTTCGTTCACGACTGACACTGCATGTATACGAGTCGGAAATCAAAGCTGGGGAATGCCAGGAACAAAGTGGGATTTCGGTCTGGTCGCGTAACATCTCACAAAGCGGAATTTGTTTCGTTCACAAAGGTCCGCTGCAGGCGGACAAGATGATTATCTGCCTGGACCCCGACCAAGAATGCGCGCACTGGTACAATGCCGAAATCGTCCGCGCGCGCCAGGTTCACAACGACTTCTGGGAATTTGGCGCGACGTTCATCAGCAAGCTGATTCTGGGCGAAAAGACCTGATCGCTGCCTGCCGACTCCATAGGCGGGTCAAGGCGACGGCAGTCGCGGCGGCTGCGGGGCGCGACGCACACGCGGAATCGGCGGCCGTCTGACCGTGTCGAATGCGCCCAGGAAGCGTCGCAGAGTTTCATCGATCGTGGGCAGAGCCTTTGTACGGGCTCTGGGAGCCGACACCGTTCCCCCGACTTCGACCCCCACCCAACCCCGAGTCGCTTCGTCCACCAGAATGTTGAACACCGGAATCCTGGGCCGGTTGCGACCCAGCATGGAGTAGAAGTCCAGGGCCAACTTGCCGTCGAACCGGGCCTGCCCTTTCCCTCGCAAACTGATCGTATCACCGACAAGATCAATCGATTTGAACCAGAAGGCTCCCCGGTCGACGGTAAAATCCAACAGCGCATAGGTGAATGCTGCCTTGTCGGTAGGTACGAAACTCAATACGCGAAAGACCTGTACGAGTACGGGCAGTTCGTACAATGCGGCCGGGCTGATCTGCAACTGACCCCGTCCTGAAATCGAATCGAAATCAGCATCGGCAACCGCCGCTGGGACCGATTCCCCACCACCGTGCAAATCAATCCAGCCGTTGATCACGCCATGCAGATTCCCGGCACCGGGAAGATAGCGTCGAGCATAGTCCTCCAGGCGTCCCGAAGCGATCGTGGCGATCAGGTGATAGGAAGGTGAATCACCCAACACGGCAAAACTATCCAAGGTCAGATTCCCACCAATTGCGGTGGCAATCAGTCGCTCGGAATCCGGGACTGCCGGTGGGTTGGCTTCCAGTACGCGTTTGCTGCCGATTGTCAGTTCGCCGTCGCGAAGCCGATAAGGGCCCCGCACGCTGTTGATCTGATGCTGCAGCACTTCCAGTGAATCCAAGCGAATTTCACCACGGTTCTCCAATATCCGGCCGTCCCATTGACCTTGAGCCGTCACGTAACCACGAATGCGTTTGAGATCCAATCCGGCAAACAACTGACCACCGCTGAAAACCACTTTCGTATTCCAGGCGGACGTCAGCACACTGTTGGCCAGCGATGATCCGCGAATCTCGACCGCTCCGGAAAGAGACAGTTTTCCGCGGGGGTTGAGCTGTTCTACGGCCGACCGCAGCCCATCCGGAAGCGCCAGGCGGAAAACTCGATCGGGCACCAGATCATCCACAAACAGCTCGTCAAAGCGCACGCGCCATTGATCCGCACCATGCTCGGCAAGTCCCCGAGCGCGAACCTGCATCTCCTCGTGACGCGCCCGTAACTGCTGAATCTGTACCACTCCCTGATCATACGAAAGACGAGCGTCAATGTCGGTCAGCGGCAGTGGAAATTCCTTGAGCTGCAGTGAACCACCAAACACCCGTAATGCGGGCAGTGAAACCACCGGTTGCTTTCCCGGAATCCAGTGCAGCTTGGCCAACAGATGACAACGGCCACCGGGGGAAAGGACATCCCATAACTCCTGCAATTGGGCTGGCAGCGCCAGCTCCAACTGTTTGTCGAAGCGGGCACCCTTGGCTGTGATTGTCATGTCCAGTTGCCCGGGTTTGGTGGCGGCCGAAAAAACCCCGACTCCTTCAAACTGAGCATCTTCATTCCGAGCCCTCAAATCCGAAAACAACCAGACTTGATCCCGCGATGTGTATGAAATCTGTCCGGCCAACTGGCTCAACCGCAGTGGAAAGTGCAGCGACTGAAACTCGCCCTCGGACAATTCCGCTACCAGCGTCTGTTCGAAAGACTGCTTGTAGCCGAAAGGCCGAAACAGACTCAGCCGGATATCTGCCAGACATTTCAGCCGCAATGAGCGGATGACGTTCCGCACCGGCTCTGAACAAGCGGCCAGAAACGTCTCGTCAATCGGTAATCCGCGCGTCACCAGTTCGACGGTTGTCTCCGCCTGCGGACCTGCCTGCCGAGTCTTACCGGAAATCAACACCTCGCTCTGACCAAGATTGCCGCGCAGTTCATAGGTCAAGTCTCGCTTACCGGCCACTTGACGAATCGCACCTCGAATTCCCTGAATCGGGTACGGAAAACGGTCGTGAACCGCCGAGCATCCTTTGGCCGTCACAACAAAGTCCTCGGGGCGCCAAGCCGATGCTCCGTCAAACCGCAATCGCCCGGCAACATCGACCATCCCCGTCGGTTGCAACGAACGGTAAAATGTCTGCCAACTCGGAGGCAGACATTCGTATAAGCGCTGATCCAGCACCAGGTCCTGTATCTGCAGCCGCAGTTCTCCCGGATCGTCCGACGATTTGTCGATTGAGACATCCATCCCCAACCGGGTCACACCATTGCGAGCCGACACATCACGGACCAGCAACTGTGTCCCATCCCAATAGACTTTGCCGACGATGTCGTGTAACGGCAACGGCAACTGTGGATGGCTGAACTGCGACTGTTTCAGCGTCAATAACACCTTGTATTCCGTGTTCTGGACAGCGGTTTGCCTGTGCATTCGAAAGTTGATGTCCATCAACCCGGCGATACCCAGACTGGGAACTCCCGTCGGCTGTGTTCTGGGTTCCGCGTCCAGCGTTCGGGGCGGCAATTCATACCCACCCGAACCCACCGCTCCGTGATCTTGACTCACTGACCGTCCCGCTGGCGACGCGTGCAGTTGAGACGATCGTGAAGCATGACCAGCGGGGGCTTTATGAAATAATGCCTGCAGACGGGAGTCAAATTTTCTCAATGTGGCCTGCATTTCTGGCGACAAACGCGAGGCGATTTCGACCAACTCTTGATTGGCGGACACGTCAACCATCTGACCGTTGACTGCCCACGCGCCGGCGTCCAGACCCCATGTGCCGCTCAGATTCAAAACCCCGGCACGCGCAATTGCGAGTTGACCCTTGAATTGAAATCGTCGAAGCCCGGTCGAGAGCAATTCCAGATTGACTCGATTCAATTCCACCGACGCCGGAGCCGCATCCTGATGCTCGATTCGAATCGAAGCGTTGCCGTCACGAATCCGCAGGTCGGGCAACACGCCATCGGACTGTTCGAGCATAGACGGTCGCTGAAAATTCCATTGACCGTCGGCCAGCCGTGTCAGATGGACCTGTGGCCCCAGCAACTCAACTTCCCGCAAGGAAAGCGATTGATCGTCTCGAAAGCGATCCAGATCAATCGTGACCACGATCTCTGGGATCCGCAGCAACGGCTCCGTCTCGCCCACAGAACGCACGGAGAAATCGTAAAGATGCACTCGGCGGTTCCAGTCAAATCGGGCCCGCACCAGCCGGACATCCCAGCCGGGCCAACGCTGGCCGATGTGACTGAGAATTGTCTCGCGCAGCATTTGTTCCTGCTCGGACCAAACCGAGTACACGTAGGCACCGCCTCCGACGCCGCCCACGGCGAGCAACACGAAGATCCAGCGGATGATGTGAAAGAGACCCTTCATAGATTCTGCAAACCGCATCGACGCAACTCATGAAAACCACCCCGCCGGCAATGGGCTGGTCGGGGACGACTACCGCAGGCCCTATCTCGTGCTTGCATTACCCCAAGCACAGTGGATCACGGGGCTCGCGCTCGCACGGCCAGCTGACGCGAGCAGCGACCGCACTCCGAAGGCGGACAACAGCAAAAACGGAAACTCCGCGGGCAGGCGATATCGCATTGAACCCACAAACACCAGATGAATGGCCGAAAAATACAGCAATGGCCCGACGCATAACAGCAGATGCCAGCGCTGACGGCGGACCAGCCAGGCGCCACGCAGGCCGAGCAGAAAAATCGGGACGAAATAGGCCGTCATGATCAGGCGGACATCCACGCGCTGCAACACGGCGGATGTCGGCCACAGGCTCCAAAACCGCTTCATCTTCAAAATCGCCAATTCCGCCACCCGCTGCGGGTGCGTCCAGGCGTACCGAAACGCCAGGTTGCGGTAATGCCGGTCGACTGCCTGCTCACTCATGCGAGACATCAATCGGTCACGCTCGAAAAACTGCATGTTGCTTCCGCCGTCGGCCGTGGGATTCCAGCCGTCATACAGACTCGGCCCCGACCACAAAGTGGTCACAACCCAATGTCCCGTACCTGTCGTTTGCCGAGTCACCTGCCAATTACGGTAGCCCCAGGGCAACAGGGTCAGCAAGCAGGCTGCCAGCAGGCAAGCAGACTGAGCCGCTGCGGCCAGCCGGCTTCGAGCCCACAATGTCAGCACCAGACAACAGCCGGGCGCGACCAGCAGCCAGCTGGGACGCACCAGAGTGGCAACCCCCGTCGAGACTCCAACCAGCGCAGCCCAGACCAGGCTGCAACGCATCTCCCCCCGCATCGTCCGAGCCAATCCACACAGCATGAGCAAGCAGATGAGCATCGCCAGCGCAAACACTGTCTCGCTCAGAATGATCACGCTGAATCCGATCATCGTCGGCGACACCGCCGCCAGCAGAGCTCCGGTCGCCGCGGTTGTCTCATCGAACAATTGACGTCCGAGCACAAACACCAGACCACAGGTCAATGTTCCCAGCACAGCCAGCATCAACCGCGCTCCCAAGGGGTGGCCCCGGCCCAACCAGAGTCCAGCGGCCAGAACTGCGGGAAACCCCGGCATCCGCTGCACGTACCGCGGCGGATCATACAGCGCGTACGGTTTGCCCTGCCGAATCTTCTCCGCCAACTGCCAGTACCCATCGGCGTCTCCGGCAATCAGAAACACCGGCTGATCGTGCTCGTTCAGTGCGTAATGCACCCCGCACGCAGCGGCAATCCGCAAGCCGAGCGCGAGCGACAGAATGAGAAACAGCAAACGACGTCCGTGAATCATGCCAGTTCCAGCGGGCACGTATGACCAGCGGATGGTATGGGGAGTGCTCCAGGACGGTCAAGAGCATCCTGGCTCAATCCGTGTCGTTTACTTCCGTTTCTGAGATGGCGATGGCCGGGGCCCAGATCGCGGTGGTCTCTTCGAACACGCCCTGTGGCAGACTGTCCAGAATGCAGCGTGTGACACCATCGTTCTGTCGTTGAGTGAGCTCCAGTTCTGGAACGTGCCGGGGAAAAGCCAGCCTCAATCCCACCAGGATCACCTTCCACACGCCGTCTTGAGCCGTCTGACGTGACCACCGCAACTGATCTCGACCAAATTCACGCGCCTGACGGTCGTCGAACGAAAAATCTGAAACCCGATATCGCGGCACCAATCCCCCCAACAGCACGTCCGTCCATCGTTCCACACGACGCCGAAAACTATCGACGGGTCGCAGGAATTGCGTGGCCTGTGCATTGGCATGCACCATCAGCGATAGCGTCTGCCGCCGGACCTTGAGGTGGCCAATCAAAACACGACGGGCGACGGGTTCGGCGTGCAACCTGTTCCAGAACTGATCCTGAGACGTGATCGTCGCTCCCCAAACGCGGGCCAGCATCTCGGAAACCAGCAGACACTCAATCGTCGCCCCCACCTCACACCAGAATTCCGACTGTTCCTGGTGGGGAATCGACGACATCACGGCCTGAAATCCGTTCAGGTCGTCTGTCCATTCGGCGATCAAGTCAAAAGACTGTTCCTGGTACTCCTGAAGTTGATCGTTCGAAACAGGTTGTGTGTTCTCGTTGATCAGCCGGTGCCGATTTGCCGACACCAGCGCTGCGAGTTCGGCCGTTTGTCGAAGGTTCACGAGTCCAGATCTCCGGTAGATTCAGATAGCCGTCAGCAGCTTCCGTTGTGACGAATCACAGCCAGATACCCAGCCGACAATGGCTGGGAAGTAGCAAACCGGATGCCAGCGAATCACCTGCAGAACAAGCAACACAACACCGTCGTACACCAAGACTTATATGCTCACCCAATCAAACCCGGGTTGTTGTATCTGCACCACACGCTGCCAAAACACAACAATCCGTCGTCTGAAGACGACACGAGCCGCTGGACTTCAGGCACTGAAATCCATAAGGTTGCACCGCTCAGACACGATCCCGTCGGCAGCAATGCTCAGCGTTGACAGCCGACCGCACAACGGAAACCATGTGTCCCTCAAATCTGATTTTTCTCTGAGTGAACGACGTCTCTACGGCCCACACAGATGGAATGACACACGTGCTGTTAGCCGGTTGGATTCTGTTTATTGTCCTGTCGACACTGGTGGTGCCGACGACGCTGAGTCTGTTTTACTTTCAGCTCACGCGGCGATCGAACACGCTTAGGTCCGGAAGCCCCCCGCAGGCATCCCTGCCACGTCTTTCAATCATCGTGGCCGCCCGGGACGAGCAGCAGCAGATCGCAAATGCACTGCGTTCGTTCCTGGCATGCGACTATCCTGAATTGCAGATTGTCGCGGTCGATGATCGTTCACGTGATGAAACGGGCAACATTATGGACCGTCTGGCGGAAGAGGATCCGCGATTAGAGGTGCAGCACATCACCGTGCTCCCCGACGGCTGGCTCGGAAAAAACCACGCGCTGCAGGTCGGAGCCAATGCCGCACATGGTGAGCTTCTGTTGTTCACCGACGGAGACGTGATATTCGGCCCTCAGGTTCTGCAACGCGCCGTCCACACAATGCTCGACCGCAACATTGACCACTTGAGCCTGACACCGGGGCTGATCACGGGAGGCTTCTGCGAACGCGTGCTGGTTACGAGCTTTGCATTTCTGTTTACAATCGGATGCCAACTCTGGCTGATTCCCAGCAGACTTCCTTGGTTTTATATGGGGGTTGGCGCGTTCAACCTGGTCCGCGGCGAGGTCTATCACGCGATCGGCGGACATGCCACATTGAAATTCGACATCCTGGACGATGTCAAACTCGGCAAGTGCATCAAGCAGTCGGGGTACCGACAGTGTCTGCTGATCGCTGCGGACCAACTTTGGGTCCGCTGGCAACAATCGGCCTGGGGCGTCATTCGAGGCTTGGAAAAGAACGCATTTGCGGCGGCCGACTATTCGATCGGGAAGGCTGCATTGATCAGCCTGTTGATCTGTGTGATCGCAATCCTACCCTACCTGATTCCACTCACAGTTGCGACATCTCAGTCCAGCGGATTCCTGGCCGCCGCGTTGCTGATGACTGCCAGCTACGGTCTGCATTCCAGCATGTGCGGGTCTGGCTGTCTCGTTGCGCCAGCTCTGATCGGCGGCGGCCTGGGGATGCTGATTGCCCTGTGGCGGAGCGTTTGGATCACGTTGCGGCAGCGGGGTGTGGCTTGGCGCGATACGTTCTACTCCATGCGGGATCTCAAGGCCAACATCTACAAGTAAACAGACCCGGCTGCCCGCACCGTTTTCGCGTTAAGCTACATCAATGACGAGTCGAGTCCCCCGACATTCTCCGTTGCTCGATATGGTTCGTAGTGGGTCAATTTGACATCGAATGGACCGTCGACACGGTATTCGATACCACGCCACTCGATTTTGCGCGTGATGGCGGCCGAAATTGAAGCGCCCAGATGGAATAGCGGCACCAGGGGGGCGATCAAGACCACGCTGATGGGAAATCGCCAATTCGGCACGCCTCGCTCACGGACCACGCGATTCGAGCAGGCGCCGGCCCAGGAGTAGATGGCCGTCGAAGCCAGAATGTACCCCACCACAAACGCCCCTTCGAAAGCTGCCAACAGCACGTTGCCACTCAACGACGCAAACGTCGTGGCCAGCACACCCAGAATCGGCAGCGCGCAGGACACAGCCCCCAAGAGCAGCAACACCCACCAACTGCGATGATAAAGTCGGGCGTTGAGAATCTGTCGGCGCACAAATCGAAAACAGGACAGCAATCCGATGGTCTCCTGATTGGCCATTGTGGCGCGGGGAACAAATTGCAACAACAAGCCTGCATCCGCCATGACCTGAAACATGTAGGTATCTTCCCAGAGAATCCGCCGCCACTTTTCGATCACGGACGTATCCCTCAGAATTTCAGCACGCACCGCCATGGATCCACCAAAGGCAATTCCAAATGCCTGCATGTAGATCAGCGATCCCACGTTCCACAAAGCCCGCACAACCGTGCCCCAACCGCCCGAATTCGGCAAGTACCATCGGATCCCCGAGGTCGCGCCGATCCGCGGGTTGTGGAAGGGCTGCAACATATCTCGCAACCAGCGGCGATAGGGGATCACATCCGCGTCGAGCCAAACCACCACACCATACCGTTCATCCAAATCCGAAACTTCCTGCAACAAAGCGCTGACGCGCAGGCCACAGGTTGAACCCGGGTTTTCCAGCACTGTGAGTGTCGCATTCCTGGCCTGAGCTTCGCTCAACGCACGCTCAACGACATCCCAGGCGGGATCCTGTCTGCAGTCGATCACAAACCGCAAATCGTAACGAGGATAATCCAGGTCCAGTAATGCGGCCACAGTCCGGCTCAAATATGGGTCAGCGCCCCGCAACGCCAGAATGACCAGTGCTTCCGGCAAATCGCTGTCTCGGGAGTCTTCCGGCGGACGCTTGTGCAGGCTCACAAAGCTGGCGGCACAGGCAAATTGCACGAACAAGATTGCTACCAAGCCCAGCGCGAGCCCCAGCGCGATAAAGTAATTTTCCACAAGTGGCTACAGTTTCAAATGAGCCATGACTTCTTCGGCTGTCACGACATAGCCGACATAAAACGGTCCAAACTCGGCATAACGGGCCGAAGCCTCATCAAAACGCATCGTATACACGATCTCTTTGATGTGCTCGGGAGCACGTGCCCAGAGGGTGACTCCCCACTCCCAATCATCGAAGCCGGTTGAAGCCGTGATCAATTGAGAAACGCGGCCGGCAAACTTGATGCCCGACGTCGCATGTTCGGCCATCAATTGGGAACGGGAACTGAACGGTTCCTGAAACCAGTTGGCCAGAGGATGCCGGATCTTGTTCATCGGATAAAAGGTGGTACACGGGAATGGCGGAAAATCCGGGTACATCCTCTGCTGATTCATCGCCGGCAATCTTTGCCCGTAGGCGTTGACCTTGGCTTCGAACATCGGATCGCTTGTCGGCGTCCCCTCCCGTTTCAGCTTTTCAGCGTACTGCTCAACAGTCGCCACGTATTCAGAAATCTCGGTGATCGACACAAACGAATAGGTCGGCTGCAAAACCGTCCCCAGACCCGACGCCCGCAGACGTTGAACAACCGAGTCGATCACCAGTGGGTCCGGGTCCAGCAGCATCAGGCCCAGGTCTGCCCGGTGCCCGGAAATGACGTAGCTCTGCATGCGCCGCGGCGCAGCGGTCGACGCAGGGTCGAGGATCTGCTCCACGTCGGCGCGGCCCGCCACTCGCTGTTCGGCGCTCAGTTCGGCGAGCGCGCGTGGACAGGCTCGATAATATATGTGCAAACAGTGCCAGCCATCGGTCATCGCGACCGTTGGTTCTGGCAAATTGGCTGCCGCATGCGGAGGTCGATTCACTGGAGTGACTTTCCTGATTCAAAATGTGGTCTCGATTCTGCCTGAGATTGTAGTGCTTCGGTAACGGAAAACCCACTCCCCCGTCTCCGAGTACCTGTGTTATTTGACCGGGCAAGCTGCAAATGGTCGGCAAGACGATCCATTCTCCATAAATGGCAATGCTCGCCGCCCGCCACGCCTCGGGCCTCGCAGTGGACATCCGCGCAGACGGACTGACGGCGGGTCGCGCGCAGGACAATCAACGGGTGGCCCGTGTTGCGATTTGTGGAAATGCCTGGTCAGCCCCGTGCCGGCCCAAGCCCCGTCAACCGGCTTGACGTGTTGTATTTCCCGGTCATAATCGGGAGCCAGAGCCAGGGGGCGCGACGCTGCCTCCGATTGTGGTGAGTCCTCACCGAACCGGGTCAGATCCGAAAGGAAGCAGCCCTAGCGTGCTTGGTGCTCAGGTACATGAGGGGGCAGCGTCGCGCCCCTCGGTCTGTGCGGACGCAGTCCTGGCCCCGCCATCGGCCGCCAGCAGAACGGCCGCTTCTCGCTGCCGCCCGAGCCAGCCTGCAGATTGTGGGATGGGATGGTCTTCCGTTGCCGGCGAGACCGCTGTCCGTTTTGCCGCTGATCGGGTTCCTGAGGGCCGCGGAGTGTTCCCGCTGCGTAGCGGGAGTTCCAATCTGCCCAGT
>Ga0315336_1001037_pt1 | contig 60614 bp, 64 predicted proteins | sample ASW5metaG_FD_204512 | JGI IMG/M metagenome (GOLD analysis project Ga0315336, IMG submission 204512) | Ammonia-oxidizing marine archaeal communities from Monterey Bay, California, United States - ASW #5 | ecosystem: Environmental > Aquatic > Marine > Intertidal zone | place: USA: California...
TAATTTGAAAATTTCAAAAGACCGTCCCCGTTTCTAAATTGACTCGCGAGTCAATGTTGGGTTTCCTTCCCGACTGGCCCTTCGCCCACCAGGAGAATTCCATGCACGATCTCGTGATCCGCGGCGGCACTGTCGTCGACGGCACCGGTGCCGCACCGCGCCGAGCCGACGTAGCCATTTCGAACGACCGCATCGTGGAGGTCGGGGAAGGCGTCGGCGAGGGCACGCGCGAGATCGACGCCACGGGGCTGCTGGTGACCCCGGGCTGGGTCGACATCCACACCCACTACGATGGCCAGGCGACCTGGGATCCGCATCTGACTCCGTCCGGCTGGAATGGCGTGACGACCCTCGTGATGGGCAACTGCGGGGTCGGCTTCGCGCCGGTTCGCCCCGGCCAGCAGGACTTCCTGATCCAGCTGATGGAAGGCGTCGAAGACATCCCGGGCACGGCCCTCTCCGAAGGCATGACCTGGGAGTGGGAGAGCTTCCCCGAGTACCTCGACGCGCTCGAAAAGATGCCGCGCTCGGTGGACATCGGAACGCAGGTCCCGCACGGCGCGATCCGCGCCTACGTGATGGGCGAGCGCGGGGCGAAGAACGAAAAGGCCACCCCCGAAGAGATCGACCAGATGGCGGCTCTCGTGCGCGAAGGCCTGGAGGCCGGCGCGCTCGGTTTCTCGACGTCGCGCACCATCCTCCATCGCGCGAAGGATGGCGAGCTCGTGCCCGGCACGACCGCCGAGGATGACGAGGTGCTCGGTCTCGGCCGCATGCTCGGCGAGGTCGGCCACGGGGTGTTCGAAGTCGCGAGCGATCTGGCACCCGAGGGCAAGGAGCTCGATTGGATGAGTCGCCTCGGCAAGGAGACCGGCCGCCCGGTGGCGTTCGCTTGTCTGCAGAATCCGATCGACCCGAACCAGTGGGAGCGGCTGCTCGAGGCCGTCGACAAGGACAAGGCCGAAGGCGGCCATCTCACCCCCGAGGTCGCGCAGCGCCCAGCGGGGCTGCTGCTCGGACTCGAGAGCACGATTCATCCGTTGATGTTCCGGCCGTCGTTCCAGACGATCCAGGGACTCCCGGTCGCAGAACGCAAGGAACGGATGGCCGACCCCAAGCTGCGCGAGACGATCCTCGCCGACCAGCCTCGCTTCGACCTTCTGCCCGGACCGGCCGCGGTCATCGCGGGGGGCTGGAGCATGATGTACCCGCTCGGCGACCCGCCGGATTACGAGCCCGGACCTGAGAAGAGCATCAAGGCCATCGCCGATCGCGAGGGCCGCACGCCCGACGAAGTCGTGTACGACCTCCTGGCAGCGGGTGAGTTCATCTACCTCCCTCTGCTCGGCTACGCGAACGGCGACCTCGATGCGATTCGGACGATGATGCTCCACCCGAGCGCGGTGTTCGGCCTCTCCGATGGCGGCGCTCACTGCGGCCTGATCTGCGATGCCAGCATGCCGACGTTCCTGCTCACGCACTGGGTGCGCGACCGTGACCGTGGCGAGCGCATCGCGCTCGAGGACGTGGTCGAGCGGCAGACGCGGCGCACCGCGCGCCTCTACGGGATGGAAGACCGCGGCGTACTGACGCCGGGCATGAAGGCAGACGTGAACGTCATCGACTTCGAGGCGCTTCACATCCACGCGCCCGAGATGGTCTACGACCTCCCGGCCGAGGGGAAGCGTCTGATCCAGAAGGTCGATGGCTACCGCTACACGGTGCAAAGCGGTGAGGTGACCTACGAAGATGGTACGCCGACGGGCGTGCTGCCGGGCAAGCTGGTGCGGGGACCGCAGCCGGCACCGGCCGGCTGAACGGAGATCGTCGAACGAGTCGCTGACGGGCTCGCTCTCCGCTGGTAGAGTCTCGGCCGTGAGGGGAGTGACTCGGTGGGCGACGTTCTGTGCGCTCGCGCTGTCGCTCGGCTGCACGAGCCTGCTGCCCAGTAGCGACGCCACCGACTCGCCGTTCCGGAGCTTCAGCGGCGCATTCGAGGCGTTCGCGGTGGTCGTTCCCGGGCAGACCACGGTTGCGGACCTGAAGGCGCTTCAGATCGATCCCGGCCGGCAGGGGGTTACGGTTCGCCCGTATACGGCGATCTCCGAAGTGCTCCTTTCGCACGAGGGCGTCCCGGACGATCTGCATCCGGAGGCGGTCACCGAGTGCTTCGAGGCCCGCGGCCGCTGTCAGGTGTGGCTGCTCGACGTCGAGCGGTTGAAGCGGCGACGGGTCGGGAACTGGTTCGTCGATGCGCTCCGGTTCAAGCGCTACCGCGAGACCGAGGGCTTTCTGTTCAGCGGCGTGCTGCTGATCCTCGACGAAGTTGCGGTGTACAAGCTCTGGGCGGGCATTCCGAAGATCGAGATGCTGGCCGAGGAGGCGAACCGGCTGGGGCCCTTCAACAGAGGATCGCTCCCGCGTGTGGAGTATCGGCTCCGGCTTCCCGGGCTCTCATCGCACATTCGCACCATCTCGCAGACGGCCGACACGCCGACGAGAGCGACGGCCAAGGACAAGAGGGCGCAGCGCGAAGCCGAGCGGGCCCGCCGGCGCGGACAAAAGGAACCAAGGAGACCCGGAATATGAACCGATCACACATTGCGACGTTCCTCGTCCTCGCGCTGGCGTCGGTCGGCTGTGAGAGCGCGCTGCCGCACCAGGAAACGCGCGTGACCTCGCCTTGGAGCACCTTCGAGAAGGCGAAAGCCGACTTCGACCGGATCCAGCTCGGCTCGACGACCGCCAAGGATCTCGAGCCCCTCGGGTACGATCCATTCAGCGGAGAGAACGTCGCCGTTCTCACGTACATGGACATCTTCGAGCGCTTTGTCCCGAACGCGAGCATGACCCTCGAACAGCAGGACGAGGCGATCCAGAACTGCGTGAACGTCCGCACCCGCTGCATCGGCTACATGCGGATTGCGATGGAAGAGCGGGACCGGGAGTACGGGAACTTCTGGCTGAACCTCTTCGAGTTCAAGACCGAGACGGAGGTGGCCGGGTTCGAGTTCGAGTCGACACTCGTACTCGTCGACGACGTCGTCGTCTACAAGCTCTGGGAGGGACACCCGGCGGTGCTCAAGCGCCAGAGCAAGACGAAGCCGCTCGGCTTCATGAACGATTTCGACATCAAGGTCGGCATCAAGTTCCCGTAGCCAGCCTCTCTCAGTTCTCCCGGGCGCCGCGGCCGGCGCCTAGTGCCCAGCAGATTCGCTTCCGCCTCCGGTGATCCGCGTCGGGATTCCGGTCTGCGCGGCCAGCGCCGCGCGGACCGCATCCCAGTCCACTTGCGCGGCGGCGTCTCCCGCAGCGTCCCGGATGCGCTGCTCGAGTCCGGCCTCGAGGGCCGGCGCAGGGGGCGCGTCGGCTGAGTTCTGGGACAGTGGTATGTGCACATCGATGTACAGGTCGTCGTCGATCCAGCCGATCTGCACCGGCTCGTTCACGACGCGGACATCCAGGCCGATCTCCGTGCGCGCGTACAGGTCGGGGATGTCTTCCGGATAGAGCCGGATGCACCCGCGGCTGACGCGGCGGCCCACACCGTAGGGCTCGTCGGTGCCGTGAATCAGGTAGCGCGGCCACCCCAGATAGATCGCGTGCGAGCCGAGCGGGTTGTCCGGTCCCGGCCCGATCACGCTCGGGAGCGACGGGTCTTCGCGACGGGCGGAGGCCGTCGGATGCCAGGAGGGCCCCTCTTTCTTGCGGCGGACGCGCGTCGCGCCGATCGGCGTGCGCCAGCCGGGTCGGCCGATCCCGATCGGGTATGAGTACGCCGCCTCCTCCGGCCCGAACCACCAGAGACGCTGCGTCGCGAGGTTCACGACGATGCCTTCGCCCGGTACGTCCGGCGGTAGGTGCGTCGTGGGCAGCACCACACTCTCGCCGGCCGGCGGCACCCACGGATCGACGTCCGGATTCGCTGCGATGATCTCGCGGTAGCCGAGGCCATGTGCGCGAGCGACGTCGAGCAGCGTGTCCTCGGGTCCGACCGTCGCAAGCATGTGTCCGATCGGGGGCGGGACGACCGGTTTCGCGCATGCCGTTCCCAGCGCGAGCAGCAGCAGCGCTGCGAGCCAGAGCCTGCTCACGGGACGATGTCGATGGGTGTTCCGTCCGGGATCAGCTCCCAAATCTGGTCCATCTCCTCGTTCGTGACCGCGATGCAACCGTCCGTCCAGTCTCCGGAGCGGTGGTCGGCTCCGATCTCATCGAGACCGCTCGGCAAGCCGTGGATCATGATCCCGCCGCCGGGGGCGACTCTCGCGGCGCGCGCTCGGGCACGGTCGACGGCGTTCGGATACGAGACGTGCAGCGCGCGGTGATAGTCGCTGTCCTCGAGCCGCCAGTCGATCTCGTAGTGTCCTTCCGGCGTGCGTCTGTCCCCGCGGCGTTCTTTCGGCCCCACCGGCGACGAGCCGAGGGCGACGTCGTAGGAGGCCAGCAAGGTGTCCTCGCGGAGCAACAGGAGTCGCCGCTCGGCCTTCAGCAGCAAGGCGCGGTTCGCGCGCGCACCGCCGGCACGCGCGCGAACGGACGCCCTACTTGCGTAGGGTCTTCTGAAAGATGCGGTCGGCCTTCTCCGATGCCTCCGCCGCGTCCGCCGCCGCGGCTTCCGCACTCGCCTTGGCCGTGGCCGCGTCTGCCGATGCCGCGGCTGCCTGGCGCTGGGCGTCCTCTGCGATCTGCCGGGTCTCTGCCAGCTCCGCCCGGAGGCCCGAGACGTCCTGGTTCGTTGCGCAGCCCAGCGAGCCTGCCAGCAGCCCGGCGGCTGCCAGAGCGATCCATCCGGTCTTCATCATCGTCTTCTCCCCGTCATCCGTCCGGCCGTGAGTTTCGCACAGCTCTCGCCGAACGCTCGGCGCCCGGGGAAGCTTCAGCTACGACTGCGGGGCAGGCCAAGCGAGGCCTGCGCGACGATGCTCTTCATGATTTCGCTGGTGCCGCCGTAGATGCTGGTCGCGGTCGAGAGTCGGTACCCGAACTCGACCGCGGATGCTCCGCTCGCTCCCCCGCCTGCCGGGCCGCGGATCAGGGAGTCGGGTGCACAGAGATCCATCAGGTCCGCGGCGCTGCGAATGAAGCCGTCCGTAGAAGCGAGCTTGGCCATCGGGCCGGCGGCGGGGTCGTCGATGCCTTCGGCGCCCACGAAGAGTGACCGTGCGCCGAGCGCGGCCGACGCCTCGGTCCGCACCGCGGCCTGGGCGAGGCGCACGCGAGTTCGCGGCTGATCGAGGGCGGGGCTCCCCCCGCGCATCGCACTTCGTGCCCAGGTCACCGCTTCGTCGAGCATCCGCCGCTGCTGGGGCTCGAATGCCGCCACGTGTTCGAGCTCGAGCAGATACGTGAGGACCGCCCACCCTCCATCGACTTCGCCGACCCGGTAGCGGTCGGGGACGCGCACGTCGCTGTAGAACGTGACGTTCGTCTGTTCGTCCGAGAGGGTTTCGAACGGACGGACTTCGATCCCCGGGATGTCGAGCGGGACGAGGAACATCGTGAGGCCCTGATGCTTGGCAACCTCCGAGTCCGTCCGCGTGAGGAGAAAGACGTACTGCCCGAGGTTCGCTCCGCTCGTGAACATCTTCTGGCCGTCGATGCGCCAGTCCTCGTCGTTACGTATCGCGCGAGTCCGAGCGGCGGCAACGTCGGACCCGGACTCGGGCTCCGTCAGCCCCATACTGCAGATCGCGTCTCCTGCCCCGATCCGGGGCAGGACCTCGTTCTTCAGCGCGTCGCTTCCGAAGCGCATCACCGTCTGCGCGACCATGCTGGTGGTCGAGATCGCCATCCGGGTCCAGCCGAAGTCGTGGAAGACCCGCGAGAGTGCGGCCATCTCGCACGGTCCGCGCTCCTGCCCACCATACTCGCGCGGCCAGGCCGGGTAGAGCAGGCCCGCTTCCGCGAGCTCGCGCTGCAGACCGGGGTGGTGCCCCTCCCACGCGAAGTGCGCGTGTTCGCGCAGTTCGTCCGTCAGGTGGGCTTCGAAGAACGCGGTTGCCTCGTCCGCGAGCGTGTCGGCCTCGTCTCCAAGACCGAAGTCGAGCGACACTGCGCCGCGGTCGGGGAGGGCGACGTCGTTCTCTGTGCCCCACAACCGGTCGGCGACCCGCAGGAGTTCTTCTTCGGGATCCCCCCACACCAACGGCCATGCCTTGCCGCGCCGGTGGTAGAGCTGAATGTCGTACTCGAGCGAGAGGCCGTAGCCGCCATGCGTGTGCAGTGCCCGAGCGACCGCTTTCGACGCAGCCTGCGCAGCCCAGACGAAGCTGGTCGAAACCAGAGCGGCCGCATTCGATTCGCCGCGCGCGATCGCCCAGACGGCTTTCCGTGTGAGCCATCGCGCCGCCTCGATGTCGCTTGCGGATTCGGCGAGCGGGTGCGCGATTCCCTGAAACGTCCCGATGGGGCGATCGAACTGGACGCGCTCCGTCGCATAGCGCGCCGCGATCTCCAGCGCCTCGCGAGCGAGGCCGGAGACGGCGGCTGCCGTGAGCAGCTTCCATTCTTCGAGCGCGGCAGCGAAGGTGCGGACCGCTTCGTCGCCCGACGCGAGGACGACGATCTTGCCCGGAACGAACGGCGCCAGGGGGCCTGAGCCGAGATTCTGCACAGCGATGCCGCCCGCACCCCCGGTCGCGAGAACCACATCGCCGCCCGCTCGAGCGACGACCGCATCGGCCACTGCCCCAGCTGGAACGAACTGGTCCGGCTCAGCGGAGAAGTCGCGCAGCGCGAGAGTGACGACGGAGCTCCCGTCCCGAAGGCCTTCGAGCCACGGCCCGGCGATCGCGCCTCCGCAGGCCGCGAGCAGTCGCGCGGCAATCATCGCCTCGATCAGCGGAGCCGAGGCGAGTCGGCGACCCGCCTCCTCGGCAACGATCGCTGCGTCGAGCAGACTGGCGCCACCCCCGCCCGCTGACTCCGGAGCGCGCATCGTGAGCGCGCCGCTCGTCGCGAGGTGCTTCCAGAGCGACCGGTCGAACCCGAGCGGCTCCGCAGAACGGACCCGCTCGGGACTCGACTCAATCAGGAAGAGCTGCGCGAAGGTCTCGCGGAGCAGCTCCTGCTCGTCGCTCAGTCGAAGCTGCAGCTAGGCCGCCTCGAACAGAGACGCGAAGCCCTGGCCGCCGCCGACGCACATCGTGACGATGCCGTAGCGCTTGCCCTGCTGCTTCAGCTCTCGCAGCAGCAGGCCCGTCATGCGCGAGCCCGTCATGCCGAACGGGTGGCCGATCGCGATCGACCCGCCGCTCGGGTTGAGCTTTTCGTTCGGGATGTTCAGCTCGCGCTGGCAGTAGAGCACCTGAGAGGCGAACGCCTCGTTCAGCTCGACGATGTCGATGTCGTCCATCGTGAGGCCGTGCTTCTCGAGCAGCTTCGGCACGGCGAACGCCGGCCCGATGCCCATCTCGTCGGGTCCGCACCCGGCGACCGCGCTGCCGCGGTAGAAGCCGAGGGGCTCGATGCCCATCGCTTCGGCCTTCTCGGAAGACATCAGCAACGTGGCCGACGCTCCGTCCGACAGCTGCGAGGCGTTGCCCGCGGTGACGCAGCCCTTCTCGTTGAAGGCGGGCTTCAGGTTGGCGAGCCCCTCGAGCGTCGTCTGGGGGCGGTTGCACTCGTCCTTGTCGACGATCGCATCCTCCTCGTACGGCTCTTCGCCCTTCTTCATGACCGCGCGGGTCACCTTCATCGGTGCGATCTCCTGGCCGATCAGGCCGTTCTCGATCGCGGCCGAGTAGCGCTGCTGGCTTTGCAGGCCGTAGGCATCCTGGTCCTCGCGCGAGACCGAATAGCGTTCGGCGACGATCTCGGCGGTGACGCCCATCGGGAAGTAGAGCCCCGGGAACCGATCCTTCGCGGTGGTGTTCACCATCCGGTTCGTGTTCTGGGTGCCGTCCTGCATCATCGTGATCGTCTCGACGCCGGCACCGATGGCGACCTCCGCGCCTTCGTGCAGGATCGAGTGGGCGGCCATCATGACGGCCTGTGAGCCCGACGAGCAGAACCGGTTGACGGTCGTTGCGGGAATCTCCTTGGGGAAGCCGGCGGCCATGGCGGCAATGCGCGCCATGTTCATGCCCTGGCAGCCCTCCGGCATGCCACAGCCGACGATCACATCGGCGATCTCCGCGGAATCGAGGTTGGGAACGCGCTCGACGACGGAGCGGAGTGCGTGGGCGAGGTAGTCGACCGGTTCGGTGCGGTTGAACGACCCTCGGTGGGCCTTGGTGAGCCCGGTGCGGGCACTCTCGACGATGACGGCTTCTCGTGCCATGGGTGGGGGTTCTCCTTGGGGGAAATGGGACACAAGAGCGTGACAGGTGCCCCTGGGTTGGTCAAATGGGCGTTTTCAGGCCGAAGGCGCGATGTCCGCGCGTTCGCTGGCTGCGACGGCGCGCGAGTGCACGATCCAGGAACGCTCGAGGCCGGCGGTTCGATAGATGCTGCTCGCCGCGTAGGAGGGGACGCGCAACAGATCGAGAAACGATTGGCGCGACGGATAGACGATCAGTCCGACCTGGTCCCAGCCGGCTGCGTCCCCCTTGCCGAGGAGTGCGCCGCGACAGCTCCCTGCCCAGCCGATGCGCGCGCCGAGCCGCATGAAGGTGGAGATCCCCTTCTTGAAGTAGAGCCCTGCGAGTTCGCGGCCGGAAGCTTCCTGCCCGGTGTCCGGGTGGATGCCGCGTTCCTTGTGCAGGTTCAGGTTCAGCACGAGCAGAGGCCCTTCGCGCTGGAGTCCGACCAGGTGGCTCGCTTGCTCGGGAGTCGGATTGACGCCGCCGGTCGCGTGGCCGTCGTCGAAGGCTTCGCCGAGGCGAGGCTTCGGGAGACGCGACAACACGAACCCCATGGCCCGCGAGATCGCCAGGGCTCGCGCCGGCATCGGGTCGAGCGCGAGCAGCGTGACGTCAGCCTCGCTCCGCTCTCCCTGCAACTCGGAAACGATTTGGCGGGCCGCTGCGGCCGAAGGCGCCTGCAGGAGATGCCAGTGGTCAAACGGAGCTTTCGTCGATGGACCGACGATCATGTTCTCGGAGACCGCCGTCCACCAGGGTGCGACTCCGTCCCGTGCGACGGCACGCCGGATCGCCTCGGGGCCTCTGGGGTCGCCACCCGAGACGAGTGCCAGCAATGCCACGGGGCGACCCGTCGGCCAACGGTCGAGCAGCGATGCGTCGCTCACGCTCGCAGCGAGAGCACGTGGCCGTCGCACGGGCGCGTCTCGCCGGCGAGCGTGGCCCGGTACACGCGCTCGAGGTCGGCTTCGCCCTCCCCCCGCATGACCTGGAGCCAGGGTTCGGTGAACTTCTGGAAGTCGCTCCACGCTCCGACGATCTTCTGCTGGAAGACCTCGGGCCCCCATTCCTGACTGCGCTTCTGGATCTGGCCCGGCGCAAAAAAGAAGGTCGGCGGCGGTCCCGGGAGGTTCTCGTCGCGCGGGCCCGAGTCATGGTGCGTCGCGCCGACGATGCAGCTGTGCTTCAGCTGGTCGCCGAAGTGATGGTGCACGGCATTTACCATCGGGCCGCTTCCCGACATGTCGACGAGGACGGTCGGCGTCGCCGCGTCGAGGGTGCCGACCTCTTCGTACAGGAGCGTGCGGTCGTAGCAGCCGAGTCCCGAAACGAACTCCGCGTTTCGGGCGGATGTCAGACCGATCACTTCGCCGGCCCCGCGCTTCGAGAGCTGATGTCCGAGGGCGATCGCTGTCTTGCTCGACGCACTCCCGACCAGGAACGAGCGCGCGCCGAACGAATCGTCGGCCTCGAGGAAGTCGTCGACGAGATAGGACGTCATGAAGAGGCCGCGCAGCAGCATGAGCGCGTCCTCGTGCTCGGCGACGTAGAACGGATCCGTCGCAGTGCGCGCGTACTGCCGGTAGGCGGGCGCCGTCTCCGCGCGATGCGGTGCGGCGTCCATGAACTGGTTGGGCGTCACCGGATCGGGCTGGATCGTCAGGTGGCTCCCCATCGGAAAGAACCCGAAGACGCGGTCGCCGATCTCGACCTGATCGTGCGCGGTTTCGACGACGTCCGCATAGCCCATGACCGGGATCCGTCCGCGGCCATCTTCGGCCGGAAAGAAGTTCCAGTAGCCGAGCAGGTCGCCCGCCATCGCGTAGCTGATGTTGTTGGCAGTGAGTGCGAAGCGATCGACCTCGAAGCGGATTTCGCCCGCTTTCAGGTCCGGAAGCTCCTCCGATACGAATCGGCAGTCGCTCCAATCGCTCTTGGAAACTTCGAGAGTGACGGATCGGGACATGGGGGAGGCTCCTCTACGGCTGACTGACTTCGATTCGATCGCTACCGGCGGGAAGGGAGACGAACGTACCGTCGCGCCCGACCGTGACCGGGCCGGAGTAGGCGTCGGCGACACCTTCGAGGAACACCGCCTCCATCCCGGGTGCCGGCAGCGGCGGGACGACATGATAGAACAGCAGGTGCCCGGCCCCGGCCGCTTCGGCGATCTCGGCGGCTTCGGCCGGGGGGGTATGATAGTCGGGGATATCGCTGGTGATCTTGGCGACGTTCTCCCGCCCTGCGGCCGTGGCCGCGCGATGCATGATCGCGACGATCTGCTCGGCGAGCGCTTCGTGGACCAGCAGGTCGACGTCTTTTGCGAAGTCGAGCAGATTCTCCGAACGCTTCGTATCGCCGCTCACGAGCACCGAGCGCCCCGCGTAGTCGAAGCGGTAGCCGACGGCGGGGGATACAGGGGCGTGCTCGACCCGGAACGCGGTCACTTTCAGATCGCCGTCTTCCCAGACGACCGGTGCATTTCCATCGAGGGGCTCCGGGAACGGGATGGCCTCCATGCCGGCCCCGCTCGGCGGAATGGTCGCCTCGCCGTGGTGTGCGACCCGATAGCCGAAGTCTGCGGAGTAGGCGGCATTGAAGCCAGCGACGACGGCCTCGACGCCGAGCGGACCGACGACGGGCATCGGATCGGAGTGGGCGGCGCCGGCCCAGCGCTGGAGCGCGAGCTCGCCGAGGCCGTCGATGTGGTCGGAGTGGAAGTGGGTGAGGAACAACGCTTCGATCGCACCCGGCGAGTATCCCAGCGTCTGCAGATTGCGGGCTCCGCCGCTGCCGGCGTCCACAATGTAGAGCTTGCCGTTCGCGACGATGCCGACGCACGGGCCCGACCGGACCGGGTCCGGCAGCGGTCCGCCCGCCCCGCAGAGGACGACGTGCAGGCCATCGGCAAGCTCCGGGATCGGAGGGGCCGAGATCCGCTGCGTCGCGACGCGTTCGATGACGCGCTTGACGAGAGGAGCCCGGAACGCGTAGCCGAGTGCGGCGATCACTCCCGCGGCGACGAGCAGGACGAGTAGAAAGCGACGCACGGGAGCCTCCTCGAATCCGGTCGACTTATAGCACACACCATGCCACTATCTTCGCAATGCAGGCTCCCGAAACCGAGACATCCGACGGCCGACTGCAACGCTCCGAACGGAGTCGCGAGGCCATCGTGCAGGCACTCTACGAGTTGGTCGGCGAGGGCTCGCTCGCGCCGACCGCGGAGCAGGTCGCGGACCGTGCGGGGGTCGGGATCCGTACGGTCTTTCGACACTTCTCCGACATGGAGAAGCTCTTCAGTGAGATGGACGCCCGGATCCAGGCCGAAGTGCGGCCCCTACTAGAGGGAGGGAGTTCGGACGACGCGGCGTCCCCGGTAGACCGCCTGCGCCAATTGGCTCAGCGGCGCGCACGCTTGTTCGAGCAGATCGCGCCCTACAAGCGGGCGGGCAATCTCAAGCGAGCGCGCTCGACCTATCTGCAGTCGCGCCACATGCTGCTCGTGCGCGGGCTTCGCGACGATCTGTTGCGCTGTCTGCCGGAGCTGCAGACCGCGCCGCCGGAGCTGCGCGATGCATTGGAGCTGGCGGCGAGCTTCGAGACCTGGGATCGGCTGCGCAGCGAGCAGAAGCTGTCGCGCTCTCGTGCGACCGCCGCGTTCGAACATCTGCTCACGGTGCTCGCGAAACCGCTGTAGAGTCCGGCCATGGATTCACAGCGAGACGTCTACGGGCTCGAGGGCCGCGTCGCGCTCGTCACCGGCGGGAGCCGAGGGCTCGGACGGGAGATGGTGCTCGGCCTCGCGCGGGCGGGAGCCGACGTGGTGATCGCGAGCCGCAAGCTCGACGCATGCGAGGCGTTGGCGAACGAAGTACGCGAGGAGACGGGGCGTCGCGCGCTCCCGGTCGCTTGCCACGTCGGCAAGTGGGAAGAGTGCGACGCGTTGGCCGACCGCGCGTTGTCCGAGTTCGGCGCCGTGCACGTGTTGATCAACAATGCCGGCATGTCGCCGCTCTATCCGTCGCTCGAAGAGGTGACCGAAGCTCTCTGGGACAAGGTGATGGCGGTGAACCTGAAGGGCGCGTTCCGGCTCTCCGCGAAACTCGGAACGCACATGGCGGCCGGCGAGGGCGGTTCGATCATCAACGTCAGCAGCGTGGCGGCCGTCCAGCCGAGCCCAATCGAGGCACCCTACGGCGCCGCCAAGGCCGCGCTCCACAACCTGACACTCAGCACCGCGCGCGCGTTCGCGCCGAAGGTCCGCGTCAACTGCATCATGCCTGGTCCCTTCCTGACCGACATCAGCAAGGCCTGGTCTCCGGCGATGCACGAAGGGCTCAAGAGAAGCGTCCCGCTCGGTCGCGGGGGCGAGGCGCACGAAGTGGTCGGCGCCGCCCTCTATCTCGCGAGCGATCTTGCGAGCTACACGACCGGCGCGATCTTGAAGATCGACGGCGGCGCCGCGTATCCGGCAGGCTGAACGGTGGCCGTACGCCTCGCGCGACGCGACTTCCTGAAGGGGGCTGCGGCTTCTGTGGCTGCTCCGGCCCTTCTCGGGCCCGAGATGCTGGGCTGCGATCAGACGCCGGATTTCGTGCCGGAGGAGAGCTGGGACGCGGGGGCAGTCGCCCATTTGCTCCCGACCGTCGATCACTCGCGGGTGCTTCTCAAGGTTTCGTTCCGCGAGCCTGTCGAAGCGCCGGTGCTCCGGGTCGGAAGCGAGAAGCTTTCGGGGCATCGCACCGATTCCGAGGGTCGCTTCTTCGCGTTCTCGGCCGAAGGTCTCGAGGCGGACACCGAGTACGAGTTGACGCTTCTGGACGAGGCGGGCGGGCCTCTCTGCGAATCCTGGCCGCTCCGGACGTTCCCCGCGCCGCATGCCACGCCGAAGCGTTTCCGGCTCCTCGCCTACACGTGTGCGGGCGGCTTCGATTCGTTCTTCCATCCGCTGCACGGCCGGATCTTTCAACCGACGGCGGTGCGCCAGAGATTGCTCGCGCGCGGTCTCGCGCTGCAGCCAGACGCGGTCGTCGCCAACGGCGACCACGTTTACTGGGACTTGCGCGGTCGTTCGGCGATCGGGCTCGGCGGCTCCCCGCAGGCGTGGTGGGCGGCGGGGAGCTTCGACCGTACGTCGCGCGTGCTCGGAACCGAGAACGAGGAGATCTTGAAGGCTGGCTTCGGCCCTCAGATTGCGGGCCTCTACGGCACGCTCTTCCGCTCGCTTCCGGTGTTCTTTCTGCAGGACGACCACGACTACGGGGACAACGACGAGGCGACCGACGAGCTCCGCACGTTTCCGGCCGACGGTTTCATGCGCCACCTCGCGCGCGCGACGCAGTCGCTCTACTACCCCGAGTTGACGACCGCCCGCGGGTGGGCCGAGGGCTATGGCGCGCTTCGCTACGGCAAACTCTTCGAGGGTCTGCTGTACGACTGCCGTCGTAGCCTCACGAACGCGTCCGATCCGGCGACCGGCCACGACAGTGCGCGGTTTCTCTCGCCCGAGGTCGAAGCGTGGCTGATCGACCGAACGACCCGCGGAGAGACGATCCACTCGGCACACATGCCGTCGACGCCGGTGCTCTGGACGGCGGGCAAGTGGGGCGAGTGGTACCCCGACGGCAAGGACGAAACGGGCGCGATTCGTGCTGACGCGGGCAAGCCCTACTGGCCGCACGGCTGGCTCGAGCAACACGACCGTTTGCTCGTGGCGGCATCGCGCCGGGCGGATCGCCTTCCTCTCTTCGTCAGCGGCGATCTCCATGCGACCGGTGCCGGACAGATCATCCGGAGCGGAGACTCGAGCCTCGAGGCGAATCCGATCGTCAGCATCCTCTCGGGAACCCCGGGGACGAACGGTCCCGGTTGGCCGTCGCGTTTCCGGGGCCAGCGGCCGGTGCCATCCGGTGTGCTCGAGGCCGAAGAGTGGGTCTCGCCGATCGAGGAGAATGGCTTCACGACCCTCGACTTCAGCGAGGGCGGGGTGCGGATCTCGCAGTACCGCTGGACTCCCGACCTCGGCCTGGACGCGATCGCGAGTCTCGAGCCGTTCTGGGTGAGAGACCTCCCGGTGCCTCGCCCCAGCTGATCGCTGGCTCGGCCCACCCGGCCGAAGGCGGGCGTGGCCGACCCACCCGCCGTCGATGGCCCTGCCAGCGCCCGTCCCAACATCCCAGGCTGGCGACTCGAGAGGCCACCGGAGGCGATCATCCCCGCGGGGTTCAGTGTTCAAGGGGGAGGGACCGATGAGGTTCGGACAGCAAGCCCTTTCGAGTTACCGCGCTCCCCCCCGCGCAGGAACGAAGGCCGTTCCTACAGGGTGGGGCTCGATAGCGGACCGGGAAGGACTCCCCCATGATTCTCTTCAATCGAAGTCTGCGCGCCGTCGGGTTGGCGACCGCGCTGCTCTTCGCCGCCGGCCCCGCCGCAGCGGCATTCATCGACGACTACGCGTTCGCGAACTGGGTGTTGTCGCAGACACCGGGTGCGGATGGCTTCGTGACCTCGTCGGGTGTGCCGACCGACACGATCGTCCTCACCGGGAGCGAAGCGAACGGAACGCCAGCCCCGCCGGCCGACGATCCGTCCGTCACCGACTTCGTGATCACGGTCGCGGTCGCAGGCTCGATCACATTCGACTGGGACTACCAGTCGCTCGATACGGCCGACTGGGACCGCGGTGCCTATGTAGTGAACGGGAGCGAGTTCTTCCTAGCGCAGAACAACTCCGGCACTTCGACTGGGACGATCTCGATCCTGGTGGGCGTGGGAGACACTCTCGCGTTCCGCGTCGGTTCGCGCGATCAAGCGTTCAGTCCTGGCATCCTGACGATCGACAACTTCGTGTTCGTCCCGGAGCCGACGACGGCCATGCTGCTGTTCCTCGGAACGCTCGGTCTTGGGGTGGCGGGGCGCCGGCGGAGCTAGTCCCCGATCCGCTCGGCGGCTACCAGGTCGTGGGCGGCCCGAGTCCGTAGAGCGAAGCAGCGAGCTGGAAGGCGAGGCCCTCCAGCGGTTCGTCTGCGAGTCGAAGCCAGGCGTTGCTGCGCGCGCGCTGATGAAAGCGCTCGAACGCGGCCGCGTCGTCGAGTCCCGAGGTGTCTTCGCCCAGATGTTCGGAGAAGAGTTCCGCCCGTAGCGAGCGGACGACGTCTCCGTGCCAGATCGAGGCGTTCAGCTCCGTGTCGCTGCGGAACGAGCGGTCCGCGACGTTGGTCGAGCCAATGGTCGCCCAGGCATCGTCGACGAGCATGATTTTCGCGTGCACGTAGATCTCGCGGTACCCGTTTGCCGCCGGCGCAGCCAAGGCCGCCAGCGTGAAGTCCGGTGATACGTCGAGACTCGCGACGAGATCGAAGAAGGGCTGGGTGGCCGGGATCTTGCGCGCCTCGTGATAGGCCGGGTGACACTTGCCCGGCACGACGAAGATGATCTGGACTCCGCGCGAGAGCGCCGCCTTCAAGTGGCCGACGATCTTCGGCGCGCCGATCGCCTGGTCTTCCACGTAGATCGTTCGCTGCGCGGAGTCGATCGCCGCCACGTACTGGTCGAAGATGCTGAACTCGCCCGTCTGGATCGCGAAAGGCTTTGCATCCGGTGCGGGAGTGCCGTCGAGGTAGGTCTCCTCGCGGACCGTCCTCGTGATCTGCACCGGCGCGTCGCCCGCCGCAGGGGAGAGGCGCGCCGGAAACGCCAGATCGCCGACATCGTTTCCTGCGGGCCAGTGGCCGTCGTCGCGGGTGCGGTCGCTCGCCTCATTCCAGCGCTGCACGAAGTTGTGGTGCACGTCGGTGGCAGCGGGCCCGCGAATCTCGAGATACACGTCGTGGATCGTCGCCTCCGTCGGGCCGCCCTGGTGGCCAGGGGCAGCGACCGACGCGGACTCGAGATTGATTCCGCCAACGAAGGCGATCTCCCTGGCGCGACCGGCGTCGATCAGCCAGCTCTTCTGGTGGTGGCAGATGTCGCCGGGGAACGCGTCCCAGCGCGCGGCGAAGCGGGAACCCCGGTCGGTCAGGAAGCGGCGCTGCTCCTCCGTCCCTTTCCAGTGAGCCACGGAGGGCGTCTCCTCCGAGCGCCAGAAGATCACGCGGACGTCCACGCCTCGTGCTGCGGCGTGGTCCAGCACGTCGAAGAACGTGCCGCGGCCGTCGGGCATCTGGATGCCGCGTTCGAGGAACGCGACCGTGAGCCAGGCGCTCTTCTCGGCTCGCTCGACTGCCTCGCAGATGCGCCGGAAGGCCGGCTCGCCGTCCACCAGCGGCGCGACGGCGCAGCCCGGCCGGACCGGGTAGCTGCCGCTCTCGACGGCGGGAATGTGTTGGGCGCGGTGGGGCATGGTGGGTCCTTTCGGGGCCTCATCAGGCTAGCGCGGCTCGTTCGGTTGAAACCATGTTCGATTGCGCGAGGCTCTGGCCGATCAGGCCCGAAACTGTGAAAGTGGGGCGACGAGAAACGTTCGCTCGGGAGTCGCGGTGCCGTTCCTTGCTGATGTGCCCTTTGTGATCTTGCTCGCCGGCGTCCTCGCCCTCTACATGGCCTGGGCGATCGGCGCGAACGATGTGGCGAACGCGATGGGCACGAGCGTGGGCTCGGGCGCGCTCACGATCCGGTGGGCGATCGTCGTGGCCGCGGTGCTCGAGTTCTCGGGCGCGTTCCTCGCGGGGGGCCACGTCACCGACACGGTGCGCAAGGGCATCCTCGACATGGAGCTCGTGTCGCTCGAGAGCCTCCAGTACGGGATGCTCGCGGCGCTGGCGTCCGCGGCGACTCTGTTGCTGGGCGCGACGCGGATCGGTCTGCCGGTCTCGACCACCCATGCGATCGTCGGCTCGATCGTCGGCTTCGGTTCCGTCAGCATCGGCGTCGAGGCCGTCAACTGGGGGAAGGTCGGACAGATCGTCGCCTCGTGGGTGACGTCGCCTCTCATCGCCGGGGTGTTCGCTTACTTCACGTTCCAGCTCACGCGTTCGTTCGTGCTGGATCGCCCCGATCCCGTGCGGCAGCTCCGCAAGCTCGGGCCGGCGTTCTTCTTCTATGTGTTCTTCATCATCGGCCTCGTCACGCTCTTCAAGGGCCTGAAGAACCTGAAGCTCGATCTCGATCTCTCGGAGGCGCTGCTTGCTTCGGTCGCGGTCGGCGCGGTAGGGGCCCTGATCGGCGCGTTCTTCATGCGCCAGGTCGCGAGTGGCGACGCGGAGGACTCCGACGGCCGCTTCAGCCGGGTCGAACGGGTCTTCGTCGTGCTCCAGATCCTCACGGCGTGCGCCGTGGCATTCGCCCATGGATCGAACGACGTCGCGAATGCGATCGGTCCGCTCGCGGCGGTCGTCTCGACCGTCGAGGGCACCGACGTCGCGAGCAAGGCTCCCGTACAGCCGTGGATGCTGGCGATCGGCGGTATCGGCATCGTCTTCGGTCTCGCGACCTGGGGCTACAAGGTCATGGAGACGGTCGGCAAGCGCATCACCGAGCTGACTCCAAGCCGCGGATTCGCGGCCGAGCTTGCCGCCGCGACGACCATCGTCATCGCCTCGCGGATGGGGATTCCGGTGTCGACGACACACACTCTCGTCGGAGCCGTTCTCGGGGTCGGACTCGCCCGCGGGATTGGCGCGATCGACCTGCGCGTCGTCGGTCGCATCGTCGCGAGTTGGGTGGCCACGCTGCCGATCTCGGCCGTGCTGGCGATCTTCTTCTACTACTTCTTTAAAGGCCTGCTCTCGGCCTGAGGAGGGGCGTCATGTCCTGGATCGACAAGCTCGTGGGCCGCTCTCCGATTGGCCCGATGCAAGAGCACATGCAGGCGGCGCTCGCGTGCGCGCAGAAAGTCTTGCCCCTCGTCGAGGCGATGGCGGCCGGCGACGATGCCGCGATCACCGCGTGCCGAGCCGAGATCGACAATCTCGAGCACGACGCCGACGACATCAAGAACGAAATCCGCAGCCACATGCCGCGGCGCCTGCTGATGGCCATGGAACGGCGCGACATGCTCGAGATCCTCGACTATCAGGATTCGATCGCCGACGTCGCGCAGGACATCGCGGAGTTGGCGGACCAGCGCAGCATGCATCTCCCGCCCGCACTCGCCGCGCCAGTCACCGTGCTCGTCGTTCGCTCGATCGCGGCCTGCGAACATGGGGCGCGGATCATCAACGAGCTCGACGAGTTGGTCGAGACGGGATTCGGGGACCGTGAGGTCGCGCGAGTCGAAGAGATGATCTCCGAGCTGAATCGGATCGAGTCCGAGACGGACGAACTCCAAGACGCCGCGACGCGGACCCTGTTCTCGCTCGAGGCCGAGCTCGGGGTGCAGACCGTCTATCTCCATCAGACGATTCTCTGGGTGGCCGACCTCGCCGACTACGCGGAGCGGGTCGGAAACCGCCTGAGGCTGCTGATCGCCACCTAGCGGGCTTCGGCTTCGCTCGGGGTGATACACTGGAGCGCGGCGGTGAACTGGACGGCGATGTTTCGTCGGCCCAAGTCCGCGCCCAGGAGGCAAGCGTAGGCGTGAGCGGAGGGCGGCCCGTGCGAGTGGCGATCATCGGATCGGGGTTCTCGGGTCTCTGCCTGGGGATCCAGCTCAAGCAGGCCGGCTTCGACTCCTTCACGATTCTCGAGAAGGCGGATCGGCTCGGCGGCACCTGGCGAGAGAACACCTACCCGGGCGCCGCCTGTGACCTGATGTCGTTCGCCTACTGCTTCTCGTTCGAACAGAAAACCGACTGGTCTCGGAAGTGGTCGCCGCAGGAAGAGATCCTCTCGTATATGGATCACTGCGCGGAGAAGTATCGGATCCTGCCGCATTGCCGGTTCGGCACGGAGGTCGCCGGCGCTCGGTTCGACGCCGATGCCGGCCTCTGGCACATCCAGGTCTCGAACGCAGATGGGACCACCGAGCAGATCGACGCGGAGGTGCTCGTCTCCGGAGTCGGACAGCTCCATCGTCCCGTGGCTCCGAAGATTCCGGGGTTCGAGGGCTTCGCCGGCGCTGCTTTCCATTCGGCGCGGTGGAATCACGACGTCGATCTGGTCGGAAAGAAGATCGGCGTCGTCGGCAACGGTGCGAGCGCGATCCAGTTCATTCCCGAGATCGCCGGCGACGCGGAGCATCTGACGGTGTTCCAGCGCAGTGCCAACTGGATGGCCCCGCGTGGCGATCGTGAGTACACCGCGATCGAGAAGGAGCGCTTCACGCGCCATCCGTGGTTGGCGAAGCTCTATCGCTGGATGATCTGGGCCCGTCAGGAGCTGATGTTTCCGGTTTTTACCGGCAACGAGTTCATGGCGAAGCGCTGGCGCGAGTTCGCACTCACGAACATGCACGAGCACATCGTGGACCCGGAGCTCCGCAAGGCGCTCACTCCCGACTATCCGGTGGGCGGGAAGCGGATCCTGATCCACGACAGTTACTACCCCGCGCTCGCCCTCGATCACGTCGACGTCGTGACGTCGGCAATCGAGAGCGCGGACGAGGCCGGCGTTCAGACTGCCGATGGACGGAAGCACCCGCTCGACGTGGTCATCTTCGCGACCGGGTTCGACACCAACTCGTTCCTCGCGCCGATGCGAATCGAGGGACTCGAGGGTCGGGTGCTCGAGAAGGAGTGGGAAGCGGGCTCCGAGGCGTATCTGGGTCTCACGACGACCGGCTATCCGAACCTCTTCATGATGTACGGGCCGAACACGAACCTCGGTCACAACTCGATCATCTTCATGATCGAGTGCCAGGCGAACTACATCCTCCAATGTGTTCGGCGCTTGCGGGACCGAAGCTTGCGCTCCCTCGAGGTGAAGCCCGGACCGCAGCGAGTCTTCAACGAGAAGCTCCACCGGGATCTCGCAGGGACGGCCTGGGCGAAGGCGGAGCGCAGCTGGTACAAGACGGCGTCCGGAAAGATCACGAACAACTGGTCCGGAACCACGACCCGCTATTGGCGGGAAACGCGTCGGGTCGATTTCGACGCCTATCGGCAGGTGCACTGAAAGAAATGCGTCGAAAAGACCCGCTCGAGAAGCTGCGCGAGATCATCGAGGCGTGGCCCGAAACGTCGGAGAAGATTTCTCATGGGGCTCCCACCTGGTGGGGCGGTCGCAAGACCTTCGCGACTTTTCATGTGAACCATCACGGGGACGGCCGAATTGCGCTCTGGTTCAAGGCCCCTGAGGGCGCCCAGGAGGCGATGGTCGAGGGTCGGCCCGACCTGTTCTTCGTGCCTCCGTATGTCGGGCCCAGTGGCTGGGTGGGCATGAGCCTCGAGGGGAAGGTCGATTGGGGGATCGTCGCGGGCGTCCTCGAGGATGGCTATCGGATGGTCGCGCCGAAACGAGCGCTCAAAAAGCTGGACGGTTCCTGAAGGGTCGGCCCCCACGCCCGGGCTAGTTGCGCGCGCGCAGGAAGAGGTAGTCCCCCTCCGGCGTCGGAGATGCCGCCATGACGTCTTTGATGCGGCCGCTTTCGATGTCGGCCCGCAAGCGCTCGAGGCCGCTCTGGACTTCGTCCTCGTCGGACAGATCCGCGAACGACGAGATGCCCGCGCGGATCGCCGGGTCGAAGTAGAGCTCGGGGCGCTCCTTGCCGCAGTAGAGGACGTGGTCGGCGAGGTCATTCGGCACGAACCAGGGCTCGGCGTCGATCTCTCGGAAGCCGGCCGCTTCGAGCTCTCCCACCATTTCCGCCTCTGTGGGCTCTTTCGCCTCGATCCTGGCGAACATGCGCGGAAAGTAAGCGCGGAGCCAGAAGCGTCGGGTTCGCTCGACGTCGCACACGAACAGAACGAAGGGCCCAGCGTCGAGCACCCGACGGACCTCGCGGAACGCGGTCGCCCGGTCCGGGAAGTGGTGAACCGCGAGCGTGCAGAGAGCTCCGTCGAAGGTCGTGTCCGGGAAGGGGAGGGCGCCGGCTTCGGCCCGACGCCAGTCGATTTCGGAACCGCGGGCGCGAGCGGCGCGCAGCATGGTTTCCGACGCATCGACGCCGGTCCATCGACCGCCGCGTGCTGCGAGCGCAGCGGTGTAGTTCCCGGTGCCACAGGCGAGATCGAGGAGCCGCCCCTCAGCTGCGGGCCCGAGCCAGCCCGCGAGCCGCTCGACGAGCGCCGGGTCGGCGCAACGGGTGCCGTCGTACCCGGATCCGATCCGATCGTAGAGTGCCGTCATGGTCCGGGGTTCTCCAGCAGCCTGCTAGAGCCGCGCCGTGAGATCGGCGATGTCGATCAATGGGAGTCCCCATTCGATCGCGAAGCGCTCGAGCTCCGCCGGGCCCGCCATCGTGCCATCCCGGTTCATCACCTCGCAGCACACGCCGACGGTCTCGAGGCGCGCCGCTGCGCAGAGCGCGACCGTCGCCTCGGTGTGTCCGCCGCGCTCGCGCAGGAGGCCCGGCCGCGCGGAGAGCGGGAACACGTGACCGGGGGCTACGAAGTCGTCTGGAGTGGCGAGCGGGTCGGCGAGCTTTCGAATCGTCGCGGCGCGTTCGGCCGCGGAGACCCCGGTGCCACTCGCGGACGCGAGATCGACCGAGACATGCATGGCGGTGCCCTGGTGGTCCCCCGCGCCCGGCATCGGCGCAATCTCGAGCCGCTCGAGTCGGCGGCGGTCGCACGGGACGGTCAAGTGGCTGCACGCCTGGGTGAGGATGAACGTCACTGTTTGGGGTCGGAGCGACGCGCCGGCGACGATCACATCGCCCTCTCCCTCGCGGTCTCCGTCCCAGACGAGCGCTGCCCCGCCCGCTGCGATCTGAGCGACGACCTTCTCGACGCCGAGTGCGCCCGTGACGACGCCGGCCCACGGAGTCTGTGACACCGTGCGAGCGAGAGCCGCGTGCGTCGCGGCCCCGTGTCGTGCCGCCAGCTTGCCGACGAGATCCGTTTCGAGATTCACGCGGTCGCCCGCAGTGAGGCTATCGAGCGTGGTTCCCTCGAGTGTGGAGGGAATGAGTGCGACGGAAAACCGATCGCGTACGACTTCGGCGATCGTCAGGCTGACACCGTCCACGGCAATCGAGCCCTTGGCGACGACCTCGTCGAGAACTCGGCTCGGAGGCCGAATCCAGAGCCGCCGCCCGGCACCTTCGCCGTCGACTCGCGTGACCTTGCCGACTGCGTCGACATGACCCTGGACGAGGTGGCCCTCGAGCGGGTCTCCCGCGGCGAGTGGGGTCTCGATATTCACGGGGGTTCCGACCGACAATTCCCCGAGCGTGCTCCGCCGCCGAGTCTCTTCCGACACGGAGCAGCGGATCGCGCTGCCGTCGATCTCCTCCGCGGAGACACACACTCCCGAGACGCTGAAAGACCCGCCGATGCGCAGGACGCTCGCGGCCTTGGGGGCTGCGACCTCGAGTTGCCCCGGGGCAACCGCGAGGATGGCTCCAATTTCTCCGATGAATCCGGTGTACACCGTGTCACTCCTCCGTTCGTTCGTGCGACTTGCGCGCGAACGCGCCTGTACGCCCGCGTGCCTGCATGTTGCGGTTGCGGAGCGAGAAGGGGCTAGCCGTTCTCGTGAGCGGGGTTTCGCCGCCGGCCCTGGAGTTCCACCAGGTCGTTCCGCGGGAGCAGCTGGGCTGCAGGGCGGAATCGGTGGGCTGTCACCACCTCGCCTCGGATTTGCGCCGAACCCCCAACCTAGCAGACGGGTCGGGCGTTCGCAGCAGGCGGCGTCTCGCCGTACCCTAGCGCGTGAGATGATCGAAGATCTGCAGCGCCGCTATTCCACCCACGGGTTCGTGATGTTGCGCGGCCTCTTTTCGGCCGATGCTCTCGATCGATTCGAGAGCCGTTTCGTGGAGCTCGCGAGTGGAGAGTCTCCTCCGCCAGAAGGCATGGTGATCATGCAGGACGTGATGGTGGCGCGCGGTGTCGTCGAGCCCGCCTCGCGCGTGCATGGAGTCAACAAGCTCCTCAGCTTCGAACACGACCCGGTTCTCTTCGACTACGCGCTCGACGTCGAGCTCCTGGCGGCGGTCCGCGCGTTGGTCGGGCAGGACGTCATGACCATTTCAACGAACGTCTTCAACAAGCCGCCCGGGATCGATGGCCGGCATCCCCTCCACCAGGATCTCCGATACTTCCGGTTGCGACCGGCCGAAAGCATCGTGGCGGCGTGGACGGCGCTGTCGCCTTGTACGCGGGAGAACGGCTGCCTTTCGATCGTTCCGGGCAGCCATCGCGGCGAGCTGATGCGTCACGGGGACCCCGATTGGGAGCATGTGAACCACGGATTTTTTGCCGCGGAGGGAGTCGATCGGGAGGCGCGCGTGCATCTGGAAATGGAACCCGGTGACACGCTGCTCTTTCACCCGTTGTTGTTGCACGGATCTGGCCGGAACAAGAGCGCGGGTTTTCGTCGCGCGATCTCGACCCACTTTGCGTCGACCGCGTGCGAACGGCCCACGGGTCGAAGCGCGCGCGCGCTCGTCGTGCGCCAAATTCCTTCGGCATGAGCAGCACGGTCGAAAGCTTCGGCGCGCAGGTCTTCCACTACTTCCGGCGAGATGACGGTGGGATTCGCCGCGAACCGATCGACGACGCTTCGGCGTGGCGCGGGGACGAGCTCGCCGGCGATCCGAATTCCTGGACGGAGACGCTCACCGCCGTAGAGATCGACGAGCTCGAAGCGGCAGTGGCGCAGGTCCGCGAGCGTGGCCTCGAGATGGCCGACGTGGGCCGCGAGGCGTTTCCGCTCGCGAGTCTCGGGCCGAGGATCCGTGGTTGGGCGCGCGAACTGCTCACGGGGCGCGGCTTCTTGCGGGTGCGCGGGATTCCGGTCGCGCGTTGGGGTGACGAGTCCGCGGCGCTCGCGTATTGGGGGATCGGTCAACATCTCGGCCGCCCGGGCGCACAGAACCCCGAAGGCGACGTGCTGGGAGACGTGCGCGACACGGGTGAGGAAGCGATCGACCCCAACGTGCGTCGCTACAAGACGGCGGGCGACATCGCGTTCCATTGTGATCTCGCCGACGCGGTCGGCCTGCTCTGTCTGAGAACCGCCGTGCGCGGCGGTGCGAGCCGGATCGCCAGCAGCGTCGCGGTGTACAACGAAGTGCTCGTTCGGCGACCGGAGTGGGTCGAGCGTCTCTATCAGCCGTTCGCGCTCGACAGTCGGAACGAGGAGCGCGAAGGCGCCCCCGCGTTCATACCCGTCGCTCCGTGTCGGTTCGCAGAGGGAAGACTCTCGACCTTCTACCACAGCGACTACTTCCGCTCGGCGGCGCGCCACCCGGGAGTCGACCTCGGAGAAGTGGAACTCGGTCTGCTCGACCTCTACGACTCGATCGCCAACGAGGCGGCGGTGCGCCTCGACATGGAACTCGAAGTCGGCGACATCCAGCTGGTGTCGAACCATTCGGTCATCCACGCGCGCACCGCCTACGAAGACGGCCCGACCCCCGACCAGCAGCGCCATCTCCTGCGCCTCTGGCTCTCCCTCGACCGCAACTAAACTCGGGGACGGTCTTAAGAAATTAAGCAATTCACCCTGCGGGGTGGATTGCTTAATTTCTTAAGACCGTCCCCGTTTCTAAACTCGGATGAGGGTGACGGATTGGAGTTCGGGGTCGTAGGCGATTTTGGCCTCGCCCCGTTCGAGCTGGAGCATGACATCGGCGACCTTGCCTTCGAGGGTCTGCTCCGCGTGACCGTAGTCCGTGCCTTCGCGCGTGATGAACTCTTCGACCACACCGCGGAGAGCCTCTGGAGAGAGGCTCTCCAGAGGGATCTCTACGGGATCCTCGTCGCTCACGAGTGCCTCAGGCCGGCACCCAGTTCGAATGGAAGCCGAACGGCACTCGCTCCGGAAGGGCGATCGTTGCGATGGGTCCTGCCTTCAGGTCTTGCGCGGCCATGATCACGATGTCACCTGAGTCCGTCGCGCGGTCGTACCGGAACGTCAACAGCCAGCCATCGTCTTCGTCGGCCGTCTCGGTGCGTGGCACGAACACCGGCTCCATGAAGCTGCGGCCGTCGCCTTCGTCGTAGGCCTCGGTCGTGACCTTCTCGACGTCGTGCTTCAGCAGCCCACCGAGGCTCGTCCCCCCGAACGCAGTTCCGTACCCGTAGCGGTGGCGCGAGCCGACGAGCCGTTCGTCGATGCGCGGGAACTCCTGGCCGTGGTCGTCGAGGCGGCTCTCCTTGACCGGCCCACCCGACGGGTCGATGACCCAGCGATCGAGTGTGCTGTCCCCTTCGTTCGGCCCGAGAAAGTCGGAAGCGAACATCTTCGGGTGACGCACGACGTCCATCACGACGCGGCCGTCCGAGTCTTCGTAGGCGTTCATCGGGTGAAAAACGAAGCAGGGGTCCACCTCACACCAGACCACGTCATCGGCGGTGCCTTCGTGCGGCAGCAGTCCGACCCGCGCCGCGCGCCCCTCCTGCCACGCGTACGGGAACGTGAAGCCCCTCTCGATGACCGAGCCGTCGAGCACGACCGGCAGGTCGAGGATCACGAAGTAGTTCTCGGTGATCGCGCAATCGTGAATCATCGGCCTGTCGTCGACCGCCACGTCCACGCTGCGACCTACACGCCCGTCGGCGCCGACGACGACCATCCGGACGTGCTCCTCGAACGGGGAGTAGGTCAGCGCGTGGAGCTCGCCGGTCTTCGGGTTCTTCTTGGGGTGGGCGGTGAACCCGCCCGGCAGGGTGCCGTCGAAGTCGGAGCGGGCGACGGTCTCGAGGTCGTCACTCAGTTCGACGGGCAGATTGCCCGCTTCGACGATCGCGAATGTGCGGCCGGCATGACCGATGACGTTGGTGTTCGCACCGCCGCCGCCGAGTTCGCCATTGACGGGTCCGGGGACCTGCGGCCAGCCGAACTTCTCGGTCACCGCGTCATCGCGGACGAAGCGCCGGCGGTACCAGAGCGGGCGGCCCTCCTCGAGCTTCAGCCCGTGCACCATGCCGTTGCCGGTGAACCAGTGGTAGTTCTTGGGATCCGGAGCGATCGGGTTGGGGCCGATGCGAAGCAAGCGGCCGGTCAGCTCACGGGGGATCTCGCCGGTCACGGTCAGGTCTGCGGCGGTGAGTTCGCCCTCTACAGGGGCGAAGTTGCCAGACAGGTACGGGTTTTCGGTCATGAGAGGCCTCCGGGCGCAGTGAGTGGGGTTTCGGGAATGACGATGGTGAGCAGGGTGTCGAGCGCGCCTTCGAGCGTCGCGCCTCCCACAACCTCGGGCAATGCACCTTGGGACCAGAGTGTGGCCAGCCCGTGCACGCACGACCAGACGATGCCGGCAAGCATGCGCGTATCACGCGAAGGGTGGTAGCTGGCGTCTTGCGCTGCACGGAGCAACTGGACGAGTTGTTCGAAGGCGGCCGACGACGTGGCAAGCAGACGCGGATCTTCCCAGTCGGGGGCATCGCGTCGAAACATCAGTGCGAAGAGATGCGGGTGGGCAGCAGCGGCATGGACGTAGGCACGCCCCGCACCGCGCAGTCGTTCGAGAGGGCCGGCCCCGGGCGGCGCCGATCCCGCGCCTTCCTCCACGGCTTCCGCGAGTAGTTCGAAGCCGCGCGAAGCCACTTCCGAGAGCAAGCCGGCGAGACCTTGAAAGTGCCGGAGCGGCGCTCCGTGCGAGACACCTGCGCGACGGGCGACCTCGCGCAGGGTCAGGCCTTGCGCGCCCTCTTCTTCGAGCAGGTCCAGCGCCACGTCGGCCAGGCGGGAGTCGAGCGGGACGGCGGTAGCCATGTAGACACTGTCTACTATTATGTAGACATTGTCAACTGTGCCGAAACCAGCACGGGGTGCCCTTTTTCGCCGCATCGTGCAACATCCCGCTCGCACAAAGGGAGTGAAGCGCGCGATGGATACGCTTTCCGGGGGCGATACCGCCTGGATCCTCACCTCGACCGCCCTGGTCCTCTTCATGACGATCCCAGGGTTGTCGCTGTTCTACGGCGGCCTCGTCCGCACCAAGAACGTCCTCTCGGTGCTCGTACAGTGCCTCGTACTGACGTGTCTGATGAGCGTGATCTGGCTCGTGATCGGGTACAGCCTGGCCTTCGACTCCACAGGGATGGAAGAGGGTGTCGTCGGGCGCGCGGCGTTCATCGGCGGGCTCGGCAAGATGTTCCTGGCGGGAGTCACGCCCGCCACGCTCTCCGGCTCGATTCCGGAAGTGCTGTTCTTCGCGTTCCAGATGACGTTCGCGGTGATCACTCCTGCGCTCATCGTCGGCGCGTTCGCCGAGCGCATGCGCTTCTCGGCGATGCTGTTGTTCTCGTCCCTCTGGCTCATCTTCGTCTACGCCCCGATCTGTCACATGACGTGGGGTGGCGGCGGTGCGTTCTTCGCCGACCTCGGCGTCTTCGACTTCGCAGGTGGGATCGTGGTGCACATTACGGCGGGCGTTGCGGCTCTCGTCGCGTGCATCGTGATCGGCCCGCGTTCGGAGTATCCGAAGACGCCGATGTTCCCGCACAACATGACGATGACCGTCACCGGCACCGGCATGCTGTGGGTCGGTTGGTTCGGCTTCAACGGCGGGAGTGCGCTCGGGGCGAACGGCCAGGCTGCGATGGCGATCACCGTCACGCACATGTCCGCTTCCGTTGCGGCGCTGACGTGGATGGCGCTCGAGTGGTATCAGCACGGGAAGCCCAGTGCGCTCGGCCTCGCGACTGGAGCCATTGCGGGGCTCGCGGCGGTCACGCCCGCGTCGGGATTCATCGGTCCGCTCGGGGCCGTCGCGATCGGGCTGTCGTCGGGCGCGCTCTGCTACTGGGCGAGCACCCAGTTGAAGCGCCAGCTGGGCTACGACGACTCGCTCGACGTGTTCGGTGTCCACGGAGTCGGCGGCTTCGTCGGCACGGTCCTGGTCGCGTTCTTTGCCGCGGGGGCGCTCGGCGGAAGCGAAGGCGATCTCAACATCGGGCGCCAACTGCTCGTGCAGGTCGGAGCAGGTCTCGGGACCGCCCTCTACACGGCGGTTCTCACCTACGGAATCCTCAAGCTGGTCGCCGTGTTCGTTCCGCTGCGCGTCGACGAGTCCGGAGAGTCCACCGGGCTCGATCTCGAGCTCCACGACGAAGCCGGGTACCGGCTCTAGCGGCCCTGGAGGGTACGATGAAGAAAGTCGAAGCGATCATTCAGACTCATCGACTCGACGCGGTGAAAGAGGCGCTCAGCGGCATCGGGATCGCCGGTCTCACGGTCTCCGAGGTCAAGGGCTTCGGCCGCCAGAAGGGCCACACCGAGGTGTATCGCGGTGCTGAGTATGTGGTCGAGTTCCTCGCGAAGCTGAAGGTCGAGGTGGCGGTTTCGGATGCGGATGCCGAGCGGGTCATGCTCGCGATTCGGGACGCGGCAAACACCGGAAAGATCGGGGACGGCAAGATCATGGTGGGTCCGCTCGGACAGGCGATTCGAATCCGCACCGGGGAGCAGGGCGAAGACGCCCTCTGAGGCCAGCCTTCCCGTTCAGCTCTCCGGTCGCGCGCGTGCGCCGATGAAGACCGCGATCATCGCACCCAGGACGCCGATGATCGCGGCGACGAACAGCACGTAGACCAGGCTGTTCCAGCTGATCCCGCTGAACGCAAGTCCGCGAGTTTCGGTCAGCGGCCCGATCCACGATGCGAGGATGTTGCCCCACGCGCAGACGAGCAGGCCGCGGGTCACCCACGCCGCTCCGCGAGCCCCCAGCCTCAGGTGCGAGCCCACCGCCGCGACGGAGATCAGCAGGAGCCCATTCAGGATTCCTTCGAGGTGGGCCATCCGCCAACCGCGCAGGTCGCCGGGCATGTCGAACTCGATCGTCCAAGGCACCGGCCAGAGTTCGAAGCGACCGAGGATCTCGAACGCGAACGGAAACCCGGCCGCCAGGCCGAGCAGGAACACGAGGGCGCCGTGGGCCACCAGAGTGCGTTGATCTTTTTCGGTCATGAAGCCTCCGAATTCAGGAGTTGTGCGGTACACCCGCCCACATGTCGGGTGAAACGCCGAGGAGCCGCAGCGTCGGGCCGGGCGCGCGCCCGACCAGCGCCGCGGTGAGGCGAGCTAGCCGTGTCATCCCGAGGGCGAAGCCGCGATTGGTCTGGCGCCAGCGGTGCAAGCTGCGGTTGGTGGCCGGTGCCGGATCCTCGCCCGCCAGGATGAGCTCGGCGGCGACCCAGCCGGCGAGGGCCGCACGCGTCATGCCGTCTCCGGTGATGATCGGCGTGCACGAACTGTAGATCCGGTGGAGGTCGAGCCAGTCGGCGCGGACCGAGGGCACGTCCCGCCACGGCAGGCACGGCACCATCGCTTCGCCGCGAGTCTCTTCGGGGTCGACCGGGTCGAAGCCCATGGCAGCGGCGACGCCTTCGACCGCGGTCCGCATGATCGCGATCTCGTCCGTCTTCTGAAACGTGGGACCGGGGCGCACGATCCGAAAGAAGATCCCGTAGAAGTCGGCCGCCGGAGTGAGCGGGTCGGCGAACGGGTAGAAGACGCCGAAGTCGAGCGCGCCGCGACGGAGGCGCCCCGCGAGGAAGCTGTGGTGCTCCGGCCAATCCGCGTCTGCTCGGCGGCGGAGCGTCAGTTGAGACGCGACGACGAAGCGTTTGGGTGCGGGAGGAGCGGGGAGGTCCGAAACGGGCAGGTGGCTCCCGTTGATGACGAGCGGGTGGCTGCCGTTTGCGAGCGAGCGGCAGGCGTCGAGCGATTCGGGGACGGAGTCGCTGAACGAAACGCCGAGCGCGGCGACGCGTGCGGCGAGCGTCGTGGCCAGGTGGCTGTTCCGCAGTCCGTACGCGAGCACTCCACCTTGTCCGGCCCGGTCCATGAACACGCCGGTTCGCCCGATCTCGAACTTGCCCGGGGCAACCTCGGTGACGCGCCCGACGCGCTGCGCGTGAGTCCCGGTGCCCTCGCGCCGCGCCCCGAACAGCTCGCCGAGGAGGTCGTCACGTTCGGTTCCGAGCGCGGCGCCGCAGTAGTCGAGGGTGCGCGCGCGCAGTGTGCAGCCGTTCACGAGGCGCCGGCTGCCGGTCTGCGGCGACCCGGCGATCCGCACTCGGCCGCGCAGCGATTCGCTCCGGCTCAGCCGCGCAGCACAAACCAGCGCCCCGATGCCGCAGCCTCGGATCACCACCGAGTCGAAGCGGGGCCTCTCCGGACGCAGTTCCCCTTGCGCCAGCCAGCCCGGAAGCTGTGCGTCGCGTCCAGCCGGCGGCTCGAGTGAGGCCATGCGGCCAAGTCAACTCGCGCGGGGGCTCGACGTCAAGCCCCCGCGCGGACTCCGCCCGGCACATCGAGCAACGCACGCGACGTGATCTGTTGCCGGATCCGCGCGTGCTCCTGTTCGTCGAGCCGGAAACGCAGCAGCAGGGCGAGCGCGCCCACGTGACAGGCGAGCGGGAGCAGCGAAACGAGCGAGCGGATCCCGAGCAGTGCCGAGCCACTTTGGGCCGCATTCGGGACGAATCCGGAGGCTGCCAACACGAACCCTGAGAGGGCGAGTGACATGCCGACTGCCGCCTTGAGCGCCAGATTCCACGTCGAGAAGTACAGACCTTCGCGGCGCGCACCGGTCTCGGCCTCGTCGGAGTCGACGACGTCGGCCTTGATCGACGGTGCGATCGTGATTCCGCAGCCGTACGTCAGGCCGTACAACACGCTGATGACGAGAGCGAGGTCGCGATCGCCCGGTCCGAGTGCGAACAGCGCACCGAAGATCAGCAGCTTGACGGCGAGCGAGGCACGCCAGGACCGAACCTTGCCGAAGCGACGCGATACGGCCGTCCAGAGCGGGATCGACAGGAGGGTCGTCCCGAGGGCCGCTCCGAGGTAGAGAGACGTGGCTCCCTTGGTTTCGAGCACGTAGTCGGACACGTACGGAAGTGCGGCGACGAACGCGGTGTGACCGAGTAGTTCGAGAAAGAAGACGCCAAGGAGCACGCGGGCGTGCGGGTTGCGACCCACAGAGCGAAGCGCGCTGAACGGATGCTCGGTCCCGCCGCGCGTGACGTGATCAGGTCGCTCCTGGACTCGGAACACGCACACACCGATGAGGACGGCTGTCGCGATTCCGCCGATTGCCGCGATCGATCCCGCCGTTTCGCGCGGGGAGGCCGCTGCCTCGAGCAAACCGAGTGCCCCGGCCGCCACAAGAGTGCCGAAGCTCTCGGCCATGCCGAGCCACGCGAACACCTTCGTGCGCGCGTGGTGCCCTTTCAGCAGTTCGGCCCCCAGCGCCTTGTGCGGGATGTTGAACGTCGTCAGGGCCGCGTAGAGCAGGAAGACCGCCGCGGTGACCCACAAGACGAGCGCGGTGCCGGTGAGTGACGTCGGCGGGCTCCACAACGCGTAGAAACAGACGGCCACCGGGATCGCGGACGCGAGCAGCCAGGGCCGGCGGCGACCCCACCGCGTGGGCGTGCGGTCGCTCCAGATGCCGACGAGCGGGTCCGTCACTCCGTCCCACAACCTCGAGAGGCCGAGAAGCAGGCCGATCGCGGCCGGCGGGATCAGCAGGACGTCGGTCGAGAACTTGAGGAAGTACAGGCTGATCAGGCCCCACATGAACCCGATTCCGACGCCCGGTGCGCTGAACGCGATCAGTCGCGCTCGTTCGGGAGCGGCGGTGCTCACTGAACTTCCGTTCGCGCCAGGGTCAGCGCGCACGACGACTTTCCGTTCTTTTGCTCGCGGGTCTTGATGTGTCCGAATCCCGCTTCGCTCAGCGCGGACTCGAGCTCGGCGGACCCGTGGAGTCGGTAGACCGATTCCGGCAGCTTCTTGCGCAGCTCCGGGTCGTCGGGCCGGTAGACCAGCAGCAGGCGGCCGCCCGGGCGGAGCACCCGAGCGAGCTCGCGCACCCCCTCGCCGACGTCGGGCCAGAAGTAGAGTGTGTGAACGCTGAACGCGGCGTCGAAGCGGTCGGCTTCGAACGGGATTTTCTGGCTGTCGCCGTTTTCGACGTGAACTCGTCCGGAGTCGATCCCGGCACGATTGCGTCGGCGCGCTTCTCGTCGCATCACCTCCGACGGGTCGACGCCCCAGAGGGTGGACGACGGCTCTCGGGCGGACAGTGACACGAGACTGCGGCCGTGTCCGCAGCCGAGTTCGAGTACGGCCTCGCCGGGTTGGACCGCGAGCGCATCGAGCGCCTCGTCGTTTACGCGGGCGGTGTCCCACGCCATGATCCGGGCCACGATGTGGCCGAGCCAGCCTCGCGGGTGGGCAGATTGTTGGGCGATCCATTCAGCTTTCGGCATCGGAGAACCTCGAGGGCGCGTGAGTTAGGGGTTGAGGAGCAGGCCGCCGCGCACGAATCGCAGCGCGGTCTCGAGCGCGGCCCCTTCGGAGATGTCCTGCGGGGCTGTATCCCAGTGGACGTGCACGGCCCAGGTGGTGACGAGCTCTTGAACGAACCGAGCGGAAACCCGCGGGTCGGGAGCCGGCGCGTAGCAACCCATTTTGATCCGTGCGGTGATGAACGCGCAGAGCAGGTCGACGACCGTGTAGCGCCCAGCGCCGTGCCAGATCGCGTGGAGTTCGGGGTAGTCGCGGCTACAGCGTTCGAGCAGCTTGATCCCCACCCGGTTGCGAGTGAGCAGTTCGAACAGCTCGCGAACGATCTCATCGAGTTCGGCCGCGGGGTCTGCGGGCGGGGTCGGCTCCGCGAGCGCCGTGGCCAGCCGCGGCAGCTGGCCCTCGCGTTCGATCTGTTCCCGAACGAAGCGGAGCGTGGCGCCCGGGCGGGGCGTCGGGAGCGGCAGGGAATCGGGGACCGGGATCGACGCGCCCGGGTGGACGTGGCGAAGCACGAAGTCGAAGAGGGCCTGCTTGGACTCGACGTACTGGTAGAGGGTGCCCTTGGCGACCCCGAGCGCCTTGGCGATGTCGTCCATCTGCGTGCGCCCATAGCCCTCGGCGATCAGGATCTCGGTCGCCGCGGCGTGAAGTGCCTGGAATCGGTCGGGGGGGATCTGTCGGGCCATGAGGTATATATAACTGACTGAGTCAGTCATGTAAAGAGAGCCGGAAAAAGAAGCGGCGGCCGGTTCTTACCGACCGCCGCGATTACGATCCTGGAGACAGCTCGTCTTAGCTCGCGCTAGAGGTGGCTCTGGAGTGCCTCCCCGATCTCCTCGGGTGTCGTCTTCGGGCCGAAGCGCTGGATCACTTGCCCGTCCTTGCCGACCAGGAACTTGGTGAAGTTCCACTTGATGTCCTCGTCGCCTTCCTCGTCGGGGTTCCCGGTTTTGAGGAAGCGGTAGAGCTCGCAGGCCCCGTCCCCATTGACGTCGATCTTCTCGAACATCGGGAACTCGACTCCGTACTTCGAGCGGGCGAACTCGAGGACCTCCGCATTGGTACCCGGCTCCTGCGCGCCGAACTGGTTGCACGGGAACGCGAGCACATTGAAGCCGTCGTGGGACTCCTGAAGGGTACGCAGACCTGCGTACTGGCCGGTGAGGCCTCACTGGCTGGCGACGTTCACCACGAGGCTGACCTGGCCTTCGTACTCGGAGAGCCGGGCCGGCTCTCCCGTGATCGAAACGGTCTCGATATCGAACATGCTCGGCATCTGCATTCACCTCCGTGCGGCCCGTAGGATACCATCGCTTGGTGCCCAATGGTGTGCGCGTGCGTGGCTGGGGCTCGCTGCTTCTTCTGGCGTGGCTCTTCGCATGCGCCACGCCTCTGCCGCCCGCTCCCGACTCGACCCAGCCGGGCTATCGGTACGAGAACAGGCGGCTGGGCATCGCGATCGGCCTTCCCGAAGGCTGGGCCGGTTTTGCCACTCGCGACGAGGCGCCTCCCGACCTCGTGACGCTGATTCCGAGTTTCAAGCGACGAGACGATTCCCCGCTGATGGTCGGCGCGAATGCCGGCCGCCAGGCGTACGTGCGGCTGCTGGTCGAGCCGGTGCCGCTCGGTACGACCGCCGAAGAGTATTTTGGTCGACTCCATCTCGGGCTGGGGGACGAGGCCGAGACGCTGGGGGTCGAGGGAGCGCGCACCCGGGACACGGTCCGTTGGCGCTACCGCATCCGCCAGGGTGCTCTCGATATGATCTTCGTCGAGTTCGTCACCGTGGCGGGCGCTCATGCGTTTCGGCTGGGCTTCTGGTCCATCGCGGCGCTGGTCGAGCGCCACGGGGAGGAGTTCTCCGACATCGCTGCCGACGTGCTCGTCCATCGGAACGACCAGTGGTTAGCGCCATGGCGCGAAATCGAGCCTTTGCTCGACGGGTCGGCGTACGCGCATATGGAGCTTGCGGAGGACGTCGCCGCGCGAGGTCCATCCACGTGCCCGCCCGGCGACGAGGTGGCGCTTTGGACCCTGAACGCCCCCGAGACGACCCTTCATCTCTTTGGGTCGATCCACTTCGGGCATCCCGCGTTCTACCCGTTTCCGGATGAGATCGAGGCAGCCTTCGCCGAGTCGGAGGCGTTGGTCGTCGAGCTCGACCTCAACGCACCGGGAATCGATTTGGAGCTGGCCGAGGCGTCGAAGCCGCTGATGCTCCCCGCCGGGACGACGCTCGACGAGGTGATCTCGCCCGAGTTGTATGCCGAGACGGCGAAGGCACTCGAATCGCTCGGGATCACCCCCGCCGATGTCCCGCTCGTGGGTCCGACCCTGCTCGCGAACGCGCTCGTCCTGCTGAAGGCGATGACACTCGGCTACGACCCTCAGTTCGGCGTCGATCGGTATTTTCTGGATCGGGCCGGAGATCGTGAGATCATCGCTCTCGAGAGCCCGGCAGCGCAGATGGCGGTGCTCGCTGCTCTCGACGGGGAGCGGGTACTCGCCGAGACGACCTCCTCGATCGAAAAAATGGACGAACAGTCGCAAGCGATCGTCACGGCATGGCGCTGCGGCTACGACGACGCACTGGCGGCCGCACTCTTTCCGAGTGGGACGGAGGTGTCACCGGAAGCCTTGGAGGCGCATCGGCGGCTCTTCTCCGATCGGAACGCGTCGATGACCGAGGTGCTCCTGCAGTTGATGGAGCGGGGCGGTACCTACTTCGTCGTGACCGGCGCCGGCCATATGCTCGGCGTCGACGGGATTCCCGCTCGGCTCCGCGCGCAGGGGATTCAGGTCGAGAGGCGCTGAGACACGTCAGGTTTCTGAGAGTATGATGACGCTCTCGAGTGTACGACTCGGATGCGTGAGAGAAAGGATCGGACACGATGCAACAGCTCAGCGGAATGGATGCCTCGTTTCTCTACTTCGAGACGCAAACGGCGCCGACACACATCGGTTCATTTGCGATCTACGATCAATCGACTGCGCCCGGCGGACGAGTGACGTTCAAGGGGATCCTGGGGAACGTCGAGAGCCGGTTGCACCTGGCCCGTTGCTTCCGCCAGAAGGCGGTTCGGGTCCCGCTCGATCTCGACCATCCGTACTGGGTCGAGGACGCCGATTTCGATCTCGAGTTCCACGTGCGCCATATCGCGTTGCCGCATCCCGGCGATTGGCGGCAGCTCTGCATTCAGGTGGCGCGGATCCACGCGCGCCCGCTCGATCTCTCGCGACCCCTCTGGGAGATGTACGTCATCGAGGGCCTCGACCAGGTGACCGGCGTGCCGGAAGGGAGCTTCGCGGTTCTCACGAAGATCCATCATGCGGCGATCGACGGCGTTTCGGGTGCCGAGCTGACGGGTGCCATCCATGATCTCACGGCCGACGCCGAACCCGCGCCGCCGGACGAGAGCTGGGAGCCCGAGAACGATCCGTCGATCGCGGAGCTGGCTCTCCGCACCACGGCGAATAACATCCGCAACCCGTTCCGGTTCGCGAGCACGCTGCGCCGGAGCGCGCCCGGACTGATGAACCTCTTTCGCGGAGATCCCGAGGCCGAGGTCGAAGGGGCGGGGCCGGTGCCGCGCACCCGTTTCAACGGGCCGGTGTCGAGTCACCGGGTCGTCGAGGGTCGTGCATTCTCGCTCCAGGACATCCGTGACATCCGCAAGCGAGTGCCGGGTGCGACCGTGAACGATGTGATCCTGACGATCTGCGGGGGCGCGCTCCGCACCTACCTCGAGCACCACGGCGAACTCCCCGCCGAGCCCCTCGTCGCGATGGCGCCGATCTCGGTGCGCGCGGAGGACGAGGCCGGCGCCGCGGGCAACCGGATCTCGGCCATGGCGGTGACGATCCACTCCAACGAGCCCGATCCCGTCGAACGCCTGAGGAAGGTGCACGAGGCCACCGACGCTTCGAAGGCCACGGCCGAGGCGGTCGGCGCGCAGACGATGACCGACATGACGCAGTTCGTGCCCGGGTCACTCGCGGGGCTGGCGGCGCGGCTCTACACGCGGCTGGGGCTCGCGAACCGGATCCGGCCGTTCCTCAATACCGTCATCACCAACGTGCCGGGTCCACAGGTCCCGCTCTTCTTTACCGGGGCGCGGATGGTCGCGCTCCACGGCCTCGGGCCGGTGATGGACGGCATGGGGTTGATCCATCCCGTGTTCAGCTACTCGGGTCGGATCAGCATCTCGATCACCGCCTGCCGGAAGCTGATGCCCGACCCGGAGTTCTATGCGGAGTGCCTGCAGGCGTCCTTTGATGCGCTGCTTCACGCAGCGGCGAAGCCTGCCGCCTGACTCGCGCGCGCCTCCGCGCGAGCTTGGACGCGCGCGAGATGGCTGCGCGTCGGACAGAAGCTCAGCCACAGCGCGGCGCCGGCCACCGCGACGAACGCGAGTACGAGCGCGGCGAAGACCGCGAGGGTCGGGGTGAAGACGATCCGCGAGCCAGTTTCCCAGGGTTCGGTTCCGCCGCCCGCGAGCGCGAGCAAGCGGGTCACGAGCCCAGCGATCGGGAGGATGGCGAGCGCGCTGGTCCAGACGGCCCACAACCCGAACCGGTTCGCGACGATGGGGTCGCCGGTGCCGATGGCGAGCCGCTTCCGCATCAGACGCCAGTATCGGAACGACTCTCCGAACGCCCAGCCCAGCGAGATCGCCCGACCGAGACCCCACACCATCCGGATGCCCACGGAAGCCTCGCTGGCGGCGAAGTGAAGACTCGATGCGGCAAGGACGCTCGCGAGCACGATGCCCGTGAGCGCACCGGCCCAGGGCGCGGTGGGCCTGAAGACCAACCAGTCGAACAGCAGCAGCGATCCGACGGAGATACAGAACAGCACGGGTCGCAAGTCGATCTCGCTGAGGGCGAGGAGTCGTTGACCGTAGTCTGCCAACTCGATGCTGATCGACGCGAAGAACACTCCGATCAGCAATTCGGGCAGCTGTTGGTTTCGAGCGGCGAGCCGCAGGATACGAATGGAGATCGCAGCGCTCAGAGCCACCACGGTGGTGAGCGCGAGGAGTGCGAATACCAGCACCCCGTGTGAATCGGCGCTCCCGAGGCGAGGCTTGAGGCCCTTCAGAGCCCCGCGAGGTGCTCCCGAAGGGCGGCGACGCCGTCGATCGAGGCCTCGGGGCCGTCGGCCACGGGCATCACGTTGAGGTGCCTGCAGCCTGCTTCAGCGTAGGGCGCGAGTGCCGCCGCGACCTCTTCGGGGGAGCCGAAAGGGCAGTAGCGCTCGAAGCGCTCGAACGGCACCTGGTACATGCGCTCCATCCGGCGGGCGAGCCGGGTCCGGGCGGCGGAACGGTCGGCATCGAGTCCGACCCAGACCTGCAGTCCGTGGTCCCAGTCGATTGCCGCACGGCCTGCGCGTTCCGCCTCTTCGCCGACCTGTCCGACGACCTCGGCATAGCGGCGCGGGGAGCACCAGAGTCCGAGCCAACCTTCACCGAGCCGGGCCGCCCTCATGACAGCCGCATCCGAGCGTCCTCCGACGACGATCGGAACCGACGGGTCGGGCGCCGGCAGGATCAGCGCCGAGTCGAACTCGTAGAACTCGTCGTTCGCGCTGGTGGGAAGACCGCGCAGCAGGCTTCGCAGGTGCAGGAGCGCGGCATCGGTGCGCCTTCCGCGCGTGCGGGGATCGATTCCGCAGACCTCGATCTCGTGCCGGTCCTCGCCGCCGACTCCTACCCCGAGGACGAGCCGTCCGGGTGCAGACTCGCAGAAGGTGGCGATCTGCCGGGCGACGGGCACCGGGTGGCGCAGTGCGAGTAGGAAGACCCCGATGTGGATCCGCAGGCTCGGTTCGAGCGCGGCGGTTGTGGCTGCTTGCATCAAGCCATCCATGCCGAAGCCGGTATGGAACGAGACGTGGTCCGCGACGAACACGTGGTCGAGGCCGGCCGCCGCGACACGGCCGAGCAGGTCGCGGCGCCGGTCGAGCGGTCCGGTCAGCATCTGGGCTTCGGCGAGGGTGCCGACTCGCATGGGCGTGCCTCCGCGGTTCTAGAGTTGCCCGGTGTGGGTCTCGAGCCCGAGGAGTAGCCGCCCGGTCAGCTCGAACGTGCTCGGCGCGACCATCATGTGCTGCGTCGTCACGTGGACGTCTCGGAAGATGCGCTGTAGCGGAGAGGTGCGATAGACGGAGGTGCCGCCGGCGAGGTGGTACATCCGGTCGACGGCACTCGCGCTCGCGCGGACCGCGTGGGTGGTGGCGAGTCGAACGTCGCGGCGTTCGTCGACGCCGATGCGTCCCTCACGCTGGGCCATTTCCCAGGCCGCCTCGATCGTTTCGTAAAAGAACGCGCGCGCCGAGCGGCGCTCGGCTTCGGCGAGGGCGACCTCCATCTGCGCGGATTGTCGCGCGGCCAGCGGGCGCGAACTCGCGGCGGGCGTCTTGCCTCCGGCCAGGTCGATCAGCTCGTCGATCGCCGCGCGCGCCAGCCCGAGAGCGACCGCGGCGATCCCCATCGCCAGCAAGCCGAACTGCGGAAACGCGTACAGCGGTCGTTCGAGTGGACGATCGACGCCCAGCCCGACCGCGTGCCGATTCGGGACGAACACGTCGGCGAATTCGAAGTCAGTGCTGCCGGTCCCGGAGAGGCCGCTCACGTACCACGTGTCGTGGAACGTGACGTCCGCTGCGGGCACGATCATCATGCGTGCGAGCGGCGCGCCGTTCTTGTCGACCGCGGGCTTGCCGCCCTCGAAGATCCGGCAGCCGCCCATCACCCAGTCTGCGTTCTGCGTCCCCGAGCCCCACTGCCAGCGGCCGTTCACGCGGAAGCCTTCGTCCGTCTGGTGGGCCTCGCCGCGCGGCGCGAAGACGCCTCCCAGGAGCGCCTTCTCGTGGGGAAAGACTTCGCGCGCCCCGTCCTCGGGGAGCAGCGCGAGGACGGTGCCCGACGTGGCTGCGATGAAGACGCACCAGGCTGCGGAGCCGTCTGCCGCGGCGAGCGTCTCGATCGTCTCCATCGTGGTCATCGGCGGAAGCTCGAGCCCGCCATACACCTCCGGAACGCACAGCCGATAGAACCCGGCGCTCGCGAACTCGGCCGACAGATCGGCGGGGAGGCGCCGCGCGGCCTCGATTTCGTCGGCGCGCTTGCGCAGGGTCGGTTGCAGCGCGCGAGCGCTCGCGATCGGGTCGGCCACCAGTTGCTCCTACCGGCCCCGAAACCGGGGAGCGCGCTTCTCGCGCAGGGCGGTGAGTGCTTCAGCGTGATCTTCGCTCTGGAACGTCACGATCTCGAGCGCCGTCGAAGTGTCGAACGTGACGTTTAGCGCTTCCTTCACCCACTTGTTCACGGCCTGCTTCGTGTAGCGAACCGCGAGCGGCGCCCCGGCCGCGAGTCGCTCTGCGAACGCGCGCGCCTCTCCTGCGAGCGCCTCGTCGGGGACCACGTGATTGATGAGGCCGAGCTCGCGCGCACGCTGCGCCTCGAGCGGGTCGCCCGTCATCAAGAACTCCTTCGCGAGCGCCGGGCCGACCGCGAGCGGCCAGATCGCAGCCCCTCCGTCTCCGGCGACGATGCCGACCTTCACGTGCGGGTCGGCGATCGTGGCGCTCTCCGCGGCGAAGATCACGTCGCAGAGGAGCGCGATCGATGCACCGAGCCCGATCGCCGGCCCGTTGAGCGCGGCGACGATCGGCAGCTCGACATCGAGCAGGTCCCAGATCAGCTGCTTGGCATCGCGACGGAGATGTTCGAGCTTGCCGAGATCGTCCAGCGTCGGAAACCAGGCGAAGTCGCCGCCCGCGCTGAACGTCCGGCCGGCGCCGGTGAGCAGCACGGCCCGGGCATCATCCTCTTGCTTGAGCTCCCGGAACAGGCACGCCAGCTCGCGGTGGAGCAGGTCATCGACTGCGTTCAGCTTGCTGTCCGGATGATCGATCGTCACCGTCAGCACGGTGCCCGTGCGCTCGATGCGCAGCGCGCGGTAGTCGCTGGCCTCCGGACCGCTCAAGCGCGGGCCGCCACTAGGAGATTTCCTCGGTGCGAACGCCGCGCTCGGCGAGGTGTGCGACGAGATCGCCGTCGATGAACGTCGCTGCGCCCTCGTTTTCGCGCAGGTGGGCGTCGAAGTGAGCGAGGCCGAGGCCCTGGATCAGCGCGTACGCGTGCTCGCCTGGGCAGAGTTCGGAAGACGCCTTCATGTCTTCGAACATCTGCTTCGAGTTCGAGTTCGCGAGAGGACCACTCGCGGCCATCATCGGTCCCATCATCTTGAAGAGGTCGTGCATCTGCTCGACCCCGTCACAGAAGTGGAAGTGGTCCGAGTCGCTGAGCACGATCGCGCGGCGGGGTGCGGGGGTTCGCGCGATCAGGCCACGCATGCCGGGCAGCGGGAGGAGCGTGTCGAGATCGGCGACGAGAAAGAGGGTCGGCACGTCGCGCCCCCAATCGAAGTCGAGTGAGCCGCCGAGCGGCTCTTCCCCCTCGAGGTCTGCCGTCAGCGGGCTCTCGCCGCCCGCGGGAGCGAGCGGGAGTGCGGCTCGGATCCGCGCGTCTTTGCCGGTCGTCTGCAGCGTCGTCCAACCCCCGAAGCTGTGGCCGGTGATGCCGATGCGATCGGCATCGATGGGCACGCCGCCGGCGCCCTCGAGCATCTGGTCGATCACGAACGAAGCGTCGGCGGGCCGGTCGTCGATGAATCCTTGCATCATCTCGAGGGGGTCGGGGAGTTCACCGCCGGAGGCCGCCGCCATGCCCTGCTGCAGCAAGTCGGCGGTGGTGTTGCCGATGTGGTCCATCGACGCGACGGCGTAGCCGTGGCTCGCGAGGTGGGTGCAGAAGTGCGTCGTCTGCCGGCGTTCGCCCCCGAAGCCGTGCGAGAAGACCACGAGCGGGAGTGTCCCGTCGCGGCTCGACGCGTCTCGGACCGCGGCCTGCTGCGTCTCGGGCGCCATCGGCATCGCCTTGAAACGATCCTGGTGCTCCGGGTCGAGATCCTGCCCGGAATGCGCGTCGGTCGCGGGGTACCAGACCTCGATCGGGAGGGCGCGATCGCGCGCCCCATCGGTCCAGGTTTGGGTGCGCACACCGACCGGGTGAGGCCCGCGCGCGAAAGGGTCGTACGAGGTCATCGGCAGAGCCTCCAAAAGAAAGGGTCGTACGAGGTCATCGGCAGAGCCTCCAAAAGAAAGGGTCGTACGAGGTCATCGGGGGGTCCTCCAGAAGAAGCGGGATTGTAGCGGGCTCAGGAGTGCTTCCGGATGGACTCGATCATCGCGTTCGCGCAGTCTTCGCCCTTGTCTTCTTGCAGGAAGTGGCCGGCTCCCTGAATCGTCACGTGCTCGACTCCCTTGGCGCCTGCGACGCGGTCCTGCAGCACCGTGTGCATGCCGGCCGTCACCGGGTCGCCGTCGCTGAAGGACGTCATGAAGGGGCGGTCGAACTTCGCGAGCACCTCCCACGCCGCCTGGTTCGCCGGGATCTCGGGGTCGTCGGGAAAGATCGGCACCAGGCTCGGGAACTGACGCGCCCCCGCGACGAACGTGGCGTCGGGGAACGGCGCCTCGTACGCGGCTCGGATCGAGCCTTCCATGCTCGCCCCGGTGAACTGCATCACGTCGCCGACGCTGAACTCGGGCGACTCCGCGCAGTACTTGCGCCAGAAGAAGAAGCCCGGCGGGCCGTCCTGGCTCGCGAAGTGCTTGCCGAGCTCGCTGGCGGGGACGATCGGCACGGTCTCGTAGAGATCCCACATCGGCTTGGCGGCTTCCTTCGGCAGTCCGCCGCCATCCGGCAAGCCGGTGTTTGCCGCGACGACCCGCGCGAATCGCTCCGGGTGTGCCGCGACGAGACGCAGGCCGATCAAGCCGCCCCAGTCCTGGCAGAAGAGGTTCACGCCGCGCAGGTCGAGGCCTTCGAGCCAGGCGCTCATCCACGAAACATGGCTCGCGTACGTGTAGTCGCTGCGTTCGGTCGGCTTGTCGGAACGCCCGAAGCCGACGAGATCGGGCGCGATCACCCGGAAGCCCGCGGCGGTGAACACGGGAATCATCTTTCGATAGAGGTACGACCAGGAAGGCTGGCCGTGCAGACAGAGAATGATCTGTCCGTCGCGCGGGCCCTCGTCGACGTGGTGGATGCGCAGCGTGCCGCCTTCTCCGTCGGGCACTTCGCTGTACTGCGGTGCGAACGGGTAGCCCGGCAGGTTCTCGAAGCGGGCGTCGGGGGTGCGAACGAAGTCCATGGGGGGTCTCCTCGGGGGTGCCCGCCGAGCCTATCACGGCTCGGGACCTCGTCCCCGCTGGGCCGGGGTCTTTCACCACCCTGCTACAGTGCCCTCCTTCACCGCTTGGGAGTCTCCGATGAGTGATCACGCACAGATGAGTGAGGAAGAGCTGCGCGGCCGCGTGCGCGCCCTCCTCGAAGAGGTTCACCCCGAGCGTACCGACGCGGTCACGTTCCGGCGCAAGCAATACGAGCACGGGCTCGCCTGGGTCCACTTCCCCGAGGGCCACGGCGGGCTCGGCCTGAGCCCGAAGCTGAACGTCGTCGTGACGGACGAGATTTCGAAGCACTCGAAGGTCGTCCACCCGGATCCGGGAGTGTCGATCATCGGGATCGGGATGGGTGCGCCCGTCGTACTGACGTACGGCACCGAAGAGATGAAGCGCGACATGTTGCCGCGGATCTTCTCGGGCGAAGACGTCTGGTGTCAGATGTTCAGCGAGCCGGGCGCCGGTTCGGACGTGGCCGGGCTCGCGATGCGCGCGGAGCGAGACGGCGACGAGTGGGTCGTCAACGGGCAGAAGGTCTGGACGACCGTCGCGCATCTTTCGCGGTGGGGAATGCTGCTCGCGCGCACGAACCCCGACGTGCCGAAGCACGACGGCCTCTCGTACTTCGTGCTCGACATGCAGGCGCCGGGCGTCGAGGTGCGGCCGCTCTATCAGATCACGGGCGAAGCCGAGTTCAATGAGGTGTTCCTGACCGACGTGCGCATTCCGCACGATCGGATGCTCGGCAAAGAAGGGCAGGGCTGGCAGGTCGCGATCACGACGCTGATGAACGAGCGCGTCGCGATCGGCGGCGGCGGTTCGAAAAAGAAGGGCGGCGGTGCAATCTCTGCGCTCGTGAAGCTCTGGCAGGAGCGCGAGAAGGCGGCGCTGTCGCCGGCGCAGGAGGCGATCCTTCGAGACCGCGTGACGCAGTGCTGGATCGAACAAGAGCTGCTGCGCGTCACCTCGCAGCGCGCTCGAGCTGCCCAGAAGTCCGGCAACCCCGGGCCCGAAGGCTCGGTGTCGAAGCTGGCACAAGCCGAGGGGAACAAGCGTCTCTGGGAGACCGCGCTCGACGTGCTCGGCGCCGACGGCCTCGCGTTCGAGGCCGGCTACGAGTTGCGTCAGGGCTACGGTGGCACCGAGTCCGCCCAGGCGCTCGCGAAGTATCAGTTCCTCCGGTCCCGCGCGAACTCGATCGAGGGCGGGACGTCGGAGATCATGCGCAACATCCTCGGGGAGCGTGTCCTCGGGCTTCCGGGCGAGCCTCGCGTCGACAAGGCCATCCCGTGGAAGGACGTCCCCCGCTCGTAGCGAGAGGGATCGCACTCGATCCCGACATGTGGCGGGGCAGGAGCAATCATGGCACTCGACTATTCGTTTTCCGAAGAACACGACGAACTGCGCGCCACCGTGCGCGCGTTCCTCGAAGAGAAGTCCGACGAAACCGCCGTGCGTGAGCACATGGCGAGCGAGCGCGGCTTCGCGCCTCAGGTGTGGGAGCAGCTCGCCGAGCAGATGGGCCTCGCCGGGCTCATCATTCCCGAGGAGCACGGCGGCGCGGGCATGAGCTACGTCGAACTGCTCGTCGTGATGGAAGAGATGGGGCGCTCTCTGCTGTGTGCGCCGTTCCTCGGCAGCGCGGTGTTCGCGGCGAACGCCGTGCTCGCGTGTGCGAACGAGCCGACCCAGAAGGAGGTGCTGGCGGGCATCGCCGCCGGAAAGCTCCTCGCGACCGTGGCGCACCTCGAGCCGGGGCGACGCTGGGATCTCGATGCGATCGAACTCCAGGCGAAGGACGGCACGCTCACCGGGTCGAAGACCGCCGTGCTCGACGGCCACACGGCCGACGTGATCTTCGTGGTCGCGCGTACTGATGCCGGCCTCGGGCTCTTCCGCGTCGACGCGGATGCCGCCGGCATGACGCGCACGCCGATCCCCGAACTCGATCTCACTCGGCAGCTCGCGCGAATCGACTTCGCCGGCACGCCGGCGACCGAAGTCAGCCAGGGCGATCAGACGGCCGCGCTCGAGCGCGTGCTCGGCTTGACCGTCGCGGCACTCGCGGCCGAGCAGGCGGGGGGCGCGCAGGCGTGCCTCGAGCAGGCCACCGACTACGCGAAGACCCGCCTTCAGTTCGGGCGACCGATCGGTTCGTACCAGGGAATCAAACACAAGTGTGCCGACATGCTGGTCGAGGTGGAGTTCGCGAAGTCGGCCGCCTACAACGCATGCTTCGCCGCCGCCGAGGGTGCCGACGACTTCCTCGAGACCGCAGCGCTCGCCAAGGCCTACTGCTCCGAAGCGTACTTTCATGCCGCCGCGAACAACATCCAGATCCACGGCGGCATGGGCTTCACCTGGGAACACCCGGCTCATCTCTACTTCAAGCGCGCGAAGGCGAGTGAGCTGCTCTTCGGCGACGCAGCCCACCACCGCGAAGTGCTGGCGGGGAAGCTGGGGCTCTAGCGCCCGCAACCCGCCGGGCCCGATGGCTGGCTGGCTGCGTCGGAGGCCGCTGGGCTGGGACGATCCGCAGGAGCGGACCGCCGAGGCTCGCAACGTTGGGCGATCGGCGCGTCGAGCATCAGGCTTCGAACCTGAGGGTCGGGGCTCGGGTCTGAGAGCGCGAAGCGCCCGCGCACTTCGTGCCGCGAGGCGGCGCGAACCATCTCCCAGCATGTCATAGACTCTCAACGAGGTACGTGAGCTTTGGTTTCATCTCGTCAGCTGGGCGTGAGCGCTGGCTGCACCGGGGGCGGCGGCCGGCCTTCGTACGAGCCCGGGAGGCCCCATGTCCGAAAGTTCCTTCGACCCCGAGTATCAGTCCGTCGCACGGTTCCTTCCGCGGGGGATCGCGCGGCCCTGGAACCTGCGGCTCATCCGCATGCTTGGTGCCCTGGCGGGGCTTCGCTCCGATCCCCAAGACGTCGAACTCGCAGAGACGGGTGCCGGAGTCGTTCGCGTCCACCGGCCGGCGGGGGGCGGCGACGAGGTGTTGCCGGCGGTGCTGTGGCTGCACGGCGGCGGGTTCCTGATCGGGACACCGAAGCAGGACGACGCACTCTGCCGCCAGATCGCGAACGAGCTCGGCGCGATCGTCGCCGCGCCGGTGTACCGGTTGGCGCCGGGGCACGCGTTTCCAGCCGCGCTGGACGATGCCTACGCAGCGCTGACCTGGTTCGCGAAACGAGACGACGTCGACGCGAACCGGATTGCCGTCGCGGGGGCGAGCGCGGGCGGCGGGCTCGCGGCGCAGGTCGCCCTTCACGCGAGAGACCGGGGCGAGATCCGGCTCGCGGCGCAGATCCTCGTCTACCCGATGCTCGACGATCGGACGGTCCTCCGAACGGACCTCGACGAGCGCGGGTTCCGGCTCTGGGACAACCGGTCGAATCGGATCGGATGGTCGTCGTACCTCGGTCACGAGGCCGGCGCGGCCGATGCCAGTCCGATCGCCGTCCCCTCCCGGAACGAGGATCTCCGTGATCTCCCGCCGGCATGGATCGGAGTCGGGAGCCTCGATCTCTTTCGCGACGAAGACGTGGCCTACGCCGAACGACTCCGCGCTGCGGACATCGCCTGCGAGACCCTTGTGATCGACGGCGTCTTCCACGGCTTCGACGGCATCGTGCCGGACTCCGCGGCGACGAAGCGATTCAGGGAATCGATGTTCTCGGTCATGCGGAGGGCGTTGCGCGGGCAGGCCTGAAGACTGTGCGGTGTCGTCATCGCACCTAGACTCACTGCCCTTGGGTGAACGCAGCACGGCGGGGACGGCGGGCGCGCCGCCGGAGTCGCTTCTCGCGTGGGTCGAGGAGGTGCTCGGCGGCCGCGTCGTCGGATGGGAGCGGCAGGAACGCTGGAGGCCGGCCTACTTCCTGGAGATGGAACGCGACGGCGGGCGCGTCCCGCTCTATTTCCGCGGCGCGCGGACCGAGGTGGAGAACGGGCCGGATGCGATCCGCTTCGAGGCGGGCGTGCTCGCGGCGCTCGAGCACGGCGGGATCCCCGTCCCGCACGTGCACGGCGTGTGCGCGGACCCGTGCGGGATCGTGATGGATCGGAGTCCGGGGCGCGCGAACCTCGCGACTGCGGAGAACGAGGACGAGCGCCGCGCAGTCCTGAAGGACTACGTCGAGGTTCTCGCCCGGATGCACGCACTCGATCTCGCGCCGTTCGAGGCGCTGGGGCTCGAGCGGCCGGCGAGCGCACGGGACCTCGGGCTGTGCGACCTCGCGAAGTGGGAGGCGACCTACCGCAAGCGCAAGTCGCGGCCCGAGCCGCTGATCGAGTTCGTGCTCGGTTGGCTGAAGCGCAACGTGCCGGAAGGACGCACCCGCACGAGCTTCCTGTGCGTGGACTCGGGCCAGTTCCTGTTCGAAGACGCGCGCGTGACCGCGCTGCTCGATCTCGAACTCGCGTGCCTGGGCGACCCGGCCGCCGACCTCGCGGGTCTTCGCACGCGCGACCTGAGCGAGCCGCTCGGTGACGTGGCCGCCGCGTACGCGCACTATGCCGCGCTCACCGGCGACGAGATTCCGTCTCGCGTGATCGACCACCACACCGTGCGCTTCGCGATCTGCACGCCGATGGCCGTCGCTCCGATCGTCTCCCACCCGATGCCGGGCCTCGATTCGATCCAGTACCTCGGCTGGTACCACGTGTACGCGAAGGCCCCTCTCGACGTGATCGGTCACGGGATGGGCCTCGCGCCGCCCGATATGCCGGCGCTCGCCGAGGCGCCGACGCGCGACGGCCCGCTGCACCGCGCGCTGGTAGGCCGGCTGCGCCAGGCCGCCGAGGGCGACGGCTTCGACGCGTACGAGGCGTCCACCTCGCTGCGGCTCGCCGAGTACCTGCGGCGCGTGGAAGCGTTCGGCGCGCCTCTCGAGGCCGCCGATCTCGACGACGTGTCCGAGGTCCTCGGACGGCGCGTTGCTGACTGGCAGGCGGCCGATACCGAGCTGGAGAACCTCGTCGAGAGAGCGAGCCCGGGTCGCGATGCCGAGCTCGTCCAGCTCTTCCGCCGCCGCACCGCGCGCCGACTCCAGCTCCTCGACCCGCTGTTGCGCGAGCTCGAGGGCGCGTCGATCCAGCTCTTGGAGTGAGTCGCTCGACCGTCAAGAGCACGGCGGTCGCGGGCCGGTAGCGGACATCGGATAGACTGCACGCGTGCCCGCGCAGGTCCAGAGCGTCTTGCTCGTGGCCGCGTGCCCCGGTCCGAGGGTCGCAAGATGAGTGTCACGGAAATCGACGAGCTGGGCTTCGAAGCGCCGACGGCGGTGGGTCTCCCCGTCCGCGCCAATCTCCCGAAGGGCCTCCACATCGGTCCCGAGATCGGTGAGCGCCTGCCGGATTTCGCACTGCCGGATCAGCACGGCGCGGTCGTCGACTTCCATGCCGATCGGGGATCCTCGCCGGCCGTCGTCGTTTTCTACCGATCGGCCGTCTGGTGACCGGCGTGCTTTACGCAGCTCGTGGAGCTGCGCGATGCCCATCGGAAATTCTCCGAAGCCGGGGTCAAGCTCTACGCGATCTCGTATGACGACGTGGCGGCGCTGAAGGACTTCTCCGAGACCTACGGCATCCAGTACCCGATGCTCTCCGACACGAAGTCCGAAGCGATCCGCCGCTACGGCATGCTGAACACCGAGGTTCCGCCCGGCGACCTCCCGGCCTACGGAGTCCCCTTCCCGGGCACGTTCGTGACCGACGCGAAGGGGACGGTCGTCGGCCGGTTCGTTCACGACAGCTACAAGATCCGAGCCAGCCCGGAGCACCTGATCGACAGCATCCGCGGCGAGATTTCGATCGGCGCGTCCGCGCCGAGTGCCGAAGCGGGTGACGGCGACCTTCGGGTCCGCGCGTTCCTGCACGGCGGACGCGGGACGATGCGCCAGGGCATCCTGCGACAGGTCGTCGTCCGGTTCGAGCCGCGCGACGGGTTGGAGCTGATCGCGGAGCCCGAGCCCGAGCCCGAGGGTGGAGTCGGCACGTCGGTCGAGGTGGCGGGCCCGCCCGGGCTCGTCGTCGAGGACCCGATCTGGAAAGGGCCGCGGGACGTCGCGATTCCCGTCTACGCGCAGGCGGAGCTGATCTCGGAATGCCGACCAATCGAGAACGACACGATCACGATCCAGGCCACGGTTTGCGCTGCGACCCGCGACGGCCGGTCGCGCCTCGCACCGAAGACCGAGACGCTGACGCTCGACATCTTCCTTGAGCCCGTCGACATGCCGAAGCTGCGGTTCCACGGAGATACGGGCCAACGCCGTTCCGACATGGACAGCGAGCCGCACTTCCGCAGGCTCGTGGTGCGGCAGTTCCGAAGGCACCCGCTGGGGGCGATCCGCTCCTTGATCCGCAGCCAGTGGAAGCAGGCGGCCGCCAGGCGTCGGGGCGCATGAGGTTCGGCCGCGTGGGAGCGGCTCGCCTTTTCGGTGTCTGTGTCGACGAGGTCGATCGATGAGGACTCCGCGGAGAGGCGCCCATTGGTGCCGCGCCCCTCCAAGGTGCCGTCGGATACATGAGAAAGAGCGCTGCGGCCCGGAAGCCCTTCTTCGTCTACCTGCCCTATACGGCAACGCACTTTCCGACGATGCCCCATCCTGACTTCAAGGGCAGATCCGGGAAAGGACGGTGGGGCGATCTGCTCATGCAGATCGACAGCTATGTCGGCGAGTTGCTCGACACCATCGATGACCTCGGAATTGCGGAAGAAACGATCTTCGTCTTCACCGCCGACAATGATCCGGAGTCGCTTGGTACTGGTGAGACGTCCTTGACCGTGGAGACCGCCGTGCACGGCAGTGCAGGGCCATGGCGCTCGAGCCTCTTCACGGGATACGAAGGGGCGTTGCGTGTGCCGTTTGCCATTCGTTGGCCGGGGAAGATCGAAGCCGGGAGCGAAAGCGACCAGATCGTGCATGAGATGGATCTCTTCCCGACGTTCGCCAAGATCGTCGGCGGAAGTGTCCCTGAAGATCGGGTCATCGAAGGAATCGACGTATCCGACTTCCTGCTGGCGAAGAGCGAAGAATCGGGACGCGACGGCTTCGTCGTCTACATGGGCAACGACGTCTTCGGTGTGAAGTGGCGCGATTGGAAGATCCATCTCAAGGAGCAGAGCGGGTGGAATGGTGTACTGCGCGAATACACCATGCCGAGGGTCTACAATCTCATCAACGATCCCTTCGAACGGGACAACGTCTTCTTCCCGAACACCTGGGTGCTGAGGACAGGATTGCCTCAGTTGGAGGAGCATGTGGCCTCGCTCGAGGCGCACCCGCCGATTCCGGTCGGGACACTCGATCCCTACACGCCGAGGTAGATCCATCGGGAGCCTCCGCGGACCGAGCACGGTGTCTCGTCTCAGGCTTCGAAACTGAGGGTCGGGGGTTCGAATCCCTCCCGGCCTGCCAGTCCTTTCAAGTGGCGCCTCTGGATCGACCCTCCGAGCGGACCCGCGGACATCCGTGGCCCGCGTTCAGCTCGGCACCGGATCGAGGCGCACGATGTTGCGCTCCGGTGGGAACCCCATAAGGAATCGCACCAGGAACGGGAGGGGGAACTCGGCTGCGATCCGATCGAATTCGTCACCCGTGACGACGACGGCAACGTAGTCCGCGTTCTCGCCATCGATCTCGATGTGCACCTTCGGGTTGGCGACCAACTCGTGGTACCAGCCGCGCGTCCAATGGTGGGCGGACACGTACATCGAGCCGGCCGATGACTCGAACCGAGCCAGACGGCGTTTGTTGACGTTCCCCGCCTCGTCCGTGGTGACGATATCGAGCATGGGAATGCCGCCCCCCTCGAAGCTCGGCTGCAGATAGCCGAGAAAGACGGTTTCGAAAAGCACGACGAAAACGATGTAAATGCCGACGATGCCGGCGACCCACTTCAATGTCCTATACAAGGCGGCCTCCGCAGTGCACGAGCCTATGGGGCTGGCACTATTGGTCGCGTTACGATCAGTCCGGTTGTTGCGAGGCCCGCATCCCGATGCACCAGCGCGGCGATGTTGATCCCACCGAGTTGCTCGCGCGAATGAAGGAGCAGGAGGGCCCGCTGTCGATGAACCCGTTCCTCGGTGGTGGTGATATTGGGGCCTTCGGCGATCCGCTCGTATCGCCTGAAGAACTCGAATACTATGTCAACGCATTCGAGCACACCGGCTTCCGCGGTGGGATCAACTGGTACCGCAACGTCGATCGTAATCTGGAAGAACTCCCGGCGTTGGGCCAGGCCAAGCTCGACCTGCCTTGCTTGATGTTGACGGCCGAATGGGATCTCGCGCTACGCCCCGAGATGGCGGCCGGAATGCCGGCGCTGATCGACGATCTCGAGCTGCATATGATCCCCAAGGCGGGCCATTGGGTGCAGCAAGAAGCGCCGGAGCTCGTGAATGGGCGCATGCTGGATTGGTTGAATAGGCGCTTCAAGGCCGAGGGCGAGCACGCGGGAGGCCAAAGTTGATGCCGCACGATCGCGCCCGTCACGTCGTGATCATCGGCGGCAGCGTCGCCGGTATGTCCTCGGCAATCGCGCTCTCGCAGCAAGGAGTGCGGGTGACGCCCGTCTGATTCGCGATCCCCGAACGAACGGGATGGAGAGCCCATGGGCGGAGCGCGGCTCAGCGCGGGGCTGGCGTGCCCAGAGCCTCCAAGATAGAGTGAACAAACGTTCATTCAGCTCGAGAGACCCACACGCGTGTCGCAGGCCGCCGTTGCCACGAGCCGATCCGAGGCCACCGAGGCCCGGATCCTGGCTGCCGCCGAGCAGCAATTCGCAAAGCGCGGGCTGACCGGGACCCGGGTGCGCGAGATCGCGCTTGCCGCCGACGTGAGCCCGGCGACGCTCTACATCTACTTCCCGAGCAAGACCGCGCTCTACCAGGCCGTGCTCGACCGCGGGCTCCAGCCCGTCGCCGGAGTGCTCGACGCGATCGACGGCGACCGTCCGAACGCCGACCTCGCTGGGCTGATCGAGGATCTGCTTCGCCACCTCGCCACGCCCCCGTCGCTCTCGTGACTGATCTACGTCGAGGCGATCAGCGAGGGGCCCTTCCTCGCCCATCTGGCGTGTACCTGGATCGGCCCGCTGCTCGAGCGGATGACCGAGATGGTCCGCAGCGGACCCGGCGCCAACGAGTGGCCCGAGGAGGAACTGCCGCTGCTGACCGCATCGATCCTGCAGGTCGTGTTCGGCCACTTCGCACTCGCGGGTCTGCTCCGCGAGACGAGCGGCACCGACCCGCTGGCACCGGGCGCGTTGCGTCGCCAGACCCGCTTCCTGCTCGACTACTTCGAGCACCTGTTTCCCCAACCGAACCCGGGTTCAGCCGGAGAGCGCCCCACCGGAGGATGACATGAACGAACTGGATGGACTCAAACTCGTAGAGCCCTCGGCCTACGCCGAGCACGGCTACCCGCACGACGTCTGGAACGAACTCCGCGCGAACGATCCGCTTCACCAGTTCGATGTCCCCGGGTGGCGACCCTTCTGGGCGGTGACGAAGCACGCCGACATCATCGAGATCTCGAAGCAGCCCGAGAAGTTCACGAACCACCCGCGCATGGTGATCAGTCCCCTCGAGCAGGAGCTCGAAGCGGAGCGGATGCAGGCCGAGGGCGGCTTCATGGCCACGATGCGCACGATCATTCAGATGGACGGCGACGACCATCGCAAGCTCCGGAAGGTCGCGGCCCATGCATTCACGCCGAACGTGCTCAAGAAGCTGAAGCCGGCGATCGACGAGACCGCGCGGGGCTTGATCGACGAGATGGCGGCGCGTGCCGAGTGCGACTTCATCACCGATGTCGCCAATCTCCACCCCCTGAAGATCATCTGCCGGATCCTCGGTATGCCCGAGTCCGACGAGCCGCTGATCCTGAGGCTGACGAATGAGCTCTTCGGGAGCGCAGATCCCGAGTTTCAACGCGACCCGGACCGCCAGAAGCGGATGATGGAACTCGGCGTGGAGATGTTCCAGTTCTTCACGGGCATCATCGAGGATCGTCGCGCGAACCCGACGGACGACCTCGCCAGCGTCATCGCGAACGCCACTGTCGACGGCGAGCCGATGAGCCCCGGAGACACACTCGGCTATTTCTTGATCACCTTCACCGCTGGGCACGAGACCACGCGCGGGGGGATTGGCGGCGGCCTCCGCGCACTCGTCGAGAACCAGGACCAGATCGCCAATTGGAAGGCCGACCTCTCGATCGAGAAACAGGCCGTCAACGAGATCGTCCGCTATGTGACGCCGGTGAACACGATGGTGCGCAACGCCCAGGTCGACTACGAACTGCGAGGCAAGACGATCAAGGCCGGCGACGCGATCGTGCTCTTCTACGCGTCCGCGAATCGGGACGAGGAGGTCTTTGACGACCCGCACGCGTTCCGCGTCGACCGCAAGAAGAACCCCCACCTCGGTTTTGGCATCGGCGAACACTTCTGCATTGGCTCGAACCTGGCGCGGATGACCACAGGCGCGTTGTACAGTGAGCTGATCCCGCGCATCGAATCGATCGAGTTCGCCGGCGAGCCGCAGCACGTGGCGTCCAACCTGGTGCCGGGCCTGAAGCACCTGCCGGTGCGCTACGAGCTCTCGAAGTCGAAGACCGCCGCTCGCTCGTGAGGGAGTGAGCGAATCGAACCGGATCTCTGCGTGCCGGCGACGAGTTGCGAGCGGCCCTGGTTGTCACCGATCTGGATCGAGCCCGCGACGTGAGGCGGCGCGGGAGCGTCGGCCGCGAAGGCGCTCCTTCGACGGGGCTGCACTCACTCGCCGCCCACCGGGTCGCGCGTGAACGGCGCCGCGAGCAGCACCGCCGCGGGCAGAGCGGTGAGCGCGTAGAGGCCTGGGCCGTACGAGCCGAACGCGACCTTTACGACGGCGAGAGCCGAGGGGCCGAGTGCGCTCGCGATGACGAGCACCATCATCATCGCGCCCTGGATCGCGCCGAGGTGCGTGCGGCCGAAGAAGTTCGGCATCGCGGCGACGGTGAGCGGGCCGTAGAAGCCCGACGAGAAACCCCAGCCGGCGATCGCCGCGGCGCGCAGCCACGGATCGCCGAGGTTCGCGGCGCTAGCGAACATCACGATCTGCCCGGCCATCATCGCCATCATCAGGTACCGGACCGGGACGCGGTCGGTCGCGGCGCCCGCGAGCAGGCCGATCGGCGTGCTCACGAGCGCGATCGGCAGAAAGATAGCGACGGCCTGTTGTCTGGTAAGGCCGAACTCCGCGCCGAGATCGACGATGTGGAACGTGATGCCGGTGCCGACCATCGCCTGGTTCGCGATGCCGAGTGTGACGAGCCAGAACGCGCCCGTGCGCAGCGCTTCGGCTCGTGTGAAGTGACGTTCCTCTGCCGGCGGTGGAGGCGCGCCGGTCTCCGGATCGTGCGCGGGCGCCGGCTCGCCGTCCATCTGCAAACCGCACTCCTCGGGGTTCTCGCGGAAGAGCAGCCAGCCGACGAAGCCCATGCCGACGCCGACGACCAGTGCCATCTCCATCCAGGCGCCGCGCCATCCCGACACGCCGATCCAGAAGGCCAACAGGAGTGGCGCGGACGCGAACGCGAAGTTCGTGAACGGCCCGGAGAGCGCCGAGACCAGCCCGCGGCGGCGGTCGAACCAGCGCCCGAGCATCGTGCGAGACGTGAGGGTCAGCATGCCCTGGCCGAAAAAGCGAATGCCCGCGAAACCCAGTGCGAGCAAGCCCCAGGCGACGGCGAGCGTGGGGGCGAGGCGGTCGCTGTTGGCAAGAAAGACCAGCGAGCAGGCCAGCCCGGCACATGCCGCCACGACGCCCAGCCGCACACCGAAGCGGTCGACGAGGCTGCCGCCCAGCGGGAGGAGCAGGCCACTCGCGAGCGTCCCGAGCAGGTACGCGTTGCTGATCGAGAGGCGCGAGAGCCCGGTCGCCTCGATCAGCGAATCGGTGAAGACCGAAACGCCCATCGTCTGGCCCGGCACACTCATGATCACGCCGAGCGTGGCCGCGCCGAAGATCACCCACCCGTAGAAGAAGGGGAACGCCGCCGGTCGAAAAGGGAAGTCGGCTCGCATGTTCAGGCCGAGGCACCGGAGTAGTGCCGGATTCCGAAGCGCCAGAACCAGCGCGAGAACACGAAGAGCCCGGCGCCGAGCGCCAGCGCGCCGAAGAGCGTGCCCGGTTCGAGCCTTCCGCCGATGGCCCTGGCCGGAACCGTCACTGCGAATGCGACCGGGACGACAAGGGTGAGCGTCCAGCGCAGCCACGGCGGGTAGATGCCGACCGGCCAGCGTCCCGCCGCGTACATGCTCCAGAAGATCATCAGGATGTTCTCGACGCGGATGAACCAGAACGAAAGCGTCGCGAGCATGACCCAGAAGCTGTAGACGATCGTCGCGCCCGCGATCAGCGCCACGCCGAACGTCAGCGCCTCGGTCACGCCGACCTCTGTAGACATCCGGGTGAGCGCGGCCGCGAGGACGCCGGCGCCGAGCACGACATCGAGGCTCTTCCAGATCCGAAACTCAGAGAACGACACGAGGAACTGCGAGTCTTCGGGCTTGGTGAGTGTGAAGTCGAGGTTGCCGGTGCGGACGTCGTCCATGAAGCGTTCGAGGCTGGGCGCAATCACGAGACTGATCGCCCCGAGCACGAGGAAGTAGACGCCGACGAGCGCCACCAGCTCCGGCGGTGTCCAGCCCGCGAGCGTCTCGGTACGCCCAAAGACGACCGCAACGATCGCGAGCGCAGTGCCGAGGTTGAGCAGCGATTCGAACAGCTGGATGAAAAAGTTGGCCCGATAGGCCATCTCGTTCATCGCGCCGATGCGAAAAAAGACCCAGAGCACGCGCAGCTTGTGGAACCTCACCCGCCGACCGCTCCGAGAAGTGCGTTCCGGAACCTCACCCGCCGACCGCTCCGAAGCGGCGCACCGCACGGGTCCAGACGAGGGAGAGCATGCCGAGCGCCGCGGCGATCCACGCGAGCTGCGTCGCGAAGCCCGCGGCAAGTTCGCCCGGCGGCACGCGCCCGAGCATCACCTCGACCGGGAACGCAACCATCCAATAGAAGGGGAGGGAGGCGCTGACCGTCTGCAGCCAGCCGGGCAGCATGTCGATCGGAGCCACGCGCCCGGACAGGAAGATCAGCGCCGTGAAGTAGACGTTGTTCACCGCCGTGACGCGCGTCGTCCAGAACGCCGCCAGCGCGAGCGACCACTCGGTGAGGAAGCGGACCGAGAACGCGAGGATCAATGCCGGCACGAACGCCAGGGTCTCTGCGAGCCCGGTGTTCCAGCGCGGCTCGAACGTCCACGCCACGACGAGGGCTGCGGGGATCAACACCACGAGCATCACCAGCTTGAAGCCGAGGTTGTCGGCGATGTCGGAGTGGATCGGGTGGATGGGCCGGAGCAACGCGAACGACAGCTCGCCTTGCTGGATTCGGAACTGGAACACGTGCATCACCCAAGCGAATGTCAGGTGGTTCACGAACATCAGCGTCACGTAGTAGGCCGCGAAATCCGCCGGCGTCCAGCCGTCCGCGCTGCCGCCCTGTTCGCGTGCGACGGTCGACCACACGACCAGGTAGATGACGGGCTCGATGATCCCCCCGAGCATCCAGATCACATTCGCGGCCCGGTACTGAATCTGGAGCGCGATGCCGGTGCGGGTGAGCGTGCCGTAGAGCGCCGCGAAGTAGCGCAGTCCGCTCACTCCGCCGCTTCCTCGTTGAACACGCGCTCGATGACGTCTTCGATCGGAGGGTCCTCGACCGTCAGGTCGACGATGGGCAGATCGGCGAGGAGTCGGCCGGTGACGCGCGGCGTGTCCTCCTTCGGAACGCGCAGCGTCGCGCGCGAGCCGTCGCGGGAGACGACCTCTCCGTACGCCGCCAGGTCTCCCTCCCACGCGCCGAGGTCGATGACGATCGTCTTGTGCGCCGAGAAAGTCTGGACGAGCCCCGCGAGTTCGCCGTCGAACAGGATCTGACCGCGGTGGATGACGATGACGCGCCGGCACAGCGCCTCGACGTCGGCCATGTAGTGGCTCGTCAGGAGAACCGTGGCGCCCGTGCTCCGGTTGTAGGACTCGATGAAGCTGCGGATGCGCTTCTGCATCGTCACGTCGAGGCCGATCGTAGGTTCGTCGAGAAACAGGACCTGGGGTCGGTGCAAGACGGCCGCCGCGAACTCACACTTCATTCGCTCGCCGAGCGAGAGGTTGCGCACGGGCTTGTCGATCAGCTCGCCGAGATCGAGGAGCTCGACCAGCTCGTCGAGGGTGCTCGTGTAGGCGTCGGTGCCCAGTCCGTAGATCGCCCGGTTGCGGTCGAGCGAGTCGATCACGGGGATGTCCCAGAGCAGCTGGTTCCGCTGGCCCATCACCAGCGTCATGCGCCGGAGATAGCCCTTGTCGCGGTGCCACGGGGCGTGGCCGAGCACGTCGGCGGTGCCGCCGGTCGGATGCAGTAGACCGGAGAGCATTTTGAGCGTCGTGGTCTTGCCCGCGCCGTTCGGTCCGAGGAAGCCGACGACCTCTCCCGCGGCCAGCTCGAATGAAATTTCGCGCACGGCGTCGACCGTCCGCGTTTCGCGGCGGACGAGACTGCGCAACGCGGCGCGGAGTCCGGCCCCGCGCACCGGCACGCGGTACGCCTTCGAAAGATCGCGGACTCGGATTGCAGGCTGGGGCATGAGGGGCCTTCTTCCCGCGGGGACGCTAGCTCAGCCGCAGCGGATCTCGATTGAAGCGGAATTCTAGAAAAAGTATTCTAATCGGGATGAGCGAAGCCCCTCCGCCGCGCGCCTTGTCTCCTCGGGCCGCGCGCACCCGGGCCCAGCTTTTGCACGCGGGCCGCGAGGCGTTCGCCCGCAAGGGCCACGCCGGCGTCAACCTGCGCCGCGACGTCCTCGAGCCGGCCGGCGTCTCGGTGGGCTCCTTCTATCACCAGTTCGGCGACAAGACCGACCTGCTGCTCGAGATCCTCGCGGAGCACTCCGCCGCACAGCGCGAACGCTTCCATGAGGTGCACCGCCCGGACCGTGGCCGCACCGGCGAAGACATCGCGCGCAGTTCGTATGCGCTGGCGTTCGACGCTGCGGACGAACACGAGGAGGTGCTGCAGATCCTCGCGCGCCATCGCGGCGACGAAGACCCGCGCATCCACCGCTTCATCGAGGCCGACCAGGCGCGTTGGCGCCGCAGCCTCGCCGAGGACTACGCGCGCCTCGGCGAAGTGTTCGGGTTCGAGCTCCAGGTCGAACTCGCCGCCGACCTGATCGGCATGCTGGCGCAGGGTGCGATCGAACAATACCTCGCGGTGCCTCGCTCGGAGCGCCCGAAGGCACGCGAGCGCCTGATCGACGGCCTCGTGGCCTTCACGCTCCACGGATTGGCCGGCCTCGCGCCGCGCGCCCCTCGCCTAGTGCCGCACGCTCCCAGAAAGGAATCACCATGAAATTCGGAATCTTCTACGAGCACCAGTTGCCGCGCCCGTGGGCGCCGGGCGACGAACAGAAGCTCTTTCAGGATGCGCTCGAGCAAGTCGAGCTCGCCGATCGGCTCGGCATCGAATACGCGTGGGAGGTCGAACACCACTTCCTCGAGGAGTACTCGCACTCCTCCGCCCCTGAGGTGTTCCTCGCCGCGTGTTCGCAGCGCACGAAGAACATCCGGCTCGGCCACGGCATCCGCCAGGTGATTCCCGGCTACAACCATCCGTCGCGCACCGCCGAGGTGATCGCGACGCTCGACCTCGTCTCGAACGGGCGCGTCGAGTTCGGTACCGGGGAGTCGTCCGCGATCCTCGAGCTCGGGGGCTTTGGCGTCGACGTCGCGACCAAGCGTCGCGCCTATCTCGAGGCCACCGAACAGATCTGCAACATGCTCGCGATGGACCCGTACCCGGGCTACGAGGGCGAGTTCTTCTCGATGCCGTGCCGCAACGTGGTGCCGAAGCCGGTGCAGCTCCCGCACCCGCCGCTCTGGGTCGCGTGCTCGAACCGCGACACCATCAAGCTCGCCGCGCAGCACGGCATGGGCGCGCTCTGCTTCGCATTCAACGACCCGTCCGAAGCGAAGCACTGGGTCGACGAGTACTACGAGATCATCCGCAGCGACCAGTGCGTGCCGATCGGGCACACCGTCAACCCGAACATCGCGATGGTGACGAGCTTCTCGGTCCATCCGGATCGGGATGAGGCGATCCGCCGCGGCAAGCCCGGCTTCGACTTCTTCCGCTATGCGCTCGCCAACCTCTACATCTTCGGCGAGCACACGCCCGGCCGGACGAACATCTGGGAAGCGTTCGAGAAGGACGGCGAGCGCATCGCACAGATGATGCCCGACGACGGGATGCTCGGAGGCATCGGCACCCCGGACGACCTGCGCACACATCTCGAAGCCTTTGAAGCGACCGGCGTCGACCAGGTCATCTTCATCCAGCAGGCCGGCATGAATCGTCACGAGGACATCTGCGAGTCGCTCGAGCTGTTCGGTTCCGAAGTTGCACCCGGCTTCAAGGAGCGTTCCGACGCGCGCGAGAAGCGCAAGCAGGACGAGCTCGCTCCGTACGTCGAAGCCGCGCTCGATCGCAAAGATCGCATGAAGCCGCTCGCCGACTCCGAGATCCCGAAGTTCCCGGCACTAGGCCGCCAGATCGTGGCGTCTGAGCAGAGCTAGGAGGGAGGGGCCCCGCCTTGAGCCCCTGCAAGTCGAGCTCGGCCGACTCCTCCACGATCTCGGGCACAACCCAAAGTCGTTGCGCCTCCCACGTGATTAGGCTGCGCGCGCCCCGCAGCCTATATCCGCGTCGCTCGACAGCACTGCGGAGATTCTCGAGCCCTTCCAGCTGCTTTCGAGTTCCACTCCCAGGGGCGAACTCCTGTATCCTGCAACCATGCAGCACGCTTCATTCCGACCCATGCTGTCTACTAGTAGTTAGACGGCGGGAGGTCGACGATTCTCGAAGCACTCGGAAATCTCGGCGACTTTGTCGGTGGCATCGCTGTCATCGTCACCTTGGTGTACTTGGCTGCCCAGGTTCGGCGGAACACGTCGGCGTTAAAGACCGCGGGTTGGCAGGCAATCGCTTCAGGTGCGCGAGACTCTGCCCGCCTCAGGACCGAGCCAACTACCTTCGTTGCGTGGACCAAGGGGATGACGAGCTTCCCCGATCTCTCCTCGAAGGATGAGCTCCTGTTCAATCGAGTCCTCATCGACGAGGGATTGCAGTTTCAGACTGTGTTCGCCCTATACACCTCGGGCCAGCTTGAACAGTCTCCTTACGACACCTACCTCACATGGTTTGCATGCATTCTTGCAACGCCTGGAGGTCAAGCGTGGTGGAAGGTCTCAGGGCGGCCTTTCTTCGAACCGGAAATGGTCAATGCGGTCGACGACCGGCTCCACGTCGGCGGTCTCCCGGACATCCGGGAACTACCCTCATTCCAGCCAGACGAAACGCTCGCCGTCTAACAAGCCGTTGCAGCGGACGTGCTCACGCTCAGCCGTTCCGGGGCGTGGTAGCATCAACTTCGTCCTAGGTGTTCAGAGAACTGTCCGGCAGGTCGCCGCACGCCGCTGAACGCCGATCCGTTAGGCAGCGGGAGGACCGTTGACGCTCTTCGAGTACCTCGCCATCGCGTATTCGCTCGTGTTTTCGTTCGCGGCCCTCCGCCTTGTTTCCGGCCTCCCTTTCGCCCTGGAGCCGAATCGGCGGTACCTGTTACACGTCTGCCACGTGTTCCTCTTGCTCCTGATCACGGCGAGCATCTTCTGGGGTTTCTGGT
>Ga0315336_1001038_pt1 | contig 60536 bp, 57 predicted proteins | sample ASW5metaG_FD_204512 | JGI IMG/M metagenome (GOLD analysis project Ga0315336, IMG submission 204512) | Ammonia-oxidizing marine archaeal communities from Monterey Bay, California, United States - ASW #5 | ecosystem: Environmental > Aquatic > Marine > Intertidal zone | place: USA: California...
GCCGCTACATCAACGCCTACTCGAAAGACGCCAAACCGTTCCGCTGGAAGTATTCGAAACCTTCACGCCGCATCCGCCATGGTAAAACTATCTCTGCGACAGTCCACTAGTGGTTCATCGGACTGCTCTGGAGTTGCTTTAGCTTATGGATGTTCGTTTGTGGGAATCGAGGGCCTTGGCGGGCCTATTTCTAGCGTTTTGTCTCTTCTTTCCCGGCCGACTATTCAGCCAAGGAATTCTGGACGAACTGCGGTTCGAGGAAGTTGCGACCGGCCTCGACCGGCCGGTCGGAATCGAAGATGCCGGTGACGGCTCTGGTCGGCTGTTCATTGTTCTGCAAGACGGCCGGATCGTGATTTACGAAGGCGGTCAGGTTCTCTCTACTCCGTTCCTAGACATTGGTGACCGTGTGCGCTGTTGTGGAGAGCGGGGCTTGCTGGGATTGGCCTTCCATCCGCAGTACGAAAAGAACGGTTACTTCTTCGTAAACTACACGGATCGTGTTCGAGCGGCAACGAACATTGCCCGGTTCCAGGTGTCCGCTGAGAACCCCAACGCGGCGGACCCGGATTCGGAGGTCCATCTCCTAGAGCAGACACAACCGTTTTCGAACCACAACGGGGGAGCGATCGAGTTCGGACCTGACGGCTATCTCTATATCGGGTTTGGTGATGGCGGCGGCCCGGGTGATCCTCTGAACTTCGGTCAAACGCTGACGACGTTCCTCGGCAAGATTCTGCGGATAGATGTTGACAACGGCGATCCCTACAGCAGTCCGCCGTCGAACCCGTACTTCGGTCTTGACAATGCGCAAGACGAGATCTGGGCCTATGGCCTGCGCAATCCGTGGCGCATCGCGTTCGACCGCATGACAGGTGATCTGTTCATCGCCGATGTGGGTCAGAATGCCCGTGAGGAAGTAAGTTTTCAGCCGGCCAGCAGTCCCGGTGGCGAGAACTACGGATGGCGGCGGATGGAAGGCACGCGGTGCTTTAACCCATCGAACGGGTGCGAAGACCCTACGCTGGTTCTGCCGATCCTGGAGTATTCAAACGTTGGTGGCGCGTCGGTTATTGGCGGGTACCGCTATCGTGGGAGTGACTTCCCGCAGATGCAGGGAGCCTATTTCTACGCCGACTACGTTCAAAGGCGGCTGTTTGCTGCTGAGCAAGACGGCGGTGAGTGGCGTGAGATCGGACGGCGCGCTATCCCATTCAGGATCAGCTTGTTCGGGGAGGATGCGCGCGGCGAGATCCTGTTTGTCTCCTACGGCGAGAGCGGCGCGCTCTACCGCCTGAAGGCGGACTATCCGGTGCCCGAATTGACCTCCCTGGCACCGGCGGCGGTCGCCGCAGGTGGTACGGATTTCACGTTCACCGTGGTCGGCGAAAACTTCACATCGCATTCCGAAGTCCGCTGGAACGGCGCGATGCGCCCCACGCACTACGTTGACCACGCGCGCCTGCAAGTCGACATTGCGGCGGAAGATATCGGAGCTGTGGGCGCGGGCGAAATCACAGTCTTCAATCCGGCTCCGGGAGGAGGCGTCACCGACCCCGTTGCGTTCACGATCGAGCCCACACCGGCGGAGACGCCGACGATCTTCGAGGGTGGGGTCGGCAATGCCGCCGGGGTCACGAGTCTCAACGGCGCGGCGGCCGGCAGCATCGCGGCGACGTTCGGGACATTTATGGCACTGCACGAGGAGAACGCCTTGATTTCTCCCCTATCCACAACTCTAGGTGGCGGGATGCTACGGTTCGAGTCCATTGACGCCGCCGAGAAGGGTTTCGACGGCTCGGTTGCGGTACCGGAATTTTTCGCTTCACCACGTCAGAAGAACATTCAGATTCCCTGGGAGTTGGCGGGCCTGACCGAGGCACAGATCACCGCTCGCGTCGGCTCGCTTGAGAGCGCGCCGGTGACGGTGAACATCTTTCCGTTCGACCCGGGCATCTTCACCGCAAACGCGACCGGAACGGGTCAAGGCTCTATTCTGATCGCCGGGACTGCTTCGCTGGCGGCCCCGGCCGGTGCTTTCCCAAATGTACGGCCCGTGCGGGGCGGCGAGTTCATCGCGATCTTCTGCACCGGGCTGGGTGCTGTTTCGCATACCCCGCCGACCGGTGGCGAGGCGGTGGCCGATCCGCTTTCGGAAACGTTGACACTGCCTACGGTAACGGTAGGCGGCGTCGAGGCGCGGGTCGTCTTTTCGGGACTTGCGCCGGGCTTCGTGGGACTGTATCAGGTGAACGTTGAGACTCCCGAAGGCGTCGCGCCGGGTGACTCGATCGAAGTGGTGGTTGCCATCGGTGGAATCGAGTCGAACGTTGTCACCATCGCCGTCTCATAGAAAGAGCACGCTGGCTTTTCAAGAGTTTGAGTCCTCCGTGTGGCTGTATCCTTTTTGGCATGAGCCACTCGTCGCGTGGCGTCTTCCCAATCCCTCCTCAGTTCATGCCGTAGCGAGCCTGCGTCAACATTCTTGGCGTCTTCGAATGCCATTTGGTATCGACCTTGCTGGGTCTGTCTATTCGTGCCGCAGAGCCGTGATGGGGTGGATGCGCATAACTCGCCGGGCGGGCAGCCAGCAGGAAGCATGAGACAGCGCCGACTGTGACTGCGTCGGAGGGATCGACACCGATCAGCATCGACCCTAGGATTTGCGAGGCGCCGTAGGCGAGCGGCAGACCCAAGGCGACGCCGAGTCCAACGCGGCGCAAGGCGTACGAGAGGACGAGGCTCCTCACCTGTCTCGGCGTGGCGCCGAGTGCCAGTCGGATACCGAACTCAGGGATGCGTCGGCGAACCGAGTCGGCGACGAGGGCGAAGACGCCGGCGGCGGAGAGAATGAGAGCAATCGCCGCGAAGACCGAGAACACGGTTCCGAACAATGGATAGGCCCAGCGGCTGCGTTCCATGCGCTGTTCCAGCAACATTAGGTCCTGTACGGGAAGGTACCTGTCGACCTCGGCAACCGTGTTGCGGAATGGGTCCGCCAAGCCAATCGGATTCGCGGTGGCGTCATTCTGGCGAATGTCCGGACTCACACCGACGACCGTGACCCAATCACGGTTCTCCTCGTCCCCACCTTGAAGCGCTTGCCGATCGGGTCTGTGCCGGGCCAGTATTTTGCGGCGAATCCGTGGTTGACGATGGCGACCGAGAGGGCGTCAGAAGTGTCCGAGACAGCGAAGGCGCGGCCGCGGACGAGAGCGGTATCGAGTGTTCGAAAGTAGTCGGCCTCGATGGTGACGACGGCCCCGGACGGAAGCTGATCGGGGTCGTCGACGGGAACACCCTCGATCTGGATCGGTCGACTGAAAGAGCCTTGTCCGGGGAGATCGGAAGCCGTAGTGACGGCCGTTACGCCCGGTAGTGGTCGGAGCTTGGTCAAGACGGCCTCATGAAAAGCGAGTCGGTCGGCGGGCTCGGCATATCCGAGTTGCGGCAGAACGATGAGGCCCACGAGCCTGTTCTCGGTCCGTACGCCGAGGTCCATGTGGTAGAGATTCCAGAAGCTGCGCATCATCAGGCCCGCGCCGACCAACAACACGACCGAGAGCGCCACCTCGCCAATCACCAGCGCGGTGCAAAAGCGGCGGGTAGCGGATCCGCCGGTCTGGCTGCGCGAGCCTTCCTTGAGCGATCTATTGATATTGGTGCGCAGAGCGTGAACGGACGGCGCCAGGCCGAAGAGGATACCTGTGGCGACGCTGATGGCGGCCACGTAGGCGAACACCGAGGCGTCGAAGGTGAATTGGCTGAAGAACGGGCGTTCCTCGTAGGTCGCGTCATCGAAGAGACGGACGCCGCCGACCGAAAGCGCGAGACCCACGAGCCCCCCGGTAGCGGAGAGCAAGATGGATTCGATGAGCAACTGACGTACGATGCGCCAGCGACCGGCACCCAGGGTGGCGGATTGAGATCTCCTTTTGGCGATCAGCGGCGCGGGTGAGTTGGCCGTTGGCGACATTGGCGCAAGCGATGAGTAAGATGAAGCCGACGGCGCCGAGCATGGGGACGAAAATGGTGCGGATCATACCGCCGCTCAAGTAGTGGTTGGCGGACAGTACGTGAACACCGATGTCGTCATTCGTAGCGGGGTACTCTTGCCGCAGTCTGTTGGCGAGCAGGTCCAACTCTCCTGGGCGCTGGCGAGAGTGGCGCCGTCGGCAAGGCGTCCAAAAACACCCATCCGGCGGGAGTCGCGTTTGAGCCAGTCACCTTCGGCAACGAGCGGAAGCCAGAGCTTGGCCTTAGCGGGGAAGTGGAAGCCGGGAGGCATGACACCGACGACCGTGTGCAGCCGCTCGTCGATACGTACGGTTTGGTCAATGATTTTCGGGTCTCCGCCGTAGCGATCTTGCCAGACGCCGTGGCTGAGCAGTACGGCCCGGTTCGCGCCGGGCTGGTCCTCTTGGGCGAGGAAATCGCGGCCGAGAACCGGCGCGACGTGGAGGAGACGAAACGCGTTGGCGGTGAGGCGGGCGCCGCCGAGTCATCGCTCAGATTAAACGCGGCGCGGGAAAAACCGCCGAGGTCGGCGAATGCACGGACCTCGGCTCGCCAATCGGCAAAGTCGGGGTAGGAGGTGCGCATCCTCTGCTGGTTCTTCGTGAGGTTGTTGTTCTCGACAAAGAGAACACGGTTGCCATCGGGGAAAGGCAAGCCGCGGATATACAGAGCGTTGAAGAGCGTGAAAACGGTGGTATTGACGCCGATGCCGGCGGCGAGCACGAGCACCACCATGGTTGTCAGCCAGGGGCGCTTGGCGAGTATGCGGAAGGCGAAGCGGAGGTCTTGCAGGATCGCCTCCAGCGCCGGGAGGCCGCGGCTGTCGCGGTGGAGTTCCTTGGCGGCTTCTTTTCCGCCGAGGCTGGCGAGGGCTTTTCGGCGAGTTTCCTGGGCGGACATGCCCTGCTTAAGGTTCTCTTCGACGGCCAGCTCGACGTGGGCGGCGAGTTCTTCATCTAGGTCGGCGTCCAGTTCCCTTCCTTGGAAGAATGCGGAGACACGAGCAAGGAGACGCCGCATGGCGCTCATGAGTCAACGTCCTCGGACGACAGGGCCAGCATGCGACCCATGACACCGGCTAGTCGCTTCCAATCCGCCGCTTCCACGGCAAGCTGCTTCGTACCCCGCTTCGTAATGGAGTAGAACTTGGCTTTGCGGTTGTTGGCGGATGTGCCCCACTTGGCGGAAATCCAGCCGCGCTGCTGTAGGCGGACGAGCGAGGCGTAGATCGTTCCTTGATTCAGCAGTACCTCGTTGCCGCTGATTTGCTCGATGCGCCGCGCGATGCCGTATCCGTGGAGCGAGCCCATGACCGCGAGAGTTTGCAGGACCATCACGTCAAGCGTGCCCTGCAACAGGTCGAGTTTTTTCCGTGACATGCCATCTCCTGTGGTACTACCACATGACGTTAGCACATTTCCTGTGGTAGTACCACAGAGCGATGTTGCGCGTCCGATGATCCGCATTGATGCCGAATACCGTTGCTCCAGGTAACTCCTTGAAAGTCGCTATTGCGATCGACGTCAGCGGTCGATCGAGGCCGACCAGAGACGGCCCGCTAAGTTTTCCTCGAGGCTGCTGGTGTAGAATGTCTTGCATGCAAAACGGCTTTCTGTTGTTGGCCCTTCTTCTGGTTCTTCCGCTCCAAGCGCAGACGATCAGGGTCGGCATTATCGGCACTGATACGTCACACGTCCCGGCGTTTACGAAGCTGCTTAACGACCCGTCGAATCCGGATCATATACCCGGTGCGAAGGTCGTCGCGGCTTATAAGGGCGGTAGCCAGGACATTGAGAACAGCCGTACGCGGGTCGATGGGTTCGCCGCTGAAATCGAGAAGGACTGGGGCGTCGAGATCGTCTCCGACATCCCGACGCTCTGTTCCAAGGTCGACGCCGTGTTGCTCGAAAGCCTCGACGGCCGCGTTCATCTGGAGCAAGTGAAACAGGTCTTCGAGGCCGGGAAGCCGGTTTTCATTGACAAGCCGCTCGCCGCGACACTCGAAGATGCTCGGGAGATTGCCCGGCTAGGGAAGATGCACGGTGTGCCGTGGTTCAGTACGTCGAGTCTGCGCTACGCGGACGCCGTCGCGGAAACGAAGGTCGAAGGTCTGAAGGGTGCGATCTCTTGGGGGCCGGCCTCCATCCATCCCACGCATCACTTGGATCTGTCTTGGTACGCCGTGCACCCGATCGAGTTGCTCTATGCGGTCATGGGACCAGGCTGCGTGTCAGTGCATCGCACGCACACCGAGGGGGCGGACGTGATCGTGGGTCTGTGGAACGACGGGCGCATCGGGACTGTTCGGGGCATCCGCGCGGGTAAGAGCGGCTATGGGGTCATGACGTTTGGGGAAGACGAGATCAAGCAGTCGTCGAAGGGCAGTTCATATGCCCGCATGCTGGTTAGGGTCGTCGAGTTCTTCAAGACAGGGAAGCCGCCCGTGCCCAACGACGTGACGCTGGAGATCTTCGAGTTCATGGACGCAGCCCTTCGTAGTAAGGACAAGGGCGGCGCGGTCGTGAAGCTGCGCTAGTAGGCGCGGTAGCATCGCGGGCCGCGGGAGTGATGTCACGAATGCCTCAAATCGCCGGCATGCACCACGTCGGCCTCACGGTCAGCGAGATCAGCAGGTCGATCGAGTTTTACCGCGATGTCATGGGCATGACTCTCGTGCGCCGACGCACGAGAGTGGACGCTGGCTATGTGGCGGCGCAGACTGGCTATCCGGGGGTCGCGCTCAGCGTGGCGTCAATGGCCGTCTCGGAGCACGCGGGGCCGACGGTCGAACTGGCGCAGTATCTAAACCACGAAGGCGAAGCGATCAAGCCGGCCACAAACCGTCCGGGGATTTCCCATCTCTGCCTCGTTGTACGAGACCTTGCCGGCTTTCACGCGGAGCTCCTGGCGAAAAATGTCGAGTTCAGGTCCGCCCCGGTAACAATCACCGAAGGACCGAACAAAGGCGGTTTGGTTGTCTACTTGTCCGACCCAGACGGCTACACAATCGAACTCTTCGAGCCTCCGAAGGGCGCGGCCGAACCAAAGTGATACGACTCAGGCCAGGCTCACACGCTTGACTCGGATCTGCTCGTCATCGTAAACGCCGAGCCCCATGTTGCCGGCCAATTCGATGTGCTCGACCTGGCAGTTGAGCCACTGACTGTCCTCGTCGGGCTTGAGCAGGGCGATCGAGGGGACGCCGACCTCGGCGCGCTTCTCGTCAATGACTTTCCAGCCGGTCTTGTCGAGCGCCACAGGATCGGTCGCGAAGTACATCGTCTTGTGTTCCCAGGTGTACTTGCCGACCTTGCCGCCCGGGCCGCCGTGATAGGCGGCTTTCACGCCATCGAGGATGTGCAGCTTCACCTTGTCGCGAATGATTGGCAGATCGACCACCGCGGGGATGAAGATGCCGCAGGCGTTCGCGGTTGTCGTGGCGTGGCTGCGATTCACGTTGTTGACGAAGCCGTGGGACATGTTCTTGAGCGCTAGCGTCACACCCGCGGACTGGTGATGTTTGAGAACGCAAATGTTGATGACCTTGTTGACGGCCTGGCTGAGCCACTTGCAGACGTACGACCGGCGGATGTGCGGATCATCCAAGCTGTATTCTTCTTCGTACTCGGGATGGACGAGCGGCATCTCCATGTAGACATCGCGGTCGTAGCCATCCATGTCCATCTGGATGCGGTGATAGGTCTCGGTGCCGTTCATGAAGCGCACGCCTTCGGGGAGCCACTCGTCGAAACCCGCGCCCATGAACGAAGCCTTGGTGCGCTCATAGACAACGACGTCTTTGTTCGGGATGCCGACCTCGTTGAGTCCCTTGACGAGCGTGTGGAGAACCGTTTGGTCGGAGATTACGTACGGCCGTCCGACGCCGTTGACCTTGATGCCGACGACATCGCCCGGCTCGAAAAACTCTCTCAGCGAATCGACCAGGCTTTCGGTGTGGGTTAACTCGGTGAGTCCGCGTTCGATCATGCCGTGGACGGCGTCCTGTTGATACTCGCCTCCGACGATGCTGCCGGGATGATCTATCGCGACGACGCGGCCGGGGTAGGGCCCGGGAATTCCGGACGGAGCGTCCGAAGCAGATGCGGCTTCCTGGCGCTCCACTATTTGCTGTTGGCAAGCTAGGGAAGCGGCAGCTACGGAAGCGGCGAGGAACTCACGGCGATCAAGGGGCATGGCGTAGGACTCCAGAGAAGGAACTGGGACGATTGTAACCCGACGCGGAGGTCGGGGTTCAACAAGGCTGATCGGAATCAGTTAGTTCCTATGTGGGGTTGTCTGAGCGGGCACAGCATGCCTTGTCCTACGGTCTCGGGTAGTTGCGGGGGTGGCTCAGGCTGGGGTACAACGGTCTGAGGCTGCTATGTTGCGATACATTTTGCTCGGAATCTTGACCTGCGGGATTGTTGCCGCTCAAACCACCAACACCCTTACCCAACAGGAGCAGAAGGAGGGGTACCGGTTGCTGTTCGACGGCAAGTCGCTCAAAGGCTGGAAGGGCGATATGAAGCTATGGTCGGTTCGTGGCGGAGCGATTGTCGGCTCCACCGAGGGCAACAAGATTCCGCACAACAGCTTTCTGATCAGCGAAGAGAAGTTTTCGGACTTCATCCTGCGGCTGGATGTGAAGCTACGCAACCACAACAGCGGCGTGCAATTTCGCAGCGAGGAACTGCCGGATTGGGTGGTGCGAGGCTACCAGGCCGACGCTGCGGAAGGCGCCTGGTGGGGTAGCTTGTACGGGGAGAAGACCGGGCGCGGCGTCATCCGTGCCGGCTATAAGGGCAAAGGCGAGAAGGTCGTCAACGCGGGTGGTTGGAACAGTTACGAGATCATCTGCCGGGGTCGGCAGATCACACTTACACTGAATAAGCTGGTGACGGTGGATCTCCGTGACGGCATGTCGTCGGAGGGAATACTGGCGCTGCAGTTGCACGCCGGACCGCCGATGGAAGCATCGTTCCGCAACATTCGCATCCGCGCACTGGAGTAGCGGGCATCGGCCGTGTCAGGCATCGATCAGGAAAGCAAATTATGAAAAAGATCTCACTCGGCAGTTGGGCTTTCGCATTCGGTCCGTATTCGGACAATCCGGTGCCCTTCGATAAGACCGCGAAGCGTCTCGCTGAAACCGGCTATGAGGCGATTGAGATTTGCGGTATTCAGGAGCACGTTACGGTCGAGGCCTATCCGACGACGGAATTGCGCCAAGAAGTGAAGAAGATGCTGGACGACTTGGGGCTGGAGCGGTCGGGATACGCATGCGATCAGTACGCGTTTGATCCGACCGAAGCAGCAAACAAGGAAAAGTACCTGGAGCAGTTCGCGAAGAACTTGGAGTTGTGTAACGACGTGGGGATTCGCGATATTCGCGTGGATACGGTCGCGGACCCGGGCAAGTATTCGGACGACGCGGAATATGAAGCGGCGAAGGGCCGCGTGGCAGAGGTCTTCCACGAGGCGGCTCAGAAGGCTCAGGATGTGGGCATTCGGATGCACTGGGAATTTGAGCCGGGGTTCATCTTCAACAAGCCGTCGGAGATTGTAGAGCTGCATGGGAAGGTCGATCACCCGAATTTCGACGTGATGTATGACACGAGCCATGCCTACATGGCGGCCGTAATGGGATCCCGGCAACACGGCGAGAAGGAAACGCTCGAAGGTGGAATCGAGGAATTGCTCGCCAACCTAGAGGGAAAGATCGGCGCGATCCACTTGATCGATTCCGATGGCGGGCTGCACGACAATCATACGAGCACGCACAACCCGTTTGGGGCGGGTAACGTGGACTTCAAGTCGGTGGCGCCGAAGCTGTTGGCGGTGCCCAATGTGGACTACTGGGCGATTGATATGTGCTTCTGGCCGGGTTCGTGGGAGTTGGTTGAGGCCTCTTTGGCTTACGTGAAGAACTTGGTTCAGGACGCTGAGGGTGCTACGACGAGCGCGTCGTAGACGGTTAGGGCAATCGCTCGGTGATGGTGCGCTCGTACTCGGGGAAGTAGCGGCCGATTAGGGGCAGGTCAAAGGATCGGAGTATCGATTCTTTGGGTTCGCGTTCGAGCAGGAATTCGAAGGAGCGGCGGAGAAGGTCTTCGGTGGACGCCGCGCCGCCGGTCAGTTTGCGGGCGTAGTCAGGATCAACCGTGACGCGATGGACGGTCTGGCCGCCACCTTCCTGTATGGTGACTGTGTGCTCGTCGCCCTCGCCTGTTTCGACTTTGATCGTTGCCGCCATGGGTCACAGTGCTCAAGGTTAGCGCACTCGCCGCTACTCGGAATGAATGCTTTGCCAGAGGTGGTGGATTGCGCATGGAAGCGGCACCCGGCACCGCGCTCGGGTCATGTGCCTTGCGAAGCTACGCCCCCCGCTTGATCTTTAGCAGTTTTCTGATCTGCTTGGTCACCTTCTTGGGTTTCTTCGTGCCGTCAATCTTCGTGATGTCGGCATTAGGGAACTAGACGTGCAGCATGCCCAATTCGCGATGGTAGTCTTTCAGCCGTTGCTCGACGGACTCAGCGCTGCGGTTGGTGCCGGCCATTCGGCGGCGGACCTCCTCGTCCGGAATCTCAAGTTGGATGACAATCGGACTGGGAAGCTCGTCGGATTGGACCATCGCCGCCAGGAAATCAGCATGCTCCTTGGTTGAGGGGTAACCATCGAGCACCGCTCCTTGGGCTAGGTCGCCGCGTGCGAGGCGTTCCGCGAAGAGCTTGTTGAGAACAGGGTCAGTTTCCGCTTCGATCCCTGTGAGACCTGACTGCCGCAGTCGCTTGATCACGTCCTGGTTCTCCTCGATCAGATCTTCAACGGAAACCAGGGGGACCCCTAACTCCTTAGCCACATTCACCCCTTGGGTCGACTTGCCGCTACCAGGCGGTCCGATCAGCATCACCAAAGGGCCGTCTATCTTTCGCTCGGCTCCCAGGACACCCACCAACACGAACCCCAACACTAACCCTGTCCATTTCATGGGCACCATTCGCACAAGTTTTTAACCGGAAGAGCCCTCCGTACTAAATGCTACCGTGTCTCCAGTGTCACTGCCCTTTGTCGGCACCTCTGCCGCGTGCTGAGAGTAAGCGGCCAAACCAGTAACGCAGGAAGATGGCATGCTGTGGTGTACACTGGCCGGCCCGATTCTCCGTGTACTGGAACTGGTAGGCTACCGCGAACCGACGCCTCTTGCTCAGGTCTTTGAGTAGCCCGATCCGCGTGCGATCGAACGACAGGTCCTTCACCAAGGACGACATCGAGCCTCCATCAATCTTCAAAAATAGCCACGGCCCTCACCGGCGAAGCACTGCCACGGCGGAATTTTAGCGGAAAGGCGATGAAACGAAAGCGTCCGCGTCCCACCAGTCGATCAAGGTTCACCAGTCCTTCGTAATGGGTTATACCCATACGGCCGCAAATCTGATGTACTTCGGTATTCGAGACATCGATAATTCCCGGGCTGACCGCCTCTACGCCAAATGCGCTGATCTTTCGTTCACCGAAATAGACCGCCACCTCTTCCGCCATCCCCGGCCAATCTGTGAGGAATTCGGGTTTCCCCCAAAATCTCTCAAAGTGGGCCAAATAAAGCAGTACGGTATCGTTGGGCCTAATTTCCAGACTATCTTTTTCAAGCGCCTTTTCCACCTCGTCCACGCCGTAGAGCGCTTTGGGGGCCAGGTGTGAGAGATCAAGACAGATCCCTTCGGTGTAAAACCGTTCCAATGGCAGTGAGTCGATGCCCTGCTCGTCCCATTCAATCCCGAAATGCCGCGGGGCGTCCACATGGGTCGCTGTGTGGTCCGGCATGTTCAACATATCTACGGTGGAGCTTGATTTCCCTCCTCGCTGCTCAAGAGATTCAGCGTGGGTTATGTAAGGGTAGTACATAGCCTTGGGGTGGCTGGGATGCGTGGTGCAGCGGTGGAATATCTCTTGGGACAAATCGATCAATTCCGGCATTGTCATGCTCCTTTAAGATCGCCATCGGCGATGATGCTGGCACGAGTACGCGACCGGACGCCCAAGGTTGAGGTCCTCAGCTTTCCAGACCTCTCCCATCCCGCCCTCACCGAGCTTCTCGGTGATGCGGTGATGCAAGATTGTGGTGCCTATCATCAAGTGCCGACCCTGACGCTAGCGGATTGTACCGCTGGATTGATGGCGCAACCGATGTCATGAACGATCAGTCCCGAAGCTCGCTAGTCGCCAGAGAGGACTCGTCTTCAGTCCCTGCGGCGGCTTGGACGCGACGGATCGGACGGCTGATCGCTCAATGGGAAATCATTTCTCAACATTCAACCGACGAAGACAGAGTGGCGATCCTGTCCAGATGTCCGAGTAGTCGGCATCTCGGAGATGTGGTCTCCTCGGCTTTGTGGCCGGCTGACGGCTCACTCAGAAGTGCCCGCTTCTACTGCTGGGCTGGATAACGAAACTGATCCATTACCTGCCAGAGCGAATGTCCCTGGGTGCGGGGTAGTTCGAGGCTGAGGATATCGGCAAAAGTCGGTCCGATATCGAGCATCGAGATTTCGGGGATCTCGCCGGCTCGGATGCCGGGGCCCCAAAGCAGGAAGGCGGCGCGGTAGTCATCGCGGGTGGGCCAGAGCCCATGATAGCCGCGGCCGTTGCCGGGGCCCAGGACCGGTCCGGTGTCTTCGTCCACGGGTATGACGCCGAAGGTGGTCTCGAAGAATGCTGTGTAGCCTTTGAACGTGGGGGCCATGCGGAGAGCTTCGTCGAGCGGGACTTCCCGCGCGATGACGGAGCCCGGCTTACCAATCAGCGCGCGGAAGAGTCGGGTGGCTTCGCCGGACTTCACGGCGAAGATGCCCTCCGCGACGAGCACGTCGGCTTCGATGCGGTCTTGTTTGAGTTCAACCTTGGGGCGGTAGGCACGCTTGTTGGTTTCAAAGCCGTGGTCCGAAACGACGGCGATGAATGTGCCTTCCGGGACGGCTTCCAGGAGGGGCCCCAGCAACTCATCTTGGTATTCGAGCGTTGCCTTGGCGTTGGTCGAAAAGGCGCCGGTGGAGTGTTGCTCGGAATCGAGTTCGCCGAGGTGCAGCAGAAATAATTCGGGCTGCTTGTGTTCGAGGATGTAGCGGGCGGCAAGGACGCGCTGGCGGTCGGTGAGGCTTTGGCGCAGGAATGACGGATGGGCCTTGCTGATTTCCTCGGCGAGCCCCGGTGTCGAGTGTTTGAGAACCGGCTCGAAGGCGTACGGCTTTAGCGACGGGTCTTCCCAGAATTCGGGGAAGTTGTAGTCGATCTCGGCGCCGACGGTAACGGGCCACCAGACCGCGCCCGTCTTGAGGCCCTTCTCGCGTGCAACGTGCCAGAGCGTTTTGGCTGTCAAGTAGCGGACGTACCACCAGCGCTGACCGGGTTTTCCCGGCTGGTTGTTGGAGACGATGCCGTGCTCGGGCGCGGTGAGACCGGTGATCATCGTGGTGTGGGAGGGCCAGGTGACGGTCGGGACGATGCCGACGACGCCATCCGCTACGACGCCTTCGTCGACGAGCTTGCGGAGGTTGGGGATTTGTAGCCCGAGGCTGTCGCGATCTCGCAGCCAGCGGTGGTCGAGGCCGTCGATCGAGATGACGAGCAGGCGATTCTGCTCTGCCGGCAGCAGGAAGGTGGCGAAGAGTAGTGCGAGAAAAAGGCGTATTGGCATCGAGCGTCGATCTGAGCGGATGACGGACGGCAAGCGCTGATCGGCCGGTGACCACGGCACCGGGTTCACTGTTTGCCTTGGAGTCGAACCACGAGGCGGTTTGCTTCCGCGGCGATGTTGAAGTCAAGGCGACTTTCCATGTCAACAACGATGCGGGCGATGAGCGGATCGTTCTTGAACTGGGCGGCACGCACTCGGTTTACGCCCAAAGCGGCTACGTTGACGGCGCGCTGAGCTGAAGGAACCGCGAGTGTTCCCCGCAGGACATCGATGACTAGGCGGTCGGGGCCGGTGAGCACCATCGTCTTGTACTGGCGCTGCGCGCTTGCGGTGATCGTCACGACGACTTGATTGGATTCAGTCTCGACAGATATTCCTGTGATGGAAACCGGTCCGCCAGCGGTTGTTGATCTTGGCTGTGCGGGTTGGGTTGGCGCCGGCTGTTTGGATTTCGCCGGAGCGGGGGTGGGCGGTGGCGTCGTTCGCGGGGCGGGGCGACTTTGAGTGACCTCGGCGGGCCGGGTACCTGCGAGGACGACACGGAACGTGACGACCTCCGACGAGGTGCCAGGGCGAGCGCTGCCTCGATTTGCGCAGCGGACGCTGTTCGGGTCGCTACGGTAGCCACCGCCTCGCAAGACGCGGTATCGCACGCCCTCAGGTCCTTGCGGATCGGTGTCAGGAGAGTCGCGGTAGTAGTCGGCTGAGTACCCGTCCGCGACCCATTCCCAAGCGCCGTAAGTACTGGCGAAGATACCCCAGGGGTTGGCGCGCTCGGGAATTGCGTAGCCGGCGTCGCCGGCCTTGTCCGCCGGGATCGGGGGTTCGTCGCCCCAGGGGTATGGTTTGGCTTCCAGTCCGCCACGGATTGCTTTTTCCCACTCCGCCTCAGTTGGCACGCGATACGACTTAGCGGTCTTCTTGCTGAGCCAGCGGCAGTAAGCTTGAGCGTCCTCCCAACTCACACCAGTGACCGGCTTCGCGCCGGCGTTGACGCCCTGTTCAAGGTTCGGCGGGTTCGGATGCGTTGGACGGAATGCTCGAAACTCGGCAAGGGTGACGGGCCGTTTCCCGATACTGAACTCGGAGACCGTGACTTGATGAACCGGCTTCTCCCAGGTAGCTCCTTCGGCGGAGCCCATTTGAAAAGGACCCGCGGGTATGCCGACAGTCTCGGGAACGGATTGCGCGAGCAGGACGCCGGCGACGAGGCATCCGGTGAGCAGCAGTCGGATCTGATAAAACATCTTTAAGTCAAAGTATATTACGGTATCCCGTAGACTGCTTGACTGTTTCGAATCGAAATGCATCGTTCATGACTCGCCTGCTCACGATGCTAGCTTTGCTGGCGGGTCTTTTGTGGTGTGCCCCTCCAAGCTTCGCGCAAGCGGAATCGTGGCGGCAATTCCGGGAAGACGGGGACCGGTTGCTTGCCGAGCGCAAGTACCGCGAGGCCGAAGAGTCTTACGTGTTGGCTCTGAAGGCGGCGGAACGCTTCGGGCTCGACGACCCTCGTGTCGCGGGCTGCCTGAATAGCTTGGCGCTGCTCTACTACGCGCAGCATCGGTATGAGTTGGCGGAAATGCTCTATTGGCGGGCGGCGCGGATCCTGGAAGCGGCTCTCGGGCCTCATCATCCCGAGCTGGCGACTTTGCTCGAAAACCTCGCGGAGTTGCAGCAGGTGCGTGGCAAGCCGACGGATTTGATCCCGCTGCTGCGAAGGGTGGTGGCGATTTACGAAAGAGCCAATGGCCCGACCGACGAGAGTTTACGCGAGCCGATCGTCAAGCTTTCGGGGGCCTATTTCAGCGAAGGGCGTTGGAAAGAAGCGGCGGAGGCGTTGGAGCGGGCTGTCGAGTTGAGCAAAGTGCGTTTCGGCTCTGACCATCTTGAACATGCGGATTTGCTCAACGACCTGGGCGTCATTTACAACTCCGACGGCCATCCGGAACGCGCGGCGCCCCTGTTTGAAGAGTCGCTTGCGGTACGGACCCGGCACCTTGATCCTACGGATCCCAAGGTGGCGTCGAGCTATGCGAACCTGGCCGCCATCTATCGCAGGCGGTTCCAACTGGCCGAGGCAGAGCGCCTGCTGGGTGAAGCTCTGCAGTTGCGGGAACTGCCGAAGGCCGCTGACCCTGCCGCCAAGGCGACGGATTTGAACAATTTGGCCGAGGTGCATCGCCTACAGCATGACTTCACGACGGCTGGATCGTTGTATCGAGAGGCGTTGGAAGCGTGGGAGCAAGCAGTGGGGCCGGATCACCCCGAGACGGCAACGGCCTTGCACAACTGGGCGGCGCTCTATCGGGATCAGGGCCGCTATCAGAACGCCGCGCCGATGCTGGAGCGGTCGCTGCGGATTCTCGAAAACACGCTTGGGCCTACCCACGCCCGTGTGGCGGTGGTCTTGAGTACGTATATGGATGTTCTGCGGGGTCAGGGGCGGAATGAGGATGCGAGTCGGGTTGAAGCGCGGCTCGAGGGATTCTAGGCCGCTCCGCTGGACGAAGTTGCCCCTGATAGACTGAAATTGTTTCGGGGTTTGGTGCGTCGAAAGCAGGGGTTGATGTTCGGCGGAAAACGACAGGTGCGCCTCGCTGTATCCGTATTGAGCGGAGCGTTCGCATTGGTGTGTCTGCTGAGCTCGGCGCGGGCGCAGGACGGCTGGCAAGAAGCCATTGATGCTGGGGACAAAGCCCTGGCGATTGATTGGAACCGAACGGCCGTGAAGCGATACGGCGCGGCGCGACGTCTTTCCGTTCGTTTTGACGCCGCTGACCCGCGGCGGGTGGTAAGTCTCGTCCGGTTGGCCCGTGCGTATCGGTCGTTGGGGGACCTGGCCAAGCCGGAGAATCTGTACGAAGAGGCGATCATGATCGCCGAGAAGGCCCACGGCGCAACGAGTCTCGAGTTTGCGGCCTATCTCAACGAGGCCGGGCGCTACTTCCATTCGCGGCGCAAATACCCACGCGCCGAGGCTCTTTATCGGACCGCGTTCGCGAACCGGGTCAAACATCTCGGCAAGGAGCATGCGGATGTCGCGGAGAGTATCAATAACCTCGGGGTCCTTTATGAGAACGAGGCTCTCTATGACAAGGCGGAGGTTTACTACCGGTCTGCATTGGAGATCCGCGAGAAGGCCTTGGGCCCAGAGCATGACGCCACGGTCGTCACGGCCGAGCACTACGCGCGGCTGTTGGTCAAGATGAATCGGGCGAAGGAGGCGCAGCCCCTGCTGGAGCGTGCGGCAGCGGTTCGGGCGCGTCACGTGGCGGCAGCGACAACCGCGGTATCGGGCGAGGTTTTTCGTGCTGGTTCCGGGGTGAGACCAGCGCGATTGAGTGAGAACACCGACCCGGAGTACACCGAAGAAGCACGCATCGCACGGCACGAAGGAACTGTCGTCATGCAGGCTGTGATCATGCCTGACGGCGGTGTCGCGGATCTCAAGCTGGTACAAAGCCTAGGCTTGGGGCTCGACGAGAAGGCCGTGGAGGCGGTGCAGAGCTGGAAGTTCGACCCGGCGCTGAAGGGCAATGCGCGGGTTCCGTTCCGAGTGAGCTTGGAAGTAAACTTCCGGATTCTCTAGTTACCAGCCGCGAAGACGAGATTGCCGTCGGTCAATTCGGCGCGTTGGGGAAACCGTTGCGCCAGGTCGAGGCTGTGGGTGACGGTGATGAGGATCGTGTTTTCTTCGCGGTGGAGTTCGAGGATCAAGTCAGCGACGGCATCGGCGGTGTGACGGTCGAGGTTGCCGGTGGGCTCGTCGGCGAGGATCAGTGGGGCTTTGTTGACGAGGGCGCGGGCGATGGCGACGCGCTGGCGTTCGCCGCCGGAAAGTTCGGCGGGGCGGTGATCGACGCGGTCACTGAGTCCGACGCGATCGAGCAGCTTGAGGGCGCGATCCTTGGACTCGGCCGGGCTCTGCGCCGAGCTGGGAGCCATCGTCGGGATTAGCACGTTTTCCAGCGCCGAGCACTGCGGCAACAGGTGATGTTCCTGGAAGATGAACCCGACTTGCTCGTTGCGGAATGAGGCGAGATCGGATTCACCGAGCGAGAAGGGGTCTCGGGAGCCGACGGAGACGGAACCGCTGGTGGGTGTTTCGAGGGTCCCGAGGATGTAGAGCAGAGTGCTCTTGCCCGAGCCTGAGGGTCCCATGATTGCTAGGGCTTCGCCGGCCTTCATTTCGAAGGAGACACCGGCGATGATGATGAGCGGGTCGCCGGGAGTGGGGTACTCCTTACGGAGGCCGCGCACGACTAGATCAGTTGACGCCATTGTTAGCTTGATTCAAGCAGAGTCTGACAACGTAGCATTCCGTCAGGAGTCCGACAAGCTACTCGTTTTCTCCTACGGCGAACGGTGCGACCTCCAAGGCCTCGTCCATGATGGGCGGGATGGGTGTTGCCTCCAGGTTTCCGTCGGCCGTTTTGCTAACGCAGGCTACGCTCAGGCGGCCGTGCGCGACTTCCTCGCCGTCGTGGTTGAAGGCGATCTCGTAGTGGAGCGAGGAGCGCCCTTTCTTGACGACCCAGATGTGAATGTCGAGTTCGTCGCCGAAGCTAACGGTCTTCTTGAAATCGCACTGCGCCGAGACGCGCGGACGCCAGACGTTGTGCTTGTGAGCGATCTTCAACGTGTCGAGGCCGAGTGAATTAAGGAACTCGATCTCCACCTCTTCCATGTAGCGGAAGTAGTTCGTGAAGTGAATGATACCGGCCATGTCGGTGTCTTGCCAGTAGATCTTGCGCTGGTAATGAAATTCGTAGGCCATGACGGGTTAACGTTTCCTCTTTCGATAGGGCGCCGGGTTCTCGTAAAGGGCCAGCGTTTGTTCGGCCATGCGCTTGCTTTGGAAGTGGGCTTCGACTCTTCGTTGCCCCTTCGAGCCCATCTCCCCGGCGGCGGCGGGGTGAGCGATGAGCTTCGCAATATTCTCGGCCAGATCGGCTGCGTTATCGGGCTTGCACAGTAGTCCGCCGCCGGTGGCGTCAATGAACTCAGGGAATACGCCGATGCGCGGTTGTACGACGGGGACGCCGCACGCCAGCGCTTCGAGCACGTAGAGGCCTTTCGGCGCGCCGTAGGACGTTGGTACGGAAAGGACATCGAGTCCGCGCAGGAAGGCGATCTTCTGATCGCGGGTGACTTCGCCGATGTACTCGAAGTCGTCACCGAGGCCGGCGGCACGAGCCAACTTCTCGACGTCGGCCAGGAAGGGTCGATGCTCCGGGCTAAGCCATCCGGCGACTCGCAACCGGATGCGCGGTGTCTCGAACGTGGCTTGTGCTCGTAGTTGCGCGACAGCTTCAGTGAGCATTCGCAGGCCTTTCTCCGGCGCGACGCGGGCGAGATACCCAACGACTAATTCGTCGGCGTCACGGGGCTCGCGCTGCGAATAGCCCGTCAAGTCGATACCGGGGTGGATCACGGGGATGTTGTCGGGATGAACCGCGAGGTGAGCGGCCATCGTGTGGGCGTGGTCGCGGCTGGGCGACACGAATACGTCGACCGCGCGCGCCAGTTCCGGCAGCAGGCCGAAGGCGCGATCGCGGTGTGGCGCGGGCATGCTGGACAGGAACAAGTCCTCACCTTGTAGCGAGCAGAAGATGGGCGAGCGCAGCCGCTTTTTGAGCATGGGCGCGATCCCGGCGAGCATTGAGTTCGTGATGTGGACGACGTCGGGCTGCCATTCAGTTAGCCAGTCCACAAGGGGCTCGAATTCTTCGCGGAACGGTCCGGCCTCGCCCTCAAGCACGCCGACGGTGAGTGCGCCGAGTTGGTCTGGCCGGGTGCTGACGGCGAACCGAGAGACCCATCGCAGCAACGCCGGGCGGTCGAGTAGAGCGGCCAGCGGTCCTGGCAGATGACGTATGATCGGCATCGTTTGCTGGAGATAGATCTTGAGCCCGCCCAGGAATACACGCCGGGAGCTGACGTCTTGCTCGTCGGTTCGAATCGGGGTGTAGGTTGGGATGAGTTGGACCTCGTGGCCGAGGCCAATCAGCGAACGCGCCAGGGTGTTGTCACGCAGGCAGTTGCCGCAGATGGTGCTGCCGGCCCCCGCGGTGATGTACGCGATCTTCACGGGTATTCAGTCCGTTGCCATGTCGGTATCGCTCGGAAGGTCGGCAGCAATTCCGCCGTGTGGGAAGAACTTCTCAATGGTTGTTTCAGACGGGCCTTGCGTGATCAATGAGACCCCGACGAGCGCGAGCAGCGAGGCGATGAAGACGGTGGCGACGGGCAAGACTCCCAGGAAGAGATACGATCCGTCCGCGCCGTAGTCGGATGCACGGAACAGCAGCGTCCATGAGGTCGCCATAACAGTGACCGAAGCAAGGGCTCCAGCCCGTGTGCAGCGCTTCCAGTAGATCGAGGCGCAAACGAGCGGGAACAGACCTGAGAATCCGGTGAAACACCAGATGCCAATGGGGAAAACCTGCCGTGGTTCGGCAAGCGACAGCAGGTAGGTGATTGCGACGATCGCGACGATGAAGCAACGCGCGAGAAAAACCCTCTGACGATCTCCGAAGCGATGTTCGCCGAAGTAATGCGTGACGATGTCGGTCGTGAACATGGTGCCGAGACAGAAGAACTGCGAGTCCAGGGACGACATGATTGCGGCCATGATGCCGGCGCCGAGCAGTCCGCCGATCAAGGGCGTCGTCAGCTTGTGAACCATCGTGGCGATCTCGGTATTCGGTGGCGATCCGGCCGGGACGACCAGCGACCCATCGGGGAGTGTGGCGGATGTGGCCCAAACCCCGATCAGGATGCAGGGCGCCCAGACGATCAGAATAAAGATCGGATGCATGACGACGCTCAGCCGGAAGGTCTTCGCGGAGCGCGCCGTGAGCCAGTGCTGAAAGATGTGCGGATACATGCCGACGGCCAGCGGGATGAAGAAGTACGTAAAGAACTGAAGCTGCGTAATGCTGCCCGACCGCATCAGCCGCTCGGGGTGTGCTTGTAACACTTGTTGGCTGGCAGCGGCGAGTCCGCCCAGCTTTGAAGAGATCAGCACGAATGCTACGAGTCCGGTGATGATGAACACGGCGGTCTGAAGCGTGTTCGCCCAGGCCGCTCCGCGGAGTCCGCCGAAGAAAACATAGAAGAGCACGACGGCGGAGATGATCAGCCCGGTTAGCCAAGGCGGCAGGCCGCCGTTGGTGGCCGCGAAGGCTTCAGGAAAGGCTCCCTGGGTGAGTGATTGCGCGACGCCGCCCGCGCCGAGTAGCCCGATGAGCAGGTAGGGAATCACGAGTGCTACGAGGATCGGGAAGAGAATCAGTCCCAGCAGGTCGCTTTCAAAACGGGCGCGAAAATACTGGACCTGCGTGACATAGCCGTAGCGTTTTCCGATTGCCCACAACCGAATGCCGATGAAGAAGAATACGCCGGCGTGGACGAGCCCGGACCACGACGCCAGCATGCCGTAAACGCCGATGCCGACGCGGTAAGCCTCGCCGGTACTGCCCACCAGGGCGAAGGCCGTCATCGTTGTCCCGAACAGAGACATCAACAGCAGTACAGGACCGATCGAGTGGCTCGCCGTGAAGTAGTCCACGGCCGTTCCTCGAAAGAAACGGTTGGCGACGATACCGAGGACAACCAGCAGACCGAGGTAGCCGGCCATGATGACGAGCGATGTCATGGAGCCGGTTGATCCTCGTCGCTACCTTCGGCGAAAGTCTCGGCGCCGGACGGCCAAGCGTATCGAATAGCGAGATACCAAGCCCCGGCGACCACGACTGTGAAGACGGCGTGATAGGCGAAGCCGACAGGCAGGAAGCCGAGCAGCAGGGTCGGATCGTCCCAGAGCCAAAAGTCCTGGTGTAGAACGGCGAGGACGATTAGGAGGAGATAGACAGCCCGCTTACTCATCGAAGGGACGACAGCCGCGGGCACGGCTCGCGGTAGGACTCACAAGTCTATCACCCACGGCGGCTCACGCAGCGCTGCCGGCCGCGAGCGGAAGGTCAAGATTTGTGACAGAGCGAATCATCTCCCGGATTCGCTCGCCGGGGATGCTAGGATCGACTGGTGGTGGGTTAAGTTGTTCGAGATAACCTGGCGGATCTACAACCTATTTGTCATTGCCCTCGCAATCATCTGGCGCCGGCTGTTGTTTCGCACGACGGTAATCGCCGTCACCGGAAGCTTGGGGAAGACGACGGCGTGCGAATGTCTTGCGCGAATCCTGAGCGCGGACTCTTCGATCACAAAGACCCTTGGCAACGACAACGGACGGCGGGGAATACCGCGGACGATCTTGCGGGCACGTCCGTGGAACCGGTACCTGATCGTCGAGATCGGAGTGGATCGCCCGGGCGTGATGTGGCGAGGCGCGTTCGTAGTGCGGCCGGATCTCGTCGTTGTGACCTGCGTCGAGCCGGAGCATATGGAGAACTTCTCTACGCTGGAGGCGACCGCACGGGAAAAAGCCAAGCTGGTCGGATGGCTGGGACGTCAGGGGACTGCGGTGCTTCATGGTGACGACCCCCTTGTCCGCGAGATGGCTAGGGTCAACAAGGGCCGGACGACATTGTTCGGCACGGCCGATGATTGTGATCTTCGGATGGACGAGCCTGTATCGAACGACCGGGATGGATTGTCGCTCCGTGTGCGTTCGGGGAGCGAGTCCGCGGTGGTCGAAACCCAATTGATTGGGCAGCACTGGGCACCCGCGATCGCAAGCGCCATCGCAACGGCTCGGGCCCTCGGAGTTCCACTCACGCAAAGTACAGCGAGACTGAATGGGATCGAGCCTTATCCAGCTCGGATGCAGCCGGTGAGACTCAAGAACGGGGCGATCATTGTGCGAGATGAATACAATGGCTCCGCCGGTACGCTTGATGCCGCGCTCACCGTGTTCTCCAAGCTCAAAGCCCAACGGCGGATTGCTGTACTTAGCGATTTCAGCGACGACCCTCGACCACCGGAAGAACGGTTGGGGGATATCGGCCGGCGCGTGGCGAGCCAGTTCGACATCGCCGTGTTCGTTGGAAGCAACCACCACCACGCGACTCGAGGTGCGTTGAGTAGTGATGAGCCGCACGCCATTGTGCACGGTTTCTCGGAACTCCAAGCCGGGGTGGCCTTTCTGCGGCAGGAACTCAGAGAAGGTGACCTGGTGCTGCTGAAGGGGAAGTGTCGCGACCACCTCTCGCGGATCTATTTCGCCTTGACCGGGCCCGTTGATTGCTGGACAAATGATTGCCGCTTGCGAGTACTCTGCGACTTCTGCCCGGCTCTCGGGCCGCAGACGACTTGCGCGCGATGAGACGAGTCGCCCGCCATCCCGGTGACGGCTGAAGACGGATCGTGAGATCGATGAGCCAAAAAAAAGAGGAACGGAATCCAGGAATTGAGTCCCTGGCCGTTGTCGGGATACTAGCCCTGTTTGTTGCCCTCGGAGTTGCCGCTGCAACGGGGTCATGGCGGCGCGTCGCTGAGGTTGTTGTCTTTCTCGCTGTGATCGGCGCGGTACTCTCGCGGCGACCGGTGCGAGCGTTCCTGTCGATGGGTTTCCGGTTCGGATGGCCGTGTTGTTCGTGTTTGCCGGTACGGCAGTGGTTGCGCAGTTCGGAGGCACGGAGCATCTCACATTTCCGTTTGTCGTGTGGAGGATGTTCCCAGGCGGTATCGGAGCGGAGCCGATACGGTACATCGAACTGCAAGGGGTGCGGCCGAGCGGGGAGGCCGTCGAGATGCAGGGGTATCTGCTGTTCCCTTCACTCCATCAGAATCGGTACCAGAACGTGCTCGAGAAATGGACCCGCCGCGCCCTTCTGGCCCGCCAATCCGGAAACACCCAGCATGCTGAGACTTTCGAAGAGATCATGCAGGCCATCGGGCGAGCCCACAACAAGGAGTTTCCCGAGCAGAGGGTCGATCGTCTTGCAGTGAGCGAGATCACGTTGTCGATCAGTGAACGCACTCAGAAACGTGAGCGTCGGGAGCTCTGGACGATTGAGGGGCCCTTCTAGCGAATGAAACTGCTACACAGCGATGCGACCGAGCGGGCCCTCTACTTAGTGCATGGTTGTGTCTTTGTCGTTTGGGCGGCGATGGTGGCGGTTGACCCGCTGCACAAACTGGCCGTGTTGCCCGCAGCCGCCTTCGAGCCACACGGGCCGTTGCGTTTCCTGCCTGTAGAGATGTACGGATTCGTTCTCGATGCATCGACGCTCACGGCGGCACGCATCGGAGCCGTCGTGTGCTGTGTCGCGGCGGTATTGCGTCCCAGGGCATTGTGGGCGAAGCTTGGCGCCTGCGCACTCCTCACCACGCATCAGACGATTGTGCGCGGCTTCAGTGTGATGAATCATGCTGAGATCGTTGCGCTCCAGGCGGTCTACGTGTTCACGGCTTTCGCCTTGGTTGAGCGTTTCACGCCGGGGGACCGAGGCCAGGCCGCCTCGACCGGCAGAGCCTCCTATCCGCTGGTCACCTTGACCTAGCTTCTGGCACTCGCGTAGTTCTTCGCGGGGCTGAATCGCTTCGTACAGGGCCTGGATTGGATCTGGGACGGATCCGCGCTGGCATACTGTGTACAGGAAAGTCTGTCGGCCAGGAGGTTCTCTTTCAACTTCACCGGCCCGTTGCTGGAGCGACGTGAGCTTCTATGGGCTTCGAGCGTCATGTTCCTGCTGGTGACGCTTGCGGATGTCGCGGCTCCACTGTGCCTGGTGTCGCCGCTCGCCCGCCGTATCGTGGTGCCGACCCTTTTGGGTTTTCATGTACTGGCGCTGGTCTTTATAAAGGTCATGTTTTGGCCGCACGCACTCCTGTTGATCTTGTTCTCCGACATTTCGGTCTGGGCGCCGAGCCTTTCCCGATTGACCCCTAGGAGGTGGCGTGGTGCGCTACCGGCTTCGTGATCTCCCCGCCGTCTTGCGTACGTCCATCGGACGGACGCAGCTTCTCGTCGGCCAGATGCATGGTGCTTGGCCGGTGCTCTGGCGGCTCGCAGCGCTCTATCGCAGGGTTGTGCTCGCTCGTAAGCGTGTCGTCGTAGTGGTAGGCAGCGCCGGGAAAACGACGACGCACGCGCGCGGTGACTGTGGCTCTGGGTGAGCCCCTGCGGCCGGGTATCGGTCTGAACGACATGGCTTTTATCCCCTTCGTCATGATGGGGTTCCCGCCTTGTGTCAAACGGGCGGTGGTGGAGATCGGTATCGGTGCCAAGGGCCAAATGGAGACCTTTGCCCGCCTGACGCGACCGACAATCTGTGTGGTGACGACGGTGGGTACCGATCACTCTCACTCATTAGGCTCGCTCGAAAACACCCGTGATGAGAAGGCCAAGATGGTACGAGCTCTCCCATCGCAGGGCGTCGCGGTTCTCAACGCCGACGACGAGAATGTTCCCTGGATGGCCGGCGAAACGAGTGCGCGCGTCGTGACCTACGGCCTGAAGGGAAGCCCGGACGTGCTCGGTGAACATCTTGAGCCGAACTGGCCCCATGGCACGCGCATGCGGGTTCACGTGGAAGGTCGATCATATTCCGTCAACAGCCCGCTAACGGGCCGGCATCTTGCCTATAACGTATTGGCGGCGTTGGCGACGGCCTACGCCGAAGGGATTCCGATCGGAGAGGCTTGTGGGTCGCTGGAGGCTCTCACGCCGACACCGGGGCGCATGGAGCCGATCCCGCTCGCGAACGGCGCGACCCTTCTTTGCGACTACTCGACATCGACTCTAGAAACCGTTGAGGCCGCCTTGCACAGCCTGAAGGAGCTGCCGGCCGACCGCCGCATCGTCGTTCTCGGCGACGTCACCGAAGTGCCCGGTAGTGTGGGACCAATCTATCGGCGCATGGGGGTGCTGCTCGCCGGAGCCGCCAATCTTGTGGTCTTGTATGGCAAGGATACGCAGCCCTATCGGACGGGGGCTACGCGTGCCGGCATGCCTCGAGACTCAATCGTCGAGGTCGGCAGAAACATACAAGTGGCAGTGGAGTTCTTGAAGAAGGAACTTCGCAGGGGAGATGTTGTCCTACTGAAGGCGCGCCGCCTCCAGCGTTTCAACCGCATTGCGATGGCGCTCTCGGGCAGGGAGGTGCGCTGCGACCTGACCGTTTGTCGGGCGGTTCCGAGCGAATGCGAAACGTGCCCTATGGCTGAGCACGGCTGGGAGGGCCTTCGGCCCGCTTTTTGATTGCCGCGCAAAGATCTACCGCCATCGCCTGTTTAGCCCCTAAAACCGGGCCTTCCGGAGGATATCCCCAACTGAGTGGTGGTGGCTTGCCAGGCCCTTGATAAAAAAGATATGGCGGAGTCGCACTTTCCGCTTGCATCGGTTTTGACCAGATGCTACACTCCGTAAGGATGCAGGGGGACAGTGTCCCCCAAACGGAGTTGGTTGGACAGCTGATTGGCTCCGGAATCCAACCCTTGACATCTTGATGGACGAGTCATTCCCTGGGCAGAAATGCTCACAGGGTCGCTTGTCGTCAAAACAAGTTTGAGGCCGGTCGCGGAAGGTATTTCCTGAGCCCTTGGGTAACGGAGAGACGATCTTTCGTGGTCCAGATCTTTGAAAATCTGGTTGGACGTGAAGTTTGCGAACGTCTAATTTCGAGTTCTGAGTCATAACGGAACTCCACGAGTTATCCCCGGCACTCTTAGGAGAGCTGAGGAGACAGTATTTTACTCGAGAGTTTGATCCCGGCTCAGAATCAACGCTGGCGGCGCGCTTAACACATGCAAGTCGAACGAGAAAGCCCCTTTCGGGGGGTGAGTACAGTGGCGAACGGGTGAGTAACACGTGGGTTACCTGCCCTCAAGTGGGGAATAACTCCGGGAAACTGGAGCTAATACCGCATACGATCCTTCGGGATGAAAGTCTTCGGACGCTTGAGGAGGGGCCCGCGGTCGATTAGCTTGTTGGTGGGGTAATGGCCCACCAAGGCATAGATCGATAGCCGGCCTGAGAGGGCGCACGGCCACACTGGCACTGAGACACGGGCCAGACTCCTACGGGAGGCAGCAGTGAGGAATCTTGGACAATGGGGGAAACCCTGATCCAGCGACGCCGCGTGAGTGATGAAGCCTTTCGGGGTGTAAAGCTCTTTCAGCGGGGACAATAATGATGGTACCCGCATAAGCAGCTGCGGCTAACTACGTGCCAGCAGCCGCGGTAATACGTAGGCAGCAAGCGTTGTTCGGAATTACTGGGCGTAAAGCGAGTGTAGGCGGTCTGCCAAGTCTGTTGTGAAATCTCCTGGCTCAACTGGGAGGGTGCGGCGGAAACTGGCAGGCTAGAGTGCGAGAGGGGAGAGTGGAATTCCTGGTGTAGCGGTGAAATGCGTAGATATCAGGAGGAACACCGGCGGTGAAGACGGCTCTCTGGATCGCCACTGACGCTGAGACTCGAAAGCGTGGGGAGCAAACAGGATTAGATACCCTGGTAGTCCACGCCCTAAACGATGCATACTTGGTGTGGGCTCTTCACTGAGTCCGTGCCGGAGCTAACGCGTTAAGTATGCCGCCTGGGGAGTACGGTCGCAAGGCTGAAACTCAAAGGAATTGACGGGGGCCCGCACAAGCGGTGGAGCATGTGGTTTAATTCGACGCAACGCGAAGAACCTTACCTGGGCTTGAACAGCTAGGGACCGTGGCAGAAACGTCATTTTCCCTTCGGGGACCCTAGTAGAGGTGCTGCATGGCTGTCGTCAGCTCGTGTCGTGAGATGTTGGGTTAAGTCCCGCAACGAGCGCAACCCTCGTCCCGTGTTGCTAACTTCGGTGCACTCACGGGAGACCGCCAGCGACAAGTTGGAGGAAGGTGGGGACGACGTCAAGTCATCATGGCCTTTATGTCCAGGGCCACACACGTGCTACAATGGGCGGTACAACGGGTCGCGAAGCCGCGAGGTGGAGCTAATCCCTAAAAACCGTCCTCAGTTCGGATCGCAGGCTGCAATTCGCCTGCGTGAAGCTGGAATCGCTAGTAATGGCGCATCAGAACGGCGCCGTGAATACGTTCCCGGGCCTTGTACACACCGCCCGTCACATCACGAAAGTGGATTGTACTAGAAGTCCGTGAGCCAACCTTCGGGAGGCAGCGGCCCAAGGTATGATTCACGATTGGGGTGAAGTCGTAACAAGGTAGCCGTAGGAGAACCTGCGGCTGGATCACCTCCTTTCTAAAGGAACAAAGATGTCTGTTGTGGACGCAATGAAGCGACAGATATTTCATTTCCGTCAAGCGACACCGAACTCGAGTTAGATAAGTAACAAACTGTTCTCATGTTCTTCGGGACATGGGCACGTCCAACCGGCCTCAATCACTTTCTCGGAAGTAGCAGCGTAGAGTGGTGGCTTCCGGGGCTGTAGCTCAGTTGGGAGAGCACCTGATTTGCATTCAGGGGGTCGTCGGTTCGAATCCGATCAGCTCCACCACATAAGTCCTGAACCAGGGACGCAACCGGTCGGGGGCCTGTAGCTCAGTTGGTTAGAGCGCATCCCTGATAAGGATGAGGTCGCTGGTTCAAATCCAGCCAGGCCCACCACTCCCGACGCAGCCGCGACACGCGGGTTACAGATGTCAGACTTCTGGTTCACTCAACGAGAACTCTGACATCTGGAACTCGAAAGCGTTCCAAGTGATCTTTGAAAACTGAATATTGTAGGGCATCTATAACAATCATCGCCGGGTTTCCACCGGCTCCGGCTCGTACAGCGGAGATAGTGGGAATTCGACGAGTGCAAAGAACGTCTCGACTATAGATCCGGAATCAGTTCCGGGTCAATTTTATGGTCAAGCTACTAAGGGCGTACGGGGGATGCCTTGGCACAAGCAGGCGATGAAGGACGTGGCAGGCTGCGAAAAGCCTCGGGGAGCTGCGAGTAAGCTTTGATCCGGGGATGTCCGAATGGGGAAACCCGGTCGGTGTGAACACCGATCATCCTTGTCTGAATACATAGGGCAAGGAAGCGAACCCAGGGAAGTGAAACATCTCAGTACCTGGAGGAAGAGAAAACAATAGTGATTCCGTCAGTAGCGGCGAGCGAACGCGGAATAGCCCAAACCGGCCAAGCCATAAGGCGAAGCCGGGGTTGTAGGACCACATCATGGGACCGCAACGGTTAGCCGAATGCATTTGGAAAATTCAACCAAAGAAGGTGAAAGTCCTGTAGGCGAAAACCAGAACGGCTTAGTGGGATCCTGAGTACCGCGGGGCACGTGAAACCTTGTGGGAATCTGCCGGGACCATCCGGTAAGGCTAAATACTCGCTTGTGACCGATAGTGAACTAGTACCGTGAGGGAAAGGTGAAAAGTACCCCTGCTAGGGGAGTTAAAAGTACCTGAAACCGTATGCCTACAAGCAGTGGGAGGGCTATGGCTGTTCTTCGGAACCGTCACGCCTGACCGCGTGCCTTTTGCTTAATGAGCTGGCTAGTTATTCTCAGTGGCAAGGTTAAGCATCAGCGAGCCGAAGCGAAAGCGAGTCCTAATAGGGCGTTGAGTCGCTGGGAATAGACGCGAAACGGGATGATCTACCCTTGGCCAGGGCGAAAGTTGTGTAACAGCAACCGGAGGCCCGAACCAGTGTCGGTTGAAAACGGCTTGGATGAGCTGAGGGTAGGGGTGAAAGGCCAATCAAATTCCGTAATGGCTCGTTCTCTCCGAAATAGCTTTAGGGCTAGCCTCGCGTATCTGCAACGGTGGTAGGGCTCTGGATGGACTAGGGGGCTTCCAAGCTTACCGAATCCAACTAAACTGCAAATGCCGTTGACATCGAGCGCGGGAGTCAGACTGTGGGGGCTAAGCTTCATGGTCGAAAGGGAAACAACCCAGATCGCCGGCTAAGGTCCCAAAATAAGTGCTAAGTGGGTAAGGAAGTCGAAAGGCCCAGACAGCCAGGAGGTTGGCTTAGAAGCAGCCATCCTTTAAAGAAAGCGTAATAGCTCACTGGTCAAGCCTTTCGGCACCGAAAATGTAACGGGGCTCAAGCACTTTACCGAAGCCGCGGGTGCGAATTTATTCGCACGGTAGGAGAGCATTCTAAACTGGTCGAAGCCAGACTGTAAGGACTGGTGGACGGTTTGGAAGAGACTCTGCCAGCATTAGTAGCGATAAACCAGGTAAGAATCCTGGTCGCCGAAAGTCTAAGGTTTCCTGAGCAAGGTTCGTCCGCTCAGGGTTAGTCGGGTCCTAAGGTGAGGCCGACAGGCGTAACCGATGGATACGCGGTAAACATTCCGCGACTACCTTACTTCGTTTGACGATGGGGTGACGCAGGAAGCTAAGTGAGAGTGCTGATGGATTAGCACTTTGGCCGTCGTAAGGTGTTCCGGGCAGGCAAATCCACCCGGGAGTTATCACTGAGGACGGACGCGAAGGGGCAACCCGACTTAGTCACGATGCTACACTGCCAGGAAAAACCTCTAAGGAGAAGTTAAGGTACCCGTACCTCAAACGGACACACGTAGACGAGATGAGTATTCTAAGGCGCTCGGGTGAAAGGTTGTTCAGGAACTCGGCAAATTAGCCCCGTAACTTCGGGAGAAGGGGCGCCTCCCTCTGGGAGGTCGCAGTGAAATGGCTCAGGCGACTGTTTAACAAAAACACAGGTCTCTGCAAAGTCGAAAACGACGTATAGGGGCTGACGCCTGCCCGGTGCCGGAAGGTTAAAAGGAGAGGTTAGCTTCGGCGAAGCTTTGAATTGAAGCCCCGGTGAACGGCGGCCGTAACTATAACGGTCCTAAGGTAGCGAAATTCCTTGTCGGGTAAGTTCCGACCTGCACGAATGGCGTAACGATCTGAGCACTGTCTTAACAACCTGCCCGGCGAAGTTGTGGTCCCGGTGAAGACGCCGGGTGCCCGCCACAAGACGGAAAGACCCCGTGCACCTTTACTATAACTTATCAGTGAATCGCGGTGCTGTTTGCGCAGCATAGGTGGGAGGCTTTGAATCCGGATTCTTGGATTCGGAGGAGCCATCGGTGAGATACCACCCTAATCGTATTGCGGTTCTAACCTACTCCCCTTATCGGGGAGAGGGACACTGATTGGTGGGTAGTTTGACTGGGGCGGTCGCCTCCCAAAATGTAACGGAGGCGCGCGAAGCTCGGCTCAGGCTGTTTGGAAATCAGCCGTAGAGTGCAATAGCATAAGCCGGGTTGACTGCGAGACCTACAAGTCGAGCAGGTGCGAAAGCAGGCTATAGTGATCCGGCGGTTCCGCATGGAAGGGCCGTCGCTCAACGGATAAAAGGTACGCCGGGGATAACAGGCTGATCCAAGCCAAGAGTTCACATCGACGCTTGGGTTTGGCACCTCGATGTCGGCTCATCGCATCCTGGGGGTGAAGAAGCTCCCAAGGGTTAGGCTGTTCGCCTATTAAAGCGGTACGTGAGCTGGGTTCAGAACGTCGCGAGACAGTTCGGTCCCTATCTGTGGTGGGCGTAGGAGATTTGAGGAGGGCTGCCTTTAGTACGAGAGGACCGAGGCGGACGAACCTCTTGTGATCCAGTTGTCACGCCAGTGGCATCGCTGGGTAGCGAAGTTCGGTAGAGATAAGCGCTGAAAGCATCTAAGCGCGAAGCTTTCTCCAAGATTAGATCTCCCAAGCGTAAGCTAATAAGGGCACTTGAAGACTACAAGTTTGATAGGACGGATGTGTAAGCGTGGTAACACGTTCAGCTAACCGTTACTAATCGCCCGTTCGGCTTGACCATAAAATTGACTCGGCACTGAAACGGTGCATAGTCGAAGCAGCAATACAATTGATGCCATGACGTTCGCGCGCTCGACGCGATGATTCGCCCTACAATATTCAGCACCCGGTTTTCGGGTGGTTCTAGCGAGGGGGTCACACCTGTTCCCATCCCGAACACAGTAGTTAAGCCCCTCAGCCCCGATGGTACTGCACGGGTAACTGTGTGGGAGAGTAGGACGCCGCCCGATTAAAATCTGAAGGCCCCGGTGAAAACCGGGGCCTTCTTGCGTTTAGTAGCCCTTCCGCTTGTCAACGACGTTGATCAGTGGTTCGCCCTCCGCGAAACGGCGGACGTTCTCCGTGACCGTGCTCATCATGCGGCCGCGATCGAGATCCGAACGGCCAGCGATGTGCGGAGTAATGATCGCGTTGTCGAACCTCCAGAGCGCGTGGCCTTTGGGGAGTGGCTCAGGATCGGTGACGTCGACGCCGGCACCCGCTAGCCGCTGACTATCAAGCGCCTTGACCAGCGCGCTCAAGTCATAGAGGCCGCCGCGGCTTACCGCGATGAAGTACGATCCCTTCTTCATGCTCCCGAACTGGTTGGGCCCCATCATCTTGGCGCTCTCCCGTGTCCAAGGGGCCGAGACGAAAACAACGTCCGCTTGCGGTACAACTTCGTCAAGCCGGTCCGGCTTGACGACTTCCTTGATGAACGGGGAATAAGGCATGTCTTCCGGATCGACGCCGATCACCGTCATACCATGCGCCCACGCACGCACCGCGATCTGCGAGCCGATCCCGCCGACACCGATCACAAGAGCGGTCTTTCCGGTGAGTTCGATCCCGTCGTAGGGTCGCCCTTGCCAAGTCTCGCTTTGGCGATTCGCAATGAACTTCGGGATACGCCGGGTCAGTGTCAAGAGCATGGCCATCGCGTGGTCCGCGATCTCGGGGCCTTGGACAATCTGGTTGTTCGTCAGGACGATATCGCTGTTACGCAAATCGTCCCCGCCGGAAAGGTGCAAGACGCGCTCGACCCCGGCGCTCATACTCTGAACCCATTTGAGTTTCCTCCCGGCGCGCACCTGCTCGGGCTTGATTGAACCAATGAAGGCGTCAGCGTCCGCAATATGATCCATCACATTGTTATTTGTGACCCGCACGAGTTTAACTTTTGACGAGGCGGATTGCCAAGCCGCGACGTCCTCGGCCGATCGATTCAAAACGAGTACGGTCTTGGTCTGCGCACCGGAAGTCAAAACAAAGGCAAACAAAACGAACAGCAAGCGGGTCATCAGCAAATCTCCTTGGAAGTCCAGCAAGATTCTAGCGCAGCCACGCCCTCGTCGGGGAATCAAGCCGATGACGATCCTGCTAAGGTGGCACCTTAGAATTGACTCATGAAGCTAACACTACTCGGAACCGGCACGCCCGCTCCGCTGACTCATCGCGCCGGATCGAGCTATCTCGTTGAACTTGACGGCGAGTCGCTTATGTTTGACTGTGGCCCGGGCGCGGTGAGGCGACTCCTGCGCTCAGGTGTGTCGTCGACGGCGCTGAGCCATCTGTTTCTGACGCACCTGCACTACGATCATTGCGTTGATTACGGCTACCTGGTGCTCAATCGATGGGATCACGGGTCTGGCAAGATTCCTGAACTGCAGGTCATTGCGCCCGCACCCGCAGCGCGCATGACTGAGCAGCTCTTCGGTAAGGATGGCGTGTACGGCCCTGATCTGGCTGGCCGTACCTTGCATCCCGGCAGCCATTTCGTTTACGAGATGCGGGGTGGTGTCCTACCGCGCCGGCCACCTGTGCCGGAAGTGACGGAGGTCAGCGACGGCGACGTGGTCGATCGCGATAGTTGGAGCGTGCAGGTGGCGGAGGTTGTCCACTGCCAGCCCTACCTGACTTGCTTGGCGTACCGCCTGAATACACCGGATACGTCGATCGTCTTCGGTGGAGATACCGCGCCTACATCGAGCCTGACCGAGCTGTCACGAGGCGCCGACGTGCTTCTCCACATGTGCCACATGATCAACGGACTCGTGGATGATCCCCGCATCACGGGCTGTTGCTCGGGGCATCTCGATGCCGCCCGAACCGCAAAGGACGCCGGCGTCAAGACGTTAGTGCTCGTTCACATCACCGAGCAGCTTGAGCGCCCGGGCATACGAGAAAAGGTTCTTCACGAAGCGGCGGAAGTCTTCGATGGCCAGATCATCTTTGGCGAAGACCTGATGGAAGTTCCTCTCGGCCGGATCGAGCCAATCAAAGTCCGCTGACCTCCCCGCCTACGGAACGTCCATCGGGATGATCTTGTTGCGGAGCAGGCCGATGTCTTCAATTTCAACCTCGAGGACGTCCCCGACCTGCATCTCGTGACGCTTGCCGGGCAGAACGGGCGGGGCCACAGTTCCGACGTAGATGGCATCGCCGGGCAGCAGAGTCATGTAGCGGCTGATGTAGCTGACGAGCTCCCGGACATCGTTCCTCATATATTTCGAAGTGCCCTTCGCCACCGTCTCGCCATTCAGCCGGACCTCAATATCAAGGTCGCGCCAATCGACACCTTTGGCAATCACCGGGCCGAGGCAGGCCCAGGTGTCGGTACCCTTTGAGATCAGGCGGGTGGGCTCTTTGAGCTGCGCAAGCTCCTTGTACCAGGTGTTCTCGCTGAAGTCGTTGCCGATGCTGTAGCCGAAGATGTGGTCTTCGGCGTCATCGACAGAAATGTGCCGGCCCTTCTTGCCGATGATGATGACGAGTTCGCCTTCGAAGTTGAGGTTCATCGCTTCGGGCGGAAGCTCGACGCCGCCTTCGTGGCGGTTGAGCGACGTCGGCATCTTGGCGAAAAAGCGCGGGTGGCGCACGTGCAGCGGCGGGCCCTCGGGCATGTCGGTGTTCAACGCGACGCCCAGGACCTTTGAGATCTTTATCGGATCAAGTGGGATCTCGAGCCGCACGCTGGGTAGCGGAACGGTCTTACCGGTCGGGCTTCCGCCGTAGAGGAAGTCACCGTCCAACTCGCGGACGGTCTGGCCGTCGAGGATGCCGTAGGAGGTGTTGCCGCCTTGCGAGTAGCGCACGTACTTCGTGATGCCGGACTGCGCCCAGAGAGCGGCCTGCGTGAGGACGATGAGCGCCAGTGTGGTGATGATGCGGTGGATTGCTTTGGTCATTTGTTGATTCCCTTGCCTCTTGGTCAGTGTACACGGTGATGAAGTGAGGCCCGGTCCGCCGGCTGCGTCCACACGGGCGCACATTTACATGCGCGCCTCGTTCCCCTACTATCCAGCTTATGAATCGTCTTGTGGGATTGGTGTTGATGTTGATGATGGCGCAGGTTGCTTCTTGGGCTGAGATGTTGGTCTATGTATCGGTGAGCGGGGAGAAGCGGATTGCAATCTTCCGGCTCGATGAGAAGACGGGCGGGCTGGAAGCGGCGGGGTCCCTCGACGTCGACGGCGCGCCGGGGCCGATCTGGGAGCACCCGAACCGGCCGAAGTTCTTTGCGGCGCTGCGTTCGGGTGGCAAGCTGGCCACCTTGGATGTGGACCGGGCAACGGGCATGCTGAGCGTCGGGCACCTGACGATGCCCGGCGAGTCGTCGCCGTTCGTGCTGCCGGACCCATCGGGGCGGTATCTGCTGTCGGCCTACTATGGCGCGGGCAAGGTGATGGTACATTCGATCGCGGCGGACGGCGCGCTGTCGGCTGAGCCGTTGCAGGTGATTGACACGGCGAAGAACGCGCACTGTATCCGGCTGGACCCGAGCGGGCGATTTGGGTTCGTTCCGCACACGGGGCCGAACGCGGTGTACCAGTTTCGTTGGGACGGCGAGGCGGGCCGGCTCACCGCGAACGATCCGCCGACGGCGACCGGGACTCCTGAGGGCGCGGGGCCGCGGCACATCTACTTTCATCCCACCCTGCCGGTGGCTTACACAGCGAACGAGATGGGAAGCAGCGTGACAGTGTATGGGTTCGATTCGTCATCGGGGACTCTCACGGCGGTGCAGACGCTTCCGACGCTTCCGGCTGACTTTTCCGAGAAGAACACTTGTGCGGATGTGGAAGCGACGGCCGACGGACGGTTCGTGTACGTCTCGAACCGGGGCCATGATTCGATCGCGGCGTTTCGGGTGGACGGCAAGTCGGGACGGCTGGAGGCAGCCGGGTGGAATCCGACGGAGGCGACACCGCGGTCGTTCAACATCGATCCGTCGGGAAGGTATATGGTGGCGGCAGGCCAGGGGTCGGGCAAGTTGGCGACGTTTCGGCGGGATGCGGTGAGCGGTGCGTTGGAGCGGCTGGGGACGTATGAGGTGGGGCGGAGTCCGGCCTGGGTGATGATTGTGGATCGTCCTTGATCCGTGTTTTGGGTGGACCGGCCGATTTTGGCAGATTCTGTCAGGCGGGTGGAGTTTGCGGAGGCTTCGACCGATGCGGAAGGGCCGGTTGGCGGGGGCTTTGGGTAGTTGGTGGTGCGGCCACCTGTCACCCCTGCGGGGTTCGCTCCATTGTTGGGGCTTACCCACGGTTCCGCCTTCGGCTCCACCGTGGGCTACTTTCTGGCCGCCCCTTTGGGGCTTGGGTTCGTTGGCTTCTCTGGGTTGTGTCGGGCTGGGGAGTTTCGGCCGACACGGATGTCGGCCCTGCCGGCTGGGAGGCCCGCGTCACCTCTGGTGGTGAGACGGGTCTTGGCATGGGGGTGGGAAAGGCCGCGGATGGCCGCGCCTGTGGGCGCGGCACCCATGGGTTGACACCCATGGCTCTGTTGCTTGGCTGTCCGCTGAATGAGTGTCAAGGATATTCTCTGGCCGAACAAGAAAAGAACTGAGGCGCCTCAGTTTGGCTCTGCTGGTTCGTCCTCAGTGGTTTCACCTCAACAGAGCCGAAGGTGAAAGTTGAGCGGTCGACCTTTGGCGCGATCTTGACATTTTGGGCGTACCGCCCCCGATACACCCTTGTCTCGATCGACGCTGCGAGTCGGGTCCGCGGGGGATCCCTCACGAGCGCATGGCAACTTGCACTGTCCTAGCCAGGCACGGGCAAAGTCGTTACGGTGAACGATCCTTACCGGCCTTGGTTTGAACCTATCATGTGGTGTCAAGTTTTTCGGGTGCACTGGGGGCTAAGTGGTTGATAGGGTTGGGTTGGAGTTGTTGTGACTCGGGTTGCGAGGGAAAGGCGTTTCTCGCCAAGACGCAAAACCGCAAGGGCGCCAAGGGTTGGATTGGATTGGGGTCGTTAGGTCGAGCCGGCGGCTTGGCGCTTTTCGAGGTCGGCGAGAAAGCGCTGAACGTCGCGATCGGATTTCCAGCCCGCGCCAACTCCCGGACCGCCGCTTGCCGGACCGACCCGCTGTCATCCTGGGCGGCGCGTTGTTTGAGCAAGACGACGGTGTCGGGGTCGGATTTCCAACCCCGCGCCAACCCCTGGACCGCTGTTGTTCGTACTCGAGTAACTTCTTGCTGCGCTTTCCAATCGTACCGCCGGTAGTAGTAGGGGAGGTCGTAACCAGTGAGAGCTTCGAGCCGAGCACGCACCTTTGCCCGAACATCATGGACAAGCCCTTCCTCGCGGACTTCCTGCAGGCACTGGGCCGCAAGGACCACCGCCTGGTGGCCGTTCTCACTGTTTTCTTGTCGTAGAAGCTCATCGGAGCAGGCGCCCGCGTGCTCTGGTCCGATGAGCCCACTAAGCAGGCGTAGGACTTCACGCCATTCCTCTTGCGGCCAACCATCGCCGTAGAAGCGGCGAAGATCGTCGATCGTGAAGCCTTTTGTCTTCTCAAGCTGGTACTTGAGGTCACGAGCGCGGAAGTATTCGAGGAACGTGCGATGAACGAACGCATACTGGCGATCGCCCATGTAGGCGAGCATAAAATTGCGTTCCTAGAGCATCCAGATGAGGTCATCGGCGACGGTCCACCATTCGTCGACGCCGAGCTATTTCAGCTCGTCTTCGACGATCGACTTGAGCTTGTCTTCGGAGATGAGGTTGCCGCGAAGGCCGGTCTGCTCGTCCTCCATGGCGGCGGCGACGCGCTCCAGGATGCGCATCTTCTGACGGGGACCGAGCTTGTCCTTGATGTCGCGGGCTTCCTTCCTCTCCTTGAGCTCCTCGAACTTTTCCAGATCCCAGTTCTTGAGCAGTAGCTCGGCGCACTTCTCGTAGAGGTCGCCGCGGTCGCGCGGCAGGTCCTGGGTACGGCTTAGGATCGCCATCATCGTGAGCAAGAGCGGGTTGGCAGCTAGCTCGCGGATAGCGGGGGAGTCCTCTAAGGCGTCCTCCAAGCGGGACTGATAGCGCTCGCAGTCGGCGAGGTTGCTGAAAGCGGCCTGGTACCAAACGTCGATGAATCGGTCGATTTCAGCCTCCTCGAAGTCCTGAACGGTGAACTGCTCGAAGCCGGCGTCGCGAAACGTTTCCGGGTTTTTGGAGCCCGTCGAATAGCGGTGAATCCGCGTGGTGACGATGACGCGGGCGCGGCGATAGTCGGTGGCAAAACGGGTGATGGCGGCAACGGTGTCGGTGCGATCGCCTTCGGTGACCTCGTCAAGACCGTCGAAGAGGATGAGGGAGTCGTTGTCCTTCAGGTATTGGTCGAGCTCGTTTTTCGGAAGGCAACAGGTAGCGCGCTTGCCGTTCTCCAGGTAGTCGAGGAAGATGCGTTTGCGCTTCTCGCGCATCGCCTGGCGGAGTTCGATGAAGAGGGCAAGAGGATTGCTGCCCGGATGCTCGGCCCAACGTAGGGCCAAGTGCTTGAGGAGGGTTGATTTGCCGAGGCCCGGGTCGCCGAGGATGACAAGCCGCTGCTGGGCGGGGTCGTCGACGACTTCCATCAGTGGGCGGGTGCTGAGTTCGGCGTATTCCTGCTTGCGTTGCTCGGCCTGTTCCTCGTCGACTTCGAAGCCGTCGGCACGCTTTTCCTTCTTAAGCTGTTGGAGATAGTCACGGGTGACGTCGCGGGGTGGCAGGGCCTGCTTGACCGACTGGGGAACGTAGATGGTTTCGAGGCGCACGGCGCGGTCGCGCTGGTAGTAGGTCCAGTCATCAGTGAGCGGAGCGAGTTGGAGGTGGGCGAAGGCTTCTTTGACGGAGCGGGCGTAGCGGGGGAGGTCGAAGGCGCGTGCGGGTCCCGCGATGCGTTCGGTAGCGTCGGCGGTGCGCTCGGTGTGTTCGGCGGTGCGGATGTCGGCCAGGGCCTGGACGACGGGTCGGAGTTTCGGGTCGGCAACGCCGATGCGTCCGACGGCTTTGTCTTAAAGCTTGGCGACCTTCGCCCAATCGAAGTCTTCGGGGAGAGGGATGAGCTGCTCGCCGCCGGGGAGGTAGAACTCTTCCCAGGTGCCGCGCAGGAGTTTCCAGTCGACGGGCGACTAGCCGTCGAGGGGGGCCTGGAGAAGGTCCTGGACGGCGTGGTTTCGGAGGAAGGCTTTGAGAGCTTGCTGGTAGGGTTCGGCTTCGAGGGTAGGGAGATCGATAGCGCTGTCGAGTTCTTTACTGAAGCGGTCGGTGAAGGTTTCGTTGAGTTTGGTTAGGGTGTCTTTGGTGGTGATGTTCTTGAAAGTGTCGTCAAGTTTTTGTCTGGCGAGTTGTTTTGCACGGTCGCGGATGTAGTCCTTGAGAAATGGAAGAACGACGGCAGAAATGGTGGCCCATTCGATTGGCATGGCGGGTTCCGGGATTAGGACAGCGATTTTCGCAAGTGAAGGTGTTTTCCGTGACTTGTTGCGTGGCGGATTGAATGGGTCGAAGGAAAGGCCGCGGATCTCAAAACCGAGATCCACGCTACGGGTGTTCTGGGACTGGTCGCTTGGGTTTTCCGCTAGCTGTGCCCGCGGGCCCGCTCCTTTACAGTCGCGGCTCTGTTTCTGGGTCTGAAATTGTCTGCTTGGGCCGCGGCATGCCGGGCTGGATACAATGTCCACACCTTGACGGAAAACGAAGCTAACGAAGTCCCTGTTGCCCGCCGGCAGATTGGCGCTGTGGCGCTGATGTTCGGTTTGAGCACGATGAGTTACTTCGACCGGACGATTATGTCGATTGCCGGGCCGGAGATCATGAAGGACTTCGAGATCTCGGAAACGGGCATGGGCACGGTGTATTCGGCGTTCATCGTGAGCTATGCGATTTTCATGGCGCCGGGCGGACGGCTGGCGGATCGGCTCGGCCCAAAAAAGGTGCTGCTCGTGGCAGGGATCGGGACGGCACTCTTCACGGGACTGACGGGGTTGACCGGGGGCGCTTGGTTGGGTGCGGCGTTTGGCGTGGTGGCGTCGCTGCTGATCATCCGGTTTCTGTTTGGTGTCTGCACGGCGCCACTGTATCCGGCGCTGGGGCGGATGACGGCGTCGTGGTTTCCCGCGTCGGGGGTGGCGCGGGTGCAGGCGATCATCATCAGCGGCGCGCCGTTGGGCGGGGCAATTTCACCGGTTCTATTCGCGGCGATGATTGGGGCCGTTGGTTGGCGTTGGTCGTTTGGTTGGGCGGCGATTGCGACGGTCGTGCTGTACGGCGTGTGGCAATGGTATGCGCACGATCATCCTGAGGAGTGCGGGTTGGCGATCCCGGGCGTCGCCGCGGCGGGTGTGCGGCGAGAGGGTCCGTCTCCTTGGCGTCGGCTGCTCACCGAGCGCACCCTGATGCTGCTTACGGCGGGCTATTTCTGCCTGAACTACTTTCAGTATATTTTCTACTACTGGATCTATTACTACTTCGGCGAGGTGCGCGGGATGAGCCGAAGTGAGAGCGCGGCGTATGTCACGTTCCTGATGCTGACCATAGCGGTGATGACGCCGCTGGGTGGATGGGTGGCGGACCGTTTGAGTCCGCGGCTAGGGAGGAACGGGGCGCGGCGGCTGGTGTCGGTGATCGGGTTGAGTCTGAGCGCCGTGCTGCTTTATGTGGGGTCGAGCGGCCTTGATATTGTGCCGACCGTGATTCTGCTGTCACTGGCGGTAGGCTGTAGCGCGATGACGGAGGGCCCGTTTTGGGCGACGGCGATCGAAACCGGCGGCGAGAACGCGGGTGTGGCCGGGGGGATCATGAATACGGGCGGGAATATCGGTGGGATTCTGTCTCCTACGCTGACGCCGATCATTGCGGGGTGTGTGGGTTGGGAAGGTAGTTTGCACTTCGCTAGTTTTGTGGTGATGTTTGGCGTCGTTGTGTGGTTCTTTATTCGTCCTAGGGAAACAGGTTGAGTTCCGCGGGCTGCGCCCTCGGAAGGCGCAGGTTGACACCCGTGCCTCCTTCTCTGTTGTGGGATTGGTGGATGGTTATGCGAGTTGCTTGTTTGTTGGTGTTGCTTATTGCCCCGGTGGTTCAGGGGGCGGAGTTTGCTAGTGCTTGGCCAGCGGAGGCGGAGCGGGTTTGGGCGGGCCGGGAGTATTGGGCGAACCCGTTGCAGGACTGGCGGGTGGCGCGAGGGCGGCTGGAGTGCGTGGTCAGTGGGCAGAACCGGCATGTTCAGCTGCTGACGCATGACTTGGGTCTGGAGGATGGCGAGTTTGTGTTGCGGGTGCGGTTGGGCCGGCTGAGTGCTGATCCGTCAGACACGAAAGGCTGGGGCGGGTTTCGCATGGGGATTCGCGGGTTCGTCGATGACTATCGCAATGCGGCGATCTGGGGCGAGGGGCTGAACGCAGGGATTACGACGGCAGGGGAGTTGTTTATCCGCGCGCCGGGTGATCCGGAGACGATGCGCGATTTCGCGAACGCGTTGCCGGTGGATGATATCGAGCTGCGGCTGGCGGCGCGCTTGAATGGTCCGCGATATACGGTGGCGCTGTCGGCCCATGATCCGCTGGATGGGAGTTTGTATGGGCGCGTGAGCCGGGAAGATATTCGGGCGGATGAGTTGGTGGGGAATGTGGCGCTGGTGAGCGATTGGACGCCGGAGGGGTGTGTGTCGCCGCAGGGTCGATCGCGCAATGCGCCGCGTGCCCGGGATGTGGGTGGTGGGGATGTGCGGTTTTGGTTCGCGGACTGGCGCGTCGAGGGGACGAAGGTGCGGGCGCATGAGGAGCGGGCGTTTGGTCCGATTCTGTTCGCGATGCATACGCTGAGCCGCGGTGTGATGAAGATGACGGCACAGATGCCTCCGCTGGGTCGCGGGGACAGTCCGACGGTGCGGCTTGAGACGCGGGACCGGCGGGGTGGTTGGGAAGCGATCGCGGAAGAGCATATTCACTCGCTGGCGCGGACGGCGACGTTTCGCATTGTGGGTTGGGATGCGTCAGAGGATGTGCCGTATCGGCTGGCGTATTCGCTTCGCGGGGTGGGGGGCGAGACGACGGAGCACTATTGGACGGGGACCGTGCGGCGTGAACCGGTGGATCGCGACACGATCGTGGTGGCGGGGTTCACGGGGAATCAGGATACGGGGTTCCCGAATCGTGAGATGGCGCGGAATGTGGAGCATCACGATCCGGATGTGCTGGTGTTTACGGGTGATCAGATTTACGAGAACGTGGCGGGGTATGGGATCGAGCGAAGTCCGGTGGAGACGGCGACGCTGGACTATTTGCGGAAGTGGTGGCTGCTGGGGTGGGCGTTCGGCGACTTGATGCGTGACCGCGTGACGGTGGCGATGCCGGATGATCACGACATGTATCAGGGCAATATTTGGGGCGGCGGCGGGCGCAAGGTGACGATGGCGACGCATGCGACGGGCGGGTACGCGATGCCGGCGGAGTGGGTGCGGGCGGTGGAGCGAACGCAGACGGCGCACTTGCCGGACCCGTATGACCCGCGTCCGATTGAGCAGGGAATTGGGGTCTACTTTACGGAGCTGAATTATGGGCGCATGAGTTTCGGGATTATCGAGGACCGCAAGTTCAAGTCAGGGCCGGAGGGATTGACGCCGTCAACGGGCGGGCGTCCGGATCATGTAACGGATGCGGCGTTTGATGCGGAGAGGTTTGATGTGCCGGGGGCGGTGTTGCTGGGCGAGCGGCAGTTGGCGTTCATTCGCGATTGGACTTCGGACTGGAGCAACGCGGATATGAAGGTGTCGCTGACGCAGACGATTTTCGCGAACGCGGCGACGACGCATGGCGCGAACAAGATGCGGCTGGTGGCGGACTTGGATTCAAATGGCTGGCCGCAAGAGGGGCGGAAGCGGGCGCTGCGGGAGTTGCGCAAAGGCTTCGTGTTCATGCTGGGCGGCGATCAGCATTTGCCGACGATTATTCATCACGGGATTGATGAGTTTGAGGACGCGGGGTATTCGTTCAGTGTGCCGTCGATTGCGGCGGGCTATCCGCGGGCTTGGCTGCCGGATGCGGCGGGGTACAATCGCGGAGTTGAAGGTTGGCCGGCGGGGATGCCGGAGTATACGGGGCGCTTCTTTGACGGGTTGCGGAATCGGATGACGATTTGGGCGGTGGCGAATCCGCAAGAAGTGTTGCGGGATGCGCCGCTCGAGAAGCTGCACGATAAGGCGTCAGGTTATGGGATTCTGCGGTTTAACAAGGCGGCGGGGACGATCACGATGGAGTGCTGGCCGCTGCTCGTGGATCCGGCGGATCCGGCGGCGGGCGGGCAGTTCGCGGGATGGCCGAAGACGGTTTCGGTGGAAGAGAACTATGGGCGCGCGGCTTGGGGCTATCTGCCGGAGGTTCAGGTGAGCGGGATGGAGAATCCTGTGGTGCAGGTGGTAGATGAGGGGTCGGACGAAGTGGTCTATACGCTGCGGATTCGGGGCGATTCGTTCCGTCCGAAGGTGTTCGCGGAGGGGCGGTATACCATGCGGGTGGGCGAGCCGGAACTGGGGGCTGTGCGGGAGTTGACGGGTGTAGTGGCTACGCGCCAGGCCGGCGGGGACACTGTGCGGGTCGAGTTCTGATGTATTCGGCTGGAGTGCGGACTACCTGCGGTGTAATGTGGGATTCTGCTTTGCCCTCCTAAGTTTCCTACTAGCCGGTGTGGGCACGGAGTGTACGCTCCGCTAGAACGAAAGGGCCGGAATCGCCACTAAGAGTGTTGTCGGATTTGTTCGATTCGAGTAGGGTCGCGCGGAAGCAGACTCACTCAAAGATGGGTGCGACTTTCGCAAGGACTTCGCCCATGATCTCGTCGGGCAGAGATTCCAGCTTGCTGCCTCCGCGCGCGGCCAAGTCGAGAACACGCGGCTGGTCACAGCGGACGATGCCAGTTGTCTTTGTTCCCGCGCCCATCAGCGTCACGGCGAATCCGGCGGTGCGCGCGAAATTCCCGCCGCTTGTAATGGGGAGAACTACGGGGACCCTGGTGACGCGATTGAAGGTCTCGGGCGACACGATTAGCACTGGACGGCGACCCTTCTGCTCGTGCCCGGACGCCGGATCGAGGCTCACGAGCCAGATCTCGCCCCGCTTCATCAGCTCAGCTCGCCGCCGGTGGGTTTGCTATCGAGCCATTCGCGCTCTTCTTCGGTGATTGGCGCTTTCGGATCGCATTGGGCAAGTAGTTCCTTGAGGGTATAGTGTGGCCGCGCGCGCGGTTCAACGATAAGCCGCCCGCTCTCGACCGCGATGCCGACCTTGGCGCCGGGACGCAGTTCGAGCAGGTCAAGCAGCGCGGGAGGAACGGCTAGCATGATCGAGCCGCCGACTTTGCGTAGATTCGTGGTGTGCATGGGGCCCTCCTCCAAGGTTATACCCCAGTATAACTTACAGGTCGTGCTATTTCTAGCCGACGGGTGTTCGCACCATGGGGTCCGGCTGTGGCTTGGGCTGTGAAGTAGCATGCACAGACCACCCTTGTGAGGATCCGGTCGTCCGCTATTCCCAGCGGAAGAACTTTGAGGCGATGGCGCTGCAGAGGGCGAAGTTGAGGATGAGGGCGGTGACTTCGACGTAGTGCTGTGACCAGGGGACGCCATTCCATGCTCCTTGCAAGAGCGAAACGGCGTGGGTGGTGGGGAGTGCGATGGCGACGGTCCCCCAGGGGGCGTGTAGGGCTTCGATCGGCATGAAGAGGCCGGAGATGGCGAGCATGGGAAAGAGGAGGGCGCTCGCCAGCGGCCGGGCGAAGCGGGCTGTACGAACGACGCTCGCGATGATGAAACCGATGGAGACGATGCTCAGTGTGCTGAGCAGTAGCGCGCCGGCGAAGCTCAAGAGATTAACTTCGAGTGTGCCGTAGTAGCGTTTTCCGGCCAGAAACAGCAGCATCAAGGCGGCGAAGCTTAGCAGCAGCTTGACCATGACGTGGGCTCCGAGAATGGTCACGGGCCGCAGGGGCGTGGCGCGCAGGCGCTTGAGGATGCCGCCCTCGCGATAGATGGTGATGATGGCGGTGAGCGAAGTAACGGTGGTGAAGGCGATGAAGACCGCGGCGAAGATGACCGGCCGCTCGGCGAGATCGGCCGGGCTAGCCGCCGAGGTTGCGTTCGTGGCGCGGAAGACGCGGCCGAGTAGGAGAAAGACAATGACGGGGATGCCGAGGCTGGCGAACGCGCCCATCGGTTCGCGCAGGAAGATCTTGATCTCGACCCAGGTGAGTTTCCAGAATCCGTTGAGCATGGGTGTTAGTCTCTGATTCCGTGTCCGGTGAGCTTGAGAAAGACGTCTTCGAGCGTTGGGATGATGGTTCGAAAGTCGCTAATGTGCAGGGCTTCTTTCGAGACGAACCGTATGGTGTCGGTGACGAAGTCGTCGCCGGAGCCGCTGACGGTATGCTCGATACCTTCGCTGCTCACCGTCTCGACACCGGGGATACGTTCGAGTAGCTCGGTGACGCCCTCGTGGCCGCACGAGAACACGACGGTTCGTTGCGGGCAATGCTTCTTGACTAACGCGGTGGGACTTCCGATTTCGATGACCCTGCCATGTTCGATGATGGCGACGTGGTCACAGAGCCGCTCGGCCTCTTCCATGAGATGAGTGGTGAGGAAGACCGTTTTGCCGCAGTCCCTTAGATCGGTGACGAGACCCCAAATCGCGCGACGCGCCTGCGGATCGAGCCCGGTGGTGAGTTCATCGAGAAAGACGATCTCGGGGTCGTGGATCAACGCCAGTGCGATGAACAGGCGCTGCTTCTGTCCGCCGGACAGCGTCATGAACCAGGAGTTACGCTTGGCGGTGAGCCCAAGGCGCTCGACGAGCGCGGCGGTGTCGACGGTGCGCGAATAGAGAGACGACCACAGGTCGACCGCCTCCCAGACCTTGATCCGCTTTTGCAGTTGCGCTTCTTGAAGCTGGATGCCCATGCGGCCCTGCAGAGCGTAGGCGTCGCGGCGAGGGTCCAGGCCACAGACCGAGATCGCGCCGCCGTCGGGCTTGCGGATACCTTCAACGCACTCCATGGTTGTGGTCTTGCCGGCGCCGTTGGGTCCGATAAGGCCGAAGATTTCTCCTTCGTGAACGGCGAAGGAAACGTCATCGACGGCTATGGTGGCGCCGTAGGTCTTTCTTAGGTTTGCGACTTCGATGACGGTTGAGGGCACGGTGATTGTTTATGGTTGCAGTCCGAAGGGAGACGTGCGGACTACCCGTGCCCGGCTGCGTTCAGGGCGGCGGCGATGGTGGCCAGGGGTAGTACCAGAGTCAGGGGAGCGTCGTAGAGGGGCAACGCACCGTAGCCGGTGTACCAAGCGGCTACATCCTCGTTCTTTGCATCGATGACGAGGATGACGCCACCTACTTCCGCCGCTGCCCGCAGGCAGCGACGACCGGCCGCTAGTAGCAACTGTCCGCCGAGGCCTTTGCCCTGAAGGGGAAGGCTCACCGCCAGGTGCGCCAAGCGAAAGCCGGGCACGTCATAACGCCCCAGGCGGCGCTTCACGATGTCGGGCGTGCGGGCATATTCGACTGAGGCGGGACTGAGGCTGTAGAAGCCAAGAATGGTTCTTCCGTCGGCGTCGTCGATGGCGACGAACGTTTTGGCTCCGCTTGCCTCGTGGCTCTTGCGGGCGTAGCGCCGCAAGAAATCGTTGAGCAGCTCTTCACCGCAGTCGAAAGCGTCCCGGTGATGCTTCTTACTAATAGGCTCCTCGTGCCAAGGAGGGATGTTCATTTCCGCTTCGGCTAAGCCCTCGCCGCGGCACGCAGTTTTGCGTTTGGCTTGGGCGGATTCTCCAATAGGTCCAGTACCCGGAGGCTGTCTCGCGAGGATAGGTTGACGTGCTCCTCCGCTTGGATGACGGCCTTGGCGGCTTCCAGACTATGCTGCCGGACAAAATCGGTCAAATCGGTGCGCTTGAGTGCCGCCGCCCGCAGTAGGATCGCCTTCTCGTCGGCGGGAATGCGCAGCGACATGCGGTTGTTGTCTTTGACGGCCAGCCTGGGCATGATAAAGGTCTGTTCTCATTGTACGCCTTCAAAGCGTACAGGACTTCAAGAGACCCGTCAAGGGTGAATAGGGGCAACCATCGGAGATATGGCAGTGGGGGCGCAGGGCCTGAAAAGTTGTGCGGATTCTGCCTCGTGGAGCCCCCTTCGCCGCTCTCAGTCCGAGAGCGGCTAGGGTTCGTTTCGTTAGCGCCTATCCCGTGGCGGAAAAGGGTCATTGCCCGGGGGGACGGTGTCAGAATCGCGCCCGCGACCATCGCGGCCTTGGATGCGGACCTCTCCGCTGCCATTGTTGCTGACGATGTCTCTGGCTCGATCGGTGGTGGTCTCAATGGGTCGACGCAACACCCTTCCTGGAAGGAAAGGCGAAGTGTAAGCCTAAGAAACAAAGAGGCTAACGGTCTGGATGCCGCGCTCCCCTCTAAACCCTGTTGAAGGACAAGGAGTTAGGCGATTGCGGTTGGAGTTTCGGCTGATGCGTAAGCCACTCGTCCCTCTCAGCGGTCGGACACTCCAGCCAGAGGACTTAACGCGAGTGTTGCATCGACCGGTTGAGCTCGCAGTTGTTATCGCCACATACCCGGAGGCGATACAATTTCGGGCAGAGCAGGGCCCGCATACGACTGCGCCGTGGCGGGTTGGCCTGAAGGAAATCTTGAGAAATGATGAACGCTCTTCGTTACACCAAGAAACTGGTTGAGTTCCCTAGTGTCAGCAATGTCTCCAACGCCGCGGTCAGTAACTATCTGGAAGACGTACTAAAAACGCTCGGCTTTGCGACCGAGCGGATCGAGTACAGCGACCCCGCAGGGGTCAACAAGGTCAACATCATCGGCAAGAAGGGTAGTGGACAGGGGGGAATGGCCTATTTCGCCCACACCGACGTGGTTCCCGCCGACCCCTGGTTTAGCTCTGAGCACGGACCCTTCGAACCCACCGTGAAAGATGGCAAGCTCTACGGCCGCGGCAGTTGTGACATGAAAGGATCGATCGGTTCGGTACTGGCCGCTACCGAGGAGGTCGGAGGAACCGACCTGAAAGAACCCCTCTACATCGTGCTCACCGCGGACGAAGAGGTCGGCTACTGCGGAGCGCGGCAGGTAGCCCAGCGATCCAAGTACTTCCGAGAGATGGTCGAGGGGGAGTCGAACGGCATCGTTGGAGAGCCGACGATGCTCGATGTCGTTCACGCCCACAAGGGATCGTATGGTTTCAAGGCGATCTCACACGGTAGAGCCGCGCACTCCAGCACGAATAAAGGTGTCAACGCCAACCTCGCCATGATTCCTTTTCTCGGCGAGATGAAGAGAATCCACGACGAGACCTTGGACGATCCCGTTTGGCAGAACGCGGCCTTCGATCCACCGGGGATCAGTTGGAATATCGGGATCAATGATCACACGCCTGTTCTCAACATGACGGCAGCCCAGAGCGTCTGTACGGTCTACTTCCGTCCCGCGCCCGGCCACGATGCGGAAGCCCTCGTCGAACGGTCCCGGAAGGCTGCTGAGCAGTGTGGCATTGAATTCGAACGGCTCTGGACGGGACAACCCTTGTATACGGACCCCGCATCGGACTTTGTCCGCGAGGTCCTGGCGTTGTCGGGGAACGGGAAGGCTCAGACCGTACCCTACGGCACGGATGGGGCTGCCCTGACGGAGATGAAGAACTTGGTGGTCATAGGCCCGGGAGACATTGCCCAGGCACACACTTATGATGAATGGGTTCTCTTAGATCAGCTCGAGAAAGGGACGCAATTCTTCGCCAAGCTGATTCGTCAGTGGTGCACCTGACGGCTCCTCTGCTGACAAGCGCTAAGTGCTGGGAGGCGTTGTTATCGCCAGAATTTCTCGCTCGTTAGCTTGCAGCCCACGAAGCCCTAGCAGCCCGTGGTGAAAGTCACGCGGGCCGCGTTACGCCTTTCGGGAGAAGAGAGAAACCAGGAACGACAGAAATCCGTGCGGCGATGAAAGGACGATTCAGCGATCGTCGAGTGGGCGTAACCCGTTGGGCGACGGACATTTGCGGCCATCGGCTTTGTTGTTCGTCGGAGAGGATATCCCGTATCACCATCCTTCTCACGCCTCACCGAATGGCCACACGAGCCCGCCGCGCGACCCACGGGACTTTCACCACGGACTGCTAGCTCCCACGTGGGTTATTTGGGCTTCTTGTCGAGGGTTTCGCCGGGCTTGAGCAGGCTGGGGGCCTTGCTCTCGTGCTTCTTCTGTTCGGCCTGTACCTTCTTCTCTACCTTCTCGACGTCTTTGCGGCGCTCAGGGGTCATGAGAGTACGCTGGCGCTCCTTTTCCTTCGCATCGGCTTCGAGGATGCGGCGTCCACGATCGCCAAGGTCTTCGAGCGCCAACTCCATGCTGTCGCGGGTGATCTCGACGGCATCTTCGAGAACGAACTCGTAGGCCCAATGGTCGTCGGCCGGCTTCTCTTGGATCTGTTCCAAGGCCGCGAGATACTCTTTCTCGCGCTCGGCGAGCAGGCCGAGGGATTTGCTGAGGTCCACTTCGTCGGCCGCCGCGTCGTCGATGACCATGTCGATGGCTTCGATGATGCGGCCGTACTCGTTGACGTTGCGGTGAATGAGTTTCGACCGGCCTGGGTCGTCTTTGAGCAGGGCTTGCCGCACTAACTCGATCCGCAAGCGGGCGAACTCCAAGTACTGCAAGATACGCTCGTTCGGTTCCTGATGTTCTCGGATCAGGTCGGCTTCGTGATTGGTGAGAAAGTCGCGGCCACCGCTGAGGAAGTCCTGGGCTGTGAGTGGGAGGGAGACCAACAGCAGTACGACCAACAAAGCGCCGAGATGTTTCATGTTCGCCTCGCTAGTTCTTCTTTTTCTTCGTCATGATCGCCATCAATAGCTCTTGATTCACCTGTTCGATACGGGCTCGCACCTTCATCAACTGATCACGCTCGTCATAGCTGAGTTTCTTGTCGAGGTCATCGAGGTCGCGGAGGAGTTTGCGAGTGGCGATCTCCGCAACCTTAAACGGTTTCGACTTCTTCCAAGCCAGCTTGCCAGTCGCTTTGAGCGATTCGCCGGCTAGTTCCACGGCGGCCTGGATCTCCAGCAACAGCATCTCTCCTTCGGCACGTTTCCCTTCCCGGTAGAGGGCGGCGACCCGTCCTACAGAGTCGCGCGCATAGCGTACCGCGAGGCGTGCCCGCTTCTCAAGGTCGATCTCCCTTTTGACGGTCTCCAGCCCCAAAGGGGTTTCCGACAAAACCGGTGCGGCGCAGAGTATCGCGGCGGCCACAATCGCTACGAAGCGCAAAGTCATCGAGGCTCGAGAACCCTCTTGATGACCTTGATGCGCTGTTGCGATTTCCACTCCTCATCTTCCATACTGGGGCTGGTGGCCAGGAACTCCTGGTAGCTCGCCAGCGCTTGCTCGTAGAGTCGAATCTTGTCTTCGGTAATGGCTCGCAGGTAGACGGCCGCCGGCTTGGGTGGCGCCTTCTCCTTTGCCTGCGCGAGCGCCTTCAATGTGCCGGGAAAATTCTCGAGCTTGTAGAGCGCGAACGCCAATCCGTTCCAGGCGTCGACGTGGTCGGGCGCGCCTTTGACCGCGGTGTAGTAGTGCTGCGCGGCCTTCTCCGATTCCCCGGCGTGGAGCAGCACGTTGGCGTACCAAATCAGTAGTTCTACGTTGGACGGATCGTTCCGCAATGCGCTTCGTAGCAGCGGTAACGCCTCGCCGCGGCGATCGGTCATCAGGAATGCTTGCGCCAAGGCTTCCAGGTTGGCGGGTGTTGGTTGGCGCTCGACGACGGGAGTCAACTCCGTGATGGCGTCCTCGTACCGCTTCTGATTCATCAACAGGATGCCGACTCGCTCGCGGACGTCGATTGCATCGCCATTCGTGGAAAGGTATTCGCGATAGAGCGAGAGAGCGTGGTCGATGTCGCCACGTTCTTCCATCGTCTCGGCTAGGCCGAGAAGCATGTTGGTGATCTTTGGATCGATCGCCGCCGCTTTGCGATAAGCGTCCGCGGCTTCGGCGAAGCGCTCGCTTTGTTCGAGCGTCTGGCCCAGGCCCAGTGTCGCGTCGATTGAGGTGACATCCAACTCGAGGGTGCGCTCGAAGGCAGGGACTGCTTCGTCAAAGCGCTCGGCGGCCCGCAGCGCCTGCGCCAGGAAAAGCTGAAAATGGACGTCGTCGGGGCGTGTCTCGGTTACCGCTTTGAGGTGCGGCAGGGCCTCTGGCGCGCGGCCGGTTTGCATGAGCAGCAGGCTGAGGTTCGCCTGGGCCGCGGTGATGTCGGGCTGTGCTTCGACGACCTGACGATAGTTTTCGATCGCCTTGTCGGGTTGCTCAAGCCGGGTGTAGGCGTAAGCGAGTTGGAAGCGGGTTTCGTGGTCGTCCGGGCTCTCGTCGAGGACCTTTTCGAGCAACTCGGCGGCGAGGTTGAAGTTCTCGTCTTCGAGCGCTTGATTTGCCTGCTGGACCGAATCGTGAGTAGCGGCGGCGGCTGTGATCACGATGAGCAACACCAGCAGCCACTTCATGCCCCCATTCTATCAGCGGATTTTTTTGCGTCCTGTTCGTGATTTGTGTGTGAGCGACCGGCCGGGTGAAGCTTGTCGCGGTGGCATAATGGTGCGCATGTTGGTGATTGATACGCATGCGCATCTGTTCTCGCCGGACGAGCAGAAGTACCCACCGAAGCCGAATCCGTCGCGTCCGCCGGAGGGTGTGGGGACGATCGAGCATGTGCGGCGGGAGATGAAGGCGAATGGCGTCGAACGCATTTGCGCCGTGCAGGTGAGCGGGTTCTATGGCTTCGACAACCGCTTCATTTGTGACGCTTCGAAAGCACACCCTGATTGGATCGCCGGGATTGTCACTTTGGATCCGAACGACCCTCACAGCCCTGGATTGCTCGAACAGTATGTTCGCGAATATGGAATTCGCGGGGTACGGAGTGTCCCTGGCCGCGGCGATGAGGGGCAATGGCTCGATCATCCGGGTGTGCGGGCGCTGTGGAAGGCGGCGCTTGAGAACGGGGTCACTGTCAATCTGCAAACCCGGCATGAACTGGTCGACGAGGCGGACCGCCTGTTGGGTGATTTTCCGAAGCTGCCGGTGGCGCTCGACCACACGCTCGGCTTGGCGGCCGATGGTCCGAACGTGGAGACGATGGCCGCGCTACGGAAGCTCGCACGCCACGATAACTGCCACACGAAGATATCGTTCATCGCGAATGGGCCGGAAGGTTGCCGGGACGGGTACCCTTGCCGCAGCTTTCACAAGGTGGTGATGGAAGTCGTCGATCTCTTCGGGGCGGAGCGCTGTGCCTGGGGAGCGCACTTCCCGCTTGAGAAGTATTCGCCCGCCTTGACGTACGCTCAGGCGGTCCGGATCTATCAGGAAGAGTTGCCGCTTAGCGCTGAGGCGCGGGCGGCGATTCTGGGCGGTACGGCGGATCGGCTTTACTTCCCGCCGCGGTAGCACGGGGATCGCGATACTCTCCGCGGGTTATTGCCCGCAGACGCGCACATTTACATGCGCGCCTCTGTCCCTTCCGGCTTGCCGCCGAACTTCAGAGTTTGGCGGTCGCGCCAGCGGTCGATGACCGAGACTTGGTGGACACAGGAGATGGTGCAGTAGGGCGCGCAGGCCTTTTCGGTCATGTATTCGCGGCGGATATCCTCGCGGGTGTACTGCTCGAGTGGAATCGCCGGGTGGCCGCGCTGCTGTGAGCAATAGTGTACGAGGCCGTCCTCGCAAATGTAGAGATAGCGCGCGCCGGCGCGGCACCACCACCAGTTATTCGCCTTGCCTTTGACGAGGTAGTCTTGGAACGGGTTGTATTTGTTGATGCGTCCGAAGGAACTCTTGCCGAGGTCGCGGACTTGTTCGAAGATGCTTGTCTGATGTGGGCTTAGCGGGTGCAACTGACCGCTGCCATCGTGAATGATTCCGACGGTTGTCGCGAGTCCGTATTGTTGCGCACGCTGGGCGACTTCAAGGGCGTCTTCGGGGCGGTGGATTTCGGCCCCGAGCACGGAGTTGATGTTGATGTGAAAGTCCGCGTACTGGGCGAGCATTGCTAGCTTTTTGTCGAGCACCTTGAGGCTTTTTTTCGACACGTCGTCGGGCTGCACGTTGTCGACGCTGATCTGGAGGTGGTCGAGCCCGGCGTCGTTCAAGCGCTGGATGCGATCGGGCATCAGGTAGTAACCGTTGGTGAGTACGCCGGCGATCATGCCGTGTCCGCGGATGCGCCGGATGATGTCATCGAGATCCGGGTGCAGCATTGGTTCGCCGCCGCTGAGCGTGATGATGCTGGTTTCGAGTCCGGCCAAGTGGTCGATGCGGCGAAACATCTCTTCGGTCGGTACCGGTGGGGAGTGGTCGTCGAATTCGTTGCAGTAGGTGCAGGAAAGATTGCAGCGGCGGATGGGAATCATGTGGACCAGGATCGGATGGTCCTTGTGCGCGAGACCGTAGGCGACCGCCCGCATCTCGCGCATTTTGCGCTGGAAGGTCAGCCACCCGCGGCGCATCGTGGAGGCTCGCCGTGTAACGACGGGTTCCGTGGTTTGCTCCATGCCGGTTCTGGAAATAGCGGGCAACAAGCCCTTGTCGAGCCCGAGCCTACACTTACCAGTGTATTGGTAGATGGTTCGCGATCGGGGAACGGTTTCCGGTCATGTACTGTGAAGTACCTTCGAAGCGCCTCGCGGGAGCGGCGATATCGGCGGGGCGATGCTAAGCTAGCCGTTCTTGATGGCCGGTCTGCTGAGTCGCCGATCGCTTCTGTTTCTCTCAGGGCTGGCCCTGCGATGCGGAGGTGTGCGCGAAGCTTTGCGGCCGGTGGAGAGTGCTGTGGATCATTTGTTGCTGGGAGTGGCTGATCTCGATCGAGGGATTGCTTGGATCGAAGAGAAGACGGGCGTACGGGCCGTGATCGGTGGCAGTCACCCGGGTGTCGGAACGCGCAACGCGCTGATCTCGTTGGGCGACCGGCGGTATCTGGAGATCATCGCTCCCGACCCCGCGCAGGAGGAGTATCGCTCTCACATTGATGTGCGATCTCTCACCGAGCCTCGGATTGTGACTTGGGCAGCGTCAGCGGCGGATATCGAAGCGGTGGCCGGCAAGGCTCGCGAAGCCGGGCATCGGTTGCACGGCCCGAGCGATGGGTCACGGGCGCGGCCGGACGGCAAACTGCTGCGGTGGAGAACGCTGGATGTATTGGCCGAACTTGGCCGTCAAGGTATCGATCCGGTCCCGTTCTTCATTCAGTGGGCGGCGGATTCGACCCACCCGGCCGAGGACTCACCAAAGGGATGCGAGTTGCTATCGATCGAGATTGAGCATCCGGAGTCCGCCGCGGTCGCGGAGTTGCTCGGAGGGCTTGGCGTCGACGCAGCAGTGAGGCAGGGGCCGGATACCCGGATCATTGCGACGCTCCGTACGCCGAAGGGCGAAGTCCGTTTGTGGTGAATGCGCGACCTGCTCTGAGCGCCCTTGCTAGTATCTTCCTTAGCCGCTGTTCCTTCGGGGTCGAGATACGCTATCGTGATCTGCTGCTCCAGAGAATCATGGAAATGACCCGCCGAGACTTCGCTGCCGCCACTACCGCCGTTTCCCTTGCTGCCTGCTCATCAGACCAGTCCCCAGCCCCTGAATCAGTCCCGCCTACGCCCAGGCCGGTCCGCATGTACGTCGGTACGCAGAGGAACCCGACGACGCCCGAGATGCTCGACTACTTCAAGCGTCACGGCGTCGAGCATATCGCGGGGTATTCGCCTAACTCGGGAGAGCCGTGGACTGTGGAGACCCTCACGCAGACTCGCGAGATGTGTGAACGGCACAGCGTGACTCTCGACTTTGTTGTGCCGAGTGGCATCCGCAGCCGCGACCTCGTGGCGGCAGGCGATGCACGTGATCGCGCCGTCGAGGGCATACGGCAACTTGTTGCCGACTGCGCCGAAGCGGGCATCCCCGCCGTGAAGTACAACCTCTCCTTTCTCAGCATGCAGCGCACCGGATCGACACCCGGGCGCGGCGGGTCGAGCTACGGCACGTGGCGCTGGAATGACGCCAAGGAGAAGACAGGCGAGCTGACCGAAGCGGGACACGTCGACGCCGAAACCTTCTGGGAACGCATCGATACCTTCCTAACCCGCGTCGTACCAGTCGCCAACGAAACCAAGGTGCGCATCGCCTGCCATCCCCACGACCCCGGCGTCCCACCCGAGGGCTATCGCGGCGTCGACCGCGTTCTTGGCACCGTCGAGGGGCTCAAGAAACTAGTCGCCATGCACGAAAGTCCCTACCACGGTTTGAATCTCTGTCTCGGCACTACGGCCGAGATGTTGCAGGACCCCAACCGCGAGATCCATGACGTCATCCGCTATTTCGGTGAACGCCGGAAGCTCTTCAATATTCACTTCCGCAATATCAAAGGCCGCCGCGACGACTTCATGGAAGTCTGGCCCGACGAGGGTGACATGAACATGGTCGAGGTCGCCCGCACGTTGTACGAAGTCGATTACCCCTATATGGTTATGCCCGACCACATGCCACGCCATCCCGACGACCCTGACTTCGGCAGGCAGGCGTTCGCCTATGGCTTCGGCTACATCAAAGGGATCTTGCAAGCCCTCGAAACAGGCGTATAACGCGGCCTCACAACCTGCTCAGAATTTCGGCTGCCTTCTTCTCGTAGATCTCCTGCCAACCGGGCGCCACGAGCGTATCGCTATCTTCCTGTGCGGCCCCAGGGTTGAGCAATTGCTCCGTTGTGGGTGCGTAGTAGATGTAGCCGTTCGTATAGCCGGCGACAAAGGTCAGGTCGTGTGGCGACTTGCTCTTAATGTTCAGCCCGATCGGTACGGTGAGTTCCCCGGGAAACGTCGTCAGCACAAAATCGCCGACCCGCACTCCCACGAGTTCCACCTGAAGCGGCCGGCCCCCGGCAGTCTTGAAAGTAGCCAGATGTTTTCGCAGCAAGACCAGATTGGTATTGATGCGCGTCAGCTCTTCCATCACATGGACGTTCCCGATGTACAGCTTGATCGCATCTTGATTCGAGGCGTCCAGCGTTGTCAGATCCTCGCGCCCGAGCATTTCCTCGTGCAGATAACCATGGGAATAGTAAGAGGGAAACTCACTCGACAGCTTGTACTTCACGATGAGTGGAATGAAAGTCTTCAGACTCAGTGTCGTTCCCTGCAATGACTTCGTGAGACGCATCCGCTCGGACTCCAAGGCGGTAATGCGCTTTGTCGAGTTGGCGCGCGGCAAGTCGAGCTTTTCGTTGATGACTTTCAGCGGACCAACCTCACGCGTTCGAATCTTCTTCACCGCCCGTAGCGTGCTCAGCCCCAACATATTCCCCAACGGTTCCGCATCGAGCGCATGATCGGTCTGCTTGTAATGAATCGGATTGATGTCTCCCGCGGTTCCCTGAAGGAACAGGGCCATCGTCCCTTCGTCCAAGCTGTCCTCGAGCACTTTGGATGAGAACCCGATCATGTCCGCCGTGTTCCCCAAGCTCGGAACGCCGTGGATGGGATGGACCGAGAACGTGTACAACACGGCCAAGATCCGCCCGTCCTCGCGGTCGAACCGCAGCAGGCCGATCTCCGGGTCCACCGGCCCCACTTCCGCAACCTCGTCGTCCGGCGGTAGCGAGTAGGCACGGCGGACGTCCACCACTTTGCCGCTCTTGAGCTTCAGCCGGCGGTTCTCCATGATGCGGTCTTCGTGGCCCGTACCCGCTCCGGCCGTTACGGGGACCATGTTCCGGAACGCCTCGGTCACTGCCCGAACCGTCAGTTCGTCAACGTCCGACCGGACGACGCCGTGGCAGTGGCTCGTGTTGATCACGACGTTTGAAGGCGGGATGCCGAGTTCCTGCTCGATTCGCTGCCGAACCGTGGGGAGATAGTCGTTACTGATATACCCGATCTCGCCCAGTGACACCGCGTCGACCGTCACGATCGCCAGCGTCGTCTCGCCGTCCGTCAGCACCAGCGCCTTTGTGTACAACGGATCATTCACCGGGCCCGCCGCGCGGTCCGTGATGTCCGCCTTCGCCACCCCGGCCCGCAACGGAGCCGCGGTTGCATTGCCCGTGAGCAACCCAAGCAGCACCAAAGCCGCCACGATATATCGAACTGAATACGCCATCCTTATTCCTTTCCTGAAAACCCTGCTCACCATCCGATCACATAGCCGTCCGTTGCAGGGGCCGCGCCGCCCATGATGACGCCTTCATCCGAGTCGATCATGACGGCGTTCACGCCGCCCAGGCCCTTCGCCGAATGTGTCACGACATGGTGCCCACGCTTTGCCAACTGTTCCCGCACGTCCTCGCTGATGCGCTCGGAAACCGTGAGTCGATCGCTCGACGCGTGTGGAATCATCGAGTTCGAATATGCGTTCGTCACGACGTAAGGCTGCTCCACCGCCTGCTGCACGTTCATCCCAAACTGCGTGACGTTCAAGAAGAACTGCAATTGCGACTGTCCTTGTGTATCGCCTCCCGGCGTTCCGAAAACCATCAGGGGCTTGCCGTCCTTCATTACGAGAACCGGATTGAGTGTTTGCCTTGGGCGTTTCCGCGGCGCCACTTCATTGGGGTGTCCCTCATCGAGATGAAAGCGCCCCATCACATCGTTGATGAAGAACCCGGCCCCGTCGATATACATCCCATTGCCGAAGTCAGCCGCAAGTGATGATGTAATCGAAACCATGTTGCGGTCTTTATCAACCGCGCCGATGTACGTCGTCAGGTTCTCGACCCATACCGGAAACGCCGCATCGTCCTTTAGTACACGGATGCTGCCCCGCGTGCTCGCGTAGATCGGTTTCGTCACGGCCGCTTGCCCCGAACGCGGCTCACCGTGGGGCGGCATCGGGTCGAAAGCGCGGTCGGGCCGGATCAAAGCCCGGCGGCTCGCCGCGTACTCGTCGGAAAGCAGCTCATCGATCGGAATATCTTTCAAGAAGCGTGGGTCGGCGATGAACGCCTCCCGGTCCGCGAAGGCCAGTTTCAACGCTTCCGTCACGTAGTGGAGGTACTCCGCCGAGTTGTGCCCCATCGTCCCCAGGTCAAACCCCTCGAGAATCTTGAGCGCCTGCAGCATGACGTGCCCCTGCGTCGGCGGCGGCACGCTGTAGACATCGTAGCCGCGGTATTTGATGTGTAAGGGCGTTGTCTCTTCGGCGGCGAAGGCACTTAAATCAGCCAACTCCATGATGCCGCCGTCCTTCTTCAGGAACTTAACAATACGTTCCGCCGTCGCCCCTTGATAGAAGCCGTCGTGCCCCTCGGCGGCGATTCGGCGAAACGACTGTCCCAGATCCTTCTGGACGATTCGCTCGCCAATCCCGACAGGCGTTCCGTTCCGTATCCACTTCGCGACCGTCGACGGAAACGGAAGCAGCCGCGGTAGGTTCCTCTGGAAAACGCCACCAAGGTTCTCGCTCACTACAAATCCGTTCTCGGCAAGATTGATGGCGGGCGCAAGCAGTTGATCCCGGCTGAGTATTCCGTATTTCTCCGCCGCCAGCAATAACCCGGCGGGCGCTCCCGGGACCACCGGCCCCAACGGACCGTCCTTCTGCAAGCCGCCATGGGCCTCGAAGAATTTGCGCGTGGCGCGCCGCGGGGCCCAACCGCCGCCATTGATGAACGTGACCTCGTCTGTCTCGGCCCGGTAGATCAGAATGAACAGATCGCCGCCGATGCCTGCGCGACTCGGCTCCACCACGGTGCTCGTGAATCCGGCTGCCACGGCGGCGTCAATCGCATTGCCCCCCTGGGCAAGCATCTTGTGACCGGCCATCGCCGAGCCGTAGTGAGCCGTCGCCACCATCCCGTCTGTCCCGAGAACGACCGGCCGCCAGGTCGACGTCTGCGCGCTCGCCAGGCACGCCAGCACCGGCAGCAACAGAAGGCACTTGCCCCATCTACTTCCCATGTCTCCATTCCCTCCCGCGTAAGCCACACTAGCACGCACCGCCCAACGGCGGCCCAAGCGTTCGCACGCGGGGCACACCCGGTCATCTATTGCACATGGGCGGGGACAAACACGTATATTCTTTCCATGCCGTCCACTAGCGCAAAACGAGATTCCCTCCGAATCACCCGTCGCAACATATTGCTTTCGGGCGCGGCCGCCATGACCGCTCGCCGTAGTTCGGCACAGAGCGGCAAACAGCGGCCTAACGTTCTAATGATTCCCGTCGACGATCTCAACGACTGGATCGGTTAGGGGGCCATCCCCAAACGATTACGCCGAATCTTGATCGCCTCGCCCGCAGTGGTGTGCTATTCAGCAACGCGCACTACCAAGCCCCGGCTTGCAATCCCTCCCGTGCCAGTCTGATGACCGGGATTCGCCCAACTACATCCGCTGTCTACCGCAACGGCGATCTTTGGCGCGACGGCTTGCCCGACGCTGTCACCTTGCCTGAACACTTCCGAGCCCCCGGCTATCACGTTGTAGGTGGTGGGAAAACATTTCACGGCTCGCAGAACGATCTCTCCGTTTGGGACGACTACTATTCATTCGACACTCAAATCCGTCCTCCGAATCGCCCCGTCAACGGAATCCCGCGCGCGGCCCATTTCGACTGGAGCGCGATCGACGTGCCCGACCAGGAAACAGCCGACACGAAGCTCGCAAACTGGGTGGACGCGTTTCTGCGGCAAGACCACGACAAACCATTCTTCCTAGCGTGTGGCTTCTTCCGCCCCCACCTTCCTTGGTACGCCCCGAAGAAATACTTCGACCGTTTCCCACCCGAGGAAACGATCCTTCCCCATGTCCTTGCCAACGATCTCGACGATGTCCCGCCGGCTGCCAAGAGCCGAAGTCGCCGTGACCACGACAACGTCACTTCAACCAAGCAATGGAAGAAAGCTGTAGCAAGCTATCTCGCCTGCATCAACTACACGGATACCAACGTCGGCCGTGTTCTCGATGCCCTCGAACGCAGTGCCTACAGCGACAACACCATCATTGTTCTGTGGAGCGACCACGGTTGGCAGCTTGGTGAGAAGGAGCAGTGGAGGAAGTTCACCTTCTGGGAACGTTCAACCAAGGTCGTCATGATGATGACCGCACCTGGCGTCACCAAGCCTGGCGGTGTTTGCAGCCGCCCCGCGGAATTACTCGACATCTACCCTACTCTTTCGGAACGCTGCGAACTCCCCGAACGGCCTGAGCTCGAAGGTAAGAGTCTCGTGCCGCTCCTGAAATCCCCGGACGCCGCGTGGGACAAGCCCGCGATCAGTTCCAACGGTCCGGATATGACCACGGTCCGGACTCAGCGTTGGCGTTACAGCTCGTTTGTTGACGGTGAAGAACTCTACGACCACGAGAACGACCCAAGCGAGTGGAAGAACTTAGCCGAGGACCCGCGGCTCGAGCAGATCAAGACACGCCTGAGGCGCCATCTACCGTCCAACGTTAACCGCACAAAACTTAAGCAATACGTGCGGCCCACTCCTCGGAACTGGTAGACCTAGTGGACTGTCTCAAAGTAACCTTGCATATAGGGAAGACGTCTTCTCTATATGCCCTTTGAAGGTAGCCTGGTTCGATTGAACTCCCGGCAATGTTCCGAGCTCGAGGAGATCGCTCGCTCCCAATCGCTCCCCGCCGGCTTTGTGCTGCGCGCCAAGATTGTTCTGCTATTGGCCCAGGGGTTGTCCTATCAAGCCGTCGTCGCCAAGCTCGACACCTCCGCGCCCACCGTCGGGAAGTGGAAGAAACGCTTCCTCGAGCACGGACTCGACGGGCTCGAAACTCATCGGCCCGGACAGCCACCCCGCAAGCTGACCGCTCGTCTTCGCGCCAAAATTCTCAACG
>Ga0315336_1001039_pt1 | contig 60512 bp, 54 predicted proteins | sample ASW5metaG_FD_204512 | JGI IMG/M metagenome (GOLD analysis project Ga0315336, IMG submission 204512) | Ammonia-oxidizing marine archaeal communities from Monterey Bay, California, United States - ASW #5 | ecosystem: Environmental > Aquatic > Marine > Intertidal zone | place: USA: California...
CCAGCGCCTCGCATTTGAAGCGCCACACCCGGCCGCGGTTCCGCAGTTTCTTGACATGATAATGCACCGTGTCGCCAGGAACCACGGGCCGGCGGAAACGGGCACGGTCGATAGCCATGAAGTAGACCAATGACGGCTCGTAATCTTGATCGACGGTGCTAACGCAGAGCGCTCCGGCCGTCTGCGCCATGCCTTCGATCAGCAACACGCCTGGCATCACCGGATGGGCGGGGAAGTGACCCTGAAAAAACGGCTCGTTGATCGACACGTTTTTTATCCCGACGGCGGATCTGTCTCCGTCCATCTGCACAATCCGATCGATCAGCAGAAACGGATAACGGTGGGGAAGAAGCTTGAGTATGCGGGCGATGTCGGCGGTATCGAGCGCCTTCGCCTCTCGCGTGTCGTTCATAGTCTTAACTCCACCTGACCCCATTCACTCCACCTTCGACCCGGCGGCGCCATCTCCCTTCTTGCCCTTAGCCGATTGCTCGCCGAGTTTTTTCAATGCCGTGACCTCGCGGAACCACTGCCTGACCGGTTTGGCCGGCGAACCACCCCACCGCGCTCCGGGCGGCACGTCGCTGTTGACATTGCTGGTCGCTGCGATTTGGGCGCCCTTGCCAATCCTGACATGACCTATCACTCCACTCTGTCCACCCAGGGCAACGAAATCTTCCAAGATTGCGCTCCCCGATATGCCGGTTTGCGCGACGATCACACAATGGCGACCGACCATAACGTTGTGCCCGATTTGCACGAGATTATCAATTTTTGTCCCCTCGCCGATCACGGTGTCGCGCAGGGCTCCGCGGTCAATGGTGGTGTTGGCTCCCACCTCCACATCGTCCTGAATGATGACGCGGCCAATTTGGGGCACCTTGAGGTGCCCCTCCGGCCCCATCGCAAAGCCGAAGCCGTCCTGTCCCACCGATACGCCCGCATGAAGTACGACGCGGTCTCCGACCAGGGCGTGAGTCACATTGGCGTTGGGTCCAATGAAGCAATCGCGGCCGATATGCACGCGAAATCCGACCGTGGTGCCGGCAGCGATCGTGGTTCCGCTGCCGATATGCGCCTCTGGTCCGACAACTGCGCCGGGCTCGATGCGAACGCCGGGCTCCAGAACCGCGGTTTGGTGGACATTGTCGACGCCAGGGTCTGGCAGCGACGAGCCCGACTGCATGGCATGGGGGTAAAACAAATTCAGCGCCTGGGCGAAGGCGCGGTAAGGTTGGTCTGAGATCAGAGTGGCCGTTTTTGGGGGCGCGTGCTGGGCAAAGCGCTCCGCGACGAAACAGGCACTGGCGACTGTCTCCTTGAACTGGTCCACATATTTTGGGTTGTCCAAGAATGAGAGATCGCCGGTCGAAGCCTTGTCCAGTGGCTTTACATCGTTGATCAGGGTGGCCAGATCCGCGTCCGGGGACGCATCGGCATTGATCTTGGCCAGGATGTCGTTCAGCGGAAATGGCCCCGCCCGCTCAAAGAAACCAGGATGTTCCATGGGTCGCATCTTCTGCGATGGAGGTGATGCCGTCTAGGCTAGACGGCCGCGCACGCGCCAGTCTCCACCTTTATCAGAAACTAGTGGATGCGCCGAAGCGGAAAACTTCTTCCTTGTCGAACGACTCGGATGACAGCACCTGGGCCAGGTCGGCTCGGAACGGTCCAAGCGGCGACTCCCAGATTAGGCTGACGCCGACCGATGAGCGGATAGATTTCGAATTTGCGATGATACCGGTTGTAATAATGCCCAGGTCACCGGGATTGAACAGCGTGCCGGCATCCGCAAAAAATGCACCGGTGAGGCCGAGTTCCTCCGGCACAAAGGGAAACGGATACCTAATCTCGGCGTTCGCGGTGGCAAATACCTTACCGCCAAGGGCGTCGCCGGTGACCAGGTCCCGGGGACCATAACCCGCCCGGTCGAAGCCGCGGACTGATTCGCCGCCCTTGAAGAAGACGTCTTGCAGCCGAACGTCCTCGCCGTCATATCCCTCGACATTGCCCGCCTGCAGGCGGCCCACGAAAATGACCTTCTTCCAAATCGGATAGTAGCCACGGCCCTCGGCTATTGAGCGGAGATAATTCACGTCGCCGCCGAGACCTGCGAGATCCTGATTGAAGGTGAAGTACAGTCCGCGCGTCGGATTCTTCCGCAAGTTTCGTGTGTCGTAGACCAACGTGTATCCCACCGCCGAAACATTGGTTACGCCTTGGGAGTTGATGATGGCCTCCGAGGCCGTCGCTGCAACGTCGAAGATCTCTTCGCGCGTAAACGTGTAACGGGTCAGAAACGCCCAATCGTCATTGAGCGGCACACCCCAGCGAAGGCCGCCGCCCGTCTTACGTGAGCGGAAAGAGGACTCGTCGGTCAGGTCGGTTTCGCGGTGGAACAGATCGAAGCCTGCAGACATGTTTCGGCCCAGGAAGCGTGGCTCGGTGAAGCCGAAGTCGATCTGAAAGCGCTGTATGCTTCCCGATAGCGCCAAGCGCACAAACTGTCCCCGGCCCAATAGATTGCGCTCCGCCAGGCTGATATCGCCGACCACGCCCTCATTGGTCGAATACCCCGCGCCGAATGATAGCTCGCCGGTTGGCTGCTCGATGACCTGAACCACCAGGATGATCCGGTCGGGCGAGCTTCCAGGCTGGGTCAAGATCTCAACTTTCTTGAAGAAGCCGAGCCCGCGCAGGCGCCTGCGCGCCGCATCCACCAAGACTTTGTTATAGGCGTCGCCCTCCACCAGCACGAATTCGCGGCGGATCACTGAATCCAGTGTGCGCGTATTGCCCACAATATCGATCCGCTCGATGTAGATGCGGGGTCCCTGATCAATGACGTAGGTCATGGATATGGTTTGGTTGAGCACGTCCTTTTGGGCGCGTGGGCGCACGCGGGCGAAGGCAAAGCCGAGCTGCGAGGCCTCCACCGTCAAATGCTCAATGGATTTTTCAATTTTCTGGGCGTCGTAGATCTTGCCCGCCTTGGTCGTGACGACGCTACGCAAATCATCGATATCGAGCTCCGGAATTGAGGATTCGATATCGATTGCTCCGAACCTGTACTCCCGGCCTTCTTCCAATGTGAAGGTGATGAAGAAGCCCTGGCCCTCGCGGTCCAGATCCGCATAGGCGGAGAGAACCTGAATGTCGGCATATCCGCTCTTCAGGTAGAACTGGCGAATCAGTTCGCGGTCCAGTCTCAGCCTGTCGGGATCGTAGATATTGGTGGGCTTCAGGAAGCTGAACCAGCCGGTCTCGGTCGTTGTTATGACATCGCGCAGCGTGGAGTCGCTGAAGTCCTGGTTGCCGACAAAATTGATGCCCTTCACCGTCGTCTTGCCGCCTTCATATATCTCGAAGACCAGATCGACGCGGTTGTGGGCAAGCTTGATGATTTTTGGATCGACGCGCGCCGCGAACCGGCCCTGGCGTCGATAGATGTCGACGATGCGCTGCACATCGGATTGAACTCTGGCGCGGGTATAAATCGACCGGGGCTTGAGCTGAACCTCGGCTCTTAGCTCATCGTCTTCGATCTCGCTATTGCCCTCGAAGGCAACCTGGTTGATGACCGGGTTCTCCTCCACGATGACAATCACGGTGCTGCCCTGGCGGCGGATTCTGACGTCCTGAAAAAGGCCGGTCGCAAACAGCGCCTTCAACGACTCGTCGACGCGTTCGGCATTGTATACGTCGCCCGGCCCGAATAGCAGGTAGGATCGAACCGTTTCCGGCTCGACTCGTCGGTTACCTTCGACCCGGATATTCCGGATCGATTGGCCCGACTGGGCATAGGCGTCCGATACTCCAGCGGGACCGCCCAGCAGCGCCGATACCGGCGCGCCAGCGACCGCCAGAAGGACCAGGACTAGCCCTCTAGCTACCACCGTCCGAAGACGCATCTTTTTTTATGTCCCCTCTTTGAGAAGGACCCCCGTGGTGTACGCACACGCGCAACCTGACTCAAATGGCCATCGTTTTGTGGCCTTAATGTGATCAAATGTGCTGGAAGATCACGCTGTTAGCAGAAAAATCGAGCGACCTCCCGCTGCCATGGATACCTAAAGTAGTTTGAACTGAATCAAATCGTTCCAAGTCACAAAAATCATCAGCATAAGAACCAATGCGAGACCGATGCGGAATCCGATTTCCTGGCTTCTCGCGCTCAAGGGCCGTCCGCGGACCGCTTCAATGGCGTAAAATAGCAAATGACCGCCATCGAGAATCGGAATCGGGAACAGATTCAACAGTCCGATACTCACCGACAGAACCGCTGTCAGACCAATCAACGCGACGAAGCCCAACGACGCAACCTGCCCGGAAACCTGTGCAATTCGTAACGGCCCGCCCAGCTGGTCCGCTGACTCGCGACCGCTAAAAATCCGACCGACATAGACCAAAGTATGGGCGGCGATGGTGTAGGTCTCCTTGGTGCCCAGCCACAGCGCCGTAAAGGGATCGTGGCGCTCAAATTTCCGGTCCTCGGCCGCGTTCGATCGCGAAATGCCAAGCACACCCATTCGCACCGTGTTTCCGAAGAAGTCCTGCTTTTCCTTGCGCTCGGGTGTCGGCATGAGCTCGACCCTGCCGCCGTCGCGCTGGACCACAACGGTAAGCTGCTCGCCGGCGCTCAAACCCACAATGCGTTGCATTTCACCAAAGCTCTCGATGGGTTCACCGTCGATCTCAACGACCAAATCGCCGGTCTTGAAGCCCGCCGATTCGGCGGCACTGCCCTCCACCACCTGGTCGACTCGGGGCGAGATGATGGTTTGGCCAACGGCCGTGAACAGAACCGCATATATCGCAATCGCTAGAATGAAGTTTGCGATAGGTCCCGCAGCCACGATTGCCGAGCGCTGCCAGAGCGGCTTGTAATGAAAGCTCCCGGCCCGCTCTTCCTCCGTCATGGCCGCAATCGCTTCGTGATCCGGCGCACTCGCCGCGTTCTCGTCGTCGAGGAATTTGACGTAACCGCCAAGCGGGATCCAAGCGAACCGCCAGCGCGTGCCCTTTTTGTCGAAGAAGCCAAAGATCTCTGGCCCAAATCCAATGGAAAATGTGCGCACCTTTACGCCGCACCAGCGGGCCACTAGAAAATGGCCCAGTTCGTGGAAGAACACCACGACCGTTAGAACGAATAGGAACGCCAAAATCGTTTCGCCGGCGCCTATCGAAGTTACTTGCATTTCCATAAGGTTACTTCTTTATCTTAACTTTCTAGATTAACTCAAATAAGCCGGTCTAAACGAACCGTACAAGCAGTCCCGTGGCCAGGGTCCGACCTTCCGAATCGATATGCAAAACGTCGTCCAGCGTTGACGCCGTCTGCGCACCAATTCCGCCCGCTGCCGCTTCCAATGTCGCCTCGACGAGGGCCGGAATCGACATGAACCCGATTCGCCCTTCGAGGAAAGCACCTACTGCGATCTCATTGGCCGCATTCAAAATAGTGGTGGCGCTTCCGCCGGTTTCAAGCGCGGCCCGCGCGATCCGCAATGCCGGGAACCGGGTCTCATCGGGAGCCTCGAAAGTCAACTCCGCGAGTTTCTCCAGGTCCAAGCGCTCTGTAGGACACCACATGCGCTTTGGCCAAGCCAGACTATAGGCGATTGGCGTCCGCATATCAGGCGAGCTTAATTGGGCCAACACCGAGCCATCGGCGTATTCCACCAGACAATGCACGATCGATTGCGGATGGACGATGACGCCGAGTTGATTCTTCTCGACCGGAAACAGATGGAAGGCCTCGATCAATTCGAGGCCCTTGTTCATCAGCGTTGCGGAATCGACCGTGATCTTGCGGCCCATCGACCAATTGGGATGTTTAAGCGCATCCTCCGGCTGCGCAGCAGCCAGCTGTTCAGGCGACCAGGTCCGGAATGGACCTCCCGATGCGGTCAAGACGATCCGTTCGATGGCTTCCGGTATGGACGATTCGATTGCCTGGAACCCGGCGGAGTGTTCGGAGTCGACCGGCAACAATGTGGTTTCGGCCGCTGCAACAACTTTCATGAAAACGTCGCCGGCTGACACCAGGCACTCTTTATTCGCAAAAGCCAAATGGGTGCCTTGGCGCGCGGCCTCGAAAGTGGCCCTCAAACCTGCCGCTCCGGAAATCGCCGCCATGATCCAATCGGCTTGCCTCGAGGCAGCTTCAGCCACAGCATCTTCGCCGGCGGCCGCCTCGACGTCACTGCCCGAGAGCGCATCCTTCAATTCGGTAAATTTGCCCGCGTCGCAAATCACCGCGAGCTCGGCCCGGTGCCTCAGGGCAAGCTCCGCAAGCGCCTGAACATTATGATTAGCCGTCAGCGCCACAACGTCGTAGGCGCCAGGATTGCGATCCAAGAGATCGAAAGTGCTGGTGCCTATCGATCCGGTCGCACCCAGGATCGATATCCGGCGCGGTTCGGTCTCAACCGATAAACGCTCAACTGCTGCAGACGATGTCATTGGGTCCAGGACCTAGGCGTTTCGAAAGACAGTGCGAAGGGGTGCCCTTCACTTAAAACATTTCACGGCCAGATCAAGAGAGCTTGGCCAGGATACGCCGGGTTGCGCATCGCGGCCAGTAGGCCCGCCGCCACGCTGGCGAACAAGAGCGCATCGATGCGATCGAGCATCCCGCCATGACCCGGTATCAGCTGGCCCGCGTCCTTTACGCCAAATGAGCGTTTGACCGAAGATTCAGCGAGATCGCCCAATTGGGAGATCGCAGACAAGCAGATGCCGACAAGCGCCAATAGGATTGGCGATGTGCTGCCCATCCAGTAGCCAAGTCCAAAAGCAGCGGCACCCGATGCCACAAGTCCCGCCACTGCACCCGACCAGGTCTTGTTAGGCGAAATCCTAGGCGCCAGGCGCGGCCCACCAATGAGCCGTCCGACAGCATAGGCTCCCACATCCGCAAACCAGACAACCAAAAACACAAATAGGATCGCGAGCCAGCCATAGGCCGCGTCCGAGCGCAGGTAGACCAAACAAACAGCCGGTAGGCCCAAATATATGACGCCTGCAATTGACCAGACCGGCATCGGCTCGGACCGCGCCAGAAGCGCGACCGCGACGGCGCCCGCGGCGAGCACGGCAAAGCCGATTATCGGCATGCCCGCCGTGGTCAAAATCAAAGCCACGGCTATCGCGGCGCCATGGCTGAATAGAACAGGTCCGAAGCTCTCACCCCGGACCAGCCGGTCCCATTCCCAGGTGACCACCATCGAACAAAACAGCACCAGCGCGGCGAACGTCCAAAGACCCGCCCATGTGAGCAGAAGCGAGACTGCTATGAGTGCTATTGCCGAGGCGACCCTGAGGGCGAGTTCGTTACTGGCTGCCCCGGTTCCCTGCGCGCCTTCGAGCCGACGCGATCTTCGTTGGCTCACGCCGTGGTCCTTGCCTGAAGCCCCCCGAAACGGCGCTCCCGGTCGTGGAACTGGGCTATGGCATCGATCAAGGTCTGCTCTGTGAAGTCCGGCCAGTAGACGTCCACAAAGACCAATTCGGCATAGGCGCATTGCCAGAGCAGGAAGTTGCTCAGCCGCATTTCCCCGCTGGTTCTGATCAACAAGTCAGGGTCGGGCAGATCAGCCGTATCCAGGTTTTTTGCGAACAGTTCGCTGGTGATGTCTTGGGGCTCGAGGTCGCCCTGTTTCACTTGCTCAGCCAGGCGGCGCGCGGTGCGCGTAATCTCGTCATGGGCGCCGTAATTGAAGGCGATCGTGAGCTGCAGGCCGTTGTTCGAGGCAGTCAACGCCACAGCCTCGTCGATCAGCCGCAAAATGCCGGCCTCTACGCCCTTGCGTTCACCGATTACCCGGATTTTGACGTCGTTCTCGTGAAGGTCGGCGAGGTCCCGCCGGATGAAGCGCTTGAGCAAACCCATCAGATCCCTGATCTCACGCTCGGGCCTGGACCAGTTCTCCAACGAGAAACTGAAGAGCGTCAGGTGATCGATGCCCAATTCGATCGCGGCCTGAACGGTCCTGCGTACCGCTTCCACGCCGTGGCGATGACCCTCGCCACGTGGCAACCCGCGCTTCGCGGCCCACCGACCATTACCATCCATGATGATTGCTATGTGCCGGGGCATAGCTTCATGTGCGCCGAATCGCTCTTGGTTGTCGTCCTTGATTATCACGGTTGGCTGCCTTCGGCCTCAATCGATCCCCGTTACACTGCCGGTCTCTTGTCAGACCTGCATAATCTCCACTTCCTTCGATTCCAGCGACTGGTCGATCTCCTTCACGACCCGGTCGGTCAGTTCCTGGACTTGGGCGGCCAGAGTGTGATGCTCATCCTTGCCCATGTCGCCGTCCTTTTCCTGACGTTTGAGCTGCTCCATTCCGTCGCGCCGCACATTGCGCACCGCGACCCTGGCTTGCTCGGCATATTTGTGGGCGACCTTCGCGATCTCCTGCCGGCGTTCCTCATTCAGTTCCGGTATCGGCAGGCGTAGAACCTGACCTTCCACCTGGGGATTGAGGCCGAGATCGGATTCGCGGATCGCTTTGTCGACCGCCGAGACCTGGTCCTTGTCCCATACCTGCACCGAAATCATGCGGGGTTCGGGGACCGAAATCGTCGCGAGCTGGTTGAGCGGCATCTGCGAACCATAGGCATTGACCGTTATCGGCTCCAAAAGACTGGCGCTGGCGCGTCCCGTTCTCAGACCCCCAAACTCACGCTTCAAGACGGTCACGGCTCCCGTCATGCGCCGCTCGAGATCCTTCAAGTCGAAACTGGCCATGGTCGCCTCCCATAAGCGTCCCAGCGCCGCCGATTTCCGGTATCCGGCCCGATCCGGTTCTGCGGCATCTCGCTCTAATAAAACAGCCTTACGCCTCGGTCGTGATTGTCGTGCACAGGGCTTTACCCTTTAACACTTTTGCCAGATTTCCTTCTTCCCAAATAGAACAGACAATTATCGGGATATCATTGTCGCGGGCAAGGGCGATGGCGGCGCCATCCATAACCTTGAGATCCTGCGCCAAGACTTGCTGATAGGTAAGCCGGTCGAAACGGTTTGCGGTCTTATCGGTCTTCGGATCCGCATCATACACGCCGTCGACCTGGGTTCCCTTGATCATGGCGTCGCAGCGCATCTCCGCGGCCCGCAATGCTGCCGTGGTATCAGTCGTGAAGAAGGGGTTGCCCGTGCCTGCCGCAAATATCAATACGTGCCCGCGGTCCAAGTGGTGGCGCGCCCGCGCTTCTATGAAAGACTCGCAAACGCTCGGCATCGGAATAGCCGAGAGCACGCGCCCTTCGACGCCGATCTTTTCAAGTGCGTTTCGCAGAGCGAGGCCGTTCATGACGGTCGCCAGCATTCCCATATAATCGGCGGTAACGCGATCCATGCCCTGGGTGGCGCCCGTGAGTCCGCGAAAGATATTGCCCCCGCCAACCACGATGCAAAGTTGAGTGCCCAGCTCGACCACCGCTTTGATGTCGCGGGCGATCCGCCCGACCATGGCAACGTCGATACCGTAGGAGCTTTCCCCCATCAAAGCCTCGCCCGAGACTTTGATGAGGATGCGGCGGTAGAGCAGGCCGGATTTGGCCTTCGCCGCCATGGGCTCTAACCGCCGGAGGCTGCGGCCGCCACTTCGGCGGCGAAGTCCTCTTCCTTCTTATCGAGCCCTTCACCCAAAGCGATGCGGTGGAATGCGGCAACCTTGATCGGCGCGCCGACTTGGGTTTCGGCGGCTTTCACCGCTTGATCGACCTTGGATTCGCCGTCGATCACAAAGGTTTGGTTCAGCAGGACGACTTCTTCGAAATATTTTCTTAAGCGCCCCTCGACCATTTTTTGGATCACCTCATCGGGCTTTCCGGATTCCTTGGCCTGCTCGGCCAATATGGCCCGCTCCCGCTCCACGACATCGGCGTCCAGTTCGTCCGTGGAAACCGCAAGCGGGCTGGAGGCGGCGATATGCATGGCAAGCTGCTTGCCGAATGCGGCGAGCTCCTGCTCGTCGCCTTCGGATTCAAGCGCTACCAGAACACCGATTTTGCCCAGTCCCGGGGCCACGCTGTTGTGCAGGTAGCTGGCGACCACGCCCTTGTCGACGCCGAGCTGGGCGGTGCGGCGCAGGCTCATATTCTCGCCGATTGTCGCAATGAGCTCCTTGACTTGGTCATCAACCGTGGCCTCGCCGCCGGGATATGTCATGGCCGCTAGCTTACTGAGATCGCCCCCGGCGCCCAGAGCAAGTTCAGCAATCTTGCCGACGGCTTCTTGAAACTGCTCGTTACGGGCGACGAAGTCGGTTTCCGAATTGACCTCCACCAGCGCCCCTTGGCCACCTTCACTTGCCAGTCCAATCAACCCTTCGGATGCCAGCCGGCCGGCCTTCTTGGCGGCCTTGGAGAGGCCCTTGGTGCGCAGCCAGTCAACCGCGGCCTCCATGTCGCCGTCGGCCTCGGTAAGAGCCGCCTTGCAGTCCATCATGCCCGCGCCGGTCTTATCGCGCAGCTCCTTCACCATCGAAGCGGAAATGGATGTCATGGTTTGCCTCTGTCAGATTCTTTCAGTCTCGCCATCGCAACAAATTGAGGTCGTGGGACCGGTCACGCCTTAGCTTTCATCAGTTCCTTGGCCTGCTTGGTCCAATCGTCCTTCTCGATCCGGCCCTTGAGCGCCAGGTCCTCATCGATCTTGGCAGCTTCCGCCTTTTTGAGGCCGGCGATCTGCTTGTAGTGAAAAATGCCGTACTCATTCAGCTTCTTTTCAAGCACAGGACCAACACCGGAAAGCTGTTTTAAATCATCGGCTTCACCGTCCGGCTTCTTAAGAGGCACGAAGCCTGATGGCTTCTCTTCCTTCTTGTCGGCCTTGGCAGGCGTCTCAGCCTTCGCCTCCTTGGGCTTGGCAGCTTTCTTCTTTGCGGGCTCAGCCTTCTGCTTCTCTTCCTTGGGCTTGGCGGTAACTTCGGCTTCACCGGCTTGCCCGTTCCCGGCGCCAGGTAGGGCGGCTTCGGCTGCCACCTCCTTATCTGCCGGCTTGCCCTTCGCTAATTCTTCCGCTGCCGGCTCGTCGGCTGCACCGGTGTCGACGCCGGCCTCGGACTGGCCTTGCTCAATACCCTCGATTGCCGCCTGGGCAACGAGATCGCAGTACAGCGTTATTGCGCGGCCCGCATCGTCATTGCCGGGCACCGGATAGGTGATGATGTTTGGGTCGCAATTGGTGTCGACAACCGCGATCACCGGAATGTTGAGCTTGCGGGCCTCTGCAACCGCAATCGACTCCTTATTGGTGTCGATGACGAAGACCAGATCCGGCACGCCGCCCATATCCTTGATGCCGCCAAGGGCGCGCTCCAGCTTGTTGCGCTCACGGGTGAGCCTCAACATCTCTTTCTTGGTGAGGCCCTGGGTCTCCCCTTCGAGCATCTCCTCCAGCACTCGCAGCCTTTTGATCGAATTGGAGATGGTCTTCCAATTGGTCAGGGTGCCGCCGAGCCAACGGTGGTTGACGTAATACTGCGCGGACCGCCGGGCGGCGTCAGCGATGGGCTCGGATGCCTGGCGTTTGGTGCCGACAAAGAGCACCCTGCCGCCCTGCGAAACGGTTTCGCTGACTGTCAGCAATGCTTGATGCAGCAATGGCACGGTTTGTGCCAAGTCGATGATGTGAATGTTATTCCTGACGCCGAAGATGAAGGGCGCCATTTGCGGGTTCCAGCGGTGAGTCTGGTGCCCAAAATGAACGCCAGCCTCGAGTAGCTGGCGCATGTTGAATGCTGGCAGTGCCATAGACTGCGCTCCCTGGTTCCGGTTGTTCCTCCGCGGATGTGCCAGCACAGCTATCAACTGCGCCACCGGAATGCCGCCCATTCAGCCCAATATAGTCGGGTTCGGGATTGAGACGGACGGCGAAAAATCCGCGTGCGAGATGGCCCGCCTTATAGGCGCGAAGCGGGGCCTTGGCAAGGCTGCCGGCCCGCGAAATCTTCAAGAGTTTTGGGCGTTGCGATCTATCGCGGCGTCACCTGGGCGATGCCCTTGATGTGTCGAATGGCGCCGGCCTCGTTTGGCGAGGTGTCATAGCTTCCAGGAATCGCGAACTCGACTTCGCGGTCAACGTCACCCAGCCGTAGAACCAACCAAACCTTGCCCTCGCCTTCGCTCGACAGGCGCCGCGACAGAACATCGAGCCGATCGGGATCTTCCATCACGATTTCGAGCCCGTCCTGAGTGCGCATCGCCGCCTTGTCCAGCGGCTCCACCTTCAGCACCCGAGCCTTGATCACGTCGCCGTCGGGCTCAGCTTCCATGCGGATCAGCAACGGATTTCCGACTTCCAGATCGCTTCGCGACTGAATCAATGTCTCCGAAAATGCCAAGGCCTCGAACTCGCTGCTTTGGTCGGAGAATCCGACAAATGCAAATTGGTTGCCGGATCGTGATTTGCGTTCCTGGCGATAAATCACGGTTCCAGCGAGCGTGCCCGTGAGACCGGCCGACCGGACGCGAGACGAAAAGTTTGCCCAAGTTTCGACGCCAAGCCGGTCGAGCGCGGTCTTGTATTCGTCCAACGGATGGCCGGAGAGAAAGAATCCGACTGCCTCGAATTCGCGGCGAAGCCGATCGATCGGCAGCCACGGCTCGCACTCGGCAAGCCTCAATTCCTTTTGAGCGCCGGCGCCGAAGAGATCGTTTTGTCCTCTGGCGCGATCATCGCTAGAGCGGTTCGCGGTCGCGAGGATACGGTCGGCACCCGCAAACAGCGTCGCGCGGTCCACGCCGAGTTCATCCAGCGCGCCCGCCGTAATCAGCGCTTCCACCGAGCGCTTGGTGACGGCGCGCGGATTAAGACGCCGCGCAAAGTCCGTCACGTTCTCATAGGGCCCGTTGGACTCGCGCTCGGCTTGAATTTGCTCCGCGGCTGCGTGACCCATATTTTTGAGCGCCGCCAACGAATAGCGGATCGCCTCGCCGGCGGGCACGAAATCGGCCTCCGATACGTTAACCGAAGGCGGCTCCACCGTGATCCCGCCCCGGCGTGCTTCCTGGACGAACTGATTGAGCTTGTCGGTATTGCCCATGTCGAGCGTCATGGAGGCGGCCAGGAACTCGACCGGGTGATTGGCCTTGAGATAGGCCGTCTGATAGGCCAGCAACGCATATGCCGCGGCGTGGGATTTGTTGAAGCCGTAGCCTGCGAATTTCGCCACTAGCTCGAAGATATACTCGGCCCGAGGTTTCTCGACGCCGTTGGCAATCGCACCTTCGATGAAACGCGATTTCTGCTTGTCCATTTCGGACTTGATCTTCTTGCCCATGGCGCGGCGCAGCAGGTCCGCTTCACCGAGCGAAAAGCCCGACAGCGTCTGAGCAATCTGCATCACCTGTTCCTGATAGATGATGACGCCATAGGTCTCCTCCAGGACCGGGCGGATCATCGGATGCAGATAGTCGGGCTCCTCGAGCCCGTGCTTCCGGTTCGCATAGGTCTCGATATTGTCCATCGGGCCTGGCCGGTAGAGGGCAACCATGGCGATGATGTCTTCGAAGCGGTCGGGCTTGAGCTTGCGCAGACTGTCGCGCATTCCCGATCCTTCCAATTGGAAAACCCCCACCGTCTCCGCGCGGGCCAGCAATTGGTAAGTGGCATCGTCATCGAGCGGCAAGTGCGTGGGGTCGATCGTGGTTCCATGCCGCGCCACCATCTCGATGGTCTTCTCGATCACGGTCAGCGTCTTGAGGCCGAGAAAGTCGAATTTCACCAGCCCCGCGGCCTCCACCCATTTCATATTGAATTGGGTCGCCGGCAGGTTGGATCGTGGATCTCGATAGAGCGGCACCAGCTCGATCAAAGGGCGGTCGCCGATTACGACACCTGCCGCGTGGGTCGAGGCGTGCCGGTAGAGTCCCTCGAGCTTGAGGGCAATATCGAGCAGGCGCGCAACTATAGGCTCTTCGTCACGCGCTTCCTGGAGCCGCGGTTCGCCGTTAATCGCTTGTTCCAGGGTGACCGGATTTGCGGGGTTGAAGGGGATCAGCTTGCAGAGCCGGTCGACCTGTCCATAGGGCATGTGGAGCACACGCCCCACATCCCGCAAGACGGCTCGCGCCTGGAGTTTTCCAAAGGTGATAATCTGGGCAACCCGGTCTTCGCCATAGGTCTCCTGAACGTAACGGATCACCTCGTCGCGACGGTCTTGGCAGAAATCGATGTCGAAGTCGGGCATCGACACCCGCTCAGGATTAAGGAAGCGCTCGAACAGCAGTCCAAATCTCAGCGGGTCGAGATCAGTAATGGTCAGCGCCCAGGCCACCACCGAACCCGCGCCAGACCCCCTGCCTGGTCCGACGGGGATGCCGGCGCGCTTCGCCCATTTGATGAAGTCGGAAACGATTAGGAAATAGCCCGCATAGTCCATGCCCGTGATGATATCGAGCTCGTGCTCTAGCCGGCTCCGATAGGCGTCCTCATCCGTCCCTTCCGCCGTTCCCAATTCAGCCAATCTGCGTTCCAGGCCTTCCTTCGCCTGACGTCGCAGCTCCGGCGCCTCGTCCTGCGGCGGGGCATTCTTGGCCTCGCCGGAGGCGGACGCGAATTTTGGCAGGATCGGCTGGCGCACTTCGGGGCGAAAGGCGCAGCGGCGAGCCACTTCGAACGTATTCTCGATGGCCTCGGGCAGATCGGCAAACAGGCTGCGCATCTCGTCCGCAGACTTGAAGTAATGCTCGGGGCTCAAACGCCGGCGGTCTTCGACGTCGACGTAGCTTCCCTCGGAGATACAAATCAGTGCGTCGTGGGCTTCGTATTCGTCCGCCTGGGCGAAAAATACGTCATTGGTTGCCACGATTGGCAACCGCCGCTCGATCGCCTGGGCAAGCAATTGCGGCTCGACCCGGCGTTCTTCTTCCAGGCCATGGCGTTGAAGCTCGATATAGAGCCGGTCGCCAAATAGCTGGGCGAGCTTGTCGAGCCATTTTGTAGCTTTGTCGGCATCACCATCTGCCAGCGCCCGGTCGACCGGACCGTCGGGCCCACCGGTCAATGCGATCAAGCCCTCATGATGATTGGCGATATCGTCCAACGTGACGAAGGAACTGCCTGAGTCATCGTGCTCCAAAAAGGCCATGCTGGAGAGCCGCATGAGATTCTGATAGCCGTGCTCATCCTTGACCAGCAGCACCAGTGCCCCATCGCCGCCTCGTGCTGCGCGTTTTACCGATTCATGCCAGCCATTGCGCCCATCCTCTTCGGGCGGCTGCAATACTACGGAAAGCGCGCAGCCTATGATGGGCTGGATCCCCGCCGCCCAGATCGCTTCGGAGAACTCCAGCGCGCCGAACAGATTACTGGTGTCGGTCAGGGCAATGGCCGGCATCCGATTGGTGGTCGCCAGGTGGGCGATTCTGGGGATGGTGATGGCGCCCTCGAGGAGCGAATAGGCCGATCGGGTCCGGAGATGCACGAATGGCAGCTCTGTGGCGCCTTTCGCCATGATCAGCTCGTCCTCTCTCAAGGAATTTGCGGCACGGCCGCCGGTCGGCGCCCACGCTCTTGAGTGATCCGATTCGCTCGCTTCAGCAAGAGCCAGAGACGCTTAAACTTCTGCCGGCACCACCTCGAGGAGATGACCGTCCTCTAGCCGCCAAATTCGGTCCAATCGACGCGCCACATCGAGATTGTGGGTCGCAACGATGGTGGCGAGACCGGTGTCGCGGACCAGCTTCATGAGCTGCTGAAAGACATTCTCCGCGGTGTGGGGGTCGAGATTACCGGTGGGCTCGTCGGCCAATAGAAGGCTCGGCTCGTTGGCAACCGCGCGGGCTATAGCGACCCGTTGCTGCTCGCCGCCCGAAAGCTGTGCCGGGCGATGCTCCAGCCGATCGGCGAGGCCCAGGGCGTCCAGCAACTCATCGGCGTGGTTCTCCGCCTCTTCGCGAGATTTGCCAAGGATCATCTGCGGCAGGATGACATTCTCCGCCGCCGAGAATTCCGGCAGCAGGTGGTGGAATTGGTAGACAAAACCGAGCTTAACCCTGCGAAGTTCGGTGCGCTCGGCATCGCCCAACTCTGAGCAATTCTGCCCGTCGAACAAGACGGCGCCACTGTTAGGGTGATCCAACAAGCCGATGATATGCAGCAGTGAAGACTTGCCGGAGCCCGACGGTCCCAACAGTCCCACCGCTTCGCCCGGAAAGACCTCACCGCCCGCCCCGTTCAATACCTTGATCTCGCGGGAGCCCTGGCGATAGGCGAGCTGCAGGTTCTGCAACTCGAGAATTGGTGAGCGGACGCCCTTATCCACTTCGGTTACTCGTATCTCAGCGCTTCGACCGGATCCAGACGGGAGGCCCGCCATGAGGGATAGAGCGTCGCCAGAACCGAAAGCGTCAGCGCCATGATCAGCACGGCAATGACTTCCGTGAAATCCATTTCAGCCGGCAGCCGCGAGAGATAGTAAAGCTCCGGCGAAAACAGATCCGTATTGGTCACGAAAGCGATGAACTGACGGATATATTCGATATTGGTGCAGACCAGTACGCCCAGAACGAAGCCCGCCAGCGACCCAACCACGCCGATGCTGGCGCCGGTTATGAAGAACACCCGCATGACCGAGCCCTTGGTGGCGCCCATGGTCCGCAGAATGGCGATATCGGCGCTCTTGTCCTTCACAAGCATGATCAGCCCCGAGACAATATTCAGCGCCGCGACCAGTACAATCAGGGTCAGGATCAGGAACATCACATTGCGCTCGACCTGCAGCGCGCTAAAGAGCGACGCGTTGCGCTGGCGCCAGTCGGAGACATAAATGGTGGGTCCCCCGGCCCGAAGGATGTCGGCGCGCATGTCGCCCACCCTGTCCGGCTCGTCGACTACGACTTCCAGCACATTGACCATGTCGCGGCGGTTGAAATAGCGCTGGGCCTCGCTGAGCGGCATGAAGACGATGGTGCTGTCATATTCCGACATGCCCATCTCGAAGATTGCCTTGACCTCGTAGCGTTTCACCCGGGGCGCGGTGCCAAAGGGCGTAGTGGCGCCCCTTGGGGCCACCAGGGAGAGCTTATCCCCGACTTTGACGCGCAGATCGTTCGCCATGCGGGTGCCGATGGCCACTGCCGGACGCTTGTCGAAGCCATCGAGGCTGCCATGGGTGATGTTCTCCGAGATCGCCGTCAGCTGTTTGAGGTCTTCCTCGCGCAAACCTCGAACCAGAGCGCCGTTTGCAAGCGACGTCGTGGAGATCATCGCCTGCCCTTCGATCAACGGCATCACGTGCTTGATGCCGTTGACATCCCGCAACCGGCCGGCCACGGCGTCGAAGTCGGTGAAGCGTCCATCGATACTGTGGATCACCACATGGCCGTTCAGACCCAAAATCTTGTCGAACAGTTCCTTGCGGAAACCGTTCATGACGGCGAGCACGATGATAAGGGTGGCAACGCCAAGCATGATGCCAACGAAGGAAAACCCGGCGATTACCGAAATAAAGCCTTCCTTGCGCCGCGCCCGGAGATAACGCCCGGCAAGCATCCATTCGAATGCCGAAAACGATTTGGTTTCATTAGCTTGAGCCATGGGAATACGTGTCCGATTCACCCTTGCAATATCAGGCGCCGATGAGCCTTTGAAGGGCCGCATCGGGCTTCAGAGACTCGCGGTCGCCGCTGCGGCGATCCTTCAACTCGATCTCACCCTGTTTTAGGCCTTTGGGGCCGACGATCAACTGCCATGGCAGCCCGATCAAATCCATCGCTGCGAATTTCGCGCCGGCCCGTTCATCCGTGTCATCGTACAACACTTCGATGCCGGCCTGCTTCAACTTGCCGTAAAGCTCCTCGCAGGCAGCATCGGTCTCCGCATCTCCGGTTTTGAGATTGATTAGACCGACCAGATAGGGCGCCACGGATGCCGGCCAGATGATGCCAGCGTCATCGTGACTGGCCTCGATGATGGCCGCCACCAGGCGCGAGACGCCGATCCCGTAGGAACCGCATTGAACGGTGATCAACTCCCCCTCTTTGCCCTGAACCTGGCACTTCATCGGCTCTGTGTATTTGGTTCCGAAGAAAAAGATGTGGCCCACCTCTATGCCCCGGGCCGACAGCCGCTTCTCCGCCGCCACTTCCTTCTCGAAGCGCGCGGCATCGTGCTTTTCATCCGTAGCGGCATATTTGCTCGTCCACTGCTCCATGATGGCCGTAAGGTCGGATTCGAAGTCGACATCGTCGCCGGGCGCAGTCAGCTCCACCAAATCGGCATGACAAAAGACTTCACTTTCCCCGGTTTCAGCCAGGATAATGAATTCGTGGCTCAAATCTCCGCCGATGGGTCCGGTGTCGGCGGCCATGGGAATCGACTTGAGGCCCATCCGCTCGAATGTCCTCAAATAAGCGACGAACATCTTGTTGTAGGAGCGCTTGGCGTCCTCCGCTGTGAGATCGAAGGAATAGGCGTCCTTCATCAGGAACTCGCGGCCCCGCATCACGCCGAAACGCGGCCGGATCTCGTCGCGGAATTTCCATTGGATGTGGTAGAGATTGCGCGGCAGATCCCGGTAGGAATGCACCTCGTTGCGGAAGATTTCGGTGATCAGCTCTTCGTTGGTCGGGCCATATAGCATGTCGCGCTCGTGGCGATCGCTAATGCGCAGCATCTCCTCGCCATAGTCGTCATAGCGCCCACTTTCGCGCCAAAGATCCGCCGATTGAATGGTGGGCATCAGCATCTCGATCGCGCCCGCTCGGTCTTGCTCCTCGCGCACGATCTGCTCGATCTTCTGCAGCACCCGAAAGCCCATTGGCAGCCAGGAATAGATTCCTGCGCTCGATTGGCGAATGAGCCCCGCCCGGAGCATCAACCGATGGGAGACGATCTCCGCTTCCTTGGGATCGTCCCGCAGAATCGGCATGAAAAATCGACTCAGTCGCATGGCAGGGGCGGGCTCCGGAAGGGCAAGAATCCTGCGGCGTGCGGCAGACGGGCAACTTGCGTCACCCTGCGCATTCCACGGATGGGGCGACTCGAGGCCCGGTGGGGCACCCGCGCTAATAGCTTAACAGGCGGTAGGGACGCAATGGCGTGCGGCCCGGCTGCGCGTCGGCCCCTCCAATCCCGACACGGCGGCCCATAGCGAATCGTCAAAAGTGTGATGACACGCACTGGCCTATGGTCTAGAGTTTTGAAATAACTGACAAAGGCGTTTGGACTGAAAATTCTACGTCGTATTGCGTAACTTAGGTTAGGAAACAAGTCCAAGTCTTGGGAGGAAAACAGCTTCAGGTGCCCGTGTGTCCTTCAGATGGACAAGACGAGAGCGCCGCTTCTTAACTGCTTCTCGCAAGTGTCGCGTATTCCGAGCGGGGCGTTCGCTTTTGAGAGGTCAATGGAAGCTTGTGACTGGGAGCAAGGTCTGAATTGGACCTTGCTTTTTTTTGCGCAAAATCGGCCTCTCCCGCCCCGCTGGCTTCTACCCAGGTCAATCGCTATGGCGCCTCGAACCTGGGCAGGAACGGTATATCGTCGAGCGCGATCAACTCGAAGACAATGATCGAAAACACGGCTCCGAAGAGCACGACGCCGAGCAACGTTGTGGCGATCAGCGTTCTCAATATTCTGGGAGCTGCGGGCGCGCTGGATGGGGTACCGGGTTCGACGCGACCCTCCTCCCCCTGAGTCCGAACGCCGACCGGAAGCACGATAAAGAGCGCGATCCACCAGCAGATAAAATAGATCGCCAGGGCCAGTGAAAGGCTCATGGTTACAGGAGCTTATCGACTCAAGCTTGCTCTAGCTCGACCAAAGTTCCGCAAAATTCCTTGGGATGCAGAAACAGCACCGGCTTGCCATGGGCCCCGATCTTTGGTTCGCCATCGCCGAGTATTTGTGCGCCGTTCGCCTTGAGGTTATCCCGGGCCGCAATAATGTCGTCGACCTCGTAGCAGAGGTGGTGGATTCCACCCGCTGGATTGCGCTTTAGGAATCCCGCTATTGGCGAATTGTCGCCCAAGGGCTCCAGCAGCTCAATCTTGGTGTTGGGCAACTCGATAAAGACGGTTGTCACACCGTGGTCCGGCTGGGGCACGGTCTCCGAGATCTTGGCACCCAAGGTATCGCGGTAGACTGCCGCCCCGGCTGCGATGTCGGGCACGGCGATAGCTACGTGATTAAGTCGTCCGATCATGGCAGTTCCTGTTGGTCGCTCATACTTCACATTGCTGTTTGCGTTGTATGGCGTCGGTTCACGGCGCGCAACCGGAAGCCGGAGTTTCCGCGTCCTTCCTTAGACTTTGGAGACCATGACCGCGCAAATTGGACGCTTGCCCCAAGCATCTCCCAACGCCGCACGCAGGCCGCGCCGCACCGCTTCGCTCACCAGATCGCTATCCTTCCGCCGCGGCCGAGGAATGCCATCGAGCGCGCTCATCACGCCCTCCATGGCCGCCTCCCGCATCGGTCTGCCGTGGCCATCGAAATCCGGCAGACCGGACAGAAACATTCGCGGCTCTGCAGCAAGCTCGCCCTTAGCGGTGAGAACGATTGACACGGTGACCACGCCCAATCGCGAAAGCCTGCGGCGCTCTGCAATCCCGTTGGCTTCCGCCGGTATGATCAGATTGCCATCCCTGAACAGACGACCGGTCGGGGCTTCATCGATGATTTCGGCAGGCTTTGGCAGCAAGCGCACGATGTCCCCATTGCGCGCCTCTATCACCGTCTTGACGCCCTCCGCACGGGCGAGTGCTGCGTGATGGGACAGGTGCCGCGCTTCGCCATGCATCGGCACCGCGACGCGCGGCCGCGCCCATTGATACATTTTTTTCAGTTCATCGCGGCGAGGATGGCCCGAGACATGAACCAGGGCGTCCGAATCCGTGATGAGATCAAGCCCTTGATTTATAAGATTGTTCTGCACCCATCCAACGGATTTCTCGTTGCCCGGAATGGTCCGCGACGAAAAGATCACCAGATCGCCCCGCGTAAAGGCAATTGCCGGGTGATCATCGTTGGCAATGCGTGCGAGCGCGCCTCGTGGCTCGCCCTGCGATCCGGTGCAAAGTGCCACCACCTTTTCTTTGGGCAAGTAGCCGTAATCCTCTTCAGTCAGCAGTTCATAATCGGGCGAGATATGACCCGTCTCGCGCGCCACCTGGATGATGCGGTGCATGGCCCGCCCCACCACCACGACATGCCGGTCGGCGGCCTTTGCTGCCTCGATGACCGAACGAATCCGTGCCACGTTGGATGCGAATGTGGTCACGGCCACGCGATGTTTCGCCTCGGCGATGATGGTCTTTAGAGTCTCGGCGACTTCGGCTTCGGACGGAGATGACCCCGCGCGCGTCGCATTGGTTGAATCGCAAATGATTGCATCAAGACCTTCCTCGCCGATCTCCTGAATGCGCGCCGCGTCCGTCGGCGCACCCAAAACCGGATCGGCATCGAGCTTCCAATCGCCGGTGTGGAACACGGTGCCGGCACTCGATCTGATGACGACGCCGTTGGGCTCGGGGATTGAATGGGCAAGCGTGATCAATTCGATATCGAACGGCCCGATCTGAAACCGCGCCTGCATCGGCACTTCGGTAATCGGCAGTTCGCCGCCGCCGCCATTCTCGGCATGCTTCACCCGCAGGAGCTGGGCGGTGAAGGGTGTTGCGTAGATGTCGACGCCGAGCCGCGGCCAGAGCTCGGAGACGGCCCCGAAATGATCTTCATGGGCATGGGTAAGCAGCAGGCCCGCGAGATTGGTGCGCTCTTCCTCGATGTAGCGGATGTCGGGCAGGATCACGTCAACGCCCGGTTCGCGCTCGCCCGGAAAGGTGATGCCGAGATCCACCATCAGCCATTGGCGCGATCTCGGAGGGCCGAGCCCGTACAAATAGGCATTCATGCCGATCTCTCCGACGCCTCCCAGCGGCAAAAAAATCAGTTCGTCCTCGCCCCGGCGTGCCACGCGGTTTGCTTCCCTCAAGTTCTTCGGGGGTTACGACGTCAGGAAGACGTCTCCGGCAGTTATACGCATCTCAGCGCCTTCTTCGTCAATAAGACGCATACTGCCGGTTTCATCGATACCGGCATAGGCGCCGGTTAGTTCACCGGTCTCCAGTTTGATCCGCACGGATCGACCGACCGGGATCGAGCAGGCGAGCCATGCCTCCCGGATTGCGTCAAAGCCGGTGCCTTCAGCCCAGACCTCGAGCCAACGGTTGGTTGCCTCCGCTAGATGTTCGAGAACGGTTAGCGGCGCGGGCCGCACTCCGTAACCGCCGAGATCTGCCGCCGGATAAAGCGTATCTGAGGGATGGCTCGCAATGTTGAGGCCGGTTCCAATAACCACACTACAGCCCTTCTCCGGCACTGAATCAAAACTCTCCAGCAAAATGCCACCGATCTTTTTGCCGCTTAGCAGCAAGTCGTTCGGCCATTTGAGCGCTAGCTCACCGCTCGAGACTTGCTTGCCTGCGAGTTCGCTCACGGTTTGATGGAGCGCGACACCCGCCACAAGTGAGAGCTGCATGGCTGTCTCAAGTGGGCATCGCGGCCGCAGCAGCAGGCTCGCAAACAGATTGCCCGGCATCGACACCCACTCTCGGCCCGATCGGCCCCTGCCCGCCATTTGGCTTGCTGCCCAAATCCAGAGGCCGGCAGGTTCGCCGTCCCGGGCCCGGCGCATGGCCTCGCTATTGGTTGAATCGATAACCTCGAAGCGTGCCAACCGGTATCCCTCCGGCATGGTGACCGGCAAATCGCTCATGGCTCAAAACAATGATTTGGCGGCCACGTCGGCAGCAGCGACCAAGGGTCCCGGAAAGGCGAAGAAAAAGATGATGATGACGCCTGTGACTCCCAGCACCGCCTTCAGACCCATCGGCATCGGTTCGAAGCGTTCGGCCGGCGCATCGAAATACATAATTTTGACGATCCGCAGATAATAGTAGGCGCCTACAACGCTGGTTAGCACGCCGATCACCGCTAGCGCGTAAAGGCCGGCGTGAATTGCCGCGAGAAACACGTAGAACTTGGCGAAGAAGCCAGCGAGCGGCGGGATACCTGCCAGCGAGAACAGCAGCATGGCGAGCAAGAATGCCATCATTGGGTTGTTGGTCGAAAGGCCGGCCAAAGAGTCGATGTCCTCGACCATGCCGTTGGACCGACGCATCGCCAAAATGCCGGCAAAGACGCCGAGATTCATCACCAGATAGATGGCGAGATAAATGATGACGCCCTGGGTACCCTCCGGGCTCGCCGCCGCAAGACCGACCAGCGCGTAACCCATATGGCCAATCGAGCTGTAGGCCATAAGGCGTTTGATATTCCTTTGCCCTATTGCGGCAAAGGCCCCGAGCCCCATCGAGGCGATCGAGATGAAGACGATGATCTGCTGCCATTCGCTGGTAATGTCCGAGAACGGCGTAATCATCGCGCGCACGAACAAGGCCATGGCGGCAATCTTGGGCGCGGCCGCGAAGAATGCGGTGACGGGCGTTGGCGCGCCTTCATAGACGTCGGGCGTCCACATGTGGAAGGGGACCGCGGAGACCTTGAAGGCCAGGCCCGCCAGGAAGAACACGAGGCCAAAAATTAGCCCGATGCCGGCACCGGTTTCCTGGACGGATTTGGCTATGCCGGCAAACTCGGTCGAGCCGGTGAAGCCGTAAATCAGCGAACAGCCATAAAGCAGCATGCCCGACGACAAGGCACCCAGCACAAAATATTTGAGGCCCGCTTCACTGGAGCGCAGTGAGTCCCGGCGAAAAGCTGCAATCACGTAGAGCGACAGGCTCTGGAGCTCTAAACCCAAATAGAGCGCGATCAGGCCATTGGCAGAAATCATCATCATCATGCCCAAGGTGGCGAGCACGATCAGAATGGGAAACTCGAATTTCAATATGTTGGCTTCGCGCAGATAGGTGAGCGACATCAAGATCGCGACCGCCGAACCGATCAGGCAAAGAACTTTGAGGAACCTGGCGAATGGATCGACGATGAAGGCGCCATCGAAAGCCAGCTGGGTCTCTGAGCCCTGACTCAGCACCAGCAACGCTGCGACGGCGAGCAATCCTATGCATAGCCCGCTCACGGTTTCCGCGGAGCGCTCGCCCCGGAAAACGCCGAACATCAGCAGGGCCATGGCGCCAATCGCCAGCACGGTCTCAGGGAGCACCGGCGCGTAGGCCGCGAACGGCGAGAGCGCCTGTTCGGCGACGGTTTCGAGTTCTGCCGGTTCCATGCTCTTTCCTAACGCGCCAACGCCACGGAGGCTTCTTTCGCCGCCACCAGCGCCTGCTCGTAATTGGATATCAAGGACTCAACCGACTGCGCCGTGACGTCGAGAACGGGTGCTGGGAAGAACCCGAAGAAGATCGTCAGCACCACGAGCGGCACCATGAAAGCAATCTCGCGCGGGCCCATATCCTTGATCGATCTCAGAGGGCTCTTTTCGAGCTTGCCGAAAATTACCTGGCGATAGAGCCAAAGCGCGTAGGCTGCAGATAAGACCACAGCGGTGGTCGCCAGGAACGCGACCCAGGTATTGACGCGAAAGGCCCCCAGCAGGGTGAGGAACTCGCCGACAAACCCACTGGTTCCGGGCAAGCCGATATTAGCAAGCGTGAACACCATGAAGCAGAAGGCGTAGATCGGCATCCGCTCGACCAGCCCGCCATAGGCGTTGATCTCCCTGGTGTGCATCCGGTCATAAATTACGCCCACGCAAAGGAAGAGCGCGGCCGAGACGATGCCGTGACTCAACATCTGGAAGATGCCGCCCTGCAGGCCCTGGGCCGTGAGGGTGAATATGCCCATGGTGACGAAGCCCATATGGGCCACTGAGGAATACGCAATCAACTTCTTGATGTCCTCCTGCGCCAGCGCCACGAACGACGTGTAGATGATCGCGATCACGGAGAGCGCGAAGATCAATGGCGCGAACTGGTCGGTCGCCAGCGGAAACATCGGGATCGAGAACCGCAGGAAGCCGTACCCCCCCATTTTCAGCAGAATGCCGGCCAGGATCACCGAGCCCGCCGTCGGCGCCTCGACATGGGCATCGGGCAGCCAGGTATGGACCGGCCACATCGGCAGCTTGACGGCGAAGGAAGCGAGGAACGCAAACCAGAGCCAGGTCTGCATGCTGGCCGGGAATTCGTGGTTCAGCAGCGTCGGGATATCGGTGGTGCCGGCCTGCCAGTACATCGCCATGATGGCGAGCAGCATCAGCACCGAGCCGAGCAGAGTGTAGAGAAAGAATTTGAAGCTCGCATAAACGCGGTTTGAACCGCCCCAGACCCCGATGATCAGGAACATCGGGATCAAGCCGCCTTCGAAGAATAGATAGAACACGATCAGATCGAGTGCGCAGAACACCCCGATCATCAGGGTCTCCAGCACCAGAAATGCGATCATGTATTCCTTGACGCGGTCGGTGATCGCATCCCAGCTCGCCAGGATGCAGATCGGCATCAGGAATGTAGTGAGGATCACGAACAGCATGGAAATGCCGTCCACGCCGACGTGATAGCTGAAATTGGCGCCGAGCCAGGCATACTTCTCGACGAACTGGAACTCGGACGTGTTGGGCTCGAATTCTGCCCACAGGAAGAGCGACAGCAGGAATGTGATCATCGTGGTCCACAGCGCCACGTAACGGGCATTGCGGACGGCGATCTCGTCGGTGCCGCGGATCGCGAAAATGAAGAGTGCGCCCAGCAGCGGCAAGAAGATGATAGCGGATATGACGGGCCAACCGATGGTCATCAGGGCGCCCCGCTCGCAAACATGAAGTAGGTGATCAGGAGCGCCACGCCGATCAGCATCGCGAAGGCGTAATGGTAGACGTAGCCGGTCTGAACGCGCACCACGCTGCGCGTGACCTCGAGCACCCGGGCGGCGATGCCATCGGGGCCAATGCCGTCGATAACGGTGCCGTCACCGACCTTCCAGAGGAAGCGTCCAAGCCGAAACGCGGGCCGCGTGAAGGCCCAATCGTAGAGTTCGTCGAAATACCATTTGTTCAGCAAGAACAGATAGATCGGACGTAGTTTCTCAGCCAGGAAATTAGGAATCCTGGGCCAAGCCAAATAGAACATTCCGGCGATCGCAAATCCGATTGCCATCATGACGGTCGGAGCCGCGAATACGGCGAAAGGCACGTGGTGAATGTCCTGCAGAATACGGTTGTCGGGCGAGATGTAGAGGACGGTCCGCCAGAACGCTGTGTAGTCGTCGCCAATAAAGAGGTTGTAGAACAGCGCGCCCGCACCGAGCGAACCAAGCGCCAGTATAGCCAGCGGGACCAGCATCACCATGGGCGACTCGTGCGCTTTCTTCAAAACCTCAGGATCCGACCTGGGCTTGCCGTGGAAGGCTAGAAACATCAGTCGCCAGGAGTAGAACGAGGTGAGCAGCGCCGAGACCACCGCCAAGACGAACGCATACATGCCCACATTGCTGTGGGCGACGAAGGCGGCCTCGATGATTGCGTCCTTCGAGAAGAAGCCCGAAGTCAGCGGAAAGCCGGTGAGCGATAGGGTGCCAATCAGCATCATCACCCAGGTGAACGGGATGACCTTGGCCATGCCCCCCATCTTTTGCAGGTCCTGCTCGTCGTGCAGTGCGTGGATTACCGAGCCCGCGCCCAAGAACAGCAGCGCCTTGAAGAAGGCATGGGTGAAGAGGTGGAAGATCGCGGCCGAATATGCGCCGACGCCCAGCGCCACGAACATGTAGCCGAGCTGCGAACAGGTGGAGTAAGCCACCACCCGCTTGATGTCGTTCTGAACCAAGCCGACGGTGGCGGCGAAGAAGGCGGTGGTGGCGCCAATGATGGTCACGAAGGCAAGTGCGATCGGCGCCAACTCGAACAACGGCGAGAGCCGGGCCACCATGAAGACACCCGCCGTCACCATGGTTGCGGCGTGGATCAGGGCCGAGACCGGCGTCGGACCTTCCATAGCGTCGGGCAGCCAGGTGTGGAGCAGGAACTGGGCCGATTTGCCCATGGCGCCCATAAAGAGCAGCAGGCAGAGCACGGTGAGTACGTCCAAGTTCCAACTCAAGAATCTGAAGCTCTGGCCCACCTGGTCGGGGGCCGCGGCGAACACGGTGTCGAACTGGATCGTGCCAAAAATGTAGAAGACGCCGAAAATGCCGAGCGCGAAGCCGAAGTCCCCCACCCGGTTGACGATGAAGGCTTTGATCGCGGCGGCGTTGGCAGCGGGCTTCTGATACCAGAAACCGATCAAGAGATAGGAGGCGAGCCCGACGCCCTCCCAGCCGAAGAAGAGCTGAAGGAAGTTGTCGGAGGTCACCAGCGCCAGCATGGCGAAGGTGAAAAGCGAGAGATAGGCGAAGAAGCGCGGCTGATGGGGGTCGTGGTCCATGTAGCCGATCGAATAAACGTGCACGAGCCCCGATATGGTGTTGACCACCACCAGCATCACCGCGGTCAGCGTATCGATACGAAGCGCCCAGGAGACCGTGAGCTCGCCCGAGGTGAGCCATGGAAATATTTCGATGCGCCCTTCTTCGCCGCCGATTCCCACCTGGAAGAAGGCGACCCAGGAAAGCACGGCGCCAAACAGCACGAATGCGCTGGTGAGCACACCGCAGCCGCGGGGACCCAGCTGGCGGCCGAAGAAGCCGGCCAGAATGGCGCCGAGCGCGGGTAGAAATACAATCAGCTCATACACCGCCGCTCACCCCTTCATCAGGTTGATGTCCTCGACCGCGATCGAGCCGCGGTTGCGGAAGTAGACGACGACGATGGCGAGCCCGATTGCGGCCTCGGCGGCAGCGACGGTGAGGATCAGCATGGCAAAGACTTGCCCGACCAGATCGCCCAGATGAGCGGAAAAGGCGACAAAATTGATGTTCACGGCGAGCAGCATCAATTCGATCGACATCAAGATCACGATGACGTTCTTGCGATTAAGAAAGATGCCGAAAATGCCGAGCGTGAAGAGGATCGCGGCAACGGTCAAATAATGATGCAGCCCTATGACCATGATCCCCTCATTGCCCCTGTGTTCGCATTTTCCTTGGAAACGCGAGCCGCCGCGCGGCTGTCGCGAATCTCAGAGACCTTTGCCCGATTCGACCTGTTTAATCTCGATCGCCGCATCGGGCCGGCGCGCGACCTGCTCGGCGATCGATTGGCGCTTGACGTCTTCCTTGTGGCGCAGCGTCAGGACGATGGCCCCGATCATCGCCACCAGCAGGATCATTCCCGCCGCTTCGAAAAAGTAGACATATTGGGTGTAAAGGATCCGCCCCAAGGCTTCCGTATTGGTCATTTCGGTCAAGGGCGGCGCCGGCGCCATCGCCTGGCCCGTGGCCTCGGGCGCAACGGCCCAAGATCCAACAACCAATATCAATTCGATCAGGAGAATGATGCCGACGAGGCCGCCCACGGGAAGGTATTTCAAGAACCCCGCGCGCAGTTCCGCGAAGTCCACGTCCAGCATCATGACGACGAATAGGAAGAGCACCGCGACCGCGCCGACATAAACGACGATCAGAACCATCGCCAGAAATTCGGCGCCCAGCAGCACGAAGAGGCCGGCGGAGTTTACGAATGCGAGGATCAGAAATAGAACTGCATGAACCGGATTGCGCGAGGCAATCACCATGAAGGCGGAAGCCACGGTGACGGAGGCAAACAGGTAGAAGAAGGCGGCCGCGACGATCATTGTTCCGTTCAGACCTCTACCCTTCCCTCAGGCCTATCGATAGGGCGCGTCGAGCGCGATATTGGTTGCGATCTCGCGCTCCCACCGGTCGCCATTGGCGAGCAGGCGCTCCTTGTCGAAGTAGAGCTCCTCGCGGGTTTCGGTGGCGAATTCGAAATTCGGGCCCTCGACGATGGCGTCGACCGGACAAGCCTCCTGGCAAAATCCGCAATAGATGCATTTCACCATGTCGATGTCGTAGCGCGTGGTGCGCCTGGTGCCGTCATTGCGCCGGGGCCCCGCCTCGATGGTGATCGCCTGGGCGGGGCAGATCGCCTCGCAAAGCTTGCAGGCAATGCAGCGCTCTTCGCCGTTGGGATAGCGGCGCAGCGCATGCTCGCCGCGGAATCTGGGCGAGATCGGTCCCTTCTCGAAGGGATAGTTCAGAGTCGCCTTCTTTTTGAAGAAATACTTCATGGCAAGCCAGAAGGCCGCGACGAACTCGACGAGAAGCGCAGATTTGGCGGCTTGTGCCAGACGATTGATCAAGTCGGCTTCTCCATCCTCACGGCGCAAGATCGAAAAAGTGCAACACGGCGGCAACCGCCACGACCATGAATAGCGAGAGCGGCAGGAACACTTTCCAGCCGAGCCGCATCAGCTGGTCATAGCGGTAACGCGGCACGATCGCCTTCACCATGGCGAACATGAAGAAGACGAAGATGACCTTTAGCAGAAACCAAACCGGGCCCGGAACCCATGTGAAGGGCACGATATCGGCCGGCGGCAACCATCCGCCCAAAAACAGGATGGTCATCAGGGCGCACATCACGGTGATGGCGACGTATTCGCCCAGCATGAACAGCATGTAAGGGGTCGAGGAATACTCGACCATGAAGCCCGCCACCAACTCGGACTCGGCCTCCGGCAGGTCGAAGGGCGGCCGATTGGTCTCGGCAAGCGCAGAAATAAAGAACACCACAAACATGGGGAACAGCGGCAGCCAGAACCAATTGAAGAGGCCCCAATCGCCCTGCTGCGCCATCACGATCTGGGTCAGGTTCAGCGAGCCTACGCAGAGCAGCACCGTGATGATGACAAAGCCGATAGAGACTTCGTAGGAGACCATTTGAGCCGCCGAGCGCAGCGCGCCCAGGAACGGGTACTTCGAATTCGACGCCCAGCCCCCCATGATCACGCCATAGACTTCCAGCGACGAAATCGCGAAGACATAGAGGATGCCGACATTGATGTCGGCGACGACCCAGCCGGCATTGACCGGTATCACCGCCCACGCCGAGAGCGCCAAAACGGTTGCGACCAAGGGTGCGAGCAGAAACACGCCCTTATTGGCGCCCGCCGGGATCACCGGCTCCTTGAAGACGAATTTCAGCATGTCCGCGAAGGACTGCAACAACCCCCAAGGGCCCACCACATTGGGTCCCTTGCGGAGTTGCACCGCGGCCCAGATCTTCCTGTCCGCCAAGAGTAGATAGGCGACAATCAGCAGCAGCGTGACCAGCAACAACGTGCTCTGGGCCAGGATGATGACCGTCGGATAGCCGTAGATTGTCCAGAGCTCAGCCATCGGTACCGGTACTCTCCTGGTCACCCGCCAATTTCAGCGCGCTGAGTTCCGCCATCACGGCCGAAGCCCGCGCGATCGGATTGGTGAGGTAATGGTCCTCGATCGCACGGCCGAAGGATTTGCGGCTTACCTCATCGTCGGCCTCGGACAGAGCCTCGATGATTGCCGGGTCGGTGGGGACGATAGTGTCCAGCTCACCGAAAAAAGGCACCTGCTCATACATCTGGGCCCGCAACTCGGGCAACGTATTGAATGGCAAGACGTTTCCGAGGTTCTCAGAGAGCGCGCGAATGATCGTCCAGTCGTCCCGCGCATCCCCCGGCGGGAACACGGCGCGTGCGGTCAATTGCGGCCGGCCCTCGGTGTTGAGATAAGTGCCGGATTTTTCCGTGTAGGTGGCGCCTGGAAGGATCGCGTCGGCCCGGTGGGCGCCGCGGTCGCCATGGCTGCCCTGATAGATCACGAAGGCATCGCCCAGGCGCTCGGTGTCGATTTCATCTGCACCCAACAGATAGACGACGTCGAGATCACCCGCCTCTGCTGCATCGAGCATGGCAGGCACGGCAAGTCCGCCCGGACCCGGGACCAGCCCCAGGCTCAAACCAGCCACCCGGGCAGCAGCGGTATGGAGCACGTTGAAGCCGTTCCAACTCTGTCCCAGCAGGCCCGCCCCCACGCAGAGCCTGGCGGCCAGCGTCAGCACGCCTTGGGAGTCGCTGCGCATCAGGGCGTTCTGGCCTAAAATCAACATTGGTCGGTCCGCTTCCTTCAAGGCCTTGAAGAAGGGGTGGCGGCCGCGGGTCAGCTCCTGCAGGGTCTCAGGCCCGGCGCCCAGATATTCGTAGGGAAAGGTGAGATCGGCGGGTTCCCCGATGAAGCCGATTTTCACGCCCCCTTTGAGCCAACGCCCGCGGATTCTGGCGTTGATGATGGGGGCCTCGGCCCGGGGATCGGTCCCGATCAGCAAAATTGCGTCGCACTCATCGATTCCCGATATCGTCGTATTGAAAAGAAAGGTGGCGCGGCCCGCGTCCGGGTGCAGGATCGTACCGTCCTGCCGGCAGTCCAAATTAGTCACTCCAAGACGCTCGGCTAACCTTTTGAAAGCAAACATTTCTTCCGCGCTTGCCAGGTCGCCAGCAAGCATGGCGATGCGCTCGGGGCTAGCGCCTTTGATTCTCTTGGAAATGGCGGCGAATACGTCGCTCCATTCGGCCGCTTCCAGGCGGCCCTTCTTGCGCAAATAGGGTTGGTCGAGACGCTGGGTCCTCAGCCCGTCCCAAACGAAGCGCGTCTTATCGGAGATCCATTCCTCGTTCACCTCGTCATTGTTGCGCGGCAGGATGCGCAGCACCTCGCGCCCCCGCGCATCGACCCGGATATTGGAGCCGACCGCATCCATCACGTCGACAGACTCTGTTTTGACGAGCTCCCAAGGTCTGGCCGCAAATGCATAAGGCTTCGACGTCAAGGCACCCACGGGGCACAGGTCGATCACATTGCCGGACAGCTCCGAGGTCATGCCCTGCTCGAGATAGGTCGTGATTTCCATGTCCTCGCCGCGGCCGATCGCGCCCAACTCCTCGACGCCCGCAATTTCGGTCATGAAGCGGACGCAGCGCGTGCAATGGATGCAGCGGGTCATGATGGTCTTGATCAGAGGACCTATGTATTTGTCCTCGACCGCGCGCTTGTTGAGTTCGAAGCGGCTGCCATCGAAGCCATAGGCCATGGCCTGATCCTGAAGGTCGCACTCGCCGCCCTGATCGCAGATCGGACAATCCAGCGGATGGTTGATCAGCAAGAATTCCATCACTCCTTCCCGCGCCTTTTTGACCGTTGGCGTGTTGGTGAAGACCTGGGGCGGCGTGCCGTCGGGACCGGGTCTGAGATCATTCACGCTCATATGGCAGGAGGCGACGGGTTTCGGCATACCAGCGACTTCCACCAGGCACATACGGCAGTTTCCTGCGATTGAGAGCCGCTCGTGATAGCAAAAGCGCGGAATATCGATGCCGGCGAGCTCGCAAGCTTGAATCAAGGTGAGCCCGTCCTCCACCTCGAATTCCTGTCCGTCGATTTCAAGTATCGGCATGTCGTGCCTTGCAATCCTTAGCCTTCGGCCGCCGGTTGACCGAACTTCAGCAGATTCCCGTCCGGGTCCCAGACATAAAATTCCCGCATGCCCCAGGGCCGGGTCACCGGCGCTGTGATGCGAGCCTCGGTGGCGAGGCGCTCCACGTCATCATGCAGGCTGTCCACGTCATCGGTGCGAAAATAGGCCGACGTATTCTCGGCGATGTTCCGGTCATCGCAGGGCCAGAAATGAATCTCCACCCCGTCCCGTTCGACGATGCCGTATTCGTCGCCATAGGCGGCAACAGACCTGAACCCCAGCTGATCGCGATAAAAGGCCATGGAGCGCCCAATATCCGCGGAAGGAAACAGGGGGCAGGCCATTTTGATTGTCGCCATTTCCCGCCTCACTGCGCCGCAACAGCCTCGACGACTTCCTCGTCGTCCGGCTTTGGTTGCGAACTGTATTGGTCGATCCGCTCTTCGATGACGTGCCGAAAATGCCGAATCAGACCCTGCACCGGCCAAGCCGCCGCATCGCCGAGGGCGCAGATCGTGTGCCCCTCCACCTGATAGGAGACGTCGAGCAGCATGTCGATTTCGTGCTTTTCGGCCTCGCCCCGGGCCATCCGTTCCAGCACCCGCCACATCCAGCCCGTGCCTTCACGGCATGGGGTGCACTGGCCGCAGCTCTCATGTTTGTAAAAGTAAGAGATCCGCGCGATTGCACGGATGATATCGGTCGACTTATCCATGACGATGACGGCTGCGGTGCCGAGACCCGATTTCAACTCGGCAAGCGAGTCGAAATCCATCGGCAGGTTTTGGCAGACCGATGCCGGCAGGCAAGCGACTGAGGAACCACCCGGAATAACGGCCAACAAATTGTCCCAGCCCCCCCGCACGCCGCCCGCATGGCGATCGATCAGCTCGCGCAAAGGAATGCCCATCTCCTCTTCCACATTGCAGGGCTCGTTGACGTGGCCAGAGATGCAAAACAGCTTGGTGCCGGTATTGTTCGGTTTGCCAAGCGAGGCGAACCAGCTTGCGCCCCGGCGTAGGATGTCTGGGACGACGGCGATACTCTCGACATTGTTCACGGTGGTCGGCGCGCCATAGAGCCCCACATTGGCGGGGAACGGCGGCTTCAGCCGGGGCTGGCCCTTCTTGCCCTCAAGGCTTTCCAGCAGCGCGGTTTCTTCGCCGCAGATATAGGCGCCGGCGCCGTGGCTGACGTAGATGTCTAAATCCCAGCCATTGCGGTTGCCCTTGCCGATCAGCTTGGCGTCGTAAGCCTCGTCGATGGCGGCCTGCAGCCGCTTGCGTTCTTCGATGAACTCGCCGCGGATATAGATATAGGCAACATGGGCATGCATGGCGCAGGCGGCGAGCAGGGAGCCCTCGATGAGCAGATGCGGGTCGTGGCGCATAATCTCCCGGTCCTTGCAGGTGCCGGGCTCGGACTCATCCGCATTGACCACGAGATATGAAGGACGCGTGTCCTTTCCCCTGGGCATGAACGACCATTTGAGTCCTGTCGGGAAGCCAGCCCCTCCCCGGCCCCGCAGACCCGATGCCTTGACCTCGTCGATGATCCATTCTGGACCGTTCCCAATCAGCTTTTTGGTGCCATCCCAGGCGCCGCGTGCCTTGGCACCCTTAAGGCGCCAATCCCCGAAGCCGTACAGATTGCGGAAAATGCGGTCCTTGTCGGCCAGCATCACTCGTTCTCCGCGGCCAGCGTCACCGCTTGCTCGATCCAGTTCTCGCGCTCGATTCGACCCTTGAACCGCAGGTACTGATTGATCCAGGCCAAGTTGTCATCATCCCAGTCGGCGATCTGGTCGTAATGGAAGACGCCGAGTTCGTTGAGCAGGTCCTCTAATCTCGGCCCGACGCCCAGAATGCGCTGCAGCTGATCGGCGCCGCCTTTGCGCGGGCGCTTCAATACATGCGGCTTGAGCTTGTCCGAAACCGCTTTTTTGGTGCCCTTGCCGTTTGTGGCCTTGGCGACATCCAACAAGGTGGTCCCGCCTCCGATTGGGCAGGAGTTTTGCCGGTCGATTTGCGGGCCCGGATGCACTTTGCGCCCTTCCTTGAGATCGTTCAGCAGCGCCTCAAGACTGTCCGGGGTCAGATCCTCGTAATAGTCGTCATTGATCTGCACCATCGGCGCGTTCACACATGCTCCCAGGCACTCAACCTCAATCCAGGACATGCGGCCATCCGGGCTCAGCATGCCAGGCGCGCCGATCACGCGCCGGCAGACGTCCTTCAGCTCTTCCGCGCCCCTCAGCCAGCACGGCGTCGTGCCGCAGAGCTGGATGTAGAACTCGCCCACCGGAGACAGGTTGAACATGGTGTAGAAGGTCGCGACCTCGTAAACCCGGATATCGGCCATGTCGAGAATCTCAGCGACGCAGCGGAGTGCGGGTTCGGGCAGCCAGCCCCCGGCCTGCCTTTGGGCACGCCAAAGCAGCGCGATCACGGCCGACGCCTGCTTGCCTTCGGGGTATTTCTTGATCTCCTTGTCAGCCCAGCGCCGGTTCTCCGCGGTGAACGCGAAGTCGTCGGGCTGGATTGGATCCAAACGCCGCACGTTCACCGGTCCACCTCTCCGAAGACGATGTCGATGGAGCCCAGAATTGCCGAGACGTCCGCCAGCATGTGGCCCTTGCAGAGAAAATCCATGGCCTGCAGGTGGGCGTAACCCGGCGCCCTGATCTTGCAACGATAGGGAATATTGCTGCCGTCTGAGACCAGATAGACACCGAACTCACCCTTCGGCGCCTCAACGGCCGCATACACCTCGCCCTCCGGCACGTGGTAGCCCTCGGTATATAGCTTGAAGTGATGGATCAGCGCTTCCATCGAGCGCTTCATCTCTTCGCGTTTCGGCGGCACGATTTTTTGGTTCGAAACTCCAACCGGACCGGCTTCTGCAAGCAGCCGCTCACAGCACTGCTTCATCAGCCGCACCGATTGGCGCATCTCCTCCATGCGGATCAGATAGCGGTCGTAGCAATCGCCGTTCTTGCCGATTGGTATGTCGAATTCCAATTCGTCGTAGCATTCATAGGGCTGGGCCTTGCGCAGGTCCCACGCCGCACCCGAACCCCGCACCATGACCCCTGAGAATCCCCAGGCAAATGCGTCTTCAAGGGAGACAACCGCGATGTCGACATTGCGCTGCTTGAAGATCCGGTTTCCGGTCAGCAGCTCCTCGATATCGTCCAATACTTTCAGAAACGGATCGCAGAAATCGTTGATATCCTCGACAAGCTGGCTCGGCAGGTCTTCGTGGACGCCGCCCGGTCTGATGTAGGCCGCGTGCATCCGGCTGCCCGACGCGCGCTCGTAGAACACCATCAGCTTTTCGCGCTCTTCAAAGCCCCACAGCGGTGGCGTCAGCGCACCGACATCCAGTGCTTGCGTAGTGACGTTGAGCATGTGCGAGAGCAGCCTGCCGATTTCGCTGTAAAGCACCCGAATGAGCTGCGCGCGCTTGGGCACTTCGATATCGAGCAGCTTCTCGACCGCGAGCGCAAAGGCATGCTCTTGATTCATCGGCGCCACGTAATCCAGGCGGTCGAAATAAGGCACCGCCTGCAGATAGGTCTTGTGCTCGATTAGCTTCTCGGTGCCGCGGTGCAGAAGGCCGATATGCGGATCCACGCGCTCGACGACCTCGCCGTCGAGCTCCAGCACCAGGCGCAAGACGCCATGGGCTGCCGGGTGCTGGGGCCCGAAATTGATCGTGAAATTGCGGATCTCGGTCTCAGCCATCGACCTCGATACCCAGTTGCTCCGCCGCCCGTGCCTGTTTGGCCTGCAAGGCGCGGTTAAAGCGATCCCAACTCACGATAAAGCGCTCGATCTCACCCTTGCCGATCGTGTCGATCCCATCGTGCGCGGTGACCGCAAATCGCACCCGGCGGCTCTCGACGCTCGTGCATTGTGCGTCCACGGTCACCGTGAAACCGGGCGGCGTGGCCGCACTGTGGGAGACGTTTACGTGGACACCAACGCTACCCTCCCCTTCGTCGAGATGGGGTTCGAGGACTTTCATGCAGGTCCATTCCATCAGGCCCACCATGAAGCCTGTCGCAAAGACGGCCGGCATTTCATGGAATTCTGGCGCCTCTGGATAGAGGTGCTGAATGGTTTTGCTCTCGGGCACCAGGAACTCCAGGCGATGGCTGATACCGGGTTTGAGGCTATCCTTCATCACTCCGCCTTCCCGTTGCCGCCGTCTTCGGCTTTCTCGTCGCCGGGTAGCAGATATTCCGGCTGCTCCCACGGGCTTATGAAGTCGAAGGAGCGGAATTCCTGGGTCAATTTCACCGGTTCGTAGACCACCCTCTTCTGCTCGTCGTCATATCGGACCTCGACAAATCCGGTGAGCGGAAAATCCTTGCGCATCGGGTGCCCTTGGAAACCGTAATCGGTCAGGATGCGCCGCAGATCGGGGTGTTCGGCGAATAGGATACCGTAAAGATCATAGGCCTCGCGCTCGAACCAATTTGCCGCCGGAAATACGTCGATGACGCTGGGTACCGGCATCGATTCATTGGTCTCGAGCTTGACCCGGATCCGGGCATTCTGGCGTGGCGATAACAGGTGATAGACGACGTCGAAGCGGTTTGTCCGCTCGGGATAATCAACTCCTGCCAGGTCAATAAAGCAGGAGAACAAGCACTGGGCGTCGTCGCGCAGGAACCTTAGCGTGGCACCGATGGTCTCCCGATCGACCCGGATCGCCAGCTCATGATACGCCACCTCCCAGCCGAGCAATTTGTCGCCCAACTTATCCGAGAGGTATTCTCCGAGCTCAACTAGCGCCTCGTCCATATCGTTGCCGCGAGAGTGACTTTTCTATCGTTCGATCGTTCCGGTCCGGCGGATCTTCTTCTGTAAGAGCAAAATGCCGTAAACCAGAGCCTCGGCCGTCGGTGGACAACCGGGCACATAGATGTCGACCGGCACAATCCGGTCGCATCCGCGAACCACCGAATAGGAATAGTGATAATAGCCGCCGCCATTGGCGCAGCTCCCCATGGAGATTACATAGCGCGGCTCGGGCATCTGGTCGTAGACCTTGCGAAGTGCCGGCGCCATCTTGTTGGTTAGAGTGCCGGCGACGATCATGACATCTGATTGGCGCGGGCTGCCACGGGGCGCAAAGCCGAAGCGCTCGAGATCGTAGCGCGGCATCGAGGCCTGCATCATCTCGACCGCGCAGCATGCGAGTCCGAATGTCATCCACATCAACGATCCCGTACGCGCCCAATTTATCAGGTCGTCGGTGGCCGTGACGATGAAGCCCTTGTCGGCGAGCTCATCGGAAAGCTGCGAGAAATAGGGTCCGTGTGGTGCGGGGCCGGAATCTGCATCGATTCCAACGCCCTCTCGGCGCTGATCGAATAGCGGATCGCGGATCAATCCCATTCGAGCGCTCCCTTACGCCACTCATAGATGAAGCCGATGGTAAGGATGCCGAGGAATACCATGACGGCCCAGAAGCCAAGCGCTCCCACTTCCTTGAAAGCCACCGCCCAGGGAAACAGAAAGGCCACTTCCAGATCGAAAATAATGAACAGAATGGCGACCAGATAGAAGCGCACGTCGAACTTCATCCGCGCATCGTCGAAGGCATCGAATCCACACTCATAGGCGGAAACCTTCTCGGGGTCGGGATTGGAGACGGCGATCAGGAAGGGAGCCAGCATCAAAGCGCCTGCGATAACAAGCGAGACGCCGATGAAGATGGCGACGGGCAGGTATTGGAGAAGCAGCTCGTTCATGGGAATCCAACTCCGGTAGGTACCGGGTTTCCTCGCATTCACGGCCTGCGAGCGCTCACTCGATCGAACCGAACCATATGGGCGGGATCGGCTCTTGAAATCGTATCACATGGTTGAATCTGGTTTGCGGCGAAAACGGCTTCAACGTGGCAACTCAACGCATGCCGGAGCGAGGCTTAGCGCACCTCATTTGGCATGGCAAGGGCCGATATTCCATGCACTACAGGGGCGCACGAAATGGCAGTTTTTCTCAATTATCGGGCCGAAAATGGCGGGAGTGACGGGACTCGAACCCGCGGCCTCTGGCGTGACAGGCCAGCGCTCTAACCAACTGAGCTACACCCCCGGAAAAGGGCTTAATTGCCTCGCCCAATGTCGCTGGGATGTAGGGTAACCGCTAATCCAAGTCAAGCAAACCCAATCCAAGCTCCTGACCGGAGTCCGCCGGGTGTTGGCCTCGGCTGGCTCGACTTGGGCGACTTTGTGGCGAGACCATGAGTTAGACGGGACGCGCAGCCCATTTTGTTGTGATTTAGCAACAGGGTGCGGGCAATCGTACCTGCTGGGGCGCAGATTTGCTTGCTAAGGACAGCCGCCGCGATGGACCATGCAGCCGAGTTTCCGATCATCGAATCGGAGGCTAGCGTGGCAGGCAGCAGTGTCGTGCACATATCGGCACTACCGGGGGACTAGCAGGCAAAACGATGGGCGGCAGCATCAAGTCTCTTCGGCTCGCTTTGGTCGCGCTGTTCTGTCTGGTGGCGGGCGCCGTCCACGCCAGCGAGTACGATCAGGTCTTCGACCAGCTGCTGTTTAATCCGACCAATCCAACGCTAAACATCCGATATGCCGAGCTTTCCGAGCAGCGCGGCGACCTGCGCAAGGCGTTAGGCGCCTATGAGCGTCTGATCGCCATGGACCCGCAAAACAAGGAGCTGCGCCGCGAGTATTACCGGATACGCAATCGCTTGTTGCCCAATGTCACCGCGATAACCCTGGACCTCGGTGTCGACTACGCGACCAACCCGGAACAGTTGCCGAGCTTCTTCACCCGCGACAGCGATTACACGGTTAATGGTGGCCTCCAATTATTCGATGAGCGAACCCTGCATGACCACCGATGGCGCACGGTGGGTTTTGCGCGTGGCCAGGTGCAGGGCGAAATTTCGGAGCTCAATGACGCCCAAGGATCGATCTGGACTGGACCGATATTTTATATCGATCCCAAGACGCGGCTTCACGTGGCGCCGGGCACCGGCGGCGCCTTTCTCGACGACCAATGGCTTTGGTACGACGCCCTGGTACGGGCTTCGCTGGAGCGGGTCGTGGGCGGTGCCACCCAGACCATCTCGACCCTGGTGGACTATCGCGAGACCAATGACTCCTTCGATGGCAGTAGTGGCTGGCTGATAGAAGTCGAAGGCAATTTCTCAACGCATGATCAGCTGATCGGCGGCGATGCGCTCTATTTGCTACCGCGCTTCCGCTACAGCGAACCGACCGGCAGCGGTCCTGGAAGGGTCTTCAACCGGCCCCTGTTTCTGGGTAACTTTTATGAGTATGGCAGCCGTGCGGCCTATTTCTTCCCGGTGTTCAACAACAACGCCATATTGGGCGGTGGATTTGGCGCTTATTACCGCGACTACAATCAAAACGTCGCCTTCGAAACCAGGAAACGCGAAGACTGGTATCTGGAGCCGACCGCCCATGTGATCCTCCCGAGTTTCATCGGTCCCAAGACCGACCTGCGGGGAGATTACCGGTACGAATACAACGACTCGAACGACCCGTCGGAAGAGTTCGAGAACCACGTCGTCGGCGCGCGCGCAGTGAGGAGATTCTAATGCGTGCGGTTCTCCTCACATGGGCTCTGGCTGCCGTTCTTGTGCTGTGCTTCGGCCCAGCCAGCGCCCAACAGCGTATCGGCGTTGCATCAGTGGCCAAAAATGAGGTCGCCGGCATAATCGCCGGTCAGACACGGGTCATCGGTACCGGGGCGCAAATCTTTCAGAATGAAGTTGTTACGACCGGTGACAACAGTTCTGCGCAACTGTTGTTTCGGGACCAGACTACGCTGACGCTCGGTTCGAATTCGAGGATGAAGCTCGACAGATTCGTCTACGATCCGGCCACCAAGACAGGCGATATTGCGATCGACATCGCCGAGGGCGCGTTTCGCTTCATGTCGGGAGACGCGGAATCCCAGAGCTATAAAATCCAGACGCTGACGGCCACGACGGCAGTACGCGGCACGATCATCGCGGGCTTCGTGAGCCTGTCGACAGGCCAGGTTGTGATCATCCTGATCGAAGGCAGCTGCGACGTTACAACGCCAGCCGGCACCGTATCGCTTCAACCAGGTGACTACGTCGTCATCAATTCGGATGGCTCCATTCGGGGCCCCAATGCTTGGTCGGGAGGAACTTTGCTCGACATCGATGCCGACGAGAATTTCCTATACGACGTGATGGGCATTTTGACCCTGCCACTCGGGCCCAGATGGACCGAAGAAAACGATGCCTTGGATAGCAAGAACCTCGATGAACGCTTTCCCGAAGAAATAATCGTGGAAGAAGAAGACGACAAACCCATGGACGAATACCCCTACGGTGAGGGGCAAGGGCAATTCTTAGACGTCCCGCAGCCACCGCGGAACATTGATGAAGGCGGCGACGATGGCGATGGCAATGACGACGGCGAAAACGAAGGCCGCGGTGGCGAGGGCCCCGATGACGAGGGCGGTGGCCTTCAGCCTAGTCTGCTGATCGATCAGGGCCAGTTCCAAGACACCATTCTGAAACCCAACTAGGCCGCTGGTGGGCGGTGACAGGTTCGAACTGCCGACCTCCTGGGTGTAAACCAGGCGCTCTTCCAGCTGAGCTAACCGCCCAAGAGCATTTGATCTAGGACCTCGGGCTGATCAGCGCAAGTTCGACAGCACGCATGAAAAAAGCCCCGCCACGATGGGCGGGGCCTTATTCAGGTTCCAAGTTGACCCAGCTAGGGACTACGTGTTGACGGCGTCCTTCAGGGCCTTCCCAGCGCGGAACTTTGGGACCCGCGATGCCGGGATCTGGATCGGCTCGCCGGTTCTTGGATTACGTCCGCTGGATGCCTTGCGGTGCGAGACTTGGAAGTTGCCAAATCCCACGATCCGGACTTCATCCCCGGACCGCAGCGCCGATGCAATATTAGCAAAGGTTGCATCGACAGCCTCGGCGGCGGCGTCCTTGGTGATGTTCGCCTGCCTCGCAACTTGGGCTATCAAATCTGTCTTGTTCACGGGCTTGTCCTTTCCTTTGCTGCCGTTCAATCGTCGTTTACTGCACTCACGAATACCGTCGGAATGCGTGTTAATGGCGAATCACTTACCTGCGACGGAGTATAACTCGAAAAATCGCAGAAAACCGGCAAAAAGGCGGCTTGGGAAATTTGTCCCGCTCCACGGCTAAGGCGCGTGGCCGCGCAAAGCGGCACTCCGCGGGCGGCGTTTGCCGCGCTAGCTAGTGGGCCGTGACGCCTGTCGTCGAGTCTTCCTGACCCGATACGGGTGGCGTGCTTTCTGCCGTCTCATCCCAGGTAATGGGCTCAGGCGTGCGCACCAACGCTATCTTCAAGACGTCGTCCAATTGCGCGACCGGTGTGATCTCCAAGTGGTTCTTCACCTCCTCGGAGATCTCCGCCAAATCCTTGACGTTCTCCTCGGGAATGATGACGGTCTTGACGCCGCCCCGTAGAGCGGCAAGCAATTTCTCTTTCAATCCGCCAATCGGCAGGACCCGTCCGCGCAAGGTGATCTCGCCGGTCATGGCAACATCCTTGCGCACCTCGATGCCGGTCATGACCGAAATGATCGCGGTCGCCATGGCGACGCCAGCCGAAGGGCCGTCCTTAGGCGTTGCGCCTTCCGGCACGTGGACGTGGATGTCACGGCGCTCGAATAGCGGCGGTTCGATGCCGAAGTCGACGGCCCGCGAACGAACATAAGCATTGGCTGCAGAAATCGATTCCTTCATGACATCGCGCAGATTGCCGGTGACGGTCATCTTGCCCTTGCCCGGCATCATCACGCCTTCAATGGTCAGCAATTCGCCGCCCACATCGGTCCAGGCCAGTCCGGTGACGATACCTACCTGATCCTCGCTCTCGGTCTCGCCATAACGGAACTTCGGAACCCCAAGGAAATCCTGGAGATTGTTCAGTTTTATCTTGACGGTTTTCTTGTCGCTGGTGAGCAGCTCCTTCACGGTTTTTCGCGACATTTTCGCGATTTCCCGCTCCAGATTTCGCACACCCGCTTCCCGCGTATAACGCCGAATAACTTCCTTCAGCGCATCGTCGTCCAGGTTCCATTCCTCAGGTTCCAGCCCATGGGCCGGGAGCTGGTGGGGGATCAGGTGACGGCGCGCGATCTCGATCTTTTCATCTTCGGTGTAGCCGGCGATCCGAATGATCTCCATCCGGTCCATCAGGGCGGGCGGAATGTTCAGCGTGTTTGCCGTGGTGACGAACATCACGTTGGAGAGATCGTAGTCAACTTCCAAATAATGGTCGTTGAAGGTGTGGTTCTGTTCCGGATCCAGCACCTCCAAAAGGGCGGAGGCGGGATCGCCGCGAAAATCGGCGCCCATCTTGTCGATTTCGTCCAGCAGGAACAGCGGATTGACCTTCTTGGCCTTCCGCATCGACTGGATCACCTTGCCCGGCATTGAGCCAATATAGGTCCGCCGGTGCCCGCGGATCTCCGCTTCGTCCCGAACGCCGCCAAGCGACATCCGCACGAATTCGCGGCCCGTGGCCCGCGCGATGGACTTGCCGAGCGACGTCTTGCCGACGCCAGGGGGCCCGACGAGACAGAGGATCGGGCCTTTCAGCTTGTTGGTCCGCAACTGGACGGCAAGATACTCGACAATCCGGTCCTTGACCTTCTCCAGCCCATAATGGTCCTCATCGAGAATCCGTTGAGCCTCGTCGAGATCTTTCTTGATCTTGCCCTTGACGCCCCACGGAATCGACAGCAGCCAGTCCAGATAGTTCCGGACAACCGTGGCTTCCGCCGACATCGGACTCATCTGCTTGAGCTTCTTCAGCTCGCCGGTGGCCTTTTCCTTGGCCTCCTTGGAAAGCTTGGTGTTCTCGATCTTCTCCTCGATCTCGGAGATGTCGTCGCGTCCATCCTCGGCGTCGCCGAGCTCCTTCTGAATCGCCTTCATTTGCTCGTTCAGGTAGTACTCGCGCTGAGTCTTCTCCATCTGCCGTTTGACCCGAGAACGGATCTTTTTCTCTACCTGGAGAACGGAGATTTCACTTTCCATCAGCGCGTAGACGCGCTCCAGACGGTCTGAGACGGACGTGATCTCAAGGATTTCCTGCTTATCGGATATCTTGATCGCCAGATGCGAGGCTATGGTGTCGGCGAGCTTGGAATAGTCGTCGATCTGGGTGATGGTGCCCAGCACCTCAGGCGAAATCTTCTTGTTCAGCTTGACGTAGCTTTCGAACTGGCCCACCGCCGAGCGCGCCAGGGCCTCGATCTCATCTTCCGCGCCGAGTTCTTCCTCCACGCGCTCGATTTCGGCCTCAAAATAATCTTCGTTGTCGGTGTAGCCCTGAATCTGCGCACGGGCCGTGCCCTCGACGAGCACCTTGACGGTCCCATCGGGCAGCTTCAGCAGCTGCAGAACCGAGGCGAGCGTGCCCAGCGTAAAAATCGCATCCGTCGAGGGCTCGTCGTCGCCGGCATTTTTCTGCGCGACCAGCAAGATCTGCTTGTCCGAGCGCATCACCTCTTCGAGCGCATTAATCGACTTCTCGCGCCCCACGAAAAGCGGCACGATCATGTAAGGAAAGACAACAATGTCCCTTAGCGGCAGAACTGGAAACTTTTCGGGTCCGCCCGCCGTCTCAGTCTGATCATGCTTTTCTTCGCTCATTTCGGTCACCCAATTGCAGTTTTGTTTGAGTCCGCCGTGCATTCGCACGGCTTCCTCCCGGCGTTCCTATCCCCAATGACGTACGATTGTGTCAGCTTAGCGCCAAACCACACGCGGCGGCGTACTGGCTTCGCGAAATACGTGGCACTGAGCCTTTTCGTCGGCACATCATTAGTTGGCAATGGGCCGCCCACAAGTCAAGGGCGGCCATGGCAGGCGAATCCTTAGCGATTCGCGTCATCTTGAGACGGATTCGCGTGCCCAGACAAGCAGTGAATTCGGACCAATTGAAGCGTCTGTGCCGGTTAGGCGCTCGACTCGATCTCTTCGCTCCGTTCCGAATAGATCCGCAAAGGCCTGGCGCTTCCCTCGACGACCTCAGGAGAGATCACCACCTCCTCCACGCCCTCTAGGCCCGGAAGATCGAACATGGTGTCGAGCAGGATGCCTTCCATGATGGAGCGAAGGCCACGTGCGCCTGTTTTCCGGTCGATGGCCCGGCGGGCGATGCCGCTGAGCGCCTCATCGGCAAAGCTGAGATTCACGTCTTCCATCTCAAAGAGCCGCTGATACTGCTTGACCAGCGCGTTTTTCGGCTCGGTCAGGATGCGGACCAGCGATTCCTCGTCGAGGTCTTCGAGCGTAGCAAGCACCGGCACGCGGCCGATGAATTCCGGAATCAGGCCGAATTTCAGGAGATCTTCGGGCTCGATGCCCTTGAGAATCTCGCCCGTCCTGCGATCGTCATCGTCCTCCACGTCCGCGCCAAATCCGATCGACGTGTTGCGGCCGCGATTAGCGATGATTTTCTCAAGACCCGCAAAAGCACCGCCGCAAAGGAACAGGATATTGGTGGTGTCGACCTGCAGGAATTCCTGCTGGGGATGCTTGCGGCCACCCTGGGGCGGCACGCTCGCGACCGTGCCTTCCATGATCTTCAGCAGGGCCTGCTGCACGCCCTCGCCCGAGACGTCGCGGGTGATGGATGGGTTGTCGGACTTGCGGCTGATTTTGTCGACCTCGTCGATATAGACGATGCCGCGTTGGGCCCGCTCGACATTGTAGTCGGCCGCCTGCAGTAGCTTCAGGATAATGTTCTCGACGTCCTCGCCCACATAACCGGCCTCGGTGAGCGTGGTTGCATCGGCCATGGTGAATGGAACATCCAAGATGCGCGCCAGCGTCTGTGCCAGCAGCGTCTTGCCGCAACCGGTCGGCCCAATCAGCAGGATATTGGATTTGGCTAGCTCGACATCGCCATTCTTGGTGGCGTGATTGAGCCGCTTGTAGTGGTTATGAACCGCAACGGAGAGCACCCGTTTGGCGTGATCCTGGCCGATCACGTAATCGTCCAAGACGGTGCAAATCTCGCTCGGCGTCGGCACACCGTCCCGCGACTTGACCAGCGAGCTCTTGTTCTCTTCGCGGATAATGTCCATGCAGAGTTCGACGCATTCATCGCAGATGAACACCGTCGGGCCCGCAATCAGCTTACGGACTTCGTGCTGACTCTTTCCGCAGAACGAGCAGTAAAGAGTGTTCTTTGCGTCGCTTCCGCTGACTTCGCTCATCCTACCATCCTAGCGGTGTCCGAATTTGAAACGGTCCTGCCAAGTCCCTTTGGGGGGCTGCATCGCGCCTTCGCAACTCCGCAGCATGACTGCAATTTGCTCGAGGACAGAACGGCTACTCTATGACAATCTGAGCACGCTATCGCCGCAGAGATCAAGAATTGATTAATCCAATTCGCCCAATGCAATCCCCGATATTCACATGCCGAAAGTCTAATGATTGATATGGATTTGGTCGACAATTGGATCACCGCATTGGCGTTCAATCCGATTCACAATTGGCTGACCAGACGATCCAATTGGTGCAGCACTGGCGGATTGGCGCATGCTTTTATTTGTCGTCCGAGGCCTTCTTGCCGTTGTCGTCCGCCGGCACTTTCCTCTCGGCAATCACTTCATCCACGATGCCGAACTTCTTGGCATCGTCGGCGGTCATGAAATAGTCGCGGTCGAGTGTGCGCTCGATGGTTTTTTCGTCTTGGCCGGTATGCTCCATATAGATCTTATTTAGCCTGTTCTTCAGCTTGATGATGTCTTCGGCGTGGCGCTCAATATCGCTCGCCTGGCCCTGAAAGCCGCCGGAGGGTTGGTGCACCATGATGCGTGCGTTGGGCAGCGCGTAGCGCATGCCCTTTTCGCCCGCCGCAAGCAGCAGGGAACCCATCGAGGCGGCTTGGCCGATGCAGAGCGTCGCCACGGGCGGACGAATGAACTGCATGGTGTCGTAGATCGCCAGGCCCGACGTCACGATGCCGCCGGGCGAGTTGATGTACATCGAAATCTCTTTCTTCGGATTCTCGGCCTCCAAATAGAGCAGCTGCGCAATCGCCAGCGAGGCGACCATGTCCTCGATCGGGCCGGTCACGAAGATGATGTTTTCCTTGAGCAGCCTCGAATAGATGTCGTAAGCGCGCTCGCCCCTATTGGTCTGCTCCACGACCATGGGCACGAGCGTGTTCATGTAAATATCGGCGGGATCTCGCATGGCTAAATCTCTCCTACGCGCCCTATGTTCCCGATCCAGACGGATGGCCGCTTGATTCGAATTGGGTCGAGCCCTGTTAGCAGATTCGCACCATCTGGCCGAGCGCGCGACCTGGGCGCCACTTGGCAATTGAGTCCGCTGTCCTTTGCGCCGGTGATTGTCCGATCTTTGCATAACGCCCGCTATAGCGTCACGTACAGCTTGGCAGCCTATGGTGCCTCGGGATCATCCGGCATCTTGAACAGCTCCTCGCTGCTCACCTTCTTCTCGGTCAGTTTCACGAGTTCGAGGATGAAATCGACGACCTTGTCCTCAAAGATAGGCGCCCGAAGTTCGGCGAGCGCCTGCGGGGTCTTTTGATAAAATTCGTAGACTTCGCGTTCCTGGCCGGGGAACTGGCGGATCCGGTCCATTAGCGCCCGATTGACCTCTTCGTCCGCGACCGTGATGCCATTCTTCTCACCGACTTCCGAGAGCATCAGGCCCAACCTGACCCGGCGCGCGGCGATCTCCCGGTAGCGCTTCCGGGCCTCGTCTTCGGTCGTGTCCTCGTCCTCGAATGTGGATCCGGACTGCTCCAGATCGGCAGTTACCTGCTGCCAAATGGTCTCGAACTCGTTATCGACCAGTTTCTGCGGCAGCTCGAAATTATAAGTCTCGTCCAACCTGTCGAGCAGTATGCGCTTGAGTTTGGTTCGCGACGCCGTCTCCAGCTCGTCAGCGAGCCTCGTCTTCACCGCCTCGCGCAACTCATCGATTTTTTCAAAGCCCATGGTTTTGGCCAGAGCGTCATCAATCTTCGGCTGGACCGGCTTCGACACCTCCTTAACGTCGATCTCGAACACGACGTCTTTGCCCGCCAGCTGGTCGGCCGGATAATCCTTGGGAAACGCGGTTTCGACCTTTTTCGAGTCGCCAGCCTTGGAACCTTTCAGTGCATCCTCGAAGCCCGGTATGAAGCTGCCCCGCCCCAATACCACCGCGGCGCCCTCGGCCGTGCCGCCCTCAAAGGGCTCGCCCTCCATTTCGCCCCGATAGTCGAGCGTCACCTGGTCGCCATCCTTGGCGGCGCCCTTTTTCGGCTCATAGGTGACGGCGCTCTCGGCGAGCTTCTCCACGCCGCTCTCAATGTCCTTCTCGTCGACCTCGGTATATTGCTTCTCCAGTTTGATCTTGGAGAAATCCTCGAGCTCAATTACGGGCAGAACTTCGAACGACATGGTGTAGGCGAGATCGGCATCGCCGGCGATCACCTTCTCGATCACTTCGCCATCTTCGGGAAGCTCGATGTCGGGCTGAAAGGCCGGGCGCTCGGAGCGGTCACTAAGCGCCTGCTGGCTGGTCTCCGAAACCGCCTGTTGCATGACTTCGGCCATGACCGAGCGGCCATAGACCTTGCGCAAATGGTTGACCGGCACCTTACCGGGCCGAAAGCCCTTGATCCGGACTTGATTCTTGAGTTCCTTAAGCCGCTCAGAGAGACGCCGGTCAAGATCCTTAGCCTCTATCACCACCTTGAGCTCGCGCTTCAGGCCCTCTGCCGTTGTCTCTGTAACTTCCATAGTGCGTCTGATCCGACCCTAGTATTGACTTTCCCCGGCATCCGCCGCGCCAAAAAAAAGCGCTCCGGGCCGGCTGGTGCGGGCGGAGGGATTTGAACCCCCACGGCCAAAGCCACCAGATCCTAAATCTGGCGTGTCTACCAGTTCCACCACGCCCGCAAGGAGCTTGCGCCCTTCCGCCGATGCGCTCCTATATCATAGGGGATTCAGCCGTCGCTAGCCTGTTTCGTCCAGGGCCCATGAAGGCTGGAGGATTAGCGCTCCGATGCGCTCAACCCCTCGGCGCCCACTGCCAATGCGCGGGCACCCAGCGAAACACGTTACCGTTGCGCGCGATGTGGCCTATGCCGGGGTATGGCATGTGATAGCCAACAACGGTGATTTTCTCATCCGCCGCCATGCCCATTAGACGCTTGCGCGTCTCCACCGCCTGCTGTTGCTCCATATCTAGTATCGGCGTCCAATCAGGATGTTCGAAGGAGATGGGCCAGTGATGGACGGCGTCCCCGGTGATCAGAAGCTTTTCGCCGCCCTGCTCGATCATAACCGACTGATGGGCCAGCGTATGGCCGAATGAATCGATGGTGCGAATTCCGGGTGAGACCTCAAAGTCAGCTTTGGTGCGCGTCGTCTTGGCTTTGATGGGATTGAGATTCCGAAAGGCGCCGGTTGCAAACAGCTTCAGATTCTCGGGCAGCCTACTGGCGGCGTCCGTCGAGGTCCAGAAATCTAGTTCCTTGCCGTTCATGTAATACACGGCGTTTGGAAAGCGCGGCTCTTCAGCGAAGTCATCGATCACGCCCCAGCAGTGGTCCGGATGACCGTGAGTCAGGATTATCTTGTCGATCTGATCGGCCGAATGGCCGGCCGCCTCCAGATTCGCGACCAACTTGCCCGCCGAGTCCTGGAAATAGCTGCCTCCGCCGGCGTCCACCAATATCAGCTCGTCTCCGGTGTTGATCAGGCAGACATTCATTTGGGAGTAGACCGTTTCGGGATTCAGATAGTTGGCTTCCAGAAAGGCCTTGAGCTCGGCTTCCGGCACATTGTTCGCTTCAAGCGCGGTTGGAAGCGTGATGTTTCCATCGCTTACAATGGTGAGTTCGAAGTCACCCAAATCGAAGCGGTAATAGCCCGGCACCTGCGTGCCGCTCTTATCCGCCTCGGCGAGCGCCAGGCCCGGGAGTAGCGGCAAGCCCGCGGCCATCACCGCCGCTGCACCGCCCGCTTTCAACATATCGCGTCGGCTAAAAGGGCTAAGTCTTTCCATAATCAATCCAATTCGAACCAGTCACCCAATGACTGCGCAGTCATAATTGATGGTTGATTGGCTCCGCAATCCTCACTTCGGATATATAGGGATACGAATATGTATTGTCTCGGGTGGATTCCGTGCTTATTTGACATTCCAGTAACTGGAAGCTTTAACCTACCCGATTAACGCCACTCCGACCCCTCCGGCACATTCATGGATTCCCAGACAGCAAAATCTGAAGACAAGACTGGTGCCGTTTCGGCGGCTGCGGCTAGCGCGCAAGATTCAGCTGCGATCGATCCGATTTGCGGTATGAGCGTCGAGCGCGAAGGCGCCAAGCATACCTTCGAGCACGCTGGCGAGACCTACTTCTTCTGCAGTCCTGGTTGCCGGGAGAGGTTCATCGGCGACCCGGAAGGATATCTGAGTGGACGGGCGCAAGCCGAGCGGGACAACGCGCCGCCGGGCACCATGTACACCTGTCCGATGGACCCGGAGATTGTGCAGGAAGGCCCCGGCACTTGTCCGATCTGCGGCATGGCGCTCGATCCTATGGGGATTCCGGACCCGGATGCGGGTCCAGATCCCGAACTCGTCGATTTCACCCGGCGCTTCTGGGTCGGCGTTGTCCTGACCATCCCCATTGTGATTCTCGCCATGGGTCCGATGTTGGGTTTGCCTGTTCGCGAATTTCTGAGCGACCGGATGGCCGACTGGATGGAACTGATTCTGGCCACGCCCGTGGTGCTGTGGTGCGGTTGGCCATTCTTGGAGCGCTGCCTCATCTCATTCCGAAACCGTGCTCCCAATATGTGGACGCTGATCGGGATCGGCGTAAGCGCCGCCTATTTCTACAGCCTGGTCGCGACAGTGGCGCCCGGCATCTTCCCAGCCACATTCCAGAGCGCCGACGGCTCCGTCGCCGTCTATTTCGAGTCGGCAGCCGTTATTGTCGTACTGGTTCTGCTTGGCCAAGTTCTTGAGCATCGCGCGAGGGCGCAAACCGGTGGGGCGATCCGCGCCCTGCTCAATCTAGCGCCCAAGACCGCCCTCATTGTTTCCGGCAACGGTGATGAGAAGGAGATTCCGCTCGACGACGTGCAGGCGGGCGATCGGCTTCGGATTCGCCCGGGCGACTCGATACCGGTCGACGGATCGGTCGTCGAGGGCAGCTCATCAGTCGATGAGTCCCTGCTGACCGGCGAACCGATACCGGTAGAGAAAGGGCCAGGCGACTCCGTAACCGGTGGCACGCTCAACCGCCAAGGCAGCTTCATCATGCGCGCCGAGCGGGTCGGATCGGAGACCCTGCTTTCGCAAATCGTCGCCATGGTGGCGGACGCCCAACGCAGCCGCGCGCCGATCCAGAATCTGGCCGACAAGGTCGCGTCCTATTTCGTGCCGACCGTCGTCGCCATCGCCATTATCGCGTTCGTTGCCTGGTCGATTTGGGGGCCCTCGCCCGCCATGGCCTACGCGCTGGTCTCGGCCGTAACCGTGCTGATTATCGCCTGCCCGTGTGCTTTGGGCCTGGCGACGCCGATGTCCATTATGGTGGCCACGGGCCGTGGCGCCCATGCGGGCGTTCTCATCAAAAATGCGGAAGCCCTGGAACGCTTCGCCGACGTCGACACGCTAATCGTCGACAAGACCGGAACACTGACGCTTGGGAAGCCCAAACTCACCGATGTAGTGGCCTTCAAAGGCTTCACCGAAAAGCGGGTGCTGAGCCTGGTGGCAAGCTTGGAGCGCGGCAGCGAGCACCCACTCGCCGAAGCTATCGTGGCAGGTGCGCAGGAGCGTGGACTGACGGTCGGCTCGCCCACCGAATTCGAAGCCATTCCCGGCAAGGGCGTCAAAGGCAAGGTGAAGGGTACGAGCGTTGCACTCGGCAATGCCGCAATGTTGCGGCAGCTCAAGATCAAGATCGGCAGCCATGCCGCCGCCGCGGAGAACTTGGGCGACCAAGGCAAGACACCGATGTTTGTCGCGATCGGCAGCAAACTTGCTGGGCTCGTCGCGGTGGCCGATCCCATCAAGGCAACCACGGCCGAGGCGTTGCGTGACCTCCACGCCCAGGGGCTCAAAATTGTGATGGTCACGGGAGACAATGAGCGGGTAGCCAATACGGTCGCCGGGCGGCTTGGAATTGATGAGGTACGCGCGGAAGTCCTGCCCGACGAAAAGGCCAAGATCGTCAAGCAGCTGCAAGCCCAAGGATCCAAGGTCGCAATGGCTGGCGACGGCGTGAACGATGCACCGGCCCTCGCCCAAGCCGATGTGGGTATCGCCATGGGTACCGGCGCCGATGTGGCGATCGAGAGCGCGGGAATTACGCTCGTGCGCGGCGACTTGAGAGGTATCGTGCGCGCCCGCCAGCTCGCCAAGGCGACCATGGCGAACATCAAGCAGAATCTATTCTTTGCCTTCGCGTACAACTCCGTGGGCGTGCCGATCGCGGCTGGAATTCTCTACCCCTTCATCGGTGTGCTGCTCTCGCCGATGATCGCGGCGGGCGCGATGAGCATGTCGTCGCTTTCGGTGATCGGCAACGCGCTCAGGCTGCGTGCCGTCAAGCTCGAATCGGGCGAAGCACCACAGCCGGCCGAGTGACCGCCGCTGCAATGCTATTAAATCCAGGGCTCCGCACATGAACATTGGAACCGCTTCCAAACACTCTGGCCTGCCGGCCAAGACCATCCGCTACTATGAGGATATCGGCCTGTTATGCGCGGAACGGCGTGACAACGGCTATCGCGTCTATGACGAAGCCGATATCCACAAACTGCGATTCCTGCAGCGCGCACGCGGGCTGGGCTTTTCGATCGAGGATTGCCGGCAGTTGCTGTCGCTCTATGAGAACCGGAACCGGGCAAGTTCCGACGTGAAGGCGTTGGCCCAGGGACGGCTCGATGAAATCGACCGCAAGCTTGCCGAACTTCAAAGCTTACGCGATACGCTCGCGCACTTGATCCGGGCCTGCCGGGGCGACGACCGCCCCGACTGTCCGATCTTGGATGATTTGGCCACCGGCAAACTTTGACTGACCGCCGAACGGCACCATGGCGCGGCCGGTGATCACGGCCGAACTGAAGCGTGACGGCAATATACTTTAAATTGGAGAGAACGGAACGCGATGGACAGATCGACCCTGATCATTTTTGCCGCCGCGGTGGCGATTGGCTTGGCAATCGCCTACTGGCCCCGGGGCACTGGCAGCGCCGTCGATATCACGCTGCCTGCTTCCTTTTCGCAGCAGGGGCAAGCGGGACGCGCGGCGTTCGAAAAAAACTGCCAAACTTGCCACGGCGTCAACGGCACCGGCACGGTCAATGGACCGCCATTGGTCCACAAGATATACGAGCCCAGCCACCACTCGGACCAATCGTTTCACCGCGCCGTCCGCGATGGCGTGCCGGCACACCATTGGCAATTTGGCGACATGCCGGCGATCGAACACGTTGAACCAAAGCAGGTAGATTCGATCATCGTATATGTGAGAGAACTGCAACGGGCCAATGGCATAAATTGAACTTGCCGCCCGCCGCCCTATCTAAGCATTGAGAGGTCACATGCGTCCCAAGCTGTCTCACATTGCCCTGTTTTCCGCAGCAATTGTCCTATTGGGCGGGGCTTACTTCGATGCCTCGGCCCATAAGGGCGCCACCGGAATCGTCAAAGACCGGATGCACGTGATGAAGGGAATGGGCGACAACATGAAGCTGTTGAAGAAGATGTTCGATGGCGAAGTTCCCTATGACGCGGCAAAGGCGCAGGCAGCCGCCGCATCCATCGAGAAACATGGCGGAAAAGCTCTGACCAAGATGTTTCCCAAGGGCAGCATGCAAAAGCCAACCGAGGCGACGCCCAAGATTTGGGAGAATTGGCCAGGGTTCGAGGCCAACGCCATGCGTCTCCAGGCTTATGCTGGCGCGTTGAAACATTCTTTGGCCCAGCCGGCGAACGCAATTCAGCCTGCCGCTGCTGCGGGCGACATGACGGACTCGGGTGCCGAAGGCGTTGATTGGCCTGCCGCAGCAAATCTGCAGGACCAGCCGCCGCAGATCGCACTCAACTACGTCGCCAAGACCTGCAAGTCCTGCCATGAAGGCTACCGGATCAAGAAAAAGGACGACTAGTCGGAGCCGACTGCGCATCGCGCCAATGGCAGAACCCGACAGCTCAGCTGAAGCCACGGTGACCAGCTTCATCGAGGCCTTCGGGCAGGCTGAATACGAAAAAATGGCAGGCCTGCTGGCCCAAGACGTCGAGAGCTACGTCACCAGCGCCGACGGAGGCGTCAAACGGCTGGATGGCCGGCACGCCTATATGCAGAACATCGAAGCCTTCGACTACGCGACGGTCCGGCCCACCGCGGACATCACTCAAATTCTCACAGTGAAGCCGGGCCAGGTTATGGTGATGGTGGAAATCAAGGCCAAACGGAAAGGCCAGGAGCTGCACAATTTCGCGGCGTTCCTGATGGATGTTCGCGGCGGCCAGATATCCAAAATGCGCATGGTCGAAGCCTTGCCCGCCTATAGCGACGAATTCTGGAGTGCCTAGCCGCGCATCCACTTATCCTTGCTTTACCGGAGAGACATCGCGCCGACGTCCGAGTCATCTGGACCTGGCGAGGGATTCTTGCGATGTCGAGCCCGCATTTGTACCTTTACGTAAACGGCAGCGGATAAGTTCCTCCCGCCAGCGCATTTTCGAAAGGCAGCGTCAATTGGATTACAAGGACGGCATCACCGAGGCCATCGGCAACACCCCCATGATCAAACTGAAAAAGGCGTCGGAAGAGACCGGCTGCACGATCCTGGGCAAGGCCGAGTTCGCCAATCCAGGCCAATCGGTCAAGGATAGGCCTGCGCGCCAAATGATCCTGGAGGCCGAGAAGCGGGGCGACCTGCAGCCCGGCGGTTTGATCGTCGAGGGCACGGCGGGCAATACCGGCATCGGTTTAGCCCTGGTCGCCAATGCGCGGGGTTACCGCAGTTTGATCATCATCCCCGAGACCCAAAGCCAGGAAAAGAAGGATACGCTCAGGCTCTGCGGCGCCGAGCTCGTCGAAGTGCCAGCCCTTCCCTACAAGGATCCCAACAACTACCAGCACATCGCCCGGCGCATGGCTGAGAATCTAGCCAAGACGGAGTCCAACGGCCTGCTCTACGCCGATCAGTGGAACAATATGGACAACCGCAAGGCCCATTATGTGAGCACGGGCCCGGAAATCTGGGAACAGACCGAGGGCAAGGTGGATGGCTTCATCTGCTCGATCGGCACCGGCGGCACCATCGCCGGCACCTCGACGTTTCTGCGCGAACAAAACTCCGACATCGTGATCGGGTGCGCCGACCCAAGGGGCGCGGCGATGTACAATCTGTTCGCCCATGGCGAGGTCAAGGCCTCGGATGGCAGCTCGATCAGCGAGGGCATCGGGCTCGGCCGCGTCACCAACATTATCGAAGACATCCATGTGGACGAGGCCTATCTGATCGATGACGCCGAAGCCGTTCCGATCATCTTCGATCTGCTGATTCACGAGGGGCTGGTTCTGGGTGGGTCGAGCGGAATCAATGTCGCCGGCGCGATCCGGCTCGCCAAAAAACTCGGACCGGGCCATGTCATCGTCACTGTGCTCTGCGATTATGGGAACCGTTATCAGAGCAAGCTGTTCAATCCCGACTTCCTCAGGGAGAAGGACTTGCCGGTCCCGGAATGGCTGGAGCCGCGCGAGCCGACCGTTCCGGTCGCATATGCCTGAGGCTGGCAGACCGGCGACGAGATTGAGATGTTGAGCGGAGGAGCGTAATGGCGGAAGTGGCACGGACCTGGCTGGTGGAGACTGATTGGCTTGCCAAACATCTCAACGCGCCCGACCTGGTGATACTTGACGGCTCCTACCATCTGCCGAGCGAAAAGCGCGGCGCCTATCAGGAATATCTAGGCGAGCACATCCCAGGTGCGCTTTTCTTCGATATCGACGACATCGCCGACACGGAATCCGACTTGGCACATATGCTGCCCAGCCCGGAGAAATTCTCGTCGCGAATGCGAAAAATGGGCATTGGCGATGGCATGCGGGTCGTAGCTTACGACTCCCAGGGCATGTTTTCCGCCGCCCGCGTCTGGTGGATGTTCCGGACCATGGGTGCCCGCGACGTCGCGGTTCTCAATGGCGGACTGCCCAAATGGAAATCCGAAGCGCGGCCACTCGAGGATGGTCCCCCACCCCGTCGCACCGAACGGCACTTCACCGCGCGGCGCAACGCCGAACTGGTGCGCGACTTGGGCGACATCCAGGAGATCGTAGCGGGCACTTCAGCCCAGTTGGTCGACGCCCGCTCGCCGGAACGTTTTGCCGGTGCCACGCCCGAGCCCCGCGAAGGACTGCGCGCGGGCCATATCCCCGGATCGTCCAATCTGCATTATGCGGCCCTGCTGAACCCCGACGGCACCATGAAGAGACCCGAGCAGCTCAAGGCAATTTTCGACGCCACCGGTCTCGACTTTGGTCAACCGGTGGTGACCACCTGCGGATCAGGCGTCACGGCGGGCATCTTGGCACTGGCACTTGCGATTCTGGGGCACCGGCAAACGGCAGTCTATGACGGCTCATGGAGTGAATGGGGGCGAAACGAGAAGCTGCCGATAGAGACCGGACCGGAAGACGTTTAATGTGGTTCTGTCGGAAGCACTCTCAGTCCAGGATTTGACTTAAAAAGAGTTTGGTGCGCTCGTGGCGCGGGCGTGAGAAAAACTGCTTCGGCGGGGCCTGCTCGATGATCTCGCCCTCATCCATGAAAATCACCCGGTCGGCCACTTCGCGCGCGAAGCCCATCTCATGGGTAACTACCAGCATGGTCATGCCCTCGCGCGCCAGGTCCACCATGACGTCCAGCACTTCCTTGATCATTTCCGGATCGAGCGCCGAGGTCGGCTCGTCGAACAGCATGATCTTCGGGCTCATGCACAGTGAGCGGGCGATCGCCACCCTCTGCTGCTGACCGCCCGAAAGCTGGTTGGGGAATTTGTCTGCCTGCTCGGGAATCCGGACGCGCTCCAGATAGTGCATCGCGATCTCTTGCGCTTCGGCTTTGGGCAACTTGCGGACCCAGATCGGCCCAAGCGTGCAGTTCTGCAGGATGGTGAGGTGGGGAAACAGATTGAAGTGCTGAAACACCATTCCCACCTCGCGGCGGATTTCGTCGATCCGCTTCAGATCATTCGTGAGCTCGATGCCGTCGACGACAATCCGGCCCCGCTGGTGCTCTTCGAGCCGGTTGATGCAGCGGATCAGCGTGGATTTGCCAGAACCCGATGGTCCGCAGATGACGATACGCTCCCCCTTCATCACCGTCAGATTGATGTCTTTGAGGACGTGGAACTCTCCAAACCATTTGTGCATGTGATCGATCTCGATCGCCGTCTCGACTCCCGCGTCCGCTGGAGCCGCGCCGCCACCCGCCACGGCTGGAGCTCGCCGCTTGCGGCGCTTGGGCAATGGCTTGGTTTCGGTCATTCGATCAAGATCTGAGATTTGCCGAGTCGTTTCCGGCGCAAACGGCGGTTTTCAATAGCGGCCTGCACGCAACTTCATAAGAGTCACAGCAACGCATTGATATTTTCTAAGGCCGATTGTGGGGCAATACAGGTATCCGGTCGCAGCCTTTGCTGGGCGCTTTCGAGGGGTAAGAACGTTCTGGCGCCGATTAACCGCCATCTCATGGGATTCATCATAGATGGTCAAGCTCTTGACGCCGCCCCCCTGATTGGCCAAACCGGCTGGGCAGGCCCGCCATGGCAAAATCAAAAGACAAGCCGTCCAAATCGCGCAATCCCGAAACCGAGCTTGTTCACGGCGGGCGCAATCCGCCTGACCAATACGGTTTCGTCAATACCCCCGTCTATCGGGGCTCAACGGTACTGTTTCCTACCGTGGAGTCGCTCGAAAACCGCGATCAAGAATATTTTTACGGGCGCCGCGACTCTCCGAGCCAAAGGGCGCTTCGGGAGACGATCTGCGAGCTTGAAGGCGGCGCCGTCACGGTGCTGACGCCTTCCGGTTTAGCAGCCATCTCCGCCGCACTGCTGGCCCTGGTCCAAGCGGGCGACAACATTCTCGTTACCGACAGCGTCTATGGCCCGACCCGGCGGTTTTGCGATGAAGTTCTCACCACGCTCGGCGTCGAGACTACCTATTACGATCCACTGATCGGTAGCGGCATTGGCAAGCTGATCAACGATCGCACCCGCGTGGTTTTCACCGAAGCCCCAGGTTCGCTCACTTTCGAGATGCAGGACGTGCCGGCCATTTCCAAAGCTGCCCATAAGGCCGGCGCCGTCGTTGTGATGGACAACACCTGGGCCACACCGCTCTACTTCAAACCCTTCGAGCACGGCGTGGACGTCTCGATCCAGGCGGCGACCAAATACATAATCGGGCACGCGGACGGGCTGTTGGGGGCCGTCACTGCCAACCCGCAAACGGCAGATGCGATCATCGGGACCCATGGCGACCTAGGCCTTTGTCCTGGTTCCGAGGAGACCTTCCTGGCGCTCCGCGGCCTGCGGACATTGGCGGTGCGGCTCGAGCGGCACTGGCAATCGGCCTTAGAGATAGCGCGCTGGTTCGAAGCGCGCCCGGAGGTGGCCCGGGTGCTTCATCCAGCCCTTGAAGACGATCCGGGCCACGCGATCTGGGCCCGCGACTTTACTGGCACCTGCGGGCTGTTTTCGATCATCCTGGAGCCCTGCCCGAAGGCCGCGGTCGAGGCCATGTTGAACGGGCTCAAGCTGTTCGGCTTGGGCTGGTCCTGGGGTGGTTTCGAGAGCCTGGTGGTGCCCTTCGACCCCGTGCCCCTCAGGAGCGCCACCAAATGGCAAGCCGAAGGACCGGCGCTGCGATTCCATATCGGCCTCGAAAACGTCGAAGACCTGAAGGCGGATCTGGAAGAGGGCTTTGAGAGGCTAAGGAAGGGTTAGCCGTCTTGGAACGGGCATGGCGATCCCGGCAGGACTCGAACCTGCAACCTGCGGATTAGAAATCCGCTGCTCTATCCGGTTGAGCTACGGGATCGTTGTATTTCTCGCCCGATGCCACGGCGCACGCTCTCAGCTTCAATGGGTCCAGGACTCTTTGCGCCCAAACTTGAAATTGTCGGCATAGGACTTGCGCGTCTGCTGACGCGGTCTGGGTTCGCGCACCCGATAGGGGATGCCATTGCGCTTGGCGTAGGCGATGGCCTCTTCCTTGGTCGGAAATGAGACCCGCACCTGCGAGCGCATGTCGCGCGAGCTGGTCCAGCCCATCAGCGGCTCAACCTCCCGCGGGCTCTCGGGCACATATTCCAGCACCCATTCTCGCGTATTGGCGGTGCCGGATTGCATGGCCGTCTTGGCCGGCTTGTAAATGCGCGCGAGCATGTTGCCCTCTTTCGTCTTACACCCGGTTCGATCGAATGGTCGGGGCGGCCAGATTCGAACTGGCGACCCCCTGCTCCCAAAGCAGGTGCGCTACCAGACTGCGCTACGCCCCGATTCCAATCCCATTCTATGGTTCGATGGTTTAAACGGCATTACCGGCCGCCGTTCTGAGGTCCATGGATTACACCCTTCGCCCGATAGCGGCAAGACGAGCCGCATGGACGAAGTCAGCGCTTCAACAGGGCGGCTTAAAGAAATCGTGACAGACCCGATCACCGACTTTGACGCCGAGGCGATCGGCGGTTCCCGCATTCACTTCCAGCACCGCGCTCACCGGCCCATCGGACGGGATCACGGTGTCGGAAAAGGGCTCGGTGGTCTTCGCAATCTTATGAATCTTCCCATCGGCGGTGAGGAAAAGCATGTCGAGAGAAATATAGGTGTTCCGCATCCACATGCCGATTGGTTCGGCGCGGTCATAGAGAAACAGCATGCCTCGATCAGCGGGGAGGGAGCGGCGGAACATCAGGCCCTTGGCGCGGGCGCCGTCGGTATCCACGACCTCCACGTCGAATTTGTGCTCTCCGTTGGAAGTCTCGATCGCTAAGGATTGCAACGCACCCGCGCCATTCGCCAAGACGGGCGCGTCAGAGGCCGATGCGGCGGCAAACATGAAGACCGCGACAAAGAGCACGCATGAAGCGAATGTCTGGCAAAGCCTGTCGGATAAGGTACGGGAGGCCGGCGGCTCGAAGCTAATGAGCGCCCGGCAGCGTGGTCTCGACGCCCAGCGGCTTGAGTTCGGCCGCCATGAGTCCCTTCGGTCCATTACCGAAACGAACCAGGACTTCTTGACCCGGACGTAACTCGGCAAAGCCGAAACGCCTGAGCGTTTCCATGTGAACGAAGATGTCCGGGGTGCCCTCACCGCGCGTCAAAAATCCGAAGCCTCTGAGCCGATTGAACCACTTTACGATGGCCGGCTCAAAGTCGCCCTCGGCAACAACGGTGACATGGGTTCGCTGCGGCAGCTGCGAGGGATGCACCGCCGTGCTTTCGTCCATAGAGACAATGCGAAAAGCCTGAAGTCCCTTGGGCCGCTGCAGCACCTCGCAGACGACGCGCGCGCCTTCATAGGCGGTTTGGAAACCATCTCTTCGAAGAACGGTAACGTGCAGGAGAATATCCGGAAGCCCGTCGTCCGGAATAATGAATCCGTAGCCTTTGGAAGCGTCAAACCACTTAATCGCGCCCGCAACTTCAAGGACATCAACTGCGGAATCCTCGGTGGGTGTAAGATTTTCGACTTCTGGTGACGCTTTGGCCCCCATACCGCACTCCCCCGCTGTACACCCAAGCGCTCCAGCCAAACATACGCCCTCACAAATCGACAGGAGCAGACCGATTAACGAACATACCATTCAGATTCCGGGAGGCCAGAACAAATTTCCGGCTGTCCCTAGTCTCCACATCTTTTCACCTTTTTGCCCGCTGCCTTGAAGCAGTATTAAGCGTCTGATTCAGAAAAAAATTTTTGCTTTCTGGGGAAAATGATCCCAACGGGCCGCTTCGCAAGCGCCTGCAATGTTGGCTGGAGGCTGTTGCAAAGCCGCAACGGTTTTGGGGCTGATATCCCCAGGATTTGTGCGAATCAGT
>Ga0315336_1001040_pt1 | contig 60507 bp, 55 predicted proteins | sample ASW5metaG_FD_204512 | JGI IMG/M metagenome (GOLD analysis project Ga0315336, IMG submission 204512) | Ammonia-oxidizing marine archaeal communities from Monterey Bay, California, United States - ASW #5 | ecosystem: Environmental > Aquatic > Marine > Intertidal zone | place: USA: California...
GGGCAATGAATCTGAGGCGTTCGTCCATCGGTCTACACGTCCTCCACGGCATCCGGGCTCTCCCCAAATGCCGATTGTGTAAACCATGTCTCCGGAATAAGGTGTCAACCCTGTCTCGGGAAGCACAGCCTGGGCGCGACCGTGGCGGTCCGCGGCCGAGGTCACGCTCGATCTGCTGCGCGGCTCGCCGCTGCGGGCCGCTCGATCCCGGTCTGCCGACCGCGCTCGGGCGTTCGCCGAGGCCGTGCTGGAGCGGCTCCGCACAGGAGATACGCTCGTTCTGGCGCCGGAGTCCCAGCTGACCCGACCGTTGGCCGATCTTGCAGGCGAGCCTCCGACCACGCGCGGCGGGCGGCGGCTGCGTGATCGGATCGCTGCCTGCGATCCGGCCGAATCGTCGACGAAGGCCCGAATCGATCTTGAACTCGGGCTGCACCAGGCGCATGGTCCCCCGGTGCTTCCAGTTTTCGTCGGATCGGAGGATTGATGTTGGAGTTCAGATGCTTCGGGCTTGGGGCCGCGATGGCTGCAACTTCCATGCTGCTGCTGAGCGCACCCAGCGCGGCCGACACGCCGGTGGAGTACCGGGTCGATCAGAAGACGTTCAAGAAGGGCGCGACGTCGGCCACGCAGCTTACGTTCACCACGTACAGCGACGCGGGATGCTCTGCGGAGACTAGCGAGACCGTGCTCTCGGCGAACGACACGACGGTCCGCTACGAGCTGCCGAAGAATCTGAAGCTCAAAGGGGGGACCAAGCTGGCGAAGGCGGCGAAGATCCAGACCGTGCTCGCCGCCATGCCGCCCGGTCCGATCTACCTCGAGGTGACCGGCGAGGGTGTCACGCCTCTCGGTGAACCCTGCCAGGTCCAGGGGACGGGCGGTGGCGGTGCGGGGCCGCCCGGTCCGGTCGGACCGACCGGGCCGCCGGGCACGTTTTCCTCCGCGACGTGCACACGTGTCCTGGGCGACCTGGCCTCGCATCCCTCGCCGGCAAGCCGCATCCTCTTCCTCAGCGCTACCTGCCCAGCGGGAGCGACAGCGGTCGGGGGAGGCTACGGGTACACGAGCCTTGACCTCTTCACTACCTGCATTGTCGTGCAGAACGTGCCGTCCGCCGACCTGACGTCCTGGGAGGTGCAGGTCACGAGCCCGACCAACGACTGCGACGCCACCATGCGCGCGGAGGTCGTCTGCTGTAGCTCCTAGCCGATACAACTGCGCACGCCTGTGCACGTTCATGGACCGACGCTACAGCTGCCTTCTAAGCAGCGGGTCAGGGGTTCGAGTCCTCCCCGGGGCACCACTTGATCGCCTGACACGGTTGTGGGGTTTTTTGGGCTTGCGTCGAGCGTCGGCTGGCCTGGGCGGATGGGCGTTTTACAGCAACGGGGTGGGCTCCCTTCCTCTGAACCGATAGGTCCATCGCGACGCCTGCTCCTGTTCGTCGAAGAATCTGAAGTTCCTTGTCTGGATCAGATCGCCCCAGATGTCGTTCAGACCACGAATGCGGCGCAGGGTTGGCTGCCCCTGCTTGTCGTTCAAATCCCCAGTCACGATCACATGCTCGCCCGAGTTCAGCAGCTCAACGCGGCAGTCGCTGCGGCAGGTACCGCCTACCGAGACGTCACCGTGTGCGACTTCGCAAGCCCGTCTCCTGACGAAGGCTGGCGAGCGCGTTCACGCGATGTGCACCGGGACCCGGGTCGGTGAACCCGCCCACGGTCCTACGGAGACGCGCTATCGTGTGCCGTCCCCGATGCTGCCGTTCCAAGGGAGTGAATTCGTGAATCAGATGCTGATCGCTGGTGCCCTCGCGGCCCTGCTCGCCCAGCCTGCGGGGGCGTTCTCCCTGAACGAGGAGTTTGATGGTGGCATCGATCCCTTCTTCTTCAGCGTCACCCCTGGGACGGACAACACCATCGAGGTGGTCGGAGGACGGATCGTCATCACCCAGGAGGGCGGTGTCGGCTCCGCGGTGAGCCTCCGGTATCCGATCGTGGGAGACTTCACCTGCACGGTCGACTACGAGCTCCTCAGCTGGCCGGCCGACAACAAGCACGCCGCGGTCCTGGGCAGCGCCCAGGGGGCCGTCGAGCGGGTCGGCAACTCCGGCTTCGGGGGTGAGGTCTACCTGACCGACTTCGCGGCGCTGGGGGGCGGGCTCTCGGCGAGCATCCCCACTACGGACCTGACTGGAACGCTGCAAATGCGGCGCACTGGCACCGTGGTGTGCGGGGACTACTTCGACGGCGCGGTCTTCCAGCAGATCGGCTGCGTGGACGCCGGGGCGGTGCCGGACATCATCGGGCTGGGCATGGGCATGTTCTCCGCTGCTGGCTTCACTCCCGGCGCGCAGATCGCCCTCGATTCCTTCATTCTCGACGCCCCGGACACCTCGGTGTGCGGCGACGGCGTGATGGAGCTCGCCGAGGAGTGCGACGACGGCAACACCATGGCGGGGGACGGCTGCGACGCGGAGTGCATGGACGAGGTGCCCGAGCCCGCCCACGCACTGCTGCTCGTGACGGGTGCCCTGGTCCTGCTGGGCGCCGGCCGCCGTACTCCTTGCGCCATCGGTCGTACGTCTGCTCCTTGACCCCGAGCTTCCGCACCGCGTCGCCCGTCGTCGGGCCCTTCGCCAGCTCGAGCTCAGCCTCCCGCGGCTTCCGGATGATCTGCTCCGGTGTATGCCGCTTCCTTGCCATCTGATCTCCCCCGTCCTCGATCCGAGCACTCTGGCTCGACCGATTCGAGGGGAGGCAGGTCACGAAGGCTTGCCACGATTCTTGGATCGGGCTGTGGAATGATTGACCTGCGAGCTGTCCCTCCAAGTTCGGCAGTTCAGCCGACCCTGTTCTGACAGCAACGCTGACAGCAGCGGGGGCCGTCATCGGCGGACGAGGGCGTACGTCCACGGAATTCGAGATCGATCCAAGTGCTTTTTCCCGATACAACTACGCACACTGGTGAACGTCCAGGGACAATTCCCGCAACTGTCTTCTAAGCAGCGGGTCGGGGTTTCGAGTCCTCCCCGGGGCGCCACTCAATCGCGTTGAAGCAAAGGCGCTTTCACGCGCGGCCATCTCTGAGCCAGCTGCTGTCATCGCTGCGGTCGAGAGTGCGAGTTCGACAGCCGTGGGTGTGTGCGGGCATCGCCAACTCCCTGACAACCTTGCCATTATCGGGACCTCACGTTCGGAAGCGTCGACCCGGACCCGCTAACGCCTGATCAGTGGGTCGAACCGGGCTTGGACCTCCACCTATCCGCTTGCCCCATCCGGCCCGTGGTACCCTTCTGGCGGCGGGCGCCGTGCTCCTGCGTTGGTGGTCAGCGCTGTTGGGCGCAGCTGAAGGCCGATCCGTTAAGGCGGCGAACGGTCGTCCGATGACCCTGGCTGAATGGTCAACTCTAGCTGCTCCGCATGATATCCGGTGTGCACAGCACAAACGGAGAGAGTGAACGTGCCTACGAGTCGGGACACCCATGGCCCCAAGCTAGAAGCACCGATGATCGTCTTTTGGGGGGCGATGCAAGTAGCCAAGCGGATCGGTCTCGCCAAGCCGCTGGCCTCCCTCGCGATTCGCAGGATACTCTCGGAGAAGGTGAAGCGGCGAGCGTTTGCGGGGTATGAACCCAACGAGCACGACGTCTTCGTCACGACCTTCGGCAAGAGCGGCACGAATTGGATGATGCAGATCGCGCAGCAGATCGCCTACCGAGGCGCTGCGGAGTTCGCGCACATCCACGACATGGTGCCGTGGCCGGATGCCCCTTCACCGAAGGCTGTTCCGCTAGATGACATGACCGCCCGAGACGGATCACCGACCGGTCTGCGGGTGATCAAGACGCATCTCGAGACCGGCCATATCCCGTATGACGAGAAGGCGGTCTACCTGACCGTCCTCCGCGACCCGAAGGAGGTGCTGGTTTCGGCCTACTACTTCCTCGGCGGAGTCATGGGCATGATCAGTCACGTCGGGATCGGTGAGTGGCTTGAACTCTCTATGGACAACATCGCCACCGGCTGGTCCGTGCACGCCGCGAGCTTCTGGGCGTGGCGCGACCGGCCGAACGTGCTGGTTGTAAACTTTCGGGAGGTGAAGGAACAGCCGCGCGAGTGCATTGAGCGAGTGGCTTCGAAGATGGGGGTTACTCTCACAGAGGCCGAGTTCGAGAAGGTCATCGAGCGGTCGAGCCTCAACCATATGAGGGCCCATGAGTCCCAGTTCCAGCCGCCCCAAGCACCCTTCACCCGGGACGAGAACGCGACGGTGATGATTCGCAGAGGAAAGAGCGGAGACAGCGGCGAGCTCTTGAGTCGGGAGCAGCAAGCGGCGATCGACCGTTTCTGCCAGGAGAACCTGCGGGAGCTCGGCTCAGACCTGCCCTACTCGGATTGGTTCGACGTCGTAGCCTAGCCCGCGAGCAGAAAGAAAGGGTCCGACTTCTCCGCGTCTGGACCCAGCAGGTGCCGATTGAAGCTCGTGGCGCTCCCGCTGGATGTGCGCGCGTTGAGCTACGACCACATGCTGTCGGTGCTGCTGCAACCCAAGACGACCGGCACTAGTGCAGCACCAATTGCGACTACGCTCGAGAGCACCACATTCGCGAGCATAAAACTGTCGCCAGCTCGAACGTTGGGCTTCAGCCCTGCGGCTAACAACGGTCAGGAGAGCAGCAAACCCCACAAACACGCCGGCAATCTCGGCGATGGAAAGCAAGGTATCGAGATCTTCCGCCACAACTTCTGCTCTCGCCGCCAGGCATCAGCGGCGTTGAAGAGCGCCGCCGAGTGCGCTGGGCCACAAAAGTTTGGTGCCAGAAAGTACGGCGGAATTTGGAGCCACGCCCTTTCAACGTCCGACTGCATGCCGTTCGAATCGCTGCTCGTCGCCGATGCGTCGGTGATGCCGACGATGCCGTCCGGCAAAACCTACCTCGGTTGGGTGATGGTGGCCGAACGCATCGCGCGAAAGATGAAGAGCGCCTCGGTGTGACCGCTGCGATCGCTAGCTCCGCGTGCGGGTCCGACGCTGCCAGATCTGGTAGAGGACGACGCCCGAGGCGGTCGCCGCAGTCGCCGGGATCCAGTACGCGTCGATCCAGCCCAGGGCCACCTCGACGTACACGCGGATCCATTCGGCGAAGCCCATCACCAGCACCACCCGCACAGCGAGGCTCACCGTGGCCAGCAGCAGGAACCGGCCGGTCTGCATGCCCGAGACGCCGGCGAGCGCGCTCACGCTCGGCCCGGACATCACGAGCACGACGGTGTGCGGCGCGCGGTTGAAGAGCCGCTCGAGGAAGCGCAGGAAGCGCCCGAAGTGCCGGGAGCGGGACTCCACCCAGGGAACCGCCCAAGGGCCGAGCGCGCGCCCGAGCTGGAAGCATCCGAGATAGAAGACGAGACGCCGGACGACCAGAACGAGGAAGAACAGGACGGGATGCACGACGGGCGCCACCAGCACCATGTGGCGTCCGAGCGGGCTCAGCCCCACCAGCAGCAGGGGCCAGTGCGTGACGAGGTAGGGCGAGAAGGCGACGCCCACGAGTGAACAGGCCCCGAGCACGCCGAGCACGCCACCCCAGAGGCGGACCCGGCGTTGGGCTTCTCCGTCGAGAGGCGGCGGCGACCCGAGGGCGCTGACGCCCACGGGAGGTGGTGTGGCGGCGGAGCGCATGCCCGGAAGCTAGCGCGTGCCCGGACGGTACAGCGCGGGACCTCTCGGGTGAACGTACGCTCCGGAGTTCCGCGAGCGGGCACGTCGCAACCCTTTGAACTCGCTGGCACGCCGGGAGGGATTCGAACCCCCGACCCCCAGGTTCGAAGCCTGGTGCTCGTTCCCGCTGAGCCACCAGTGCGAGTTGGGAGAGCGGTGGGGGAGTGCGCGCGAGCAGAGGTTGTGGGGCGCGTCTGGGGCGCACCGCGTGTGCCGAGTGGCAACAGGCCAAGGCTCAAGGCCGCGGGTGCGAACGATGTGGACGCCTCACGCGGCCCACACTTCAGTCACCCTGACCACGCGATGCAGGCCGCAATGGACGACGCCGGAGTCGCGCTTGGATGGCGCACACTCGCGGCCGCAGACCTTGCTGCGGGCCGCCTCGTCATCCCCTTCGACCTCACGCTCCCGATGGAGCTCGGCTTCTTCTTCGTGTGTCCGCAAGTCGCCTCGGAGCGGCCCAAGATCGTTGCGTTCCGCGACTGGCTCCTCGTGGAGACCGGTCGGTCACGCCCGCTATCGGATCCGTAGTGGGTCACACGATCCAGCGGCCCGGGAACGAAATTGCCAGGAACTCGATGTCGCACGCGAGACCGGTGCCCAGATCTGAGCAGTCCCCCTCCACAGAGCCCAGCCGGCGCGAGACGAGGGATCGGTCGATAGAGGCACGGCCGCCTCCAGCCCCTCCCCGGAAGAGTATCGTCTGCAGTGCACCCGCGCGTACAAGCTTTCGGCCCTTTCGCCGTTAGCGGACGGCACAGGATGCTGAGTACGACGAGAGCCGACGGCTCGAAACCCACGAACACACAGATGGAGACCGGGATGGCCAACCTCGCCGCCGAAGGACCCAACGCGCAGCAAATCGAGTACTGGAACGAGATCTCGGGCGACAAGTGGGTCGCGATGAACGACGTGATCGACGCGCAGATCGAGCCGCTGGGGACCGCAGCGATCGAGCGAGCGGGGGTGCGGCCCGGCGAGCACGTGCTCGACGTCGGCTGCGGTTGTGGCCAGACGACGCTTCAACTCGCAGACCGTGTCGGAAGCAGGGGCCGAGTGACTGGCTTGGACATCTCGGCGCCGATGCTCGCGCGCGCGCAGGAACGGGTCGACGCTGCGAAGCTCGACCACGTTGCGCTCGAGAACGCGGACGCGCAGACCGCGACGTTCGCCTCCGAGTTCGATCTCGTGTTCTCCCGCTTCGGCGTGATGTTCTTCGCCGAGCCCGAGCGCGCGTTCGCGAATCTTCGCAGTGCCCTCCGCCCCCGTGGTCGCCTCACGTGCGTCACCTGGCAGGCGCTGCCTCGCAACCCGTGGATGCTGGTCCCGGTCGCCGCGGCCGCCAAACATCTGCCGCCGTCCGATCCGCCGGATCTCGAGGCTCCCGGCCCGTTCTCGCTGGCCGACGCGTCCCGCACCGAGCGCATCCTCTCGGCGGCCGGATTCACGGACGTCGCCCACGAACCGCTGGAACGCGACCTCCTGATCGGGGGCGGCGGAGACCTCGATGCGACCGTGGGCTTCGTCCTGCAGCTCGGACCGCTGGGTGGGGCACTCCGCGAGGCGGGGGACGAAGTCCGGACCGCGGCCGCACGAGACGTGCGCGATGCGCTCGAGCCGTACTTCGTCGACGGTCCAGACGGCCGCGGCGTCCGCATGCCCGCCGCCGCGTGGCTCGTCACGGCGCGACAACCGGCCTGACCCCGGAGTGCTCTGAAGGGCACTCCGCTGGCGGGTCTCAGCCCGCGGCCAGCCCTCCTACGACCGCCTTCACTTTCGCAGCCGCCGAACTCAATTGGCCGTCCAACATCGCGATCGACCCCGAGTCGCCGAATGTCGGGCGATCAAGAGGCGGCACCTCGTCAGGGCAGCAGCTTCAACGCGTCCCAGTCTTCGATCGCTTGGAACATCCTCCCACCGGCGGCCTCGAGCAGGGCGTGACTTCGCTCGTTCTCGAGATCGAAGTTGGCGCCGGCGATGATCGGGATGCAGCTCACGCCCATCAGCGCTTTGCGCATGTCGCGCTCGAGATCGTTGCGGCCGTAGCCAAGAACGCCGTGCCGCGCATGCCGATGGTACCGCCGGGCCCGACCGAGGAGCCTCCGTTGGCCGAAGGACCGTACGTCTTCCACGCATTCGAAGTCTCGCTCGCTGCCTGACGCGCAACGATCTCAGCGCGCGATGCTCTGGAGGATCGGGGACGGGCAGATTTCGGCAGTGATCGTGCGATGCCCGAGGCAGGCCGCGCCGGACGGCCCTACTCTGGGGGCGTGGAACGAGGTATCGAGGACCCGCGAGACGCGAGGGCCGCTCCGGAAGGACGACCCGGAGAGGCAGCCGACAAGACCCGCGGGCGCGGAGGCTGCCTCGTCCCGATGGTAGTCGGCGTCGCGCTGTTCTTCGTACTGCGGGACTTCACCAGTGCCCCGTTCGCTGCCGGGCTCGCACTGATCGCCGGAGTACTCGGCTATTGGGGCGGCTACCTCGCGTTCGCTTCGCTTCCGGACGCCTTCGTCAACCCGTGGCTCGCGGGCGCGTTCGCGTTGGGCGTGTCGCTGGTGCTCGGTGCGCTGCTGGCGCTGGCGCCGGCCGCGCCGGGCGATCTGCTCGCACGCTCGACGCAGGGCTGGAGCCTGCTCGACGGTCGCGTCTCGCGACTCGAGGCGGCGATCGAAGCGGGCAATGTCGCGCTCGCGGCGAAGCTCGCCGGCCGGGGTCTCGGGGATCCGGCGGCTCGCGATGCGTCCGGCACTCCGGTGCTGCACCGCGCGAGCGATGCGGAGATGGTGGCCGCGCTGCTCGACGCCGGCCTCGATCCGAATGCCGCGGACGCGCAGGGGCACACCCTTCTGATGAGGAGCCGCGACGTGGAGGTCGTCCGAGTGCTCCTCGCCGCGGGGGCGGATCCGAACATCCGCAGCCGACAGGGCTTCACCGCACTGATGCAGCAGGGCGAACAGTCGGCCGAGCTGATAGAACTGCTGCTCGAGGCGGGTGCCGACGTGCACGCGGTCAACGAGAGCGGCCGCACGGTCGCGGATCTCGTCCGCGGCCCCGGCCGCGCGCTCCTCGAGCGCTACGCCGGAGGGCGGCCGATCCGCGAGACCGGCGGCGTGACGCCGCGCGGGAGCGATGCGTGGCTCGCCACGGGCTCGGGCGCGTCCGGCGCGGGCGGTTCCGGAGTCGCGCTCGACGGCGAGGAACTCCGGCCGGGCGACGTCGGCACGGTGTCGGTCGTCGTCGACAACGCGGGCGGCGCGGATCGGGTCGTTTCGGTCGAGGCGATCCTCGACAACGGCGTGCTGTTCGTCGACGCGTCGCACGACGGCGCGGTCGAGAAGCTCGGCCGGCCGGGCCCGTCGAGCACGGTTCGCTGGCCGCTGTTCTCCCTCCCGGCCGGCACCCGCGGCGCGCTCTCGCTGACGGTGCTCGCGCGTCCGGACGACGCGGTCTCCGACCTCGCGACGGGGGGCTGGGGCGTCGACGTCCGCGTCGTGGACCTCCCGGAGCGCACCGAGCACGTCCTCCAGCTCCATCGGGAGCGCACCGGGCCGGACGCATACGCCGACCTGTCGGATCCGTTCCGCTTCGTGATCGCGTTCCTCCCGACGATCGTCGTGGCGCTCCTGGTGATCTTCTTCATCCGCCGCCGCCGCGGGGAGACGGACCGTGCGCGGGCTTCCCGGTTCGGGAAAACGTTCGCGTTGGCGTGCGCACTGCTCTGTGTCGGCACCGCGGCGACTCTCCTCGGGTCGATCGCGGAGCCGTACGTGCGCTTCGAGGCGGCTCCTTGTGAGATCCTCGATCACCGCGTGCTCGCGACCGAGGTCGACAGCGGACCGACCTCGCACACCGGACGGACCTCGCACACACGAAGCCGCCAGCGCGCGATGCAGGGACACCCGCTCGCCGCGGTCGCGATCGAGCGAGAGGGGAAACGCCTGATCGCGGCCGGCTGGACTGCGGGCGGCGCCACGCGCTCGCCGCAGGAGCTGCGCGCGTTCCCGATCGGCAGCGCCGCGACGTGCTGGCTCGACCCCGACGAGCCGCAGCGCTTCGTTGTCGTCCGGACGCCTTCGCTCGCCGGAGTGATCGGAATCGCGATGCTGCTCGGCGTCGCGCCGCTGCTCTACTTCGGTGGAACGCGGCTCACGCGACTCTCGCGCTGACGCGGGAGGGCCGCACACGGCCGCTCAGGTCCCGAGCTTCGACCTCACCTCGCGCGCGAGCCATGCGATGAACGCCGCGAGCCCCGGCGACTCTTCGCGGGTGCGGAAGTCCGCGCTCCAGGTGTCCTGCTCGCCGAACTCGCGCTGCTCGAGGCGGCCGATCTCGGTGCCTCCCTCGCTGAGCAGGTACAGGAGGCCGTGGCGATCCTGGGCGACGAGGTCGAGCTTCCGCCCGGGCATCTCGAGCGCGAAGCTCACGATGTGCCCGCTGGACTCGGGCGCCCTCTTGAAGTCGGGCGTCGCCGCGCTCGCGAGCTCGCGGCCGCCCCGCACGAGTCGGTACCGCATGCCGCGCCACGGCGCCGGGAGCCTCATCGTGCTCGGCTGGCCGCGGATCTCGCCCTTCATGTCCTGGATGAAGCGGCCGCGGTGGAACGCTGCGACGACTTCGTCGCCCTCACCGATCCGGAGCTCCCGGGCATTGCGAAAATCGACCTGGTAGTCCGGCATCGTCGTGTCCTCCACTCCGCGTCGCGGAGCACTCCTCATCGAGCGGAGCCGCGGAGCCGCTTGCTTCGCTACAGCGCCTCGGTCGGAGCCGTGATCTCGCTCGCGTTGAAAAAGAAGGAGATCTCGACGCGGGCGGTTTCGGGGGCGTCGGAGCCGTGGCTCGCGTTGCGCTCGATGTCGGTGCCGAAGTCGCCGCGGATGGTGCCGGCCGGGGCTTCGCTCGAGTTGGTCGGGCCCATCAGGTCGCGCCACTTGCCGATGGCGCCTTCGCCTTCGAGGCAGAGCGCAGTGACCGGACCTTCCGTCATGAACGTGACGAGCTCACCGTAGAACGGGCGCTCCTTGTGAACCGCGTAGAAGCCCTTGGCCATCTGCTCGGTCAGCTGCAGGCGCTTGCACGCGATGATGCGCAGGCCGGCTTCTTCGACCCGGCGCAGGATCTCGCCGGTGACTCCGGGCTTGGCGGTGGCGTCGGGCTTCACGATGGCAAAAGTGCGCTCGATGGCCATGAATTCTCCTCGGTTAGATACTGGGGGCGAGCACTCTAGCCGAAGGCTTCAGGAGGCGTCCACGGTGAGGACGAGCTTTCCGAAGTGCTCGCTGGCCTGCATCACGCGATGGGCTTCGGCGGCCTCGGCGAGCGGATAGGTCGCGTGCACGACCGGGGTCAATGAGCCCGCCCCGAGCGCCGCGCCGAAGCGATCCAGCAGGCCCGCGACGATGGACGCCTTCTCTTCGACCGGCCGAGCGCGCAGCGTCGAGCCGATGACGCGCTGGCGTTTGAGCAGCAAGCCGCCGAGGTTGATCTCGGCCTTGGCGCCGCCCATCAGACCGATCAGCACGAGCGCGCCGCCCACCTTGAGCGAAGCGAGGTTGCCCTCGAGATAGGGCGCGCCGATCGAGTCGAGCACGACGTCGACGCCCTGCCCTCCCGTCCATTCCTTGACCGCCGTCGCGAAGTCGGCCTCGCGATAGTTCACGGCCAGATCCGCGCCGAGCGCTTCGCACTGGCGGCACTTCTCGTCGCTGCCGGCGGTCACGGCGATCTTGCAACCGGCGGCGTTGGCCAGCTGGATCGAGGCCGTTCCGATTCCGCTGCCGCCGCCGTGGACCAGAACGGTTCCCCCTTCCGGGAGCCCGCCGAGGAGAAAGACGTTCAGGAAGACGGTGAGATAGACCTCGGGAAACGCGGCGGCTTGCGCGTCGGAGAACGCGTCCGGCACGTGCATCGCGCTGCCGGCATGCACCGCGACTTCTTCGGCGTAGCCCCCACCCGGGAGCAGCGCCATCGCGCGGTCGCCCACGCTCCAGCCCTGCACCTCGGCCCCGACCTCGGCGACGCGTCCCGCGCACTCGAGTCCGAGCACGTCCGAAGCGCCCGGCGGCGGCGGGTAGAACCCGCGAACCTGGAGCAGGTCGCCGCGGTTGACGGCAGCCGCCGCCACCCGGATCCGCAGGTCGTGCGGTCCGAGCGGCGGCGTCGCCACTTCTCCGATCCGGAGCTCGGCGTTCGGGCCGGGCTCCTCGATGACGAGTGCGCGCATGATGTGAAGGCTAGGACAGCTCGGCTCGGCCGTAGCCGAGAATGTCCCGCGCGATGATCAGATGCTGGATCTGCTGCGTGCCCTCGTAGATGTCGGTGATCCGCACGTCGCGGAACCACTTTTCGAGCAGATGCTCGCGCGAGGCGCCGATCGGACCCAGGAGGTCGATGCAGCCCTGCGTGATCAGCCGGACCGAGGCACCGCCCTTGGCCTTCGAGATCGAAGCCTCGCGGTTGTTCGGCTGCCCCTTGTCGGAGAGCCACGCGGCGCGCAGCACCGTCAGCTCCGCCGCTTCCTGCATCGTCTCGAGCCGCTGGAAGCGCTCGACGACGGCAGTCTGCGAGCCCACACCGCCCCCGTAGGTGTCGACGTCGTGACCGGCTTCGCGCAGGAGATCCCGGGTGAAGTCGATCGCGGCGCGCGACATGCCGAGGCCCATCGCGGCCACGCCCGGGCGGGTCATGTTGAACGTCTTCATGACGCCCTTGAACCCGCCGGAGCCCTTCTTCGGCTCGACGCTCTCGTTGCCGCCAAGCAGGTTCCCGCGCGGGATCCGGCAGTCGGTGAACACGTAGGCCGCCGTGTCGTCGGCGCGAATGCCGAGCTTCTTTTCCTTGTGCGCCACGACGAATCCGGGAGCGCCCTTTTCGATCAGGAACGACTTGATGCCCGCGCGACCCGCCGAACGATCGAGCGTCGCCCAGACCACCACGCCATCGGCGCGACAACCGGTGGTCACGAAGATCTTCTCTCCGTTGATCACCCACTCGTCGCCGTCGAGGACGGCCGTGGTCTGCACCTGCGACGGATCAGAACCGCAGCCCGGCTCGGTGATCGCCATTGCGAGCACCATGTTGCCGAACTTCATCTTCTGCTCGTCGGTGCCGGCCGCGCCGAGCGCTGCGTTGCCGAGCGCACCGCGACCCTGGCGGATGCGCACCGAGTAGTCACCCCAGAACGTGCCCATGCTGGTCAGCATGCTGAGCGTGGCCATCGTCGTGTCTTCTTCGGTGCGGCCGCCCATGACGCTGCCGAGGCCGGGGTATTCGTCCTTCTCCGGCAGCTCGTCGGGCGGGAACTCGTGCTCGTTCTCGTCGTACTCGCGGGCGTACTTTCGCGCCACGAGCGCTTCGGAGCGGACGTATGCGAGGAGCTTCTGGTCGTTTTCTGAAAGTGTGAAATCGATCATCAGTAGTTTCTCCGCGCGGCCCCTTAGAGGGACGCCACGCCTTCGAGGACGCTGAGGGTGCGGGCCTGGCGATACCAGAGCTCGACGGGGTGCTCGCGGATGTAGCCGTGGCCCCCGAGTACCTGCAGTCCGTTGTCGGCGATCTTCATGGTCTGCTCGGCGGCGTAGGCGCGCGCCTGGTGCGCGGCCTTCACCGGGTCGAGACCCTGCTCGAGCTGGCTCGCGGCTTTCCACGTCAGCCAACGCGTGGCATCGATCTCGACCGCCATGTCGGAGAGCATGAACGCGATGGCTTGCTTCTGGGCGATGAACTCGCCAAAGGCCTTCCGCTCCTTGGCGTACGGCACCGCGTAGTCCATGACGGCGTGTGAGAGCCCCACCATCGTGGCCGCGAGACCGGTCCGCGCGTTCGCGACGATCTGCGACACGTCGCAACCCTCTTCCCCGCCGAGACGATCGGCGGCGGCCACCTCGACGTTCTCGAGCGAGACGGTGTGGGTCGGCAGCGCGCGCATCCCGAGGTTCTTCTCCTGTGCGGAGACGACCACGCCCTTGGCGTCGCTGGCCACGATGAACGCGTCGAGGGCAGCCGCGCCCTCGTCCGCGCTCGCGGTATTCCGGGCGATGACGAGGAAGTGGCTGCTGCGGTCGCCGAGCGGCACGAAGTTCTTGGTCCCGCTCAGCAGGAACGTGTCGCCCTTCGGCTCCGCGCTCGTCTTGACCGTTGCGACATCGAACACCGGAGTGGGTTCGACGAACGCCAACGCCGCGGCGTGGAACTTGTCGCCGCAAAAGAGCGGCAGATAGCGCTTCTTCTGGTCTTCGGTGCCCTGGTCGAGAATCGGGAACGCGAAGGAGGCCGGCTGGGTCGCTGCGATCGCGAGCGCCGGGTCCCCGTACGCGAGCGCCTCGAGCGCGATCACGTTCGTCACCGGCGAGCGGGCTTCGCCCTGACCACCGACCGACTCCGGCAGCTGCGTGGACAGCAGTCCGAGCTCCCAGGTCTGATCCAGCACCGCGTCGGGTACCGACTCGGTCTCGTCTGCGTCCCGCGCTGCGGCTCGCAGTACCTGCGCTCCGAACTCGCGCATCGCATCGCGCACGAGCTCCTGTTCTTCGGTCAATCCGAATGAAATCACGATCGACTCCTTTCGTGGCGCTCGGTGTCCCCTTTTGTGGGATCCGAGAGATTTGCCACCTGGTGGAAGTAATGGTCCATGGCCGTTCGGCCACCGTCTTTGGTCATCGAGCCGCTCTTCACGGCCTCGCGAGCATCGAAAAAACCGAGCGCGACACCGCACCAGGTACGGGCGTCGGCCGTGTATCGAACGTCGGCGCGCTCGGCGAAACCGGGCGTCACCTCGCAGTGGCCGTCGGCGATGCGCACCGTCCAGACGCCACCGCCCGTTCCGTTCAGACGCAGCTCGAACGTGACATCCGCATCCTTCGCGCGGTCCTCACGGAGCAGCCACGGGAGCGACTCGACGATCGACTGCGCGGAGCTCTCTGTGAACTTCTCGGTGTCGAGTCCGAGGTCGGACACCGCGTGCAGCACGTACCAGCGCGCGAGTTGCGAGATGATCGGCTCGAGACTGCGGCCCTCGGCCGTCACCGCGTACGCAGAGCGCGATCCCTCGGTGATCGGCTCGACGAATCCACGCGATACGAGCTCCCGAAGGCGCGACGAAAGCACGCGGGGGGCGATCCCGGTGCGGACGCGCAGCTCCTGGAATCCCTTCGGTCCGAGCGAGAGCTGCCGGACGAGCACCAGCGTCCAGCGATCGCCGATGACTTCGAGCGCGCGCGCGACCGGGTCGAAGATCTGCGCGGGGCGCGGGATCTCGCGAGGGCCCGTCGACTGGGTCTGGGCGGAGGGATTTGTAGATATCCGGTCGGACATCGGTATCAGTATCTATCAGATACTGACGTCCCTATCAACAGGAGATCCCCGGGGGTCGATCGGAGCCCCCCGCTGGGCCTGCTAGCCTCGCCGAGCCGGAGGTGGGCGGAGGATCGCCGGCGGGCCACTAAGGCCCGCGGGAGGAAAGTCCGGGCTCCGCAGGGCAAGGGAGGTCGTTAACAGCGACCCGGGGCGACCCGAGGGAAAGTGCCGCAGAAACGATACCGCCCGTCCCATTCAACTGAGCGCCTCTCTGAGAGGGGAGTCGTTCGGGGGCCGGGTAAGGGTGAAATCGTGGGGTAAGAGCCCACGCGCGACTGCCGGGTGACCGGCGGCGGAGGCAAACCCCTCCCGGAGCAAGCTCGAATAGGGACGCCGCGAAGAGCGGCCCGCTCGAAGGCCCGCAAGGGCCTCGGCGTCCGGGTGAGAGTGCTCGAGCGGCGCAGCAATGCGTCGCCTAGATGAATGATCCTCGCTCGCATCGGGGCAACCCGGCGCGAGAACAGGACCCGGCTTACAGCCCACTTCGGGGAGGCGCTTCGGCGCCCACCCGGACACCGGGGGGAGAAGCTTCGGCCACACCCCCGGTGCTCCGACCCTTTTCTTCCTGCGCGAGTGCGAGCACCGAGTGCGCGGCCCAGCCCCAGGCCGCCAGCAAGCCCAGGCTCGCCAGGCCGTGCAGCGCCGCCGCCAGCGATTCGGCGCGCGGCAGCAGGCCCCAGCTCCCGAGCAGCCAACGCCAGTCGTGGAGGCCGTCGTTCACGAGCGGCAGCTCGAGCCGGTTGGCGTCGCCCATGTAAAGCGCGACGTACATCAGGCTCTCGCAGAGCCAGATCGTGCAGACCGCCGCCTCGAAGCGGAGCTCCTGCCGCAGGAAGTGCACGGCCGCCACGACTGGGAAGACGAGCTGACCGAGGGTCCCGCCCAGAAACCCGAGCGTGCGCCCGAACAGCCCGAAGAAGACATGCCCGGCCTCGTGGAAGAGCAGATTCGCGCCGTCCAAAAAGTGATACCGGTAGGCGAAGATCAACCAGAGCCCGTACGGAACGAGCGCGAGCAGCAGAAGCGCGCGGGCGGCCATGGCCTTCCATCGGCCAGCCCGCATCCGCAGCTGAGGGCGCGCCTCGCGTCAGCGAAGCGCTGCGAGCGCCTGCTGGGTCGCGCTCGCGTAACTCCCGCCGAACTTGATCGCATGCACGGCCAGGGGCGCGAGTTGGTGGAGCGCGATCCGCTCCTCCCAGCCTGCCGTGAGCGGCCAGGCTTCGTGATAGGCCGCGAAACAATCGTCTCCAAAGCCGCCGAAGAGCCGCATCATCGCCAGGTCGAACTCCCGGTGCCCGCCGTGCGCGGCCGGATCGATCAGCCAGCTGACGCCGCCGGCACCGACGAGCCGATTCCCCGCCCAGAGGTCGCCGTGCAGACGCGCGGCAGGCTCCGCCGGATCCGCCCATTCCGAGAGACGCGCGGCGACATCCTCGAGTTCGCGGATCGCCGCCGGCGGCAGCGCACCGGCGTCGCGAGCGAGACGCGCGAGAGGACGCAAACGGTTGTCGGCATAGAACTCGGCCCACGTCTCACACGGCTCATTGGGGAGCCCACGGCTCCCGGTGGAGCGACGATCCTCCCGGCCGAATGACGGCGCCCCCGTGCGGTGCAACTGCGCGAGCCCGCGACCCAACTCGGACTCGGTCGGGCGCTCCGGGCGCCCGGGCTCGATCCACTCGAGAATCAAGTAGGGCGGGTCGTCGGACACGGCGAGCACTTCGGGGACCGTCACCGCTCCGGCATCGCGGAGCCAGGCGAGACCGGTCGCCTCCGTCGTGAAGAAGTGCGGGGGCGGCTTCGGATGGGTCTTGGCAAAGATCGTGCGGCCGTCGGCCAACCGCCCGCGAAACGACGCGGCGACGTCCCCTCCCGCGACAGGCGCCCAGGCTGTCACGTCTTGCTGAAGTGCCGTCGCGACGAGATTCTCGAGTGTGATCATCTGCCCAAGCGGGAATAGCGTACTCTCCCGCGATGCGAATTCAGACCGGCATCCCCCTCGACGATTGGCGCTCGATCCCGGAGGCCGCAAGCCGCGCCGAGGCCCAGGGCTTCGACGCCGTCGTCAGCTTCGAGATCGCGAACGATCCGTTCATTCCGCTGGCTTTCGCCGCCACGGCGACCGAGCGCGTGGAGCTCGGCACCGCGATCGCGGTCGCGTTTCCGCGCAGCCCGATGGTCGTCGCGAACCTCGGCTGGGACCTGCAGACGCAGTCCGGCGGGCGCTTCGTGCTCGGTCTCGGGACCCAGGTCAAGGGGCACAACGAGCGCCGCTTCGGCGTGCCGTGGAGCCCGCCGGTGCCGCGGCTGCGCGAGTACATCGAGTCGCTGCGGGCGATCTGGACGTGCTGGCAGACCGGCGAATCGCTCGACTATCGCGGCGAGCACTACCAGTTCACGCTGATGACGCCTGAATTCCGGCCGAAGCCGAACGATCAGCCGCTGGTCCCGATCACGATCGCGGCGGTCGGGCCGGCGATGCAGAAGCTCGCGGGTCGCGTGTGCAACGGCGTGCGACTCCATGGCTTCGCGACCCGCAAGTATCTCGAAGAGATCGCGCTCCCGCAGGTCTACGCAGGGCTCGCGGAGTCGGGACGCAAGCGCACCGAGTTCGAGATCTGGGGCGGCGGCTTCATCTGCACCGGGCCCGACGAAGAAACCGTCGCGAAGGAAGTCGAGGCGATCCGCTACCGGGTCGCGTTCTACGGTTCGACACGAAGCTACCACCACGTCTTCCAGTGCCACGGCTGGGAAGAACTCGGCATGAAGCTCCACCACATGTCGAAGGCGGGACGCTGGCAGGAAATGGCCGCCGAGGTGCCCGATGACGTGGTCCGCACCTTCGCGGCCGTCTCGACGTACGACGGGCTGACCGACGCGGTCGCCGAACGCTTCGGCGGCATCGTCGACACGGTCACCCTCGCCTTCTCGCCGCGGACCGACCGCGACCAGCTCGCCGAAGTCGTCGCCGGAGTGCGCGCGATTCCGGCCGAGTTCGAGAGCTTTCATCCCTAGCCCGAGGAGGCACCATGGCCGAAACTGAGCCGCTTCTCGTCGAGCGTGACGGCGCCGTCGCAACACTCATCAACAACGATGCGCCGCGCAATCGCATGAGCCTCGAGTACATGGATGCGCTCGAAGAGCAGATTGAGGCTCTGGGGAAGGAGCCGACGGTTCGCGCGATTGTGATCACCGCGGCCGGCGACGAGCACTTCTCCGTCGGCATGAACCTGAAGCAGCTTCCCGAGGGCATCAAAAAGCTGGGGAGTCCGGATGCGGTGTTCGATCAGCGCCTGCGCGTGCTCGCGGCAATCGAGAACCTCGAGAAGCCCGTGATTGCGACGCTCTTCGGCTACTGCCTCGGCGGCGGTCTGGAGCTGCCACTCGCGTGTCACTTCCGGCTCGCCGCGGCGGAAGGCGCGAAGATCGGCCTTCCGGAGATGGACCTCGGCAGCGTGCCGGCGTGGGGCGGTACCGCCCGTCTCACCCGCTGCGTCGGCCGCGACCACGCGCTCGACATGATCCTGCGTGCCAAGAAGATCTCCGGGCCCGAGGCACTGCGGATCGGTCTCGTCCAGGAGGTCTGGCCGAACGACGAGCTGAAGTCGCGCGCGCACGCCCTCGCCCATGAACTCGCCGCGATGCCCGCGCGCGCCGTCGCCGGCGTCCTCCGCTGTGTCGTCGGCGCGGGCGACGCCCCGCTCGAAGAAGCCCTCGCCGAAGAGCGCCGCGCCGTCCACGACACCTTCGGCACACCCGACCAACTCGAAGGCATGCAAGCCTTCCTAGAAAAGCGCCCCCCGCGCTTCAATTCCTAAACTCGGGGACGGTCTTTAGAAATTTAGAAATTCGCGCGAATTTCTAAATTTCTAAAGACCGTCCCCGTTTCTAAACTTTCGCTCGTAGCAGCGGACGCGGGCTAGGCGGTCCGGGTCGTAGCCTTCCCAGCGTGCGGCCGGGACGGCGTCGGTACCGACGTGGGCGAAGCCATGGCGCTCGAAGAATGCGCCGACCCGCTCCTGCGTCGTGCACGCGAACACACGGGTCATTTCGGCGGCACGCGCCTCCTCGAGGGCGAACGAAACGAGGTGGCCTCCGACGCCTTCCCCCAGAAAACGGGTGAGCGTGTAGAGACAACCGATCTCGCCGATACCCGGGCCCCAGCTTCCGAGAAGCGCGCCGATTCCAGCGAGGTGTGCGTGCTCGACGAACGCACCGAAGCCCTGCGCCAGCACTTCGTCGACCTGCTCAGGGGTCCGCGGCGCGAGATAGCCCTCGGCGACACCGCGCGCGACGAGATCGTGCGCCGCGTCGAAGTCGTCGACGCCGAGGCGGCGCACTTCGATGTAGCGCTCGCGGGTGACGAGCGTGCCGGAGCCCGCGTACGTGAAGAGCTCGTCATCGAGGCCCGCCGGCGTACAGACGTTGACCGATGCCACCCCGGCCGCGACCGCCGCCTGGACCTCGGCCCAGAGCGCTGACCGCGAATCGTCCTCGGCGCGAACGCGTTCGGCCAGCTCATCCTGCTGGACGAACGACTGACGACGATCGCCGGGCCCGCCGAGCCCTCCCCCGGCATCGAGCCAGACGAGCTTGAAGATCCCCAGCCGAACCACCACTTCGCGACTCTCCGCGAAGAAGCCAGCCCCCGGTGCCACTTCGACGACGACCTGACCGCCGCTCCGCAGCGCCCGCCAGACCTCAGCCTCGAGCCGGGGATGAGCGTCCGGAAGCCGCGGTGCCTCCCACCCGAGCGGCGTTCCGGCCGGAACCACCACCACCGACCGCGCACCCGCCAGGCGGAGCGCTTTCACCGCGCGGGGGAGCGACTCGGCCCCTCCCCCGCCCAGCTCAGGGGCCGCGATCGCCAGGGTCCGCCCCCGGAACTCGCGCGCGTAGAACTCGCGCTCCGAAAAGGGCGCGAGGGCTGCGTCAGATTTGGGCTCAGCCCGCTCCCCTGTCATGGAGAGCATTGTCGCGGATCGCAGAGGATCCGGGTATGGTGCCGCTTCGATGGAGTGGCAGGCGTGGCTCACGTTGGCTGTCGTCGGCGCCATGGTCGTCGGGATGGCTCGAGAGATCGCAGCGCCCGACCTCATCGTCATGGCCGGGCTGTTCACGCTCGCCGCAGCGGGCGTCCTCACTCCCGCCGAGACCTTCGTCGGGTTCTCGAACACCGCGGTCGCGACGATCGCCGCGCTGTTCGTCGTCTCTGCAGGCCTGCGCGAGACCGGCGCCCTCGAAGCCACGGTCGTCCGCCTGTTCGCGCGCTCGAACGGTGAAGTCGGCGCTCTCCTGCGCATGTGCCCACCGCTCGCCGCGATCTCGGCGTTTCTCAACAACGCGCCGATCGTCGCGATGATGACTCCGGTGGTCCTCGACTGGGCTCGCCAGCGGGGCATGAGCGCAAGCCGCTTCCTGATGCCGATGGCCCACGCGACCGTGCTCGGCAGCCTGACCACGATGATCGGGACGAGCGTCAACCTGACGGTGGCGGCGCTCCTGATCGATGCCGGGATGCCCGAGATGGGGTTCTTCGAACTCCTCCCGGTGGGTCTCCCGGTCGCGATTCTCGGGCTGCTCTACCTGGTCTTCGTCGCGCCGCGCCTGCTCCCCAATCGCCAGGAACTCTCGGACCAGATCGGAGAACACCGGCGCGAGTACACCGCGACCATGCGCGTCGAGCCTGGCTGCCACCTGATCGGCCAGACGGTCGAGGACGCCGGCCTGCGCCAGCTGACGGGCCTGTACCTCGTAGAGATCGACCGCAGCGGGCGGCTTCTCACGCCGGTAGGCCCCGACGAGGTGATTGCCCAGCAAGACCGCCTCGTGTTCGCAGGCGTCGTCTCGACCATCCTCGACCTGCAGCGGATTCCGGGGCTCGTGGCCGTCACGGCCGAGGAGGAAGCGGCGCATCCTGTCGAGGGCCGCGGTCTCATCGAAGCGGTCGTCTCCGCGTCCTCACCGATGCTCTACCAGACGATTCGCGACGCTAATTTCCGGACCGTCTACGACGCCGCGGTCATCGCCGTGCATCGGAACGGCGAGCGCGTCTCGGGCAAGATCGGCGACATCCAGCTCCGAGCGGGCGACACCCTGTTGCTCCAGGCCGCGGCCGGCTTCCTGCGCGCACACCGCAACAGCCCTGACTTCTATCTCGTGAGCGAGCTGGCCGGCCCGCCGAGCGGACGGCCCGGTCGCGTGTGGATCGCAATCGGCATCCTCGTCGCGATGGTGACGTGCGTCGTGACGGGCCTGTTGCCGATCTCGATCGCGGCATTCCTCGCGGCGGGCTCGCTCATCATCACGCGCTGCATCAACGGGCCGGCTGCACGCCGAAGCGTCGAGTGGCAGGTGCTGATCGTCATCGCGGCCAGCCTCGGCATCGCGCTGGCCATGGAGAAGTCCGGCGCCGCGGCCGCGATCGGCCACCTGGTCGCCGGCACGGCAGGCGATTACGGTCCGCTCGCGACCCTCGCCGCGGTGTACGTGGCCACCGTGGTTCTCTCCGAGCTCCTGCACCACAACGCGTCCGTCGCGATGATGTTCCCGGTGGCGATCGCGGCCGCGATCGAGGTCGGCGCCGATCCGCGCGGCTTCGCGATGGCCGTCGCGCTCGCCGCCAACTGCGCGTTTGCCAACCCCACGACCTACCAGACCCACCTGATCGTCTACGGACCGGGCGGCTACCGGTTCAGCGACTTCGTCCGCGTCGGCCTGCCGCTCAATGTAATCTGCGGCGTGATCGTGCTGTTCCTCGTCCCCCGCGTCTGGCCGTTCTAGAGCGGCCCCTTCCATCAGCGCGCCGGCGTCGGCAGCGGCGCCGGCGCGGCGCCCGGCGGGCGCACGCGACTGCGGATCGTCTCGAGCACCAGGTAGAGCGACGGCACCATGAACAGCGTGAGCAGGCTCGCCACCATCAGGCCAAAGACGATCGCCGAGGCGAACGGGCGGTAGGAGGGATGGCTCCCGCCGATGCCGAACGCGAGCGGCGCGAGGCCTGCGACGGTGGTGACGGTCGTCAGCAGGATCGGGCGGAAACGGATCTTCGCGGCGTCCCGCATCGCCTGCTCCGCGGGCACCCCGCCCGCGCGCGCCTCGTTGGCGAATGCCATCAACACGAGTGAATCGTTGACGACGATCCCGGCAAGGCCGACCACCGCGTAGATCACGCCCATCGTGAACGGGAAGCCCATGACGAACATCCCGAGCACGACGCCGATGTACGCGAACCCGATCACACTCATCACGACTACGGGCTGGAGGTAGGAGCGGAACTGTGCGGCGAGGATCGCGTAGATGGCGATGATCGCGAGCAGAAACGCCTGACCCAACTCCGCCATGCTCTCGCTCGTCGCCTGAAACTCGCCGCCGAACTTGAGGCGCACACCGGGGTAGCGCGCGGGGATATTTTCGGCCCGCACCTCCATCTCACGATTGACGGAGACGGACGTCGCCTCGACCTTGTCGACGTCGGCGTACACGACGACCGCGCGATCTCCCCCGAAGTGATAGAGGCGCTGATAGGAGCGATCGAACTCCACGCGCGCGACCTCGCCGAGCTTCACCAGATGCCCGTCGCGCGCGCGAATCTCGACGTCCAGCAGATCCGACACGCTCTGGCGTTGCCCCGGGAGCAGCATCACCCGGATGTCGACGTCCTCGTCGTCGGTCGGATCCTTGAAGCTCGACGGGATCAGTCCGTCGTTCGCGGCGCGGAGCGCGGTTCCGAGTTCGAGAAACGAGAGCCCGTGCATGGAGGCTCGGTGCTCGTCGAGCTTGACCAAGACTTCGCGCGGCCCGATGGGAAGGTTGTCCTCGATGTTGAAGACACCCGGGATCGTCGCGAGATCTCGCTTCAGTTCCGCGGCCACCTGCTTCGCCACCGCGTAGTCGTCGGCGTTGACGCGGATCGCCACGGGCGTTCCGACCGGCGGGCCATTGCGCGGCGGAAAGACCTGCACCGCCTCGATCCGGTCGCCCTCGGCCGCCGCCGCCGACTCGATCTGGCGGCGCACCCGTTCGAGCACCCGGCCCGGGTTCGCCACGTTCTCGCGGGTGTCGGGAAACTGCACGTAGATCATCGCGCGGTTCACCCCGGAGACCGGGCTCATGTCCTGGCTGATTGCCGTCCCCACATAGGTGGCGTAGTCGGTCAGTTCGTCCGCAATCTCATCGAGCGACCGCTCGAGCGTGAGCGCCACATCACGCGTTTCGTCGATGCCGGCGTCGATCGGCGTCTCGAGCGTCACGAAGAGCTGGTTGTAGTCGGACGGAAAGAGGTCGACGGCCAGGTGTTGGCGCAGCCCACAGCTGCAGAAGAGCGCGGCGACGCACAAGCTCAGAAACGTCACGCGATGCGTGAGCACGACTTCGAGGGCCGCCATGTAGCGATCGCGCCAGCGCAAGATCGCGCGATCCACCGCACCTCGCATCCGATAGCTGAGCGCAGAGACACCCGAGCGCGCCTTCGCACCCTTCGTGCGGAGCCGGCTCCCCCAATCGAGGTAGTGGGCCGGCAGGATCACGAGCGCTTCGAGCAGCGACCCCACCAACGTGAGGATCACGGCCTTCGGCAGCAGAGAAAAGAACTCACCCGGGGTGCCCGAGATCATGAGCATCGGAGAAAATGCCGCGATCGTCGTCGCGACGGTTGCGATCACGGGCCACATCACCTGGGTCGTCCCACGAACGATCGCCTTCTCGATGGGCATTCCTTCTTCGACGTAGCGATAGATGTTTTCGACAATGATGATCGCGTGATCGACCAGCATCCCCGACACCATGATGAACCCGGTGAGGGCCATCGTGTTGATCGTCATCCCGAAGAACGGAAACAGGTACACGCCGAACAAGAACGCGAACGGGATCGCGACGATCGCGAGCATCGCGTTGCGGAAGCCGACCGAGAACCAGAGCACCACGGCCACGCAAAGGATCCCGATCAGCAGATTCGACCGCATCATCTCCATGCGCGAATCGACGTAGTGCGAGGTATCCCACGTCACATGCGTCTCGACGCCCGGCGCGAGCAGCGGGTCGTACTCGGCGAGCGCTTCTTTCACACGGCCGACGAGGTCGCGGATGTCCGCGCCCGACTCCTTGGCCACACCCAGGAGGACCGCCGGGCTGCCGTTGTAGCGGGCGTAGAGGCGGCGCCGCTCGAAGTCGTCCTGGATTTCAGCCACGTCGCCGAGGCGGATGTGCGTTCCGTCCGCGTTCTTCCGAACAATGGTCCGCTCGAGACTTTCGGCCGATACGAAACTTCCGAGGCCGCGCACCGAAACTTCAGTCCGGTCGGCAGCGGAGAACGACCCCGCCGGGATGTCGCGATTGTTCGCCGCGATGACACTGCTGATCTCGGGGAGCGTGAGGTCGTATTGAAGGAGCCGCTGCTTGTCGACGTACACGCGCAGCTCGCGCTCCCGCTCGCCGCGCACGGTCACCTTGCGCAGCCCCGGGAGTCGTTCGAGGCGGCCCTTCAGGTCGCGCCCGACCTCGCGGAGCGTGTACTCCCCGACGCCTCCGACATCGGCGACCGCAATCATGCAGATCGGGCGAACCTCGGAGACCGAGAGTTCGGTGAGAATCGGCTCCTCGGCGTCCTCTGGGACGTCCTGCACCCGATCGAGCGCGGCCCGCAGCTCGTTGAGGGCCGCCTCGTAGTCGAGCGGCGAGAGCGACTCGTCCCACTCGATCTCGATCGACGAAACGCTCTGACGCGACGAGCTGGTCAGCTCCTTGATCCCCGCGACGTCCTCGATCTCGTCTTCGATCTTGCGGGTCACGAGACGTTCCATCTCGTCCGGAGACGCGCCCGACCAGACCGTGGTCACGATCGCGGTATTGAACGAGATGTCGGGGAAGACCTCGACCGGGATGGTTCGCCAGGCGAACACACCCGCGAGGACCAGGATCCCGAAGATCAGGTTCACGAGAACCGACTGGCGCACCGAGAACTCGGGCAGGTTCACGCCGCACCCTCGAGCCGGACCCGGTCCCCGTCACGAAGATCCCGGACCTTCGAGCCGGCGATTCGCTCGCCGGGCTCGAGCCCTCCCATCACCTCGTAGTCCGCGGGCCGGAACGGCACGGGACGCACCTCGACCTGCCGGCGGCTCGCGCGAAAGACGCCCGCCCCATCGTCGGGTTCCAGCACGTAGACGAAGTGCAGTCCGTGCTGCTCGAAACTCACGTCGCGCGGGATCAACTTCGCGGGCACGGACGACCCGAGCCTGAGCACCACCGAGGCGACCATCCCGGGCAGGAGCCGACGGTCCGGATTGGGGAGCTCTACCTCGACCGGAAACTTCTTGGTCAGATCGTCCGCGGCGGCGCCCACCCGGAGGACCTTCCCGCTCAACGTTTCCCCGGGCAGTGCCGCCACCTCGACCTCGGCGGAATGCCCGATCTCGACGAGCGCGATCTCCCGGTCTCCGAGCCCGACGACCAGACGCGCCGTCGAGACATCGAGCAGCTCACCGAGGGTCTTGCCTTCTTGCAGGACCTCGCCCACTTCGACCGGGAGCGCACTCAGCACTCCGTCAAAGGGCGCGACGATCGTCTTTTTCGAGAGCTGGTCGCCCGCCTCGAGTCGCTGGGCGCGCGCGTCGCGCAGGTTTGCCCGCGCGACCCTCTCGGCGTTGACCGCGTCGTCACGCCGGGAGAGGCTGCCCGCGTCCCGCTCCGCGAGTTCGCCCCAGCGCGCGAGGTTTCTCTCGGCGAGATCGAGTTCGCTCTCCGAGCGCGCCACCGCGGCTTCCGCTCGCTCGACCGCCGACTCCGCGAGCGTCGGATCGATACGAACGAGCTCCAGCCCCGCCGTGACCGGGTCGAGTTCGTCGGCGCCGAGTGCCACGACGCGACCGCGCGTTTCCGAAATCAGTTCGAGACGGCGCCGAGCCTCGATGACGGCGTCTTTCTGGACGAGACGCTCGAGCGGCTCCGCCCGAATCTCGAGCACAGCGACCTCAGCGGTGACTCCTTCCTCCTCCGTCCGACTCGCCGCTTCGCCCGCGGGATCGGGAGCGGTCACGAAGAGCACGGCCCCGACTCCGACCAACGCGGCGACCGCGAGCCACATGGCGACCCGAGGCGAAAGGGCACCGGCCCGGCGCCGGGAGACGGATCGAAGACTCCGCTCAATCATGTGCACTCCCTTCGGGGGGCGGCTCGGGGAGCAGAGTGGCGTTCAGCAGCGCACGGTAGGAGGCTGCGAGTCGCTCCGGACTGGCCGATTCCGGATCGAACCGAGACCGGAAGATGAACCCCGACAGGAGCGCCAGAATCGCATCGGTGAACGCGCGCACGTCCACCCCCTCGCGGAGCCGCCCCGCGTCCTGGCCAGCCTGGATCGCCGCGTACATTCCGGACTCGCGCGCCCGGAAGAAATCCCGCAAATACTCGTCGAGCTGAGTCCGCAATCGCGGCTCGCGGCCGACGACTTCCCAGGCTGCATAGTGGAGCGGCGCGCGGGCGCCCTGCAGCTCGAGGATCCGCGGAAGCCCGTCGATCAAGATCTCGAGGAGCGCCCCCGGCGTGACGTCCAGTTCGAGCGTCCGATCGATCTCGCGATGGCCTGAGGCGAACGACTCGATGACCATCGCGACCAGCAACGCATCCTTCGAGTCGAAGAAGCGATAGAGGGTGCCCTTCGAGACTCCCGCCTCGGAAGCGATCTCCTCCATCCGGGCGGCGAGCACGCCCTGGCGCAGACAGACTCGTTCGGCAGCGAGCAGGATCCGCGTTCGCTTCTCGTCCACAGGAAGCTCGGCGCTCGGCGCGGCGGCCGGGGGAAGATCAGAATGGATCAAAGGGTCGGCGTCCGGGGCGCGGGTACTGACCAGTCAGTACTGTATCGGATCCATTCGAAATTTCCCAAAAGAGAAATCGACCCAAAATAGGGGGCGAAACCACTCAGATGTTCTCTCAATCGAGCCGAAACCCCGGAGACGCGATCCAATCGCGCCCCCAAGGGGGCCCGGGGTCGCCAAAGGAGACAGCCTGTGAGCTAGGCCATGCAGAAAGTGCTGGAATTCTGCGAGGAGAGAGTTGAAGATACCGGACCGTCCGACGCCCCCGGCACTGGCCGCGGGGATGACGGGCGCGCCCAAGAGGAGGTCCCCCGGGGAGGGTGACCCCAAGTCGCAACGCGATCGAGACGAGTCGAAGCCAGAGAAGGTTCGTGATCCAGGAGACGCCCAGGTGCTCCCTCGCGAAACCTGATCCCCACGGGCGGTATCTCTTTATTGGGACCGCACCACCGGGAAAATCAAATCCATAGGGCCCGAGAGGTAGGTTGGTGAAGTTCGAGGAGCGATTCCAGGCAGCGACGAGTGACGATACCCCGAGGCGACCGCCCGCCTCGAGTTCGGGCGCCACCCCGGCCGCGCCGGCAGAAGAGTACGACGCGGCTCGAGAGCGGCGCCCGCTCGAAAGCTATTTCCAGGAGATTGGCGGCACCCGTACGCTCAAGCGCGAAGAAGAGGTCCATCTCGCACGCGACCTCGAAGAGGCGACGTACGAGCTGCGGAACTCTCTGTACGCGATCCCGCTCTGTGCGCGCCACGTCGTCGCGCGCTGGGACGGGCTCCGGGCGCTGTCGCACACCGGTGCCAAGCTCTCCGAATCCGTCGGCGACGAAGAGACCGGCGAGATCGCAGCCCGTGTCGAGCGGGCGGTCCAGCGCCTGCGCCGACAACTCAAGAAGCGGGACGCGCTGTTCGAGACCGCATCCACCGGCCCGCAACTGAAGCGGGTCGACGCGGCCATCCTCAAAGACATGCACTCCGCTCAGCTGTCGCTGGCCCTGCTCGCAGAACTGCGCCAGCGGATGCGGCGCGTTCACAGCGAGCTGCGCCGCGCGCGCCGGGGCACGAAGAAGCTCACGGTGCTCGAATTCGATGCAGGCCTCCGCAAGGAGAACATGTCCGAGGCGGTGCGAGCGGTCGAAGGCTGCCAGGACCGGATGACCGCGGTCAAGAACCGCTTCATCGAGCACAACCTGAAGCTCGTCGTCGCGATCGCCAAGGACTATCGAAACCTCGGGCTGTCGTTCCCCGACCTGATCCAGGAAGGCAACCTCGGCCTGATCCGTGCGGTCGAGAAGTTCGACCATCGCCGGGGTTTCAAGTTCTCGACGTACGCGGTGTGGTGGATTCGCCAGGCGCTCGTCCGGGCCATCCAGAACCACTCGCGGACGATCCGGCTGCCCTCGCATGTCCACGACCGGCTGCAGCGCAGCCAGCGCGTGAAGGCGGAGCTCACTGGCAAGCTCGGCCGCGAGCCCACGGTGGCAGAGCTCGCCCCGGCGCTCGAGACGGACTCGACGGCACTCGAGGCACTCGATCGGCTCTCCCGCGAGGCGATCTCGCTGGAGTCGTCGGTCGCGGGTACCGAGAAGCGGCTCGAAGACTTTGTCGCGGACCCGAAGATGAACATTCCCGATTCGGGGATCGACGACGGGCGGATGCGCCTCGGGGTCGGCTTTCTCATCTCCGACCTGTCCGAGCGTGAGCAGCTGATCCTGCGCATGCGCTACGGGCTGGGCGGAAACGAGGAGCACACGCTCGAGCAGATCGGGCAGTCGCTCGGTCTGTCCCGCGAGCGGGTCCGACAGCTCGAGGCACGGGCGCTGAAGAAGCTTCGCGACAATCGGCACGCGCAGCAGCTGCATCCGATCCTCGAACCTTAGCTCGCTACGCCGGCGCGCCCGCAGGACTTGGTCCGTCGTCGGAGCCGGCGGCGGGCCCTTGCTTCAAGTCGCGCCGGCGAGGCTGGTGGATTCCGTGCAGGCGGTATGCGGCGCTCCAGGCGCCGGTCCCGCCGCCGGCTCCGACTCGCTTCGCTCGCGGAGCGCCCGGACGTCGCTCGGAATTGCAGGGGTTGCAGCCGGGGGGCGGAGGCGCTGAGATCAGGCCCATGGATGGTCTCGAGCTCGTCTCGCCGAAGCGCTACGCGGAAGTCGGATATCCCCATGAAATCTGGACTCGGCTGCGCCGAGAAGATCCGGTCGCGTACTTCGACCCGCCCGGCTATCGGGGCTTCTGGGCGATCACGAAGCACAGTGACATCGGCGAGATCTCGAAGCAGCCCGACAAGTTCCTCAGCGCGCCCCGCCTGACGATTGCGCGCGAAGAGCTCGAGCGAATGCAGGACCAGGGTGGACCGCCGCCCCGCACGCTCGTGAACATGGACCCGCCCGAGCACCGCGAATACCGGAAGCTCGCGAGCCCGTGGTTCACGCCGCGCAACCTGCGAATCCTCGAAGAGCGCATGGAGGCATCGGCACGCGAGCTCGCCGACAAGCTGATGGCGAAGGGAGCCTGCGACTTCGTCTCCGACGTGGCCGCCCTGCACCCGCTGCGCCTGATCGCACACCTCTTCGGCGTGGCCGAGGAGGACGAGCCATTCGTGCTGAAAGCGACGAACGAAGTGTTCGGCAGCGAGGATCCGGAGTTCCAACGCACCGGCAACCGGCTGCAGGACGGGATGGCGCTCTGGGGGGAGCTGCTCCAGTTCTTCGCCAAGATCTCGACCGATCGGAAGGCGAACCCGCGCGACGATCTCGCCTCAGTGCTCGCAAATGCCGACGTCGGCGGCAAGGAGATCGGGGGTCTCGAGCTGTTCGGCTACTACCTGATCGTTCTGACCGCCGGGCACGAGACGACGCGCAACGCGATCTCGGGTGGCATGCTGGCGCTCATCGAGCATCCGGAAGCGCTGCGCCGACTCCAACAGGACCCGGCGCTGTGCGCGACGGCGGCCGACGAGATCATTCGCTGGACGACCCCGGTGAACCATTTCGTCCGCACGGCAACGAGCGACTACGAACTGCGCGGAAAGAACATCAAGAAGGGCGATTCGCTCGCCCTCTTCTACGCGTCCGCCAACCGCGACGAAGAAGTCTTCGACGCCCCGTTCGAGTTTCGCGTCGACCGCGATCCGAACCCGCACCTGGCGTTCGGCATCGGCGAGCACTTCTGCCTTGGCGCGAATCTCGCGCGGATGGAGATCCGCGTGCTGCTGGCCGAGCTGCTTCCGCGTCTCACCTCTGTCGAACTTGCAGGCTCGCCCGAGCGCCTGGCCTCGAGTTTCGTCGGCGGAGTCAAGCATCTGCCGATCCGCTACGAGATCGGCCCCGCAACGAACGAGACCTGAGCCATTCCGGCGACGTCGCCGCTAGCGAGCCGCGACCCAGACCAGGAACGCGGCACCGACCGCCCACGTGTACCACGCGAACTTGTGGAAGCTGCCGGAGCGCAGCAGCCGCACGAAGAGCCAGAGCGCGGCCAGCCCTGAGACGAGAGCGGCCGCTCCTCCGATCGCCATCGCCCGCAGCATTTCCGGCGAAGCCGCGGTCGCGTCGGGCAGCATCAACACGGCAGCGCCTGCGATCGCGGCGACCGACATCAGAAACGAGAACTCGGCCGCGGCGACCGGGGCGACGCCGAGCGCGAGCGCGGCGGCGACGGTGGAGCCGCTGCGGGAGATCCCGGGCACGATCGCCACGACCTGCGCACACCCGATCAAGAAGGCCTGGAGCCAGGAGGGCTGGGCGCCAGATGCGTTCGCCCAGGTCTTTCGGGTGGTCCACAGAACCCCGCCGGTGAAGAGCAGCCCCACGCCGGCCACCCAGGGTGCGTCAAACAGGCTCTCGAAGAAGTCCTTCGCTGTGAGGCCGGCGACGACGGCCGGAAGCGTCGCGAGCCCCAGCTTGCCGATGTAGCTCCACGCCGCTGCGTCACGACCGATCGCGCCGACCAGGAGTTCGAGAATCCGGGTGCGGTAGAACAGCAGCACGGCCACGAGCGTCGCGACGTGCAGCGCGATCTCGAAGAGGATTCCCTCGTCCTGCGCACCGAGCAGCTCGGCTGCCATCACGAGGTGGCCAGAACTCGAGACCGGCAGGAACTCGGTGAGTCCCTGGACGAGGCCGAGGAGGAGTGCAGCGAGAGAGTCCATCGAAATCGGTCAGCTTGGTTGCACGGCCGCGGGTGCGGCGGGGGCCGCCGCGGCACGCCGTGCGCGCCACCGCTCCCGCGAACCCTCGACCGCCAGATAGACTGCGGGAACGACCAGGAAGGTCAGAAGAGTCGCGAAGAACATCCCGCCGACCACCGCAACCCCCAGCGGCGCCCTCGCCTCCCCGCCGGCACCGAGGCCGAGCGCAATCGGCAGGATCCCGGCGATCGTCGCGAGCGCTGTCATCAGAATGGGACGGAAGCGCGTCCGGGCGGCCTCGAAGATCGCCTCGTAGAGCGGGCTCCCCCGGCCGCGTAGTTGATTGGCGAACTCGACGATCAGGATCGAATTCTTGGTCACCAACCCGACGAGCATCACCAGGCCGATCTTGCTGAACAAGTTGAGGGTGTGGCCGGTGAGTGTCAGCGCGACCAGCGCACCGGTGAACGACAAGCCGACGGCCACGAGAATCACCAGCGGGTGCACGAAGCTCTCGAACTGGCCTGCCAGCACGAGATAGACGACGAGGAGCGCGAGCAGGTACGCGAAAATCAGCGAGTTGCCCGACTCGAAGAAGTTTTCGGACTCGCCGGAGTAGGTGAGACGCACGGGAGCCGAGCCGATCACCGCACGCGCCACCTTCTCGGCCTCGGCCAACGCATCCCCCTGAGACCGATCCTTCAGGCGCGACTGGATCTTCACCGCCCGGCGGCGATCGAAGTGCGGCAGCGCACGCGGCGCGACCGACTCGCGGGCCTCGACGAGCGAGTACAGCGAAGCGAGGCTGCCGTTGCGGCCGCGGACGTAGAGGTTCAGCAAGTCGCTCGGATCGGCGCGTTCGGACCGGGGCAGCTGCACCATGACGTTGTACGTCTCGCCGTTGAGCTTGAAGGTAGACACGTCGAGCCCACCGAGCAGGAGCTGCATCGTCGTCGCGATCTCGCGCACCGAGACGCCGATGTCACTCGCCCGCTCGCGATCGATCACCACCTCGAGCTGCGGCTTGTTGAGATAGAGATCGTGACTCGGGCCCTCGAAACCCGGAAGCTCAGCGAGCTGCGTGACGATCTCGTCCGCGAGCTGCTTGAGCTCCACGACGTCCGGGCCCTGGAGCACCAACTCCACCGGGGTCCCGCGAAAGCCCCGCATCGGGGAGGGGTTCCACGCGAACGCCTTGATGCCCGGAATTTCTCTGAAGCCAGGACCCAGGTCGTCCACCAACTCCTGCTGACTCCGCGTGCGTTCGTCGGGGGGCACCAGCGACACCCACAAGAAGCCCTGGTTCACCAACCCGGGCGTTCCGATCCCGAGGGCGACCACCGAGAAGATTCGCTTGACCTCCGGCTGCGCTCCGACGAGTGCCTCGGCCTGGCGTTGATAGCGGTCGGTGTACTCGATCGTCGCGCCCTCGGGCGCTTCGGTGAGCGCGAGGATCGTCCCGCGATCCGCCGTCGGCATCAGCTCCTCGTCGGTGACGCTGTACAGCCAGCCCCCGAGCAAGACCCAGAGCAGACCGACGACCACCCAGACCGACGGCCGCGCCAGCACCGGTTTCAGCACGCTCGCGTAGGCGTTGCCGATGCTCTCGATGACGCTCGCAAGCCAGGCCTTGAGACCCGACTCCTCCTTGCGCTCTCGCAATACGAGCGCACAGAGTGCGGGCGAGAGAGTGAGCGCAACGAACCCCGAGATGAGCAGCGCCGCCGCGACGGTAACTGCGAACTCGCGGAACAACTTGCCGGTCGTGTCCTGCAAGAAGGTCAGCGGAGCGAACACCGCGACCGCGGAGATCGTGGCCGCGATCACCGCGAATGAAATCTCAGCCATGCCCTTGCGCGCCGCCTCGAGCGGAGAATGCCCGAGCTCGATCCAGCGAATGATGTTCTCGAGCACGACGATCGCGTCGTCCACCACCAACCCGATCGCAAGGGTCACCCCCATCAGCGTGAGCGTGTTGATCGTGAAGCCGAGGAAATAGAGGATCCCGAATGCGCCGATGATCGAGACGGGGATCGCAACGGCTGGGATGATCGTCGCGCGGAAGCTGCGCAGGAAGCAGTAGATGACGAAGACGACCAGGAGGATCGCCTCGAAGATGGTCCGACTGACGTCGCTGATCGACGCGCGGATGAACTCGGCCGAGTCGTAGGCCATCTTGATCTGGACGCCTGGCGGCATCTCCTCGCGCAGGTCCTTCAGCGTGGCATGAATCCGGTCTGCGACCTCGAGCGTATTCGCCTTCGACTGCTTCACGACGCCGATCCCGACGCCGGGCTCTCCGTCGAATCGCACGATCTTCCGCTCGTCCTCGGGACCGACCTCCACGCGGGCCACGTCCCGCAGCCGGATCGCCTCCCCGCCGCTCGTCCCGACGATCAGGCTCTCGTAGCCCTCCACGGTCTTGAGTTCGCCGAGACTGCGGACGGTGTATTCCCGGTCGACGCCCTCGACGCGTCCGGAGGGGATGTCGACGTTCTCGCGCTTCAGGGCGTCGACGACATCGCTGACTGTCAGCCGCTGTGCGACCAACCCGTCGTTGTTGATCCAGATGCGCATCGAATAGCGACGCTCGCCGCTGATCATGACGCCCGAGACGCCTTCCAACTTGCTGAGCCGATCCTTCACCTGCAGGTCGACGATCTGCGAGAGCTGGATCTGGTCGTACTCCGCGCCGGTGACCGCCAGCCACATGATGGGCCGCGCGTCGCCTTCCTGCTTCGCGATGACTGGCTCTTCCACTTCGTCTGGGAGCTGACCCCGCGACCGGGCCACGCGATCCCGGACGTCGCTGGCGGCCGCTTCGATGTCGCGATCGAGGATGAACTCGACGGTGATCTGCGAGACCTGTTCACGGCTCGTCGACGTCACGTGCTTCACGCCGTCGATCCCGATCAGCTGATCTTCGAGCGGTTGCGTGACCGAGGTCTCGACGACCTCGGGCGCCGCGCCCGGGAAGACGGTCGTCACCGACACGGCCGGGGCATCGATGTCCGGAAGCTCGCGGTTGGCCAGTCTCGTCAGGCCGAGGAATCCGAACAAGACGATGACGAGCGACATGACGGTGGCGAGCACCGGTCGCTCGATGCTGATCTCGGAGATCCTCACGACTCGCCGCCGCCCCCCGGCTCCTCCTCGCGGACTTCAGCGGCGCTCAGAGGCTCGTCGGGGTCTGCGTTGGCATCGCGCACGACACCGCCCGCTCGAACTTTGTGGACGCCGGCCGCGACGATCACGTCACCGGGATCGAGACCCGTCGCGACCTCCACGCGCCCCTCCCTGCGCAAGCCGAGCTCGACCTTCGCGCGCCGTGCCCGTTTCTCCTCGTCGATGAGCCAGACGTAAGTGCCATCGAGGTCGTAGACGAGTGCGCCTTCGGGCACCAGCAGCGCCCCATCACTGCGCGACACCTCGGCTTCGATCTCCGCGAACATGCCGGGCCGGAGCAAGCCCTCGGGGTTCGGCACCCAGGCCTTGATGAGGATCCGACGACCTTCGGCCTCGAGGGTCGGCGAAACGAAATACACCTCGCCATCGAAAAGCCGGTCGGCCGGCGAGGCCACCTTCACCCGCACCGGGATCCCGGGCTTCACGACACTCACGGCGCGCTCGGGCAAGTAGAACAGCAGCTGGAGTCGCTCGACGGCATCGATCCGCACCAGCGTCGTGCTCTCACGGACCCGGTGACCGGGCGCCACCTGGAGCGCACCCATCACCCCGTCGAACGGCGCGCGAACGAGCGTCTGCTCGAGTTCGACCTTCGCCGACGAAACGCGCGCCTCTGCGACGCGCAGCTCGGCACCCGTGCGCTCCAGCTGCGCCTCTGAAGAAACGGCGCGGCCAACGAGCGTCTTGGTGCGTCGATGCGTGGCCTGCGCCAGGGCCCGCTCCGCCTCGGTTTCGTGAAGCCGGGCCTGCTCGCGCTCGTCGCGGAGGCGGAAGAGGATGTCGCCCTTGGCGACCTCGTCCCCTTCGGCGAACTCGATGCTATCGAGAATCCCCTCGATCTCGGGCCGGATCTGGACCATCAGCTCGGATTCGAGCTGACCCGGGATGTCGACGACGTTCCGGAGCACCTCCCCTTCGAGCGTCACAAGCTCGACCACCGTCTCCTTGGAGCCGTAGCCAGAGCCCTCTTCGGCGCCATCCTGACCGCAGCCGAGGCCTCCGGCCAGTACCGCCAGGAGGGCCGAAAGCAGGCAGGGGCTGCGGGCCAACATCCCGCCAAGGCTAACGAAAAAACCGATGAGACGGGGATCTGCGGGTCCGGCCAAGCGGTATGATCCCGGGATGCGAAACAACCTTGGCGGCTTCCTCGCGAAACGAGCCCAGTTGAGTCCGACTCTCGAGGCCCTCGTGGAGGTCGAGCGCGGCCGGCGCTTCACGTACGCAGAGCTCGACGCGCGGGCCAATCGAATCGCCGCGGCACTGCGCAGCCGCGGAATCGGTCCGGGAGACCGGGTCGCGTTCCTGCTGATGAACGGCGCCGAGTACGTCGAGGCCTACTACGGCGTCGCCAAGCTCGGCGCGGTGATGGTGCCGCTCAACTGGCGCCTCGTCCCCGAGGAGCTCTCGTTCATCCTCTCGGATGCGGGCGCGGTGGCACTCATCTTCGATTCCGAATTCGATGAAGCCGCCGCCGCACTCCATGCAGGAGATACCGAGCTCCGCATCTGGTTGCGCGTCGGAGACGAGGCGGGCGCCGCCGCAACCGGTTTCGCAGACGACTACGACACGGCCTGTGAGGCCGAGTCCGGGGAGCCGGTCACGAGCGACGTCTGCGACGACGACATGCTCTTCATCATGTACACGTCCGGGACGACTGGCCTGCCCAAGGGCGCCGTCCACACGCATAACACGATGGCCGCCGCGTCGATCACGATGAACATGACCGCAGACTCGAGAATGTCGGACCGCTATCTGCAGATGCTCCCGTTGTTCCACGTCGGCGCGCTCACGCCGATGACCGGCTGCCTCCACCGGGGCTCAGCCGTCATCCTGATGAGACAGTTCGACCCGGCCGCAGTCTTCCCGTTGATCGAGGCCGAGAAGATCACCGCCGGCCTGGCGGTGCCCGCCATGCTCAACTTCATGCTCGCGTCCGGCGGACACGAGACGAACGACACCTCGACGGTGCGCTGGATGATGAGTGGCGCGGCACCCGTCCCGGTCGCGCTGATCGAAAAGTACGCCGAACTCGGGATCGAGATCCACCAGGTCTATGGCCTGACGGAAACCTGCGGACCGGCGTGCCTGATCAGCCCGGAAGAAGCGCTCGCGAAGGCCGGCTCCACAGGACCAGCCTTCTTCCACACGGATGTCCGGGTCGTCGACGGTGACGGCGCCGACGTCGCTCCGGGTGAAGTCGGCGAAGTGACCATCCGCGGCGCGCACATCATGAAGGAGTACTGGAACCGGCCGGATGCGACCGCGGAGACGATCCGCGACGGCTGGCTCTACAGCGGCGACCTGGCCACGATCGACAAAGAGGGCTTCGTCTACATCCAGGACCGCAAGAAGGACATGATCATCACGGGCGGTGAAAACGTGTACCCGGCAGAGATCGAAGACGTGCTCGCACGGCACCCCAAACTGAGCGAGAGCGCCGTCATCGGCCTCCCGTCGGACCGCTGGGGAGAATCGGCGGCGGCGATCGTGGTCGTCAATCCGGGCGAGAGCGTGACCTCCGACGAAGTGATCGAGTTCTGCAACGGAAAGCTGGCGCGCTACAAGATTCCGAGGGTCGTCGAGTTCATCGACGTGATCCCGCGCAATCCGACGGGCAAGATTCTGAAGCGGCTGCTTCGCGAACAGTTCCCGGGCCCGGCGCCCGAGTAAGGAAGAAGACATTGGATCTCGCCTGCCTCGACCTCGAGGGCGTTCTCGTCCCCGAGATCTGGATCAACGTCGCGGACCGCACAGGGATCGACGATCTCCGGCGCACGACCCGCGACGAGCCCGACTACGACGTGCTCATGCGGTACCGGCTCGACATCCTCGAACGCGAGAAGCTCGGGCTCCCCGACATCCAGGCGGTGATCGCTGACATGGGCCCGATGCCCGGCGCGCGCGAGTTCCTCGACTGGCTTCGCGAGCGGATGCAGGTGGTGATCCTTTCCGACACCTTCCACCAGTTCGCGGCGCCATTGATGCGGCAGCTCGGCTGGCCGACGCTGTTCTGCCACCGGCTCGAGGTCGCGGAAAACGGCAAGGTCACGGACTACAAGCTTCGGATGCCCGATCAGAAACGAGCCGCGGTAGAAGCCTTCAAGGGCCTCAATCTGAGCGTTCTGGCCGCGGGCGACTCTTACAACGACACCAGCATGCTGGGAGCCGCGGACGCGGGCATCCTGTTCAGCCCACCCGAAAACGTGATTCGGGATTTCCCACAGTTCCCGGTCACGACGAACTACGATGAGCTTCGTGAGGCCGTCGAGAAGGCGGTCCGAGAGGTCACTCAATGATGCGAGCCACCGGGCTCAGTCTCCTCGTCGCCGTGTTCTTCGGAGGTACCGCGTGCGGCCCCAGCGATCCGGCACCCGCACCTTCCGGAGGTTCGACGCCTCCCAAGGTCGAAGCGCCGACGCCGCCGCCTCCCGCCCCCGCTCCGGCACCGGCTCCCGTCGAGCCCGAGCCGACGGAGGCCTCGACCGCGACGTGGGAGTGTCTACCCGGGTCCGCCGAAGCCGGCGCGACTCCCTACGCCACACTCTGCGAGAGCTGCCACGGGCCCGGCGGAAACGGTGAAGGCCCCGCCGCCGCGGGACTGAACCCCAAGCCGGCGCGGCACATCGACGGCACGTACATGAACGCGCTGTCGAACGAACACGTCCGCACCGTCATTCGCGACGGGGGCCCGGCCGTCGGCAAGTCGCCGCTGATGGCTCCCTGGGGCGGTGCCCTCAGTGATGCCCAGCTGGACGACGTCGTGGCCTACGTCAGGTCGCTGGCGCTGCCGCCCTTCGCGTGCCCGTAATGTTTCGGGTGCCCGGCACCTTGAACATGCGCTTGTCGGCGGGCTGATAGGTCACCACCAGTGCGCGGCGCTGCCGCTCGGAGTGATTCGGTTCCGAGCCGTGCACAGTGTGCGGGCTGAAGAACACGAGACTGCCCGCCGGCACGACCGCCGGCACCTGAGCCGAGACATCGAAATAGCGCTCGTCCGTGAACAGCGGGCCGAGCACTCCCTGACCCTCCTTGCCCGGGAGCAGGCCTTCTCGATGAGAGCCGCGCACGACCCGGAAGCAGCCGTTTTCCTCGGACGCATCGTCGAGCGTGACCATGACGTTCGGCAACTGATCGAGGTGGTCACAGAAATGACCCCAGTAGGGAGAATCCTGGTGCCACTGGAAGCGCGAGCCCTCTCCGGGGCGCTTCAGGTTGAGCTTGTCCGTAAAGAGCGCAACGCGGTCGCCACCCAGGATCTCGCAGATCGGATCGACGATGCGCGGGTCTTCGATCAGTCGATCGAGCGCTGCGTCGAGGTGATGAAACGGCTCGACGACCCGGAGCGTCTCTGACCCCTCCGCGTGCTCCCACTGAATGGTCGACCCTCGGCCTTCGGCGTAGCGGTTGCCGTCGATCGCGTACGTCTCGGCGCTGACGCGGGCCGCACGGTCGGCCCCGACCACCACGCGCTCCGCAGCCGCCCGGAACGTCTCCAGCTCGGCGTCCGTGAAGACGGCCTCGCGGACGAAGAAGCCGTCCTCCTCCCACGCAAGGAGCTCGGCGGGCGACAGACAGAGGGGCTGCTGAGACATCGCGGCAGGAGTGTCCAGATCCACCGTCGATCGCGCAAGCCCCCGACGTCTAACGGGAAACCTTCTCGATCCAGGTGTTTGACACAAGTTTCACACACCCGGGAACCCGGAGCGCCGACGACTTCTTAGACTGGACCCGCCCCGCCTTTGTAGCTTGGCACGGAGAAGTCATGGCAACCGCTGTCGAAACGAACGGACGATCCGACGACGCCGACCAACCCTTCGTCACGCAGGACGGCTGGCTCACCCAAACCGACCGACTCGCTCGGGTCATCTATTGGGGAATCCACCTCTCGTGCCTGCTCGTGGTCGTGGTCGGCGCGCCGCTCGAGGCCGTGCTGCTCTGCGCCGCCACCTACCTCGTGCGGGTCTTCGGAATCACCGGCGGCTACCACCGCTACTTCTCTCACCGGACCTACAAGACCGGCCGCGTGTTCCAGTTCGTGCTCGCCTGGCTCGGCTGCGCAGCCACCCAAAAAGGTCCGCTCTGGTGGAGCGGGACGCATCGACTGCACCACCGGCATTCCGACCAGCCTGGCGATCCGCACTCGCCGACCGAAGGCCTCTGGCACTCGCATCAGGGATGGATTTTCGAGTCCCGCTGGGGCGGCACGCCGGCCGACATGATCCCGGACTTCACGCGCTATCCCGAGCTCGAGTGGCTGAACCGCTGGCACTTCGTCCCGCCGTTGACGCTCGCAGTGCTCTGTTATGCGATCGCGGGCGGCGCCGGCCTGGTCTGGGGCTTCGCGATTTCGACCACCTTGCTCTGGCATGGCACCTACTGCGTCAACTCCCTTTGCCACATCTGGGGCACCCGGCCCTATGACACGCCCGACGGCAGCCGGAACAACGCGTTCGTCGCGCTGATCACGCTCGGCGAGGGGTGGCACAACAACCACCACCACTACCAGGCCTCAGCCCGAAACGGATTCCGTTGGTGGGAAGTCGACGGCACCTGGTACATCCTCAAGGGCCTCGAAGCCGTCGGGCTCGTCTGGGATCTGCGGACTCCGCCGGCAGCGGCCCTCGACCGCACGCGCGGCTCGGACGTAGACATCTCCGAAGCGGCGTAGCTGCCGAGGGCTACTTGGCGGCCGGGAGCGAGACGCGATAGCGGGTCCCGCGCCGAGAGGAATCCTGCGTGACTCGTCCCCGGTCGGGCCGGACCGCCGCATCTGCAATCTGGATCGCCAGCGCCTCGCGGCGACCCGGATCGGGCCCGCTCGACTCGATCACGAACTCCACTCGATCGCCGCGTCGCGCGGCACGCAGCGACACCTCGGACCCCGGCTGCTCCGAGAACAGGGTCCGGACGAGAACGCGCAGCACGTGATGGAGGGCGTCGAGATCCACGCGTAGCCCGGGGGCGCCCCGCGGAGCCGAGGCCACCTCGAACGGCCCGGGGAGCTCGCCCGGTTGCAGCATCACGCGCGCCACGCCTTCGAGCACCTCCGCGACCGAGACGCGGGATCGGCCGCCGCGGCTCGCGCCGACGATCGGGCGACCCAGCGCCAGGAGCTCTCCCGCGTGCGCGACCCAGCGTTCGATCTCGGCGGCTCCGGCCTCGCGTTCACGGGCCGATCCGCCGGGCAGCAGGTGAGCCGATATCCGGACCGCCGCGAGCACGTTCCCGACCTCATGGGCGAGCGCGACGACCTGTTCCGCGCTGCGCTCCTCCCGCGTCTGCCGACCTCGAGCACTCATGCAGGCTCGGCCCCGACTTCGCGTCGAAAGTCCGCGAGTTCGACGACGCGATGGGTCTCCCGCGCCCGCTCGGCTGCGAACCCCAGGAGATGGCTCGAAAGAGAAGTCTGCCCCGACGTCCGCACGCTCTCCGGGCCTCGGCCCGATGCGGCGGCGGCGAAGTGCTCGACCAGACTCTCATCCCCTCCGAAATGGCCGACGAGACCCGAGCCGGGCTCGACAGGGTGCTGCTCCGTGCCGAACTGGCCGTGTCGAGAGACTTCGATCAACCCTTCGTGCAGCACCCCGCGCAGCTCGCCGCGGGTCCCGGTCAGGCGAATCGTCCTCCGCTCTTCGGACGCGAGCCCCTGCACGGTGAACGTGGCGGTCACTCCCCCGTCGAACTCGACGGCCAACACCTGGTGATCCACGACGTCGTTGTCGCACTGGTAGACGCAGCGCCCATAGCGGCCCGTTTCGAGGGCCACGCGGCGAGCCCCCGCGGAGGGATCGGGGGACACATCGGACCACGGCCAAAATCGGGCGATCTCCTCGCTCGGACCCAGGTACAAGCGCTCCGCGTCGTGGACACATTCGGCCTGGACCGGGCAGCCATCCGTGCACCGCGCCGGCGCCCCTTCCGGCGCACCGGCGGGCTGGAAATGCTGGAGCGATCCCATCGACGCCACGCGCCGCGGCGCAGTTCCGGCCAACCAGACCATCAGGTCGAGATCGTGGCAGGTCTTCGCCAGCACGAGCGGCGCGGCAATCTCGCGGTTCCGGAACTTCCCGCGCACGAACGAGTGCGTCATGTGCCAGTAGGCGACGTGCTCCTTCATGTCGATCGTGACGAGATCGCCGAGCACTCCACTCGCCACGAGCTCGCGCACCTTTTCGTAGAATCCCGTGTAGCGGAGGACATGGCCGATCTGGAGCAGACGCCCGGTCCGCTCCGCCGCCGCGACAACCGCCACGCACTCTTCGGGGGTCGGCGCGATCGGTTTCTCGAGCAGCACGTCGTAGCCGGATTCGAGCGCCTGAATCGCGGGCTCTGCGTGCATCGTGTCGCTCGTAGCGATGATCATCGAGGACGCGAGCTGGGGCCGTGCAGCAAGTTCACGCCAATCGGCGAACACGCGCTCGTCCGGGATTCCGTGTTCGCGCTGGCAGGCGGCTCGGCGCTGCGGATCGGGCTCCGCCAACGCGGTGATCCGAAGCGCATCCGGGTGTTTCAGGGCCCAGGCCCCGTACGTGAATCGCCCACGGTTCCCAGCTCCGAGGAGCGCTGCATCCACCGTCATCCTGTCCGCCTCCGAACCGGGCTCTGTATACTACCCCGTCCTGATGTCCGAAGAACTCCAGAAGCTCAGCGAGAAGCTCGAACTCAGCAGCTTCACGCGTCACATCTTCCTCTGCACGCATGGCGACTGCGCACCCGGAGAAGCCGCGCTCGAGTCGTGGCGCTACCTGAAGAAGCGCCTGCGCCAGCTCGACCTCGTCGACGTCCGGGACGGCGTGTTCCGCAGTCAGGCGAGCTGCTTGCGCGTCTGCCGTGAAGGTCCGATCGCGGTCGTCTATCCCGAGGGCACCTGGTATCGAGGCTGCACGCCGGAGGCGCTCGAGCGGATCATCCAGGAGCACCTGATCGGGGGCCGACCGGTCGCCGACCTCGCGTTCGCCACCAACCCGATGGCCGGCACGCCCGGTTGAAGTCGGCACTGCTGCGCGGGCGCGACCACGTGGCCCTCGGCGCCATCGACGCCGTCGCCGAGGGCGCGGCCGCCATTGCGATCTCGATCGGCGGTGCGCCGAAGACCTACTCCCACGCCGACCCGAACGAGGACGCTGCACTCTTCGCGATCGGCGAGGCCGGAACCCTCGTCGCTGTCGCCGACGGCCATCGCGGTTTCGAGGCCGCAGAGGTCGCGCTCGAGCATCTCGTCGCGAATCCCGCGCCCCATTGGACGGCGGCGGGCGGCGTCGACGAGAGTTCGTGGCGACGACAAGCGCTCGCGGTCCTGTCGGACGCGCACGCGCAGGTGCAGTCCGAGATCGAACGCGAAGGTGACACGGCCCCGCGCACCACCCTGTCCCTCGCACTCGTGCTCCCCGAGGCCGGCGTCTTGCTCTACGCGTCGCTCGGGGACAGCCACCTGTTCCGGGTTCGCGGCGACCAGACCATCGATCTCGTCTCGCGCAGCGGGGACGCGCGCAAGCAGTACCTCGGCGACTACCGGCTGACCCCAGCCGAGATGGCCGAGCGCGCCCACATCGGGAGCGAACCGCTGCACGGCGTGCGTGCGATCGTCCTGGCGACCGACGGACTCTCCGAAGAAGGCATCGGCGTCGAGAACCCCGGAGCCGCGGTGCAAGAAGCCGTCGACACCGCCTCGCAGGCGACCCCGGATCTCCGGGCGCTCGAATCGGCCCGCGGAGTCACCGAGCGAGCGCTCGCCGCGCAGGTGAAGCAACGCTCGGGCGACAACATGGCAGCGGCCGTCGTGTGGCTCGGCGCCTAGCGGTCGCGCTCGCGGGCCTCGCCGTGCTCCTCGTGATCGCGCGGTTCGCTCTCCCGCTCTTGGCACCGGCCGCCGAGGCCCTCACCGCCGAAGCCGCCGCACTCCACATCGGCGAGAAGGCCGAGGTCTGCGGCGTCGTCGCCAGCGCGAACCACTCTCGCAAGAGCAAGGGCCAGCCGACGTTCCTCAACTTCGATCGTCCCTACCCCGACCACATCTTCACCGCTCTCATCTGGGGCGAGGATCGCGCCCGCTTCTCCGCGCCGCCCGAGAGCCTCCTCGGCCAGGACGTCTGCGCACACGGCACGATCACCGAACACAAGGGCAAGCCGCAGATCATCATCGAGAGCCCGGAACAACTGACGAAGCCCGCCACTCCGCCGGACTGACGCTGAGCGTCTTACCGACGCTGCTTCCAGCGCCCGAACGCGGCCAACCCCGCGATGCCCAAGCCGAGCAGGAGGATCGTGCCCGGTTCGGGTGTGTAGCGGAGTGTCAGAGTGCCGTAGGCAGGGACGGCTCCGAAGATGCCGAGGGTTCCGGTCCCCGGAGCCACGAACTGCACGAGGCGATCCCGCCCTGCACAGACTCCCCTGAACCCGAACCAGTCAGCGACGGAGACGGCAACGCCGCGATCTCGATGAGGACGGTGCCAGAAACCGGGAGCAGGGCCGAGGCGGCGGGAACGGCTGCGACCCATGAGAACACCAAGCCCGCAAGGGCGGACGAAAGGCGGCGCGAATGTCGGGGCATCTACTCTGGAAGTGTCTCCCGCCAAGGGAAGGTGGCACCCGGATTGCCGGGGCCAGCCTCCTACAGCGAGCTGAGTAGCGCCGCGACGTCCTCCGCCAGCGCTCCTGCCGCCGTGAGCCCGGGGGATTCGATGCCGACGAGGTTCACGAGGCCCGGCAGGCCGCGCGCCGACTCCTCGGCGAGGAGGAAGTCGCGAAACGGCTCGCCCGGGCCGGCGAGCTTGGGGCGCACGCCGGCCTGGTCCGGCGTCAGCCACTCGGCGCGCATTTCGGGGAGATACTTCGCTGCGGCGGAGGCGAAGCGCTCGGTCTTCGCCGGATCGATGTCGTAGCGCGGGGCATCTACGAACTCGGCGTCCGGACCGAGTCGCAACCGGCCCGCCAGATCGAAGCTCACGTGCACGCCCAATCCCGCCGGGCCGTGAAGCGGGTAGACGAGGCGCTCGAAACTCAGCGGCGCGCCCGGGGCGATCGCGAAATAGTCGCCCTTGCAGGGATGGAGTCGGTAGCCCGCCGCATCGACATCGATCCCGGCCCGCGCCGCCAGCCCGTCGGCAGCGAGGCCTGCTGCGTTCACGACCGCCGCCGCTCGGACCTGAGACATCTCCCCATCCGACCCGCGTGCCTCCGCATGCCACCGGCCCCCGGCGAGTGCGAGCGACAGGACTTCGGTGCGGAGCGCGATTTGCGCGCCGTCGTTCTCCGCCTCGGCCGCATACGAGAGAACCAGCGCGTGCGCGTCGACGATTCCGGTCGAAGGCGACAAAAACCCCGCGTGAGCGCGCACGCAGGGCTCGAGCGCGGACACCCGTTCGCCGGAAAGCCATTCCAGATCGGTCACGCCGTTCGCCGCCGCACGCTGGGCGAGCGCCTCGAGCGCGGGCACCTCGTTCGCGCTCGCCGCGACGACGATTTTCCCACAGGCGCGATGCGCGATGCGGCGCTCCGCACAGCGCTCGTAGAGAAGCTCGCGACCACGGACACACACGCGCGCCTTGAGCGAGCCCGCCGGGTAGTAGAGACCCGCATGAATGACGCCGCTGTTGCGACTCGACGTTTCGCGACCCACGCCGCCCGCGCGCTCGGCAACCCACACCGAGCGACCGGCCCGGCCCAATGCGGCTGCGGTGGCGAGTCCGACGACCCCCGCACCGACGACCAGCACGTCGACATCGACGTCCGGGCTCAAGCCCCCCCGCCCGGCCGCAAGAGCCCGAAGAACGCCGCCCTCCGCTCCGGCGAATGCACCAACATGCCGACGACGAGCGCCAGATAGAGCACGCAGAACGCGACCCGTACCGACGGGTCGGGGAATACGAGCTGGACCAGGAAGAGCGCGGCAAGCAGCACGGCCTGGGCGCGCGTGAACGACAACTGACAGATCAGCACCGTCGCGAGCAGCGACTGGGCCGAAGTCAGCAGCAGCTCCTCGGTCTGGCGGCCGTCGAGCGGCAGACCCCGCCAGCTTCCGCCCGCGAGCATGTAGGCGACCGGGAGCGCTCCGACGAGCAGCGTCCACTGGTTCACCTTCGACGAGATCAGCGCACCGAGCCCGACCGCCCCCCGCGCTCTCAGCGCAAAGAGGATCGCGATGACGAACTCGGGCGACTCCGACGCAAGCGGCGCCACCCACTGCACGAGCAGGAACTCGTCGATGTCCCACTCGCGGCCCGATTGCACCAGGCCCTCGGCGAAGGGCTCGGCCGAGATGAAGATGGCGTAGCCCGCGAACATGAAGAGGAGGATGGCCCACGCGCGGCGACCGAAGTCGTCGAACTCCTGCGCCATGATCGCCGGCGGCCCGACGAGTTCGACCTCGTAGCTTTCTCCCTGCATCGCGGCGCGCACGTACGCAAGGAATAGCGCGAGCAGCACGATCGCATCGATCGGATTCAGGTATCCGTCGAGCGGCACCAGGAACGAGTAGAGTGTGGCGTAGAGCAGGTACCGGATCTCGATCCGATGGCTGGGCTCGATCGTGAGGGAGGAGTTCCCGGACTTGTGGCACGCGACGAGCGTCACCGACGCCCAGCCGAGGCCGATCAGCAGCCGGTTGGCCCCGGTCATGTTCGCGACTGCGTAGTGCGCGTACTCCGGCTGCTCCGGCGCGCGCAACGCGAAGGTGAGATCCACCGCGTACTCGGGCAGCACGCTCACCAGGGCCAGCACGAGGAGAGCGAGCGACTGTGGGATGTCGTGCTCAGCGAGCTCCATCGACCAGGAGAGCAGAAAGGCGCTCCCGAGGATGGCGAAGCCCGAGAGCACGGCGACCGTCGAATGCGGAATCCCGAGCCCGCCGAACGAATCGGCCACGAGCCACGGCAGCGGCAGGCTGGCCGCGAAGAGGAACCAGGCAAGGTCGCGCTTGCCGATCGGACCCTTCCGCTTGAACGCGTCGAGCATCAGAGCGCGCTACCGAACTCCTGCTCGAAGCGGGCGCGGAACTCGTCTGCGGAAAAGTCGAGGCATTGGGTGCCGGAGCGGGCGACCTTCAGCGAACCCATCAGGCTGCCGGCGCGCGTCGAGGTTTCGAGTGGCAACCCTCGAGCCATGCCGTAGAGCAGCCCGGCGCGATAGGCATCGCCACACCCGGTCGGATCGACAACGGCCTCCGCCTTCACCGCCGGAATCAGGGAGCGCTCGGCGCCGGTGCGAAGCCACGAGCCCTCGGCGCCTCGTGTGACGATCACCGAGCCCACCCGGTCTGCGACCGCGTCGTCATCGAGCCCGGTTCGTTCGAGCGTGACCGACCACTCGTAGTCGTTGACCACGTACACGTCGGCACCCGTCAGCAGCTCGGTCAGTTCTGGCGCGTCGAACAGGCCAATCCCTTGACCCGGGTCGATCACCGTGCGGGTGCCGCGCGCCTTCAGTGCGCGCGCAACGTCTTGCATGGCTTGCTTCCCGTTCGGCGAAACGACCCCCACATCGAACGGCTCGGAGACTTCGGAGACGTCGACCTCGTGGGCACGGTCCATCGCGCCGGGATGAAATGCGGTGATCTGATTGTCGTCGAGATCCGTCGTGATGTAGGCACCCGCGGTCGCTTCGCCCTCGAGCTCTCGGATCCAATCGCGCCGGAGCCCATGGCGATCCAGCCACTCGGAGTACGCATGGAAGTCGCTGCGGCCGACGGTGGCCAACACCAGCGGCTCCTCGCCGAGGAGCTTCAGGTTGAACGCGATGTTCGCCGCGCAGCCACCCCAGGTCCGGCGCAGCTCCGGGACGTGAAAGGAGACGTTCAGTGCGTGGACTTTCTCCGGGAGGATGTGATCCCCGAAGCGGCCGCGGAAAACCATGATGTGGTCCATCGCCACCGAGCCCGATACCAGCACTGCCATGTTCACCTCCCACCGTCCCACATTTTCTGGCTGCAAAATTCAGCCCGGCTCCCGAGTTTCGCGGGCCACCGAGGCGGGGTCAATACGGCCCCAGCGAACGGCTGCGGTAAGCTCCTGCCTCCATGCGTATCGCAGACCTCTATTCCGCCGGGGAACCGGTGTTCTCGTTCGAGTTCTTTCCGCCGAAGACGGACGCCGGCTATCAGGGCCTCTACCGGACCCTCACTGAGCTCAAGCGCCTCGACCCCGGCTTCGTCTCGGTCACCTGCGGCGCGGCCGGAAACACCCGGACCAAGACCGCGGACCTCGTCGCACGCATCCAGAACGACATCGGTCTCACGGCCATGGCGCACATGGTGTGCACCGGAACCACCCGCAGCGAACTCGAGGTGACGTTGGCCTCGATGCGCAGCGACGGGATCGAAAACGTCCTCGCACTGCGCGGCGACCCCCCGCGAGACCAGCCCGACTGGCGCCCTGTCGCAGGTGGGTTCGCACATGCGGACGAACTCGCCGCGTTCCTGAAGGAGCGCTTCGACTTCTGCATTGGGGGTGCTTGCTACCCGGAGAAGCACCCCGAAGCACCCAGCCCCGAGGCCGACCTCGAGCGATTGGTCGGCAAGGTGGCCGCGGGCGCGGAGTTCCTCATCACGCAGCTCTTTTTCGACGACGCCGACTACTGGAGCTTCGTCGAGCGCGCTCGCAGTGCGGGTATCGAAGTCCCGATCGTCCCGGGCATCATGCCGGTCATCAGCCATGCGAACCTGCAACGGATGGCGACGCTCTCCTCGGGAACGAAGATCCCCGAGGATCTCGAAGCCAGCCTCGCGGAAGCGGGCGACGACCCTCAGCTCGCCCTCGACGCGGGCGTCGCCTGGGCGACGCAACAGAGCCAGGCGCTCCTCGACCGCGGGGCGCCCGGCATCCACTTCTACACGCTGAACCGCTCGCCGGCGACACGGCGTGTGCACGCGAACCTCTTCCGATCGTGACCCCCGCCTCTCGCCCGTTTCGTGTCGCTGTCCTGCTCTCGGGCGAGGGAACGAGCCTCGAGAACCTCTTCGAGCAGATCGAATCCGGCAAGGTTCCGGCCGAAGTCGCAGTCGTCGTTTCCTCGAAGCCCGGCGCGGGCGGTCTCGCGCGGGCCGAGCGCCGAGATGTTCCGGCGCATGCCGTCTCGCGCAAACAACATTCGGACGTCGACGAGTTCAATGACCGCCTCCACGAGATTCTCGGCACGCACGAGATCGACCTCGTGCTACTGCTCGGCTTCCTCTCCCCGTTCCAGGGGCGCGGCAAGTACGACGGCCGGGTGCTGAACGTCCACCCCGCGCTCATTCCGGCATTCTCCGGCCAAGGCTTCTACGGGCGCCGCGTGCACGAAGCGGTGTTGGCACGAGGCTGCAAGGTCAGCGGCGCCACCGTGCACATCTGTGACGACCAGTACGACCACGGACCGATCGTTCTCCAGGAGGCGGTACCCGTGCGAGAAGACGACGACGCCGATCGCCTCGCGGAGCGCGTCCAGGCCGCGGAGCGACGCCTGGTGCCCGAAGCCGTCCGACTCTTTGCGGAGGGCCGGGTCGAGGTCGAAGGGAGCCGCGTCCGCATCCGCTAGAAAGCGCTTGACCGAGGGCGAATAAAAGACGAAAGTCTATCGATGCCCTCCCCCCAGCGGGCTCCCCGAGAGCTCGAAGGGCTGCTGCGCGAGCTCGGCCCCCAAATTCAACGCGGCGGAAGCGGTGCGCCGCCCGCGACCGAACGACCCCGGTGCCCCACCGGTCTGGCCTCGCTCGATGCGCTGCTCTCCGGCGGTTTCCCGCGCGGAGGCCTCAGTGAGGTCGCCGGAGTTCCGGGCTCCGGTCGCACCTCACTCGCTCTCGCCGCGCTGGCTCGGGCCACGAGCGAGGGAGAAGTCACGGCCGTCATCGATGCGGCCGACCACTTCGATCCGCCGTCGGCCGAGGCTGCCGGCGTCGACCTCGACCGCGTGCTCTGGGTGCGCGCACCCACCGAGCGCGACGCTCTCCGAGCCGTGCATCCGATGCTCACCGCCGGCGGCTTCGGCGTCGTGCTCGTCGACCTCACCGGATGCGAAGCCCGCATCGGCGCACGCATCTGGCCGCGCCTGCGCAAAGAGGTCGCTGCCAGCGATACCGCTCTCATCGTGCTCGCCGATCGGCGAATCGTGCACACGTTCGCCGACCTCGCGCTCGAGCTGGCCCCCAGTTCCGCGCGCTTCCACACAGAAACCGGCGCCGATGGAGCCGGCACCCTGCTGCTCGCACTCGAAAGCCGTGCCGAGCTCGTCCGCAGTCGCGTCGGCCCCGCGCAGCGCAGCATCCCACTCGAAGCGCCCTCCCCTGCGCTGGGGTCCGGATGAGACTCGGAGCCCGTTGATCTCCGATGCAAGACCGCGAGCCCCCCCGCATCGCTTGTCTACTGATCCCCGACTTGCCGTGGGTCGCGGTGGCGCGCGCCCAACCCGAGCTCGCCCAGCGGGCGCTCGCCGTCGCCGCCGCGCCGGGGCCGCGCGCCGACGTCCTTGCGCTTTCACCGGCCGCAGAGCAGGCGGGCGTTCGACTTCCTTGCACGGTCACTCATGCCCGCGCGGCCTGCGCAGAGCTGGAGGTGCGCCTCGTTTCTCCGGCACTCGAGGCTTCCGCCCGTCGTGCGCTGCTCGATGTCGCGCTCTCCACTTCTCCGCGCGCCGAATGGGCGCCACCGGAGTCGGGTCTCCATGCGGCGGAGGCCACCGTCTACCTCGATGCTTCGGGCACTGGCTCGCTCTTCGGTTCCGACGCGGGCCTCGCCGCAGCGCTGGCCGCGCGCGCATTCCGGCTCGGCCTCCCGGCGATCGTCACCGTCGCAGGCTCTCGCAGCGTGGCGCGCATTGCCGCTCGGCGCTTGCGCACGGCCTGGGCCGAGCGCGCCGCAGACGATCCAGGCCCCAGCGATGTCGTGCCGCCCGGTGGCGACGCGGCGTTCCTGGCTCCGCTCTCTCTCGACCTGCTCGATCCCCCCGATGCACTCGCTCAATCCCTCGATCGCTATGGGATTCGGCGCGTCGGCGAGTTGCTTCGACTCCCCAAGCGCGCGCTCGTCGCTCGGTTCGGGAGCGCCGGACAGGAACTGCTCTCCCTCGCGCGAGGTCGACACTCCGAGCCGCCCCCATCCGCTCAGGAAGCACCGAGTTTCGACGAGGCGCAGGATCTCGAGTTTCCGATCGATCGCGTCGAACCGCTCTTGTTCGTCCTGAACCCGCTCTTGTCTCGACTCTGCGAACGATTGCGCTGCCGCGGGCTCGCGTGTGACTCCCTCGAAGTCCGGCTCACCCTGTCGGACGGGGGCCGCGACGCGCGACGGATCGGCATCGCGGCTCCGACTCTCGATGTCCGCATCCTGCTCCGGCTACTCGCGCTCTCCCTCGAAACCCACTCCCCGAAAGCCGAGATCGATGCCGTCGCGCTCAGTACCCAAGGAGTCCCTCCGCGCGACGATCAACTCGACTTCTTTCGCCCACCAGGCCCCGCCCCTGCTGCCCTCAGCCGGACACTCGCCGAACTCGAGGCCCTCTGCGGCCCGGGCCGAGTGGGACAGCCCGCGGCCGTCGACACCCATCGCCCGGACGCGTTCGCACTCGCTCCGTTTGCTCCGGGCCCCTGGTCGCCCCCGCGCAACAAGGCCGATCGCTGCCGCGAAACGCCCCCTCCGTACGCACTCACCGTCCGGGCCCTGCGGCCCCCCGTGGCCGCTCAGGTTCGCGCGGCACGCGGTCGACCGGCCTGGATCCGCAGTGCCGTCGCCAACGGATCCGTCGTCGAGGCCGCGGGCCCCTGGCGCACGACCGGAAACTGGTGGTCCCCCGAAGAGCACTTCGCCTTCGACCACTGGGACGTCGCCACCGAGGACGGCGTCGTCGTTCGCCTGCGCTGGGATCCGCTGCACCACCGCTGGGAGATCGACGCGCTGTACGATTGACCCGCGACTCCGGGTAGAATGCGCGCCTCCAGTCGCTCGTCACGAAGTCGCGTCTGAGGAGCCACCCCGCAAAGCCATGGTGATTTCCGACCTGACCGAAGCCGATTGCGAGGCGCTGTCGCGGGCATTCCGCGGGACGCATCTCGAGCGCCCCGCCTCGCAGATCGCGCGGCATCTCGGCGCCTGTGCGGCCGGAGCCCGCCTCGCCCTGGTCGCTCGAGGGCCGGACGGCGCCGTCGGCTACGGCACACTCGATTGGGAATCGGACCACCCACCGTTCCGCGATGCCGGGATCCCCGAGATCCGCGACCTGAACGTCGCGCCGCATGCGCGGCGACAGGGTATCGCGTCGCGCCTGCTGGATGCGTTCGAAGAGCGCGCTCGCGAACGCGCCCCGAGCGTCGGCATCGGGTTCGGCCTCTACCGCGACTATGGAGCTGCACAGCGCCTCTACGTCGCACGCGGCTACGTTCCGGATGGGAACGGCGCGTACTGCGGAACCGAGCCCCTTCGGGCCGGCGAGCGAGTGATCGTCGACGACGAACTCGTCCTCTTTCTCGTCAAGGAGCTCGTCTGACCCATGGACCTCTGGAAGTACTTTGCGATCACTCACGAACGTCACGTCTTCTGCAACCCGTTCAGCGCCGAGAAGTTCGCCGAACTGATCGAACTCTACGATCTCGCCGGCCACGACCGCGTGCTCGACATCGCGTGCGGCAAAGCCGAGCTGCTGACTCGCATCTCAGAGCGCTGGCAATGTGCCGGAGTGGGAGTCGATCTCTCTCCGCCGTTCGTCGATACCGCCCGCGAGCGGGTGGCCGACGCGGGACTCGACGACCAGATCGAGATCGTGCTGACGAACGGGAGCGAATACGAAGCCGCGCCCGGTTCGTTCGCTGTCGCGCAGTGCATCGGCGCCAGCTGGATCTGGGGCGGGGTGGCCGGCACTCTGGCGGCCCTCGCCCGCTTCGTGCCCCCCGGCGGGCTCGTGGTACTGGGCGAGCCGTTCTGGCGAGGTGAGCCGTCGCCGGAACATCTGACAGCTGCAGGCTACACGCGAGAAGACTTTGGCTCCCACGCGTCGAACTGTGGCGCCGGGAGTGACGCCGGCTTGAACCTCCTCCACGCCATCGCCGCGAACGAAGACGATTGGGACCGCTACGAAGGCCTGCTGTGGCTCTCCGCGGAGCGTCATGCGCGCGCCCATCCGGAAGACTCGGACGTGCCCGAGCTCCTCGAGCGGGTCCACACGGCGCGCGACGCCTACCTCCGCTGGGGCCGCGACGAACTCGGCTGGGCCGTCTACCTCTTCTGCAAAACTTAGACGCTAGGCCGGATCATCCTCGTCGCCGCCGCGCTTGATCTGCATCGACAGGCCCGCGCGCGCAACTTCTTCGCGCCCCCCGCGCACGACGGCCCGGGCGCCGAAGCGGTCGGCCAGCGAGTCGAGAGCTCTGTTGAGACGTCGGCGCCGCGACGTTTCACCCGGCTCGAACAGCGCGAGCTGCCCGGCCTCGGCCGACTCCAGGTTCGTGACGCCCACCCCGATCAGGCGAACCGGTTCAGCCCACGCCGCCTCGACCAGCAGGTCTTGAGCTCGCGCGGAGAGCTCGGCACCGTCGTCTGTGGCTTGCGGCAGGGTGAGCCGTCGAGAGAGCAACGGATAGCCCCGCGGCCCGGGCCGCGCGCGCCGGCCGAGCTTCCACTTGAGCACGACCGTTCGCGCCCGATACCCGCTGCGGCGCAGCCTCCGAGCCACCGCCTCGGCATGCGCGATGATCGCCTCCCGCTGCCTTTGCACGTCGCCCACATCCGAGGAGAACGTGTTCTCCTCGCTGATCGAAACCGGGTCCCGCCAGGCTTCCACCTCACGCACGTCCTCGCCGCGCGCCAGTCGCGCCACCGAGCCGCCCCAATCGCCCAGCGTCGTACCGAGCTTCCGACCATCGGCGCGCGCGAGGTCGCCGATGGTCCGGAGCCCCGCCGCCTCGAAGCGCTCCTGCGCAACCGGGCCGACTCCCCACAGGCGACCGACCGGCAACGGATCGAGGAAGCCTCGCACTTCACCCGGTGCCACTTCGAGCAAGCCATCGGGCTTCGAGAGCGCGCTGGCGATCTTGGCCACCATCTTCACGGGCGCGATGCCAACCGACACGGCGAGTCCCGTCTCCTCGCGCACCTCGGCGCGCAGCCGCTGGGCGGCCTCGCGCGCAGTGCCGAACAGCCGCTCCGTGCCGGTCAAGTCGAGGAAAGCTTCATCGAGGGACAACCCCTCGACGAGGGGCGAGAAACGCCCGAACACCTCGAAGATGCGCTTCGACTCCCGGCTGTAGCGCGCCATGTCTCCGCGCAGGTAGATCCCGTCCGGGCACCGGCGGCGCGCCTCGTACGTCGGCATCGCGGAGTGCACCCCGAACGCGCGGGCCTCGTAACTCGCGGCCGAAACCACGCCGCGATCTCCGATCCCCCCCACGATGACCGGCTTGCCTCGAATCGAGGGATCGTCCCGTTGCTCGACGGATGCATAGAAAGCATCCATGTCGGCGTGCAGGAGCGTGCGCGGTCGGTCCACCTCCTCAGGCTACCACCCGAGGCGGCCCGCGACCCTGGACCAGTCGCTACCCTGCCGCCCATGTCGGAAACATCGAGTGAAGCGAAGTTCGACCCGGGCCCGGCGGCCGGGGTCCAGTGGAATCTGTCGGATCTGTATGCGGGGGTCGACGACCCGAAGCTCGACGCCGATCTCGCGTCGGTGCTGAAACGGTCGCAGGCGTTCGCGAAGCGCTATCGAGGCCACGTTCTGGAACTCAGCGCGGCCGAACTCGCGGCCGCGGTCGACGAGTACGAGAGCCTCCAGGAACCCGTCGGCCGCGCCGGCTCCTTCGTCGGCCTGTTGTTCGCGGCCGACACTTCCGACCCTCGCCACGGTGCGTTGATGCAGAGCGTCCAGGAACGCTCGTCGGAGATTCACAACGCGCTCGTGTTCTTCGAACTGGAGTGGGTCGCACTCGAAACGGATCACGCAGAACGGCTCCTCGCCGACCCCGCTCTCGCAAGGCGGCGGCACGTCCTCGGAGCACTCCGTCGCTACAAGCCCCACGTCCGCAGCGAGGTCGAGGAGCAGCTCCTCGAGCAGACGGCCAACACCGGCCGGCGTGCTTTCTCGCGGCTGTTCGACGAGGTCATGGGCGATTCCCGCTTCACGGTGGAGATCGACGGGGAGGCGAAAGAGGTGTCCGAAGAGGAAGTGCTCTCGCTCCTCTACGAGCCCGACCGCGCCGCACGAAAGGCGGGCGCCGCCTCCCTGACGCAGGGGCTCGCGGAGCGCACTCGAGTGCTCTCGTTCATCTTCAACACGCTCATCCAGGACAAGGCGCAGGACGATCGTCTGCGCAGCTACGAGAACCCGATGGACGCGCGGAATCTCGCCAACGAGATCGAGGCCGAGTCCGTGCGCGCGCTCATCGACGCCTGCGTCCGAAACTACCCTCTCGTGGCCCGTTACTACCGATTGAAGGGCAAGCTCCTCGGCATCGACGACCTCAAGGACTACGACCGCTACGCGCCCGTGCCGGGCGCCGAAGGACGGCGCGAATGGTCACAAGCCCGCGAGATCGTGCTCTCCGCGTACGGCGACTTTGCGCCGGAGATGGCCGACGTCGCGCGGCGCTTCTTCGACGAGAACTGGATCGATGCGGAGCTCCGGCCCGGCAAGCGGGGCGGTGCCTTCAGCGCATCCACGGTGCCGTCGGCACACCCGTACGTCATGCTCAACTACACGGGCAACCTACGGGACGTCATGACGGTGGCGCACGAACTCGGCCACGGGGTCCACCAGTACCTGGCGCGAGACAATGGCCTCTTCGAGCAGGACACCCCGCTCACCACCGCCGAGACCGCCAGTGTGTTCGGCGAGATGATCGTCTTCCGCAGGCTCCTGCGCGAAGAGACCGACCCCAAAGTCCGGCTCGCGCTGCTCTGCGGAAAGCTCGAGGATGCGTTCGCCACGGTCTTCCGACAGGTCGCAATGACGCGCTTCGAGCAAACCCTCCACGCAGCGCGCAGGGAGGAAGGAGAGCTCGCCCCCGACCGCGTCGGCGAACTCTGGATGCAGGCGAACCAGGAGATGTTCGGGGACTCGGTCGAGCTCACCGAGGACTACACGTCCTGGTGGCTCTACATCCCGCACTTCGTGCATACGCCCTTCTATTGTTATGCGTACGCGTTCGGCGAGCTGCTGGTCCTGGCCCTGATCCGCCGGTACGACGAGGAGGGCGCCGACTTCGTCCCGCGCTACCTCGAACTGTTGGCGGCGGGCGGCTCCGACACCCCGCCGGCCCTGCTCAAGAAGGTCGGCCTCGACATCACGGACCCGGCGTTCTGGGACGGCGGCCTGGCCCTCCTCGGCGAACTCGTGGCAGAAGCCGAGGAACTCGCTTCGGCCTAGCTAGTTCCGACCTCCTCCCAGGCACCCAGAGATCGAGCGATCGCATTCGCCGCCCGATTCCCGCTCGTGAGCGCGGCTTCGGTATACGGACCCACGAGATAGTCGCCAGCAAACGCCAGGCGCGGGGACGGGTCGTCGCGCGCCAGGAACCGCGCGAGTTCGGGGAGATACCCCGCGCGGAACTGCGGCAGCATCGGATCCCAGCGGTGGACCACGGCACGCGTCGGCTCGAGCCTGCCCACCGGGGTGGCGGCCAGCGCATCGAGAGCGCACTCCGTCCATCGCTCGTCGGGCTCGTCCGCGAGACGCCGCGCGGCAGTCTCGGTGAGCGCACAATTGACGAGCCCGGCACCCCGCGGCGCCGCACCCGGTTTGTGGTGGTCGACCGCGAGTCCGTAGAGATCGAGCCCGGCCGAACGCGGAAACGCCACGCCATAGAAGGGAAGCGTCTTGGGCGGCTCTTCGAGCAGGAAGTGGACGATGCCCCCTTTCGCATAGTGGACCTGCGAGAAGAAGCGTCGCTCGTCTTCGCGAAGATCGGCGCAGATGCCGGACACGCAACTTCCGGGAACCGCGACGACGACCGCGTCGGCACGATGCTCACGAGAGCCGGAAGACGTCACGACCTCGACGCAGGCCCCGCGCGCGTCGCTCGTGATCGCGCGAACCTCCCAGCCCAGCCGAACCTGCAGGCGCTCGGCCAGCGTACGCGTGAGAAGCCCGGTGCCCCCCGCGAATGCCTGGAGCCGAAACCCGGCCATCACGAAGCGCAGCGCCAGCAGGGCGAATGCTCCCGACAAGTGCTCCGGGTCGCTGTCGAACGTCGACGAGAAGGCCGGAGCGAGCAGGAACTCGAGCGCCTCGTCCCCCACGACCCGGCGCCCCCAGACTGCGAGATCCTCACGGTCGATCTCCGCGGCGCGCTCCGGGCGGAGCGGATCGAGCACGTGGCGATGACGCCACAGCTCGAACGGAAGCCGCGCCAGCCGCAGACGGGCTCGCGCCGAAAGCAAGCGCGAGTGCAGCAGGTCGGCCGGTGAGCCGTAGTCCCCGGGCTCGAGCCTTCCCCCTCGCAGGATCGCGTTGTTCGACACGGCCACGGGGCGAATCTGGTCGGCGATTCCGAGCTCTCCCGCCAACGCGTGCAGGTTCCGGTAGCCGCTCGCGATGAACTGCGCGCCCCGGTCGAGCAGGAATTCCCCATGGCGCTCGCTGCGCATTCGGCCACCGGGTGCGGCTTCGCGTTCGAAGACCTCGACGTCGTACCCGGCGCGCTGGAGCCGCCAGGCAGCCGTGAGTCCGGCGATCCCGGCACCGACGACTAGAACGCGTGCCGCCATGTCAGCCGGCGCGATCCGAGCGGACCTCTTCGAGGGCCTGGGTCAGCGTTCGCGGGGAGAACGGTTTGGGGACGAAAGTCCCACCGCACGCGAGCAGAACCTCTCGGGCCTCGGCATCGAGCGAGGCGCCGCTGACGAGCACGACCCCGAGCTCGGGTTGGGCAACGCGCATCTCGCGAAGGGCCGAGAGACCGCCCGCCGGCGGCAGCGTGACATCGAGGACGGCGGCCGTGACCGACCCCGAGGCGGCCCGAAAGAGTTCGAGCGCTTCGTCCCCGTCGAGCGCGCGGAGCACGCGGTACCCCGCACGCTCGAGGATCCGGCCCATCAGGCCGAGCAGCGCGTGTTCGTCATCGGCGACGAGAATCGTGGGGGCGGGAGAGGAGGACACGCTCGCGGAAGGTACCGAACGGTCCAGGTCGTCGAGCCTCTTGACGAAGAGGCGAAATTAAAGCGAAACTGTCATCTTTCGAGGCCCTCCCCATGCCCCTCGACGCCTCCGATTGGTTCGAGATCCGTTCACGCAGCGCCTTCTCCTTCTTGGAGGGCGCTTCCAACCCCGAAGATCTGGCTTCCCGCGCCGCAGAACTCGAACACCCCGTGCTGGGCCTCTCCGACCGGGACGGGGTCTACGGCATCCCCCGCTTCCATCAGGCCGCAGTCCAGGCCGGCGTGCGGCCTCTGGTCGGGGCGGACCTGGGGCTGACGAGCGGGGAACGCCTGACGCTTCTCGTCGAGTCGCCCGAGGGCTGGCGCCATCTCTGCCGCTTGCTCACCACCGGCCAGTCGAGGCCGCCCAAAGGGCAAGCCCAGGTCGGCTGGGAGGAACTGGAGGAACATGCGGGAGGGCTGGTCGCCCTGGTTCGCGGCGACGGCGCGCTGGCGCGCGGCTTTCTCGACCGGGCCGCGGCGACGTTCGCGGGGCGCTGCTGGGTAGACGTTGCGAGGCCGAACGAGCGACGCGCACTCGCCGAAGGACGCTGGGCCTCTGCTCTCGCCGAAGCCGCCGGCGTTCCGGTGGTCGCCACCGGCGACGTACGCCATGCATTGCCGGAAGAACGTCGCCTACTCGACGCACTCTTGTGCCTTCGAGAAAAAACGACGCTCGATAAAGCGGGGCGACTGCTTCCCGCCAACGCCGAGCGTCACCTTCAGCTCCGGTCCGAAAGAGTGCGACGCTTCGCCGATCGGCCCGAGTGGGTGCACGCCACGCGAGCCATCGCCGAACGCTGCGCGTTCACGCTCGAGAACCTCGGCTACCGCTTCCCGGTCTTTCCGGTTCCCTCCGGAGAGAGCCAGTCCTCCTGGCTTCGCCACGAGACGTGGCTCGGCGCCCGCCAGCGCTACGGCGACCCGCTCCCCCCGCGCGCACGGCGCCAGCTCGAGCACGAGCTCAACGTCATCGAGAAGCTCGATCTGGCCGGCTACTTCTTGATCGTTCACGACATCGCCCGCTATGCGCGCGATCACGACATCTTGTGCCAGGGCCGCGGCTCCGCAGCCAACAGCGCAGTTTGTTATTCGCTCGGAATCACCGCCGTCGACCCGGTGGGCATGGAGCTGCTCTTCGAGCGCTTCCTGTCCGAAGAGCGCGGCGAGTGGCCGGACATCGACCTCGACCTACCCTCGGGTACACCGCGCGAGCAGGCGATCCAGTACGTCTACGAAAAGTACGGCCCGCGCGGGGCCGGCATGACGGCCGTCGTGAGCACCTACCGCACCCGCTCTGCGGTGCGCGAGATGGGCAAAGTGCTCGGCATGGAGCCCGATGCCGTCGACCGGCTCGCCAAGCTGCTCGCCACCTTCGACTACCGCGAGAACCTCGACGAACTCGAACGGACACTCCGCCATGCGCGCGTCGACCCGAAAGCGCCGCGCATCGTGCGTCTGCTCGACCTGGTCGAGCGCGTGCGCGGTCTGCCCCGCCACCTCGGACAACACACCGGGGGAATCGTCATTGCTGCCGGTCGCCTCGACGAAGTGGTGCCCATCGAGCCGGCCTCGATGGAAAAACGCTGGGTCGTCCAGTGGGACAAGGACGACTGCGCCGATCTCGGGATCATCAAGATCGACCTCCTCGGGCTCGGCATGCTGCAAGCGCTCGAAGAAACGATCCCGCTGATCGCGCGGCATGAGGGCGTGCACATCGACCTCGCCCAGCTCCCGCCGGACGACCCGGAGACCTACGCGATGATCCGGCGGGCCGACACCGTCGGCGTGTTCCAGATCGAGAGCCGCGCGCAGATGGCGACCTTGCCGCGCATGAAGCCTCGCAACTTCTACGACCTCGTCGTCGAGATCGCGATCATCCGGCCCGGGCCGATCGTCGGCAAGATGGTGCACCCCTACTTGAACCGGCGTGCCGGGCGCGAAGAGGTCACCTATCCCCACCCTTCTCTCGAGCCCATCCTGAAGCGCACTCTCGGTGTGCCGATTTTCCAGGAGCAGTTGCTGCGACTCGCGATGACCGCGGCCGGGTTCACCGGCGGCGAAGCCGAAGAGCTGCGGCGCGCGATGGGATTCAAGCGTTCCGTCGAGCGGATGCACCAGATCGAGGCGCGACTGCGCCGCGGGATGGCCGAGCGCGGCATCCACGGCGAGGCGCAGGAAGAAGTGGTCCGCGGCATCACGTCGTTCTCGCTGTATGGCTTTCCGGAATCGCACTCTGCTTCTTTCGCGTTGATCGCCTACGCGTCGGCCTACCTGCGCGCCCATCACCCGGCGGCCTTTCTCGCGGGCATGCTCAACGCCTACCCGCTCGGCTTCTACAACCCCGCGACGCTGGTGAAAGACGCGCAACGCCATGGCGTCGAAGTGCGTCCGGTCGACGTCACACACTCCGACTGGCGCTGTACCCTCGAAGAGACACCCGGCGCTCCTGCGGTCCGCATCGGCCTTCGATACGTCACCGGGCTCCGTGCCGAAATCGGAGAGCGCCTCGAGGTCGAGCGAGCGCTCACGCCGTTCGCGAGCATCGCCGACCTGGGCGGGCGCTGCGCGCCGCGCCAGCGCGAACTCGATGCGCTCGCGGAACTGGGCGCTCTCGGGGCACTCGATTCGAGTGCTGAGCGCGGTACAGGCTCGCGGCGGTCGGCACTCTGGCAGGTCGCGGCGGTCGAGCGCGACCCGAAGTCTCTGTTCGCAGGCGTCTCGCCCGAACCTTCATCCTCACCTCTCCCCGAAATGACGCCGCTCGAGGAAACGCTCGCGGACTACCGGACCGCCGGACTCAGCACTGGACCGCACGTGATGGCTCACTTGCGCGCGGCCCTCGCGGCACGCGAGGTGCTGCCCGCGCGGGAGCTGCGAGAAACACCCGACGGTCGCTGGGTGCGCACGGCGGGCCACGTCATCGTCCGGCAACGCCCCGGCTCGGCGAAGGGATTCTGCTTCCTCACGCTCGAAGACGAGACCGGCACTTCGAACGCCGTCCTCACGCCGAACGTCTTCCAACGCTTCCGGGTGGCGCTCCACACCTCCCCACTCGTCGAACTCTGGGGACGCGTCCAGAACGTGGACGACGTCGTCCACCTACGCGTGCGCGACCTCCGCCCACTCCCGCTCCCCCCGCGCGAAGAGCTCCCCCCCTCCCACGACTACCGCTAGTTTAGAAACGGGGACGGTCTTAAGAAGTTTAGAAATT